>Ga0307323_10000087_pt1 | contig 26243 bp, 26 predicted proteins | sample ER_DNA_381_FD_194496 | JGI IMG/M metagenome (GOLD analysis project Ga0307323, IMG submission 194496) | Bulk soil microbial communities from the East River watershed near Crested Butte, Colorado, United States - ER_DNA_381 | ecosystem: Environmental > Terrestrial > Soil > Floodplain | place...
AGGCCGGACCCGAGCGCGCCGACGAGATACAACCTTCGCCGCCCAGCGGGGGCGCGCAGGCAGACGAGGAGCAGCACGACCGCGATCGCCGCGACCGAGACGATCCGGTCGGCCAGCAACGCGGCGGCCGCCAAGCCGGCGAGCAGCGCCGCTGCCGGAGCCGGGCTCATTGCCCCACCTCGTACCGGAACCGGAACGGCCAGCGGCGCAGCAGCAGCGCCGGGTCGCCGCGAAACGAGAGCGTCACCGGCGAGCCGGCCGAGGTCGCGGAGCCGCGCAGCCGGATCCCCGCTCCGGCGCCAGAGCCCACGAGCAGCACGTTCGCTCCACTCGGCAGCGCCGTGCCCGGAGCCGCGACCCGGGCGTGCAGCCGCCGCGCCAGCGCCTGCACCCGGCTCGGCTTCGACGTGACCACGATCGTGGGCCGCCGCTGACCGTCGTAGCCGCGCAGGAACGGCTGCGGGAAGGCACCGATCACGACCGGGTCCTGCGCCGGGTCGCGCCACGCCCGGTAGTCCCACCAGGCGAGGTCACCTGGCCGCAGGCGGTATTCGGCGGCGCTGCGGTCGGCCAGGTAGCCGTTGACGTAGTAGAACCAGGCGTGCCGGCCGTGCTCCTCCAGACCGTCGACCGAGCGCGCGTAGCGGCCGCCGTAGCGGGTCTTCACCTTCGCCACGCGCTCGAGCGCCTGCATCACCGACGAGCCGGCGGGAACCTGCGCTACGTGGAGCACCTGCGCCCCGCGGTCACGCGTCACCCACAGGGTCGCGCGGCCGGCCGGGCCCGTCGTCGTGGACGAGCCGCAGCCGGCCAGCGCGACCACGAGGGTCGCCGCCAGGGCGACCCTGCTCACCTCAGGGCATTCGAGCGGACGGCGCCCTTGAGCGTCGCCGTCACAAGGCCGCGGTGCCTGCCGATGCAGGCCGCCCCGCTGCGGGCGAGGACGCTCCGGCCGTCGACGTGCAGCCGGGCGCCGCGCGCCGCCTTCGTCTTGCCGGTGTCGTCCTGCGAGAGCACGCGGTAGCAGCCGCGCTTCCGGGTGGAGCGCAACGCGAGCGTCGGCGGGCCGCCCTGCGGGCCGAAGGTGGCCCAGTACCAGAGCACGCGATCGCCCTTCTTCAGCGTCACTGCGTCGGCGCCGACGGGCGGCGAGACGCCGTTCACCTTGAAGACCCAGCCGCTCGAGGCCGTGGCCGACAAGCGGCCGATCCGGTCGACGTAGCGTCCGAAGGACGCGATCTGGACGTGGTAGTAGAACGCACCCGCGATGCTGGCGGAGTCGAGCGCGTCGAGCGCGGTGGACTTCACCTGGAGCGTCGGCTCGGCGGAGCCGTAGATCGTGCGGGTCTTGCCCTCCACGCGCACGTGCACGCCGAGAGCCGAGGCCGCGGGAACGAGCAGGAGCGCCGCCACGGCGGCGGCCAGGGTGCTCGAGAGTCGCCTTGACACGAATCCTCCCTTCCGCGAGGGGATCGGGTTTGGAGGCGAGCGGCAGGTCTTCTGACTCGGGGCTCCCTCCGGCGCCGCCTTCCCGGCCTCGTGGCCAGTGGCGTCTTGGCGCGGGAGCGTCTCCCCTCACAGCGGCGGGACCGTCCCGGATTCGCACCGGGTTCCCTCACTGCTCGCCTTTCTGGCCAGAGCCTAACATGGCCCTCGTGCGCCTCCCTCGAGCCGTCTCGCTGTGGGCACCGGTCGTCCTCTGGGCGGCGGTGATCTTCGCCCTCTCCTCGGTCCCGAACCTCGCGACCGACCTCGGCGTCTGGGACACCGTCCTGCGCAAGTGCGCGCACGCGAGCGAGTACGCGGTGCTCGTGCTGCTGCTCTTCCGCGCACTAGGGCGCGAGCTACCCGCCTTCCTGATCGGGCTCGCCTACGCGGTCACGGACGAGCTACACCAGCAGTTCGTGCGCGGGAGGCACGCCTCGCCGTTCGACGTCTCGATGGACGCTGCGGGCCTCGCGCTCGGCCTGCTGCTCCTGCACGCGACCCGGCTCTGGGCTTCCTCGCGCTCCGTACAATCCCAGCGTGGCTGACGGGAAGACACTCGACGACCGGCAGCTCGACGCGGTGCTCGAGCGGCTCGACGGCCTGCGCGCCGAGCTACAGCAGCTGAACCGTCGGCTCGACAACACGGAGGGCTACCTCGCCCTCGCGCACGAGCTGCGCTCGCTGAACGAGTCGCTCCAGGCTCTGGCCTACGCGGCTCTTGGCCAGCAAGGGCCACAGGTGCGGCGGCGGCGCTCTACCGGCTGAGCTTGTAGACCGTGCCGTCGAGCGAGGTCGCGTAGAGCTCGCCCGCGACGTCCTCGCCGAACGAGGACAGGCTCGGGACCGTGAACGGCTCACGCCGCACCCCGCGCAGCTTCCCCTTCACGGCGCGCAGGCTCCAGATCGTGCCCTCGCAGTAGTCGCCGTAGAAGTAGCGGCCACGAGCCGCGGGCACCGCGGAGCCGCGGTAGACGTAGCCACCCGTGATCGAGCACCCCTTCGAGTGGCTGTACGTGACGATCGGGAAGACGAGCCTGCCGCCCGGGTTCACCCGCTGGCCCGACTGGTAGCGCGCCCGCCCCTCCCAGACGCGCCAGCCGTAGTTGTTCAGGACACGCTGCTGGGCAGGGGTGCGCACGTCGACCTCCTCGAAGGCGCCCTGGCCGACGTCGCCGATGTAGAGGTCGTGCGTCTTGCGGTCCCAGGTGAAGCGCCAGGGATTGCGCAGCCCGTAGCCGGCGATCTGCCAGCGGGCGCCCGGCTTGTTCACGTTCAGCCTCAGCAGCTTGCCCAGGCGTGAGCTGAGGTTCTGCGCGTGGTTGTGCGGGTCGCCGCCCGAGCCGCCGTCGCCCGTGCCCGCGTAGAGCCGGCCGTCCGGACCGAACTGGAGCTGGCCGCCGTCGTGGTTGCTGAACTCGCGATGGCCGACGCGCAGGAGCGGCTTGGCCGTCCCGGGCAGGCCGACGGTGCCGTTCGAGCGAAACTCGTAGACCCGCACGTCGCCGCTCTTGTCGTTGAAGTAGACGAAGAAGCGGTGGTTCTTCGCGTAGCCCGGGTGGAAGGCCATCGAGAGCAGGCCCTGCTCGCCGCCGCTGGTGACGAGGTTGCGAATGTCCAGGAACGGCTGCGCACGCTTCTTCCCGTTCACGAGCACGCGGATCACGCCCGGCTGCTCGACCACGTACAGCTTCCCCGGCTCGCTGCGCGTCGCGCCGACGTAGACCGGCGAGTCGAAGCCGGACGCGAACGGCCGCAGCCGCAGGTCGGCCTGCTGCGGGGAGCCGGCAGCGCCGTTCTGGCCGCAGGCGGCGCCTGGAAGCGCCACCGCGACGAGCGCGATCAGGACCCCGAACCAGCGCATCAGCTCTTGAGCAGGACCCTCCTCAACTCGTCCTCCTTGCCCGGCTGCAGGATCGCCAACACCTGGTCGCCAGGCTTGAGCTCGGTCGAGCCGACCGCGATCTCGGAGTGGCCGTTGCGCATGATCGAGATCAAGCGCGAGCCGTCGGGCAGATCGAGCTTCTCGACCCGCTTGCCCGCCGCAGGTGCACCCTCGTCGATCTGCACCTCGACGATCTCGAGGTTCTCCTTGCGCAGCTCGAGCAGGTGGACGATGTCGTGCTCGGGCACCTCGTGCTCGATCAGCGCCATCAGCCCGCGCGTGGCGGAGACCGTCGGCGAGATTCCGAGCAGGTCGAAGTGCGCCTGGTTGCGCGGGTCGTTCACTCGCGCGATCACCTTCTGGACGCCGTACTTCTCCTTGGCGAGCTGACAGATGATCAGGTTGTCCTCGTCATCGCCGGTGAGCGCAGCCACGATGTCGGGAGGGCGCGCGATGCCCGCACGCTCGAGCACGTAGATCTCGGTCGCGTCTCCGAGGATCACCTGGTGCTCGAACTCGAGCTCGAGGCGCTCGAACCGGTCGCGGCGCTGCTCGATCAGCGTCACCTCGTGCTTGCGGTCGGTCAGGAGCACGCGCGCGAGGTTCGCCCCGACCTTGCCGCCGCCAGCGATCAGGATGTACATCAGCTGGCCGCCGGCTCCGCGGGCCGCACCTCACAGGCGCGGACGGAGTCGAGCAACACGTCGATCGCGACCGAGGTCGGGCAGATGGTGCGCAGCCCGCGGCCGCGGTAGAACTCTGCGCGCGCGGGGTCGAGCACGCGGACGACGACGCACTGGTTGTCGAAGCGCTGCTGGGCGACCTGGCCGATGACGATGTTCGTGTTGTCGCCGTCGGTTGCCACGACCACGGCGTCGGCGTCCTCGATCCCGGCCGCGCGGAGGACCTCGATGTCCATCCCGTGGCCGAGCACGAAGCCGCCGGCCCAGCTCTCGCCGAGCCGTCCGAGCGCCTCTTCCTTCTCGTCGACCGCGGTCACCTCCCAGCCCTCGTTGTCGAGTTGGAGGGCGATGTTGGAGCCGACGCGGCCGCAGCCGATCACCAGTGCCTTCACGATCTCACCTTAGCTCACTGCCCCATCGCCGCCATCCTCCTCCATGACGCCTTCAGGGAAGGCCACGACGAGTACCTCACAGGGCGCCTTTCGCAGCACGAACTCGACCGTCGGCGAGAAGAAACGGGACTGCCGGCGCCATCGCGGCGCAGAGCCGACGACGATCAGGTCGTTGCCGCGGCGCTCGGCCTCGCTCACGATCGCGTCGCCGATCGAGCGGGCGCGGATCGTCTCGACGCGCACGTCGACGCCGTGGTCGGCGCCGAGCAGGCGCGCCTCCGCGAGCGAGGCGGCCGCGGCCTCCTCCTTGTCCTCGAGCGGGGCGTCGAGTGGCTCGTCGAGCGGGACGCGGATCACGTACAGCGCCTCGACGAGCGCGCCGCGGTCGTGGGCGAGCCGCACCGCGGTCGCGATCATCTCCTCGCCGATCGCGCCCAGCTTCATCGGGACGAGGATGCTCGTGAACTGGGACTCGGGCAGCTCCTCGGACGGCGCGGAGACGTGCGCGAGCATGCTCTCACCGCGGCCGCGGCGGACGAGCACGTAGACGACGAGCCCGGCCACGAGCCAGGCGGGGCCGCCGTATCGCGCCCCGGCGTGCGTTCCCATAGCGGCGATCCAGATCGCGAAGGTGGCGATCGAGCCGACGATCGCGGGGAGCGGCACCTCGACGCCGCGCAGGCGCACGTTCGCCGGTGCGCGGTAGGGCCGCGGCAGGTCCGGCTCGCTGAAGCGCAGCTTGATCACGGCGAGCTGGGCAGCCGTGAACGCGGCCAGGACGCCGAAGCTGAACAGGCTCGCGAGGAAGGCGACGTCGTCCTTCACGAACGACGTCCCGATCATCAGCGCCGTCGAGATCAGGGCGGCTGCCACGATCGCCTGCGGCGACACGAGCGTGCGCCGGTTGAGGCGGCCGAAGGCGCGTGGCAGCTGGCCGTGCTCGCCGAGTGAGTGGGCCAGGCGGGTGAAGCCTGAGATCGAGGTCGTGACCGCCACGAGTAGGATCACGGCGCCGGTCAGGCCGACGTAGACGCGTAACGCCGAGTCGAGCCCGTTCGGGAGTGGGCCGCCGAGAGCGTCCACGATTCCCATCAGCGGCGCGCTGAGCCAGTCGGTGCCGAGCGCCGTCGTTCCATTCGTAGCCGGGAAGGCAGAGAGCGCGACGAGGGCGATCGCCACGTAGATGACGACGACGAGGCCGATCCCCGAGAAGAGGCTGCGCGGCAGGTCGCGGCCCGGCTCGCGGGTCTCCTCGGCGAGATTGGCGACGGTCTCGAGGCCGGTGTAGGCCAGCATCGCGAGCGGCAGCGCGAACACGATCTGGTGCCAGCCGGGGTGCGACCCGATCGAGATCCCCTGCGTGAGCGCGTCGCCGGAGAAAAGGAACGCGAAGCCGAGCACGACGAGCAGGAGCTGCGTCAGCAGGTCGAGCACCGCGACGACGATCCCGTAGCGGTAGAAGGCCGAGCGCCGCACGAGGCGGATGGCAGCGACCCCGAGCACGACCCCAACCCCGACCACGACGTCCCACGGGTTGTGCTGGATCGACTCCCACTCGAGCGCCGCCCCCAGGTAATGGGGCATGAAGAGCGCCGACAGCGCGATCACGATCAGGTAGTCGAGGAAGAGGGCCCAGCCGGTGAGGAAGCCGGCCAGGTCGTTGAAGGCGCGACGCACGAACGTCGCGGCCCCGCCGGTCTCCGGGATCGCCGTCGTTCCCTCTGCGTACGAGAGCGAGACGACGAGGAAGAGCGCGCCGACCAGCGCTAGCACCTCGGGTGTGAGGCCGAGCGCGTGGAGCGCGATGATCCCGAGCGCGACGTAGATCGAGGAGGCGATCTCGCCGTAGGCGACCGAGAAGAGCGCTGGCGCGTCGAGGACGCGCTGGAGCCCTTGGACCTTCCGCGCCACGCCCGGAGGTTACTCCGCGGCGGTGACGGTCAGCGGCGGTGGAGCAGCAGGTACAGCCGCCCCGCGCCGAGCGCCGCGAAGAGGACGCCGATCGCGTAGCCGAAGCCGCCGCCGTGCCGCGCGGTCTGAACGACGATCGCAACGCCGATCGCGATCGCCGCGAGGCCGAACAGCATCGTCGCGCTGCGGTAAGCGCCTCTCACGCGGCACGCGGTGCCGCCGCCACCATCACGCGGCAGGGCGCGTTCTTGAGCACGAGGTCGACGGTGCCCCCGAAGATGCGGCCGCGGCGTCGGTGCGCGTCCTGGCGTGGAGCCCCCATGACGATGATCTCGCTGTTGCGGCGCTCGGCCTCGTCGACGATCGCGCGGCCGGCCTTGCGGGCACGCACGAGCCTGCCGATCACGTCCACTCCGTACGCATCCCCGATCGCGCGCGCCTCGTCGAGCAGCAGGTGAGCCTTGTGCTCGGCGTCGCCGGGGAGGTCGGCGTCGAGCGGCAGGTCCAGTGGAACCTCGAGCACGGTGAACGCCACGATCGCCCCGCGGCGCTCGGTCGCCAGCCTGCAGGCCAGGTCGACCGCGGCCTCCGACTCGCGCCGCCAGACGACGGGCACGAGCACGTTGCGGTACTCGAGCGCGACCGCCGGCCCGATCACGATCGGCGCGCGGACCGTCTCGGTCAGCGGCGCGTGCACGACTCGGCGCCGGTAAATCAGGTAGGTGACGAATCCCGCGGCGAGCCAGCTCAGGCCGGCCCACCGGGTGGCGTTCTCCTGAACGACCACGACCAGCCAGGAGAGGCCGGTGCCGAGCCCGCCTAAGATGGCGAACAGGGGCCAGTCCACTCCGCGCAGGCGCAGGTTCGGGCGGGCGCGGAAGATCAGCTCCTCGTCCCGTTTCTTGTACCGAAGCGCGACGATCGAGGCGTGCGCGACGGTGAACGAGAGCATCGCTCCGAACGAGTACATCGTCCCGAGAAAGTCCGTCTTGCCCGGCAGCAGCACGATCATCGGAATCACGCCGGCGAAGAAGAGCAGCGAGATGTACGGCGTCTTGAAGGTCTTGTGCAGGCGCCGGAAGACCTCGGGCAGCTGCCGGTAGCTGGCCATCGCGTAGGTGATGCGCGAGGCGCCGATCACGCCTGCGTTGGTGGCGATGAAGAGGATCGTCGCAGCCAGGATCCCGACGTAGACCTTCAGAGCGCTGAGCATGACCCCGTGCACGCCGAGGTTCTCGACCAGGCCCAGCACCGGGTCGTTCGAGAATCCCTCCGGCGGGCCCACGCCGAGCAGCGTCTGGTAGTGGCCGTCAGCGGTCTTCGTCACGGGCAGCGCGGAGAGCGCGATCCAGGGGAGCGTGAGGTAGATCACGAAGACCGCGACCGCCACGAACGAGATCGCGCGGGGGATGTTCTTGACCGGGTCGCGGGCCTCCTCGGCCAGGTTCGAGACGGTCTCGATCCCGGTGTAGGCGATCATCGCCACGGGGATCGCGAGCAAGAACTGACTCCAGGTCGGGGCGACGCCGAAGTGGATGTTGGAGGCCAGCACGTGCGGGCTGAAGATCAAGGCGAAGCCGATGAGCACGAGCAGGACTTGCGTCGCGAAGTCGACCAGCGCGAGCCCGATGTTCACCTTCGCCGACTCCTGGATGCCGACGATGTTCAGCGTCACGAGCAGCGCGATCACGATGCCGCCGCCCACGACGTCCCAGGGGTTCTGCCGCAGCGGCCCCCAGAAGATCGAAAGGTAGTGCGGCACGAAGAACGCCGAGATGGCGATCGTGATGATGTAGTTGAGCATCTGGGCCCACGCGGCCCCGAACGAGACGAGCTCGTTGAAGGCGTGGCGCGCGAAGCTCGAGGAGCCGCCGGCTTCCGGGAAGCGCACCGTGCCCTCGGCGTACGTAGCTGCGGTCGCCGCGAAGATCACTCCCGCGATCACGAACACGACGGGCGTCAGGCCGAGCGCGAAGACCGCCGTCACGCCCAGCGCGTAGTAGATCGACGAGCCGACGTTGCCGTAGGCGGTGGAGAAGAGCGCCGGCGTGCCGAGAACGCGCTCGAGCCGCTGCTGCCGCCGACGTCGGGACATCGCGCGGACTCTAGAGGGCGGCGCGGTCGCTCAAGCGGACATGTCGATCCCGGCCGTGCCCCGGGGACAGTCCCTCGGCCGTGGCCGAAACCGTCACCCTGACCAGGCGAACCTCTTCACCGTTGCCCATGCGATGCTGCCAACGGCCACGTCCCAGGGACTGTCCCTAGGGCAGGGCCGGATCAGGCGTGAATCGAGACGATCAGCGGGATGATCAGGATCGCCACCAGGTTCGTAATCTTGATCATCGGGTTGATCGCCGGGCCGGCCGTGTCCTTGTAGGGATCCCCGACCGTGTCGCCGGTGACCGCGGCGGCGTGGGCCTCGGAGCCCTTGCCGCCGAAGGCCCCGTCCTCGATCAGCTTCTTCGCGTTGTCCCAGGCGCCACCGCCCGAGGTCATCGCGATCGCGAGGAAGAGGCCGGTGACGATCGTCCCGATCAGCAGCCCGCCGAGCAGCTTCGCGCTGATCACCCCGGCGATGATCGGGAACGCGATCGGAATCAGGGCGGGCAGCATCATGCTCTTGATCGCCGAGCCGGTGACGATGTCGATCGCCTTCCCGTACTCCGGCCGCGCGGTGCCCTCCATGATCCCCGGGATCTCGCGGAACTGCCGCCGCACCTCGGTCACGACCTGGCCGCCCACGCGGCCGACTGCCTCCATCGCGAGCGACGCGAACAGGAATGGCATCAGGCCGCCGATGAAGAGGCCGGCGATCACCCAGGCGTCGTCGAGCCGGAAGATCTGCTGGTAGTTGCTGACGGCGAGGCCGTTCGTATAGCTATCGAAGAGGATCAGCGCCGCGAGCGCCGCCGAGCCGATCGCGTAGCCCTTCGTGACGGCCTTCGTCGTGTTGCCGACCGCGTCGAGCGGGTCGGTGATCGCGCGCACGGACTCGTCCAGGTTCGCCATCTCGGCGATCCCGCCGGCGTTGTCCGTCACCGGCCCGTACGCGTCGAGCGCGACGATCAGGCCGGTCATCGAGAGCTGCGCCATCACGGCGACGCCGATCCCGTAGAGGCCGGCGAAATGGTTGGCAACGAGGATCCCGGCCGCGATCACGATCACCGGCGCGGCCGTCGCCTGCATGCCGACGGCGAGCCCCTCGATGATGTTCGTGGCGTGCCCGGTCCGGGAGGCCGCCGAGATCTGCTTCACCGGGCGCCAGCGCGTCCCCGTGTAGTACTCGGTGATCGCCACCAGCAAGAAGGTGACGATCAGCCCGACGAGCGCCGAGATGTAGAGCTCCCAGAAGGTGAAGCGCGACGAGTCGTAGGCCATCACGACCGGGATGAACCCGATTGCGGAAAGCACCGTCGCGACGAGAATTGCCTTGTAGAGCGCGTTCATGATCGAGCCCGTCCGCCCCACGCGCGCGAAGAACGTGCCGATCACCGACGAGAGGATCGAGACACCCCCCAGCGCGAGCGGGAACAGCTCCAGATGCAGGCCCGGGAAGGTCTGTGAGGCGAGCAGCATCACGGCGACCGCGGTCACCGCGTAGGTCTCGAACAGGTCGGCCGCCATGCCGGCGCAGTCGCCGACGTTGTCGCCGACGTTGTCCGCGATCACGGCCGGGTTGCGCGGGTCATCCTCGGGGATCCCCGCCTCGATCTTCCCGACCAGGTCGGCGCCGACGTCGGCAGCCTTAGTGTAGATGCCGCCGCCGAGACGCGCGAAGACCGAGATCAGCGAGCCGCCGAAGGCGAGCCCGACGAGGTCGTCGATCGCGGAGGCGGGCGAGTTGTCGAGCCAGCCGGTCAGCACCCAGTAGTAGCCCGCGACGCCGAGGAGGCCGAGGCCGACGACGAGCAGCCCGGTCACCGAGCCCGCGCGGAAGGCCACGTTCAGCGCGGGCTTCAGCCCGTGCTTGGCCGCCTCCGCGGTGCGCACGTTGGAGCGCACGGCGACGTTCATCCCGATGAAGCCGGCCGCCGCCGAGAGCGTTGCGCCGACGAGGAAGCCAAAGGCCGTCCCCCAGCCGAGCTTGTTGTAGAAGCCGAGCAGGAGGAACGGGACGACCGCCACGATTGCGACCGTCGTGTACTGGCGGCGCAGGTACGCGGCGGCGCCTTCCTGAATGGCGCGCGCGATCTCCTGCATCCGCTCGCTGCCCACCGGCTGGCGGAGCAGCCAGAACGTCAGCCCGATGCCGTACGCGATCGCGATGAACGAACAGACCAGTGCGAAGAGCACAGCATGGTCGCTGAAGAAATCGATCAAAGGGCCTCCCTCATGACGCGCGCCGAGAGTCCCCGGCGCCGCGGTTTTCTATCACAGCGGCCCTGGCGGCGAAGCGGCAGGCGGCGCGGAGCCTGGCGACCCCCGTGCCGCAGATCAGCGAGCGGTGCCTATCGCTTGGGGCCTCTCCCGACCCAGAGGCCGACCTTGGCGTTGTTGCCGAGTCGCTTGCCGGCCCCGGGCCTCTCGCGGATGACCTTGCCCTTCTTCTTCTTCGTCGACTTGACGTACGTGACCTTGCCGACCCGGCAATGCCGTTTCTTGAGCGCCGTGGCGGCCGCGCCGACCTTCTTGCCGATCACGTTCGGCACCAGGCAGGGCGGCTTGAAGGGCGGAGGCGGCGGCCCCGCAGAACAGCCGCCGACCGCCTTGCAGGCGTTCAGCCGGCCGCCGGTGGCCACCTTGCCGGTCAGCGACCCGAGGTGATCCGTATTGGCCAGGATCGCGCTCTTGACCTGCGCGACCGTGTAAGTGGGGTGCGCCGCCTTCACGAGCGCCGCAACGCCCGCGACGTGCGGGGTCGCCATCGAGGTGCCGCTGATCGTGTTGTAGTCCTCACCCACGGCCCTCAGGCATCGCAGCGCCAGGTCGTCGACGTAGCCGCCGTCGCCGACAACGCCGTCGCCGTCCGACTGGAAGGCGAGCGCCGGATAGAAGGTTGGCGCGCCGTCGTATGCCGACAGGTCGGTGGTGAAGCCCCTGAACGCCCCGCCGGTCGAGCCCGACCACCCGCTGCCGTTGTAGCTCGTCCCGTCGGTCGAGCCCATCAGGTAGAAGAAGTCGTGGCCGAGCTGCGTGGCGAGGCGCAGGTTGTAGGCGTACTGACAGCCGCGCCTGCCGGCCAGGTTCGCCACCGCGGTGTCGTGGTAGTAGAGGGTCTGCGTGTTCGGCGCGTAGTTACCGGCAGGCGAGTCGGCCGCGCTGAACGCGCCGGTCGCATGGACGGTCGACTGGCCGAAGGTTCCGGTGCCGGGGAAGTTCGTCCAGCCCGTGAGCGGACTCTCGAAGCCTTGCGAGTAGAGCGTGTCGTACGCAGGCCAGGTGCTGGGGATGTTGACCCCCGGCCCCGCGAGGTCGACGCTGCCAGTGCCGTAGTTCGAGAAGCTCGCAAGCGCGTCGTTCGAGTCCGTGGCCGCCACGCAGATGACATTCGCCAGGTTGTCCGGCGGGCCGCCGTAGTTGCAGGGGTAGTGCGGGTTCGTGTCGTCGTTGAGGCCGTCGTTCCCGGCCGCGACCACGAAGAGCGTGTTCGCGCAGGAAGGGGAGGCGATCGCGTCACGCATCGCCGTCGAGTAGCCCGTGCCGCCGAGGCTCGCGTTGACGACGTTCGCGCCGTGCGTGCAGGCGTAGAGGAATCCTTGGGTGATCGCCGAGTTCGAGCCGCTACCGCTGCCGTTGAGCACCCGGACCGGAATCAGGCCGACCTGCCAGTTGACGCCGGCCACCCCACGCGCGTTGTTGCCGCGGGCGCCGATGGTTCCGGCGACATGGGTGCCGTGCCCGTTGAAATCACGCGGATCGCTGTCATTCGAGACGAAGTCGTATCCCGGAAGGACGTTCGCGCTGAGGTCGAGGTGATCCGTCGCGATCCCGGTGTCGACCACGGCGACCTTCACCGCGGCGCTCCCGGTTGTGATGTCCCACGCAGCCGGCGTGTTGATCTTCGCCATCCCCCAGAGCTGGGGGTAGCGCGGGTCGTTCGGGGTAGCGTCGGCGTGGTAGAGGTAGTTCGGCTCCGCGTAGGCGACGGTGGGGTTGCTCCTGAGAGCGGCGACGGCAGCCCGCACCGAGCGCCCCCTCACCTGCACGAGCTGGAGCCCCGAGACGCCGAACGTCTGGAACGTCCTCGCGCTCTCGCCGCCGAGGATCTGCCGCCGCGTGGCCGCGCCCACGTTCTCGCGGAACCGCACGACGACCTGGCCGGGCACGTACTTCAGATTTGCGCCACGTTCCGTGATCGTGACCGTGCTAGCCGAAGTGCCTGCGCCCCCTGCCGACGCGGCGACCCCAGCCGCGAGCAGGGCAACGACCAGCACGCGGCCCAGCCCTCCCCAACTCATCGTGCTCCCCTCTCCTTGTAACGCCCGATCTAAGGGTCTTATACGTCGCTATCTGGACGGTTTCAAGACCGGGCGTCTTCCTCGGTCGCGGAGGCGTAGGCGAGCTGGAGGTTCGCGAGTACCTGGTTGAAGTCGCGCAGAGCCTCTTCGGGGGCGGAGCCTTCGAGCACCGGCACCAGCGCGCGCAGGGCCTCGATCGCCAGCTGGGCTTGCTCGAGGTCCCGATCCTCGGGGCTGAGGCGGTGGTAGCCGAGCGACGAGACCGAGTAGAGAGTCTGGAGCAGGAGGTCGGAGACCTTCAGCTTCGCGAGCTCGGCCTGGAGCTCTTGAATCAGCTTCTGCTCGTCGAGTGTGGGCTCGTCAGCCGCCAACCGGCTCCCTGGGCCGAACCTGCTCGGCGTAGATCTCCTCGAGGCTCGCGCCCTCTGCGTGCCGCGCGATCTGGCGCTCTGAGGCGTTGGCGGCCGGGACCGCGAGGTGCTGCGCGAAGCCGAGCTCCTCGGCGGCCGGCTGCACCCATTCGACGAGCCGTTCCAGATGCGCGCGGGCGGGACGCACGTCTCCCGTGGCCAGGTCGATCAGCTCCCCCGAGAGCCCGTAGCGGATCGCGCGCCAGAAGTTCTCCTCGATCAGGCGGTGCGGGTAGGACGGCAGCGGCTCACCCTCGTCGAAGGCCCGCGCGATACGGGCCGTGAGCGCGTAGCAGAGCGCCGCGAGCGCCCGGGCATCGGCGAGGTCGGGCTGCGCGTCGCAAATCCGGATCTCGACCGTCGGGTACGCCAGGTGCGGCCGCACGCTCCACCAGAGCTGCGTGTGCTCGTCGATCGAGCGCGTGTCGTAGAGGAAGCGCACGTAGCGCTCGAAGTCGTCCCAGCCGTCGTAAGAGTCAGGCACGCCGCAGCGCGGGAACGTACGCGTAAAGATCTCCGTGCGCGCCGAGTGCAAGCCGCTGTTCACGTTCTCGATGAACGGCGAGCTTGCGGACACGGCCAGTAGCTCCGGGAGGAAGTTCCGCAGCGCGTTGCACACCGCGATCGCTCGGTCGGGGCCGTTGATCGCGACGTGGACATGAAGGCCGAACGTGTTGTTGCGCCAGACCACATAGCGCAGGAGCTCGTCGTTCCGCCGGTAGTGCGGCGTGTCGATGATGCGCTGCTCCTGCCAGGGGCTCCAGGGGTGCGTACCGGTGGCTGCGAGCGCGACGCCGACAGAGTCGGCGAGCTCGAACAGCTGCGTCCGGCGCTCGACCAGCCGGGCGGCGGCCTCGTCGAAGGTGTCGCAGCGACCGGTGCGGACCTCGACCTCCGAGGCGATCAGCTCGCCCACGAGATGCTCCTCGAGCGGCGTGTCCTGCGCGGCAGCCTGAAGCTCCTCGAAGCGGTTCGTCAGCGAGAGGGTCTCGGGGTCGAGGACGGCGAACTCCTCCTCGACGGCGAGCGTGAGGTCCTGGGCGGCCTCGAACTGCTCGCGCGCGAAACGAAGCTGCTCCTCGGGGCTGAGGCGCTGGGCGTCTCCCACGGCCGCACTACATTAGTTGAAGGGTTGCAGCAGCCTTGCGGCGATACCCGCCCAGCTCCAGCGGGCCTCGACTGCCTTACGCGCGGCGGCTGCGATTCGTGCGTGCTCGGCCTGCGGGAGTGCGAGCAGCTCCCGCAATTTCGTCGCCAGGTCGGCGGCGTCGCCTGTCGTGAAGCTGGTCAGATGCCGGTGTTCGGGCGGGTACTCGGCCTCCAGCCCCTCCGCGATCTCCTCGAGGCCGGAGTGGCGCGCGACGAGCGGCGGTGAGCCGGCGGCCGCGGCCTCGGCGGCGACCATCCCGAACGCCTCCGGGAAAATCGACGGCACCACGGTCGCATCGGCGAGCGGGAGCAGGTGCACCAGGTGACGGTGCTCGAGCGGCCCGGTGAAGAGCGTGCGCGCCGGCGCAGCGGCCTCGAGTTTCTCGCGGTAGTCCCCGAAGCCGACGATCACCGCGCGCGCGTCGAGCTCGCGCAGCGCCTCGAGCAGCAGGTGAACGCCCTTGTTGTAGAGGAGCTTGCCGAAATAGACGACCGTGGGCTCGTCCGCCTCGAGGAAGGCCGCGAGCCGCTCCGCGTTCCCCTCGTCGGGCAGGCGCTCGCTCGCGTTCCTGGGGTTGGGCGCGTCGCGGCGGGCCTCTTCGAGCAGGCCGGCGAGCGCTGCTTCGCGGGGCCGGGGCCGGAACTCGTCGACGTCGACCCCGGGCGGGACCTCGTGCACGCGGTCGACGTGGCCGACGACCTCCTCCAGCACTCGGCGGATGTGTTGCGAGCCGACGAAGACCGCCTCGGCTCCGGCGAGCGACTCTCTCCCCCACGCCTGCAGCTCCGGGTTGCCCCGCATCGCGTACTCGAGCTCGGAGCCGTGTGCCTTGACCGCGTAGCGCGCGCCCGAGGCCGCGCCCACTGCGCCGCCGAGCAGCACGTGGTTGGCGAAGACGAGGTCGGCCGGCAGCTCCGCCCGCACGGCGGCCGCGTTGGTCTCGACGTAACGGTTGCGCTCCTCGCGGCTCAGCTCGGGGAGCAGGCGCGGCTCGTGGCCCTCGTAGCGGTCGAGCACGAACACCGGTAGGGGCCCGTCGACGTCCGGCCGCACGTGTCGCGCGCCGCCGAGGTCGTACTGCTCGGGGTGCGGCTCTTGCGAGAGAACGACCACCTCGTGGCCGGCGCGGCTCCACTCGCGCGCGAGCGCGCGCGTGTAGACGTTGGACCCGGTCCCGCCGAGCAGGTACCCGTGCCAGAGGACGATCTTCATGTCGCGAGTCTGCCGTAGAACGGCGTCAGTTTCGGCCCTGACCTAGGGACAGTCCCCCGGGCCTGGCGAAAACAGCCAAAACGTGGTCGAGTAAGCCCGAGTCATGCGGTGCCCGCGCCCGCCGGCCGGTCCTTTAGAGACATGTCCTAGGGACTGTCCCTAGGCCCTGGCCAGAACGGACCCGTCCGATCAGGTCAGATGGAAGTAGAGGGCGTGCAGCAGGTCGACTGCCGGGTTCGACGTGTGCACAGTGACGTCGTGTGGGACGTCGAGCAGCGCCTCGGAGTAGTTGAAGATGATCCGCACGCCTGAGTCGATCAGGCCCTCGGCCACCTGCTGCGCGCGGTCGGCCGGCACCGCCACGACCCCGACGATGATGTTCTTCTCGCGCACCGCGTCGGCCAGCCGCCGGGAGTCCTCGATCTGCATCGAGCCGATCGTCCGCCCGATCTTCTCCGGGTCGTTGTCGAAGACCGCGGCGATGTTGATCCCGTGCTCGGCGAAGATCGGCGAGCTCGCGATCGCGTGACCCAGGCGCCCCGCGCCGACCAGAGCGATGTTGTGCTGGCCCTGCGTCCGCAGGATCTTGCGGATCTCGCCGAGCAGCGAGTCGATGTTGTAGCCGACCCCGCGCTTGCCGAACTTGCCGAACGCCGACAGGTCGCGGCGGATCTGGGTCGCGTTGATGTTGGTGTAGTCGGAGATCTCCTGCGAGGAGATGCGGTCCTTGCCCATCTTCTTCGCCTGGGTCAGGACCTGCAGGTAGCGGCTCAGCCTGGCGGCGACCCCGACCGTCAGCCGCTCCGACCCCGCCGCGCTTCCTTGAACGGTCGTTTGTAACAAGGCACAACCATTCTGCCAGTCCCGCGCCGCTCCGTGCGTCAGACGGTTACAAGCTGCCCCCTCAGCGGGGACTTTGTGCGGCCGCCAGCCGGCGGCGAAAGGCCTCCTCGTGCACGTAGTAGGTGAAGAGACGCTCGCCGTCGAGCTCGACCACCGGGATCAGCTCGCGGTAGCGCGACTCGAGGTCGGGGTCGCCGTCGATCGCGATCTCCACGAGCGTGAAGCCAAGCTCCGCGCGCAGCTCCCGCACCTGGGCGAGCGCCCGCTCGCAGAGGTGGCAGCCCGCGCCGTGATAGACCGAAACTCGAGGGCTAGGGGTAAAGGCCACGCGTGATCGTGGCTTCGGAGACCCGTCCGACCGCGACGCCGTAAGCCGCAGAGCGCATGCTGATCTGCTTGTCCCGGTAGACCTGCCACGTCTCGTTGAACGCGCGCGTGACGATGTCGCGCAGCTTCGAGTTCACCTCGGGCTCCTTCCAGAAGTACTCCTGGAGGCCCTGCACCCATTCGAAGTAGGAGACGACGACGCCGCCCGCGTTGGCGAGGATGTCCGGCAGGACGAGCACGCCCTTGTCGTCGAGGATCTCGTCGGCGGCCGGGGTGACCGGGCCGTTCGCGCCCTCGCAGACGATCCGCGCCTTCACGTCGGCCGCGTTGTCGGCGGTGATCACCTGCTCGAGCGCGCACGGTGCGAGCACGTCGCAGTCGAGCTGCAGCAGCTCCTCGTTCGTGATCTCCTCGGCGCCCTTCAGGCCCGCGAGCGAGCCCGACTCCTGCTTGTGCGCGATCGCCGCGGCGACGTCGATTCCCTTCGGGTTGTGCAGCCCGACCCGGGAGTCGGAGACCGCGATCACGATCGCCCCCTCCTCGGCGAGGAACTTCGCCAGGAAGCTGCCGACGTTGCCGAAGCCCTGCACCGCGACCCGCAGGCCGGCGAGCTGAAGCTCCTTCTTCCGCACGGCCTCCTGGATGCAGTAGAGCGAGCCGCGGGCGGTCGCCTCGAGCCGGCCGAGCGAGCCGCCGACGTTGAGCGGCTTGCCGGTGACGACGCCGAGCACGGAGTGGCCCTTGTTCATCGAGTACGTGTCGAAGATCCACGCCATCACCGAGCCGTCCGTGCCGACGTCGGGGGCGGGGATGTCCTTCTCGGGCCCGATCTCGTTGATGATCTCCGTCGTGAAGCGGCGGGTCATGCGCTCGAGCTCGCCGCGCGAGAGGCGCTTCGGATCGCACACCACTCCGCCCTTGGCACCGCCGAAGGGGATGTTCATCAGCGCGCACTTCCACGTCATCCACATCGAGAGCGCCTTGACCTCGTCGAGCGTCACGTCCGGGTGGTAGCGGATGCCGCCCTTCGACGGGCCGCGCGCGATGTTGTGGGTCACGCGGTAGCCCTCGAACGCCTGGATCGTGCCGTCGTCCATCGTCACCGGGATCGAGACGACGACCGCCTTCTTGCACTCCTGCAGCACGTTCACCAGGCGCTGGTCGATGTCGAAGATGTCGGCGACGCGGCGCAGCTGCTCGCGGGCGATCTGGAACGGGTTCTCGCGAAGGTGGGAAACGGGCGCTTCGACTGTGGTCACAGGGAGGCTCCTTGAGACGGAAACGCGTTGAGTATAGGACGCTACTTAATGCGGAATGGGATCGTTCGGACAGTTCGCGCACTCTCGCTCGTGGGCACCGCGACCAGCCGGATGCGATAGCGACCGGGCTCGAGCAGGTTCCCGTCGGGGTCGCGGCCGGTGAGGCCGTACACGACCCGGCCGGGCAGGAGGTCGCGCAGGCGGGCCAGCAGCCCGAGCCGCTTGCCACCGCTCCAGAGCTCGATGTCGAGCCGGGCCACCGGATGCACCTGCGCGCCCGTCGGCGCGGGCACGACCCGGCCGGCCGCGAACGAGAGCACGGCCGGAGTGATGTCGGAGGGCTTGAAGGAGCTCGCCGAGAGCGCGACCGCGGAGATGAGGCTTTGCGACGGCGGGCCGAAGGTGATCGCCCACGGGATCTTCAGCGGGCCTGCGCCGCGCGCGACGAGGACGACCATCCCCTCGGCCGAGCCGTCTCCGGGCGAGGCGCCGCGCAGCCTCGCCTGCAGGGTGATCGTCGCGTGGCCGCCGGGCTTCAGCCGCACCCATTTCGGCTTCGAGGTGATCAGCAGGCCCCCGCTCCCCACGCTGCGCACTCGCACGAGCAGCCGCCGCGTCGAGACGTTGCGGACCACGAGCTCCTGTGTCGAGTGCCAGCCGTCGCCCTGCGCTCGCCCGAAGGCGAGAGTCACCGGGTCGGCGGTCAGCTCGCCTGCCGCGCTCGCGCCGAGGTCGACCAGGCCGGAGCCCTGCGCCGTGACGCTCGTGTCGCGGATCGAGCGGGCCGTTCCCGTGAGCAGGCTCCTCAGGTCGACCCCGCGCAGGGCCGGCCGCGTCTGCGCGAGCACCGCCGCGGCGCCGGCGACGACCGCGGCCGCCGGGCTCGAGCCGTTGACGGTGCCGAACCTTGGCGAGCCGTCGTCGTTGGCGCCGGGCTCCGAGGTCACGATGGCGACCCCAGGAGCGGCGAGGTCGGGCTTGACCCGGCCGTCGAAGGCGAGGCCGCGTGAGGAGAAGGGTGCGATCGAGCCGTCGTTGCCGTTGCGCACGACCCGGGGCACGCCGATCGATATCGCCGGGTGCTCGCCGGCCTTGAGCGCGGTGAGCGCAATGCCGGCGACGCGGAGCGGAACGCTCAAGACCGGCACGTTCACGCTCTCGTCGAGCCCGAGGCCGCCGGCCGGCAGCTGCGTCCCGTAGACGACGACCGCGGCGGCCCCGGCCCGGGCGGCGTACTCGGCCGCGAGCTGGGGGTCGCCGGCTCCGTGCACGAGCGCTGCGCGCCCGGCAACGAGGCTGCGGCCGTGGCCGTCGAAGAAGCGGTCCGGGCGAGGCGACGAGACGCCCTCCTCCGCCGAGCGCGGAGCCGCGAGCTCGAGCTCGACGGGATGCGATGAGACAACCGCGCCGGCGAGAGGAAGCGCGCGGTCGAGCACGAGGTCGAGCCCGGCGCGGACCGCGACCGGAACCTCCTCCGCGTCAGAGCGCAGGTCGGCGGCCGCGACCGTCAGCGCGGCGGGTGCGCCGCCCGGGCTCGAGACGCTGCCGTAGCCGGGGCCCGCGGGCCCGTCGTTCCCGACCGGCGCGACGACGAGCGTGTCGAGCTGCAACGCGCCCTGGATCGCGCGCGCCTCCGGGGAGTCGGCGAAGGCGCCGTACGAGACCGCCTCGCCGACGAGCGCGATTCGGGCCGCGTCGTGCGCGTCGCCGTCGAGGTTCGGGTCGACCGCCCGCTCGAGGCCGGCGATCAGCTGGTCGGTGCGCGCGTAGACCGCCCAGTCGTTGGTCAGGTCCTTCTGCCACCCGGCCACGCGAATCGGGAGCACGGCGGCGCCAGGTGCGATCCCGGTCACGCCTCCGGGGCCGCCCGCGCCGACGAGGATCCCGGCCATCTCGGTGCCGTGCCGCTCGAGCCTGCTCGAGTCGCTCGGATCGGCCGCCGCGGTCGCGTCGGCGTCGCCGCCGACGATGTCGATCCCCGGCAGCACACGCCCGCGGAGGTAGGGCTGGGCGCGGTCGACCCCGGTGTCGAGCAAGGCGATCGTCACGCCGCGCCCGTCGTAGCCCGGGAGCCTGAGCGCCGGCAGGTGGCTCGCGCCGAGCGCGACGCCCTCCTTGCCGAGCAGCACCGAGGAGACCGAAGCGGGATAGGCCGCTCGCACCGGGTAGACGCCCGCCACCTCGGGGCGGCGCTCGAGCACCGCGATCGCCGTCGCGTCCAGCGGCGCCGAGAACCCGTTCAGCACGCGCGAGTAGCTGAACTGGACGCGCGGACGGATCCCGCGAGTGCTCAGCTCCGAGAGCAGCTGCCGCTGCGCGGCGAGTGCGGAGCGCGTCCAGGTGCGTTCCTTCTGCTGGCTCGCGACGCCGCCGTTCTGAGCTACTCGCTGCGCCATCGACGGCGAGCGCAGCACGACCAGCACTCGCTGGCGGACGTTCACCGACGGGTGTGCGCCGCCGACGAGGCCGCGCCACGAGGACGCCTGCGAGCTGAGCGAGCGCTGCTCCGTGCCGCTGACGCCAAAGCCGACGACGAGCACGGTCGCCGCGAGCGCGATGATCGCGGGAGGCGCGGCCCGGCGAAGCTCAGACAGCCGACGCATAGGCATCCAACGCAAGATATCCGGGCGGTGGGATCGACTCGGCGTAGCGAGCGGCCGAGGCGATCATCGCGGCGTTGTCGGTGCAGAGCGCAAGCGGCGGCGCCGTGGCGTCCGGCAGCGCGGCACGAAGCTCGGAGTTCGCCGCCACTCCGCCGACCACCGCGAGGCGCTCGGCGCCGGTTTGCTCCGCCGCCTCCTGCGTGCGCTGCACGAGCGCCCGCACGATCGCGCGCTGGTAGCTCGCCGCGAGGTCGGCACGCCGCGCTTCGACTTGCTTTCCGAGCCCACGCACCTCGTAGAGCAGCGCGGTCTTCACGCCCGAGAACGAGAAGTCGAGGCCGGGCACGCGCGCGACCGGGAACTCGAACGCCTCGGGATCGCCCTCGCGCGCGAGCCGGTCGATCTCGGCGCCGCCCGGGTAGCCGAGGCCGAGCAGGCGGCCGCCCTTGTCGAAGGCCTCGCCGGCCGCGTCGTCAAGCGTGGTGCCGATCCGCCGGAAGGCCCCGTGCTCGGGCACGTCCACGAGCATCGTGTGTCCGCCGCTCGCGAGCAGGCACAGGAACGGCGGCTCGAGCGGGCGCGGCTCGAGGTAGAGCGAGGCCACGTGCCCGTGCAGATGGTTCACCGGCACGAGCGGCAGGCCGCGAGCCCAGGCGAGGGCCTTGGCCGCCGAGAGCCCGACGAGGAGCGCGCCGATCAGCCCCGGGCCCTGCGTCACGGCGACCTGCTCGACGTCCTCGAGGGTCGCACCACCCTCCGCGAGCGCCTCACGCACGACCGGGACCACAAGCTCGAGATGGTGCCTGGAGGCGACCTCGGGCACCACCCCGCCGAAGCGCGCGTGGAGGTCGGCCTGCGAGGAGACGACGCTCGAGCGGATCGTGCCGTCTTCGACGAGCGCCGCAGCCGTCTCGTCGCAGCTCGTCTCGATCCCGAGGATCAGGAGCGCGCCGGCTCCGAGACCGGGTCCTTCCACATGATCAGCGCGTCCTCGCGGTTGTCCGTGTAGTACCCGCGCCGCACGCCGCGCGGCCGGAAGCCGAGCTCCTCGTAGAGCCTGATCGCGCCCGCGTTCGAGACGCGCACCTCGAGCGTGTACCCGCGGCGGCTGCGGCCGGCCGTGAGCTCGAAGAGCCGGTTGAGCAGCAGCGAGGCGATGCCCTGACGGCGGCGGGCGGGCTCGACGGCGACGTTCATCACGTGCCACGCGTCGACGTAGCGGGAGATGATCAGGTAGCCGACCAGGCGCGAGCTCTCGGCGTCGACCGCTCCCAAGCAGAGCGACGACGGCTTCGCCAGCTCGCTCGCGAACATCGAGCGCGACCAGGGCGTCGGGTACGAGCTGCGCTCGATCTCCTCGATCGCGTTCAGGTCGCGCAGCTCGAGGCGTCGGAGCTCGATCTCGCTCATGCCTTCCGCTCCGCGTCCGGAATGCGCAGGTAGAGCGGCTCGATCGCGTCGGCCGGGCCGAACTCGCGCGCGAGCGCGGCGTGGAAGCGGGCGCGCGGCAGGTGCCGCTCGTCGTCGTCCGGAGGGACCGTTGCTCCGCGCGCCTCAAGCACGTCGCGGTAGCGAACCGCGCCGTCGCCGACACAAAGGCCCGGCTCGACCTCGTCGGGCGGGCAGACGGCGGGCTCGCCCTCCCGGAGCGTGAAGACCTCCTGCCGGCCCGCGTCCACGACCGGCACCGCCCCCGGCGCTCCCGCCGCGAGCGCAGCGAGGGTCGACACGCCGGCAACCGGCACGCCGAGCCCGAGCGCCAGCCCGCGCGCCGCCGCTAGGCCCATGCGCAGGCCGGTGAAGCTGCCGGGACCGGTTCCGACCACGATCGCGGTCAGCTCGTCGGGAACGGCGCCACTGGCGCGCAGCAGCCCGTCCGCGTCCTCGAGCACCCGGACCGCCCGGGAGACGGCCTCTCCCAGCACGTCTCCGTCCCGGACGAGCGCGGCCGTGGCGGCGCTCGTCGCGGTGTCAAACGCGAGTGTCAGCACCCCCGAAAAGGCGGTTGAGCAGGGATTTTTCCGGGCTCCTCAGGCTGATCAGTCTACGGGCGGGATCGACGTGCGACAAACGTACCTCGACACGCACCGGCGGGAGGACGCCGGCCGCGGCCTCGGGCCACTCGACGAAGCAGATCGCGCTCTCGAAGTACGGCTCGAGGTCCCCCCACTCCGCCGCCGAAAAGCCCTGGAACCGGAAGAGGTCGAGGTGGGAGACGTCGGGCTCGGCCGGGTAGCGATGGCCAATGGTGAAGGTCGGGCTCGTCACCGGGACCGTCACCCCGAGCGCGCGGCAGGCGCCGCGCACGAACGTTGTCTTGCCGCTGCCGAGCTCTCCAGAGACCGTGACCACGTCGCCTTCGCGGAGCTGGTGCGCCAGGCGCGCTCCGAGCGATTCCGTCTCCGCCGGCGAGGCGGAGCTCAGCTCCATGCCTCAGAAGAGACCGAGCTGGACCGCGGCGGGCTCCGGTGCTACCGGCGCCAGCAGCGGCACGACAGGCGCGGGTTCGGCGACCGGCCGGCCGAGCAGCTCGGGCAGGCGCTCGAAATCCTCCTCGAGCACCTTGAACATCGCGGGCGTGTAGAGCGCCGCGGCGGGATGGTAGAGCGGGTAGAGGAGCACTCTGAGCGCGCCCACGTTGAGCGGCTGCGGCTGTCCGTGCACGCGGGTGATCCCGGTCTCCTTGCCGGTCAGCTGCTTCGTCGCGTGATTGCCGAGCGTGGCGATCACCTTCGGCCGGATCAGCTCGATCTGGCGAAAGAGGTACGGCTCGCACGCCTGCTTTTCGTCGGGCTGCGGATCGCGGTTCCCCGGTGGGCGGCACTTGACGGTGTTCGCGATGTAGACGTCGCTTCGCTCGAGACCGATCCCGGCGAGCAGCTTGTCCAGCAGCTTCCCGGCCTGGCCGACGAACGGGTAGCCCTGCTTGTCCTCGTGGAAGCCCGGCGCCTCGCCGACGAACATCAGGTCGGCGTCCGGGTCGCCGACGCCGAAGACGACCTGCGTGCGGCCCTCCGAGAGCCGGCAGCTCGTGCAGCCCGCGACCTGGCGCGAAAACGCCTCGAGCTCGGTCAGCCGCTCAGTGACCGCAGCCACAACTGCCACCGCAGCAACCACCGCCGGAAGGGCCTCCGAAGGTCGGCTGCTCGCCGGTGCCGCCGTGCGTCGCGAAGACGGAGAACTGCTTGCGTACGTTCGCCGAGGAGCAATCCGGGCAGTCCGGCTCAACGCCGTTCCGGACGAGCTCCTCGAAGTGCGACTCGCACTCCATGCAGACGTATTCGTAGATCGGCACCGTGTCAGCAGACCCTAGCAACGGGTCCGCATGTTCGACCTCGGGTCGGACGTCACGCCCAAGGCGTCGCTTGCGATGCCGCCGAGAGGACGCACGGGCTTCTGCTCGTGCGTCCGTCTAGAACGCGGGGCGAGCTCGACTAGGCCCGCGGCAGCTCGAAGTAGAAGGTGGAGCCTTCGCCGGGGCTGGAGCGAACGCCGATCGTCCCGCCCATTCGCCGCACGAGCTCGCGGCAGATGTAGAGGCCGAGCCCCGTCCCGCTGGGCACAGCGCGATGCTGCGGGTCACCGCGGTAGAACTTCTCGAAGACGGCCTCGTGCTCGGACGGGGAGATGCCCATCCCCTCGTCGGCGACCTCGACGCGCACGCTGGTGGCCGACGGCGCCGTCGTCACGATCACCTCGCCGCCGTCCGGCGAGTACTTGACGGCGTTGTCGATCAGGTTGACCAGCACCTGCTCGATTCGGTCGCGGTCGCCGATCGCCGCGGCGGCGCCGTTCGAGGGCGCGTCGGCCTTCAGCGAGACCGTTTCGGGAAGCCGCTGGCTCATCGTCTCGACCGCGTGCCTGGTGACCTCGTCCAGGTCGACGCGCTCGCGGTCGATGCGGAGATCGCCGCGGTCGAGACGGTTCGCGAGCAGCACCTCCTCGGTGATCTGCGTCAGGCGCGTCCCCTGGGCGCCGATCATCTCGAGCAGTTGCTGCCGCCGCTCCGGCGGGAGGTCGATGTCGTCGCGCAGGAGGGTCTTCGCAGCGCCGAGCACGGCGGTCATCGGGGTGCGCAGCTCGTGCGAGACCGTGGCGATGAAGTCGCTCTTCGCCGCCTCGAGGCCCCGCTCGACCGTCAGGTCGCGGAAGGCGTAGACGACGCCGTTCGGGCTGCGCACCGCGACGAACGAGAGCCACAGCTCGCTGCCGTCGACCTCGACCGGGAGCGTCACCGGCCTGGCAGCCGAGGCGCCTTCGGAGACGGGGATCTCGGCAGCGAGCACCGACCAGCCCGCGAAGATCTCGCCCGCGTCCTGGCCGGCGGCGTCCTCGCGCGAGCGGCCGGTGACCAGCTCGGCCGCGCGGTTCCAGAAGCGCAAGCGGCCCTCGTGGTCGACCGAGAACACGCCGTCGCCCACCGCCTCGAGCACGCGCGCCGCCTGCTCGCGTGCCGCGGCCGTCGCCTCGGCGCGCGCGCGAGCCGCAGCCTCCTCCTTCGCCCGCTCGTGCAGCCGCGCGTTGCGGACGGCTCCGGCCATCAGGCCGATCAGGCCCTCGGCCAGCTCGAGCTGCTCCTCGTCGTAGCGCGCCTTCTCGTGCATCAGCTGGACGACGCCGACGACCTCGCCCTCGTGCTTGACCGGCAGCATCATCGCCGACTGGACCTCGGGTGGCCCGTCGGCCGGGAGCTTCCGCATCTGGCCCTTGCTGTCGAGCTCGTAGTAGACGCCGCCGGGATCCTTCACCTGCTCGGGCACGTCGTTCACGACCAGCGGCTCGCCGGTCATGATCACACGGCTCTGCATGCCGCCCCCCTCGCGGTTGAGCGGCAGCGGCGGCAGGATCGCTGGGTCGAGCTTCTCCCCGTCCACCCAGGCGTAGTCGCAGCTGATCAGCTCCGTCTCGGCGTCGAACGACGAGACGATCACGCCTCCGTGCGGCACCGCCTCGCCGAGCAGCTGATGGAAGCGGTCATACACGCGCTCCAGCTCGAGTGTCTCGTTCAGGTAGCGCGCGGCCGCGAGCAGAAGCTCCGCTTTCTCAGCCCCCGTGTGACGGCCCACGTCTCCATCATCATGCACGAGACGTGTTCGAAAATCTCGCCGCTCGACTCGAAGGCCGGATCGTCGTGCTGGAGCCGCTCGGGCCGGAGCACGTCGAAGGGCTGCGCGCGGCGGCCGCCGACGAGCGCGTCTGGACCTGGATGGTCACGCGCGACGTCGAGGCGTGGATCGCCGACGCGCTGGGGCCGAACGACGACCGGCGGCCCTTCGCGGTGCTCCGCGACGGCGAGGTCGTGGGGTCGACGAGCTACATGAGCCTCTGGCCGGAGCACCGCCGCCTCGAGATCGGCAACACGTGGCTGAACTCGTCGACGTGGGGAACCGGAGCGAACACCGAGGCGAAGTACCTCCTGCTCCGGCACGCCTTCGAAGACGCCGGCTGCCTGCGAGTCGAGTTCAAGACGGACGCGCTCAACGAGCGGGCGCGGGCGGCGCTGGCGGCAATTCCGTCCGAGTTCGAGGGGATTCATCGCAGGCACATGCTCGTCCGCGACGGCGAGCGGCGCGACTCCGCCTGGTACGCCGTGATCGACGAGGACTGGCCCGACGTGCGGCGAGCGCTCGAAGAGCGCCTCGCGAGCTAGACTTCCCGCCGCCCGGTATCCCCTGCGGAACTGGA
>Ga0307323_10000091_pt1 | contig 25447 bp, 21 predicted proteins | sample ER_DNA_381_FD_194496 | JGI IMG/M metagenome (GOLD analysis project Ga0307323, IMG submission 194496) | Bulk soil microbial communities from the East River watershed near Crested Butte, Colorado, United States - ER_DNA_381 | ecosystem: Environmental > Terrestrial > Soil > Floodplain | place...
GCGACAAGCCGCTCGGTCCCATTCCGGGCAACGGCACCGTGTAGGTGCCCGACCGCACGGACTGCCGACCGGTCAAGATCGCCGAGCGCGTCGGGGTGCACTGCGACTCGACGGTGTAGTTGGTGAACCGGATCCCCTCGCCGGCGAGCTTGTCGATCCGCGGCGTCGGCGTGCTGCCGCCATAGCACGAGAAGTCACCCCAGCCGACGTTGTCGCACAGGAGGAAGACGATGTTGGGCTGCTTGTCAGGCAAGATCAGATCCTTTCTTTGAGCCGGTGTATTGCTCGACTACCAGCCTGTCGGGTGAGCATTCTCAAGTCCCTGCTTCGTCGGTCAGGCGCGGCTGTGTCATCGGAACGCCGCAGCATTTTCCTGCCTGCGAGACAGAATGTCCTCACCCGCCGCGCGATTTCCCCCGGGGGAAAGTGCGGGTTGGAAGATGATCTCGACCCGCGGTCGATGCTGCAGTAGTTGCCGCCGGCGTTTGCCTAGCGGGTCGCGATCAGGCCCAGTTCGCGTGCCCGCTCGAGAACCTTGTCCCGCGAGGAGCTGTCGAGCTTGCGGTAGATCGACTTCGTGTGCGAGTGGACCGTGCTGTACGAGAGGAAGAGCTTGGCCGCGACCTCGGGTTTGGTTAGTCCTTCGCCGAGGAGCTGTAGCACCTCGAGCTCACGCTCCGTGAGCTCGCTGTCCGGGTTGGCACTCGCGTGTGCGGGTGTCAGTTTCACCTCTTCGACGCGCTGGGAGAGGATCCCGGGGTCAGGGCAACTCTCGATGGTGGCGCGCGCCTCGGCGAGCATGGCCCGCGCCTCGGTACGCGCACCGAGAGTGCTGCGGACAAGAGCTCGTTCTAGGAGCGCCTCTGCGATCAACAGCGCATCGCCGTGGCTCCGCAGCTGCTCGAGTCCCAGGCCGAGCGCGTGATCGGCCAGCTCCAGCTCTCCCCGGCGGGCACGGAGCGCCCCGAGTACCACGTGGTAGAAGCCGACGGCAGGGAGATCGGCGAAGCCGTGGCTGCGCGCCAGCTCGAGCGCCTCGCCGATCCACCTTTCGGCCTGCGCGAGGTCGCCGGCGTCCAGAGAAATCTTGGCCAGAACGGAGCGCACGTCGCCGGCGACGACCCACTGCTTGTAGCGTGGTGCGAGTGCGGCCGCGTGCTCTAGGGGCGACACCGCCTCGTCGGTCTTTCCCGTCAGGACTAGGGCCCAGCCGAGGTTGAGCTCGGCCAGTGGCTGCCACTCTGATTTCCGTCTGGTCTCGGTCTCGCAGGCAGCGCGCGCGGCCGCGAGCATCGCGCGAACATCACCCCAGGGAAATGTGGCGCGTACCAGAGTGACGCTTTCCTCGACTGTGCCGGAGCCGTCGGGAAGCTCTCCGTCGTAGCCGACCTCCCGGGCTGCGGCGAGGGCTTGCCTTGCCTCCTCGACGGAGCCGAGGATGACGAGCGTCCACGCCTCGACGAGGCAGAGACGGGCATCTGCGCGAACGACATCCCGTGGGAAGGCTTCGAGCCAGCCGGTAAGAGTTGCAAGGCGCCCCGCATTGACGTACGCGGGCCACTGTGTTGCGACGAGGGTCGCGGCCGTCCCGAGGTCGCCGCCCGCGATCGCGTGGTGGATCGCCTCGTCGCGGAAGCCCGCCGACGCAAACCACTCGCAGGCTCGCCGGTGGAGCTCGGGCTCCGTGTCGCCTTTTTGCCGCCGTAGCTCGTCGCGCAGAAGCTCGCCGAACAGATGGTGATAGCGGAACCACTCACGGCGCTCGTCCAGCGGAACGAGGAACAGGTTGGCACGCTCGACCTCGGCGAGAATCCGCGCCGAGTCTCCTATTCGCGTGACGCTGTCGCAGAGTGACGCACACATCCGTTCGAGAATCGATGTCTCGAGGAGAAACGAGCGATGTGCTTCGGTTTCTGCCTGAAGCACGACCTCGGTCAAGTAGTCGACGACATGGCGGCTGGAGCCGCCGAACTCCACCAGGGCTGCTGTGGGATCGATCGCGTCGCGAACTGCAAGGAACGCGAGATAGAGGCCCGCGGGCCACCCCTCAGTGCGCTGCTGGAGGATTGCGATCGAGTCGGGTGCAAGATCGAGGCCGAGGCCTCGGAACATCTCTGCGGTTTCGTCCTCGGTGAAACCGAGCTCGGCCGCACGAAGCTCGAACAGCCCGCCGCTCGCGCGCAAGCGTGCGAACGGGAGTGGTGGGTCCATGCGCGACGACACGACCAGCTGTGCGTTCGCCGGGCCCCACTCGACCAAGATTGCGATCGACTCGTGGCAGGCTGGGCTGGTAACCCAGTGATAGTCGTCGAGGACGAGGACGATCTCGCGATCCATGGACTCGAGCTCGTTCAGGATTCGCGGGATGATGGCATCGAGCGCCATGCCGCCAGCCGAGCGCAGCGCCGGCTCGAGCGCACTTGCGAAGCCCGGCTCGATGCGGCGGATCGCCGCGACCAGGTAGTTCCAGAGAAGCAGCGGATCGTTGTCTTGGCGATCGAGCGAGACCCAGGCAAACGGACGGTAGTCCAGCTCCTCGCACTGCGTGAGCAGCACCGTCTTGCCGAAGCCGGGCGGGGCAACGACGAGAACCACCGGCACACCCGACGTCGTCACAGCCTCCGCAAGCCGCCGCCGCGGCACGATCTCCGAACGAAGAACAGGAGAATGAAGCTTGCTGCCCAGGAGAGTGGAGCTCACGGCGAATGAAGGTTGACCTTCGCGGCCATGCTTTTCCGTCCCAAGACGAGCCGACGCCGACGTGAAGTCCCCCACCAATGCGGCATCGCTTCAGGGTCTTTCAGTCCCGGGGCGCGAACATCACCCGGATCGGACGATCGTACGACGGCGTCCGCCAGGGCGAGAACGAGCCCGGCAACGCTAGACGGTGTGCCAGCCGGACCCTGCTCCAGCGCTCCTCGAGCAGGAGCGTGCCGATGGGCTCCCTTCAGGCCGGGGCCGTACCTCGCGCGCCAGTCGGCCGGGGATTACAGGAGCTGGACGAGCGCGTCGCCGATGATGGCGACGCCGAAGGCCGTTGACGAGTAGTAGACGACTTTCTGTGTGTTCGCCGTGAGCCATGTCTTGGCGTTCGCGATCCAGTCGTCGGCACGCTCCCCGGCGAGCAGATAGATGGCTACCAGAAGCCACACGGCCAGACCCCCGACAACCACGTACAAGACCCCCAACCCGGTTTCCTCGACGTGGCTCAGTCCGGCGAAAGCCACGGTCGTCGCGGCGACGGCTGTAATGACCAGACGCTTCGTGCCGACGCCGAGCGCGACGCCAAGCGAGAAGGAGACGGCGGGTCGAACGTGCTCGAGCCTCCCGAACAGCGCGTCCATCCTAGAACTGTCGCCGGGCTCCGTGGGCTCCCTGGGGCTGCGCTCGCGCCAGGCGACCGCGATCAGCACGACCCCGAGCGCGAGCTCCGCATACGACCGGAAGGAGCCATGGTGCCGGGTCGAAATGGTCGAGCCGATGAAGAACGCGGTCAGGAAGGCGGCCACGTTGCCAAACAGAAACCCCGCTGCGAAAGCGGTCCCGTTCGCCCGTCCACGCCTGCTGAGGAGCACGGCAAACACCGCCAGGACGGTTGTCGGGCTCGCGACAGCAAGGAGCCCGTAGAGCAGGATTCGCGCGGTGTCACCCACGTTTTTGGTCGAGCGTCTCCTCGATCGCCTCGGGCCGTTCGAGGAGACGCTTGAGCAACGCGCGCGTCAGCTCCTCGCTGGCCGCGTGTCGCTCTTTGCTCTTCCGGGTCAGCTCCTGTTGATCGGCGGAGACGAACAGCGACGCCGCGGTTGCGTTCAGAAACGTGACGGAGGTGACCCCTGCCACGATCACGACCGATCCGAGGATCCGGCCCCAGCCGGCTTGGGGGATGGTGTCGTCGTAGCCGACGGTTCCCATCGTGACCACCGCGGACCAGACGCCGTCGCCGAACGAATGGAAGTCGCTGCGGTCGATGATCGTGACCAGGAACCCGACAGCGAGCCCGAGCACCGTCGTGACGCCCGCGAGATGGCCGAACGCTGCCGATGGGCGATCGCACGCTTCGCGCGGCCACGAACGTCCGCCCGAGCCAGCTCCTCCCACCTGTGAAAGCGCTCACTCATGCCGCCGCCTCCTGAGTCGCACCATTCGGCGGTCAGACGGAGGGCTGCGCGGAACTCGGGCACCGTGCGGCATCCTCGTGCGCGGCGAATGGCGCGTCACCACCCGGTCTGCGAATTCCCCCGGGGGAAATCGCACACCGGGCGATGACATGGACGGCAGTCCGGGTGGACACTGGCCTCGGATGGAAACGGGTTCGAAAGGATCCGCCGGCAGCCGGAAGGCGCGTCGCTACCGGATCACCGTTCGAGGGGAGGTGAGTCAGACGTTCCTCGAGCCGCTCGAGCAGGTCTTCGTCGAGTCGACCGGCGATGAGTCGATCCTCGCCTGCGAGGTCGCCGACCAGGCGAAGCTCCAAGCCGTTCTCGGCTGGCTCTATCAGCGCGGCGTCGAGATCGTGAGCCTCGTTCCGGACGACGGCGGCGCTGACTCGGTGGATCCGCTGACGCACTGATGAAGCCTGTGCTTGAACACTCCTCGCCAAAGACCTCGTTCGCGCAACTCGTCCACAGCCTGGCGTGCTTTCCAAGCCGTGCGACGATGTGGATTCGGATCACTATCCGTGAACCACTCCTTAAGGGCCTCGGACTTCGCAAACTCCAAGCCAGCGAGCCCCGAATGCCTCAACAGATCTGCCAACGCGCTTGGCTGAAGTTTCTCGTTAATCCCGTCGGCTGCATCAACATGGGCCGGAATCGCCAAACCACCTACGCGAGCAATCTCGTCGACTAGATCCAGCAGACTCCTCGAAGACCGCTGTTCCGTGTCTGACACCCTGACCAGCTTCAATTTGTCAGGGTTCGCGAAGGCTTCAAGTGCGTTGAGGTTTGCGGGTCCGAAGAGTGCAAGGAGATGTCCTTCCATGTGTGGAGATCTCGACGCCCGGCAGGACCAAGAGTGGCTTACCCTTAGCCGCCTTCATCGCCTCCCGTACACGGCGAATTGTGTTGTGGTCGGTAATTCCTAGAACACTCACCTCCCGCGCGAGTGCAGTGTCTACGTAAGCCTGGAGATCCGGGGCACCCTCCGGGTCGTTATCCGGAAACGTGTGGACATGGAGGTCTGCTCGAACGAAGGTCGCGCCAGCACTCATGCTGACTACTGTAAAGCCGCCCAGCTCAGCCTGACCCCAGCCTGTGAAGTTGGGGGTCAGCCCTCAAAGCCGCTCCTAGGCGGAGTCGCCCGCTCGTGTCAGCAACGTGTCAGCGTCCCAAGAGCACCGACGGACCCGTCCCTGTCACGTGCTGAACCTGAAGTTCTGCGAAGGTTCGGTAGCGCGTAAGTAGATGAGTTGGCCTGCGCCGATCCCACGATGGGGGCGAATAGCGCCGTCAGCAGGAACTTCTTGAATGGAGCTAGCCGGGCTCGAACCGGCGACCTCCTGGGTGCGATAACGCCGAACCGCTGTTAGCTCAAGCTCGTGCGGCTTGTTCAAGCGGTGTCACGTGCCGTCGGTTCGCCCAGGATTCTCTCAGTTTGGTAGCAGGGTAAGTAGAACGGGCGCATCGGGGCAGTCCATAGCGACCGGCGAGTCGCGCGGGGTATGGCCTGGCCAGTCACGCGTATCGGTCCCTACGGAACGTCGGCGCAGATAATGCGTCCGACCAACGCGGAATAACCCGAAACCGCGCGCGTCGTGTCCACTAACCAGCCGGTGCCGTCGACGGAGGGCAGGTTGGATGTGATGTAGGGCCCATCCCCTGGCACGATTCCGCCGCCGGTGGCGCCGCCGCCACCGATCGCTCTCTTCCCGGCGGGACACGTCATGAAGATCGAGTTGTGGATGTCGTTCATCACGATGTTCGGCGGCGGGCTTACGACTTCGTAGCCTTGGATCCCCCGAGGCGGCAACTGGCCCGGCTTGAAGTCAGCCGCGAGCAGCGTGTGGTCTCTCACCTTCGACGAGATGACGGCATTCGCCTTGAGCTGCGGCGTGCCGACGCTATTCAACGGGAGCGCCAAGATCTTGGCGTAGCTCGTCCCACTAAGCCCGACGATCAGGGCGATGCAAGCTACGACCATCGCCGGCGACGGTCTGCGAACCCACGGAAACATAGCTCCCCTTTCCGCCGCAGTCCTCGCTGGTGTTAGGGGAACAATAATCGGACGGGGAGCTGTACGGACCGTCACCGCCGTCAGTCAGGTTCGCGAACTCCCCCGTCAGACCTATAACGGCCGTCAAACGGTCGCACCCCTCCTGGTCACGTACCAGGAGGTCGCGCAGGGTGGCGTTTGCGTAGACCTGTAACGCGGCGAGTGGTGCTGTTAATGGAGGCTGATCTGTCGGCACCGATCTCACCGGCCCACCGGCGAGGACAACTCCTTCTCTTCTCCGGACTGTCCGGCCACGGGTCCCCAAGCCGAATCAGGTATCGGCCCAAGGCAGTCCCGACCACGTTCGGGTAATCCAACAGCTGGACGTGAAACGACAGGCTCCTTTGTGCGCCACGACGAGAGGCCCTGCCTCCTCTCTCGTTGCCGGAACTCCTGAAGGGGGCCACCGGTCGGCGACCCAACGTATGGCTCGAGGTTCCCGTAGGCGCGCGCCACTGGCGCATCAGCGCGCAGTCGATGGCGCATCGGAAACGCCCCTTTTGCAGCGCAAAAGGTCAAATGCGCCATCGGAGCGCCCTTTGTGCGCCATCAACAGCTCCGCCGCCTTGGCGGGCTTGTGGCCCCCGCCCTCAGAGGGCCAAGCGGAGCGACAGTCGAGACCGCAGGGCGGCTCTCCCCAAATCCGTCCAGGCGGCCGCTCCGCCGCCCAAAGCGCCCGCACTCGCGCAGGCTTGCCGTAAGAGAAGACCGCGTTCTCCCCGATCCCCTGCGCTGGGTAGGACGCACAACGATGGTGCGCCTGTCCTAAAACTAGGTCAAGGCCTCTTTTCGGAAATTGCGACATTTACCATCGAGTCAGGCCCCACGACCCCTCGGTGCCTTGCTCGATTCGTCGCTGCTGTATCGAGAGACGGTGCTGAACGACGCGGACACACATGAGCCGAACGCAAATCGATGTATGACAATATCCAGGCGAAGAGCGGCAGAGATTCGGTATGCGCACTGCGGCAAAACGGCTTCATCCGAGCCGGTTCGACCCTGGTCGTGTGACTGTTCGCTGACGCTCTGAAATGCCGTCGGTGGTGTTACGGCGCCACCGACGGCATAAATAGGCTAATCCCAGACTCGCCACCGCTTGAATCCCTAAATACCGCGAACGAGCGCTAGGAATCCGCCGCCGAAGGTGGAATCCTGTGCGCGGCCCAGGGAAACGGAGGCTGCCCAACTACTCCCCAGTCGGGCGGCGACCGGTAATCGCGGCGCAGGCCGTAAGCGCCGCGCCCTGGGCCTCGCTCTTCACGATCTAATTACGGTCTGGGGGGAGCGTGTCCGTCGGACAGCGCGCCCCCTCTTGGGCACCGCACGATGGTCTTCGCGGTGATGATCTTCGTCGCGGTCGTTTGCGCCGCGATCGCGGGCCCCACCTCATCGGACGCGTACCATTCGAGTAATGGGATGGATCCTCGCTGCTGTGTTCTTGCCGCTCGTCCTTGCCGTCGTTATGGCCGTACTCGTCGTCCGACTCACGGTCGCGACATTGAAGCTCTTCGTTGTCGTCGCGATCGCGTTCGTCGACGTCGTCGACGAAATCGTTGTGCCGCGGCGTCTGCCCTCCTGACCGCCGGACGATAGCTCCCCTGCCAGGTGCGCTTGCACGCCCTGCGACGGGGAATCCATGAATCTGGGACGCTGCGCATGCCACTCTGACGGTGCTGCGGCCGGTGATGAGACGGCCGGGCGATGCAATAAGGTCGCCGCGACTCCGAGCGCGGTAGTCGCAGGCGGGCGCACTGGTGACGCGCCCGCTGCTGTTCCGGCCCCGCTGCCCTAGGCGCTCCCCGAGACCCGGATTGGGGCAAACAGGGCCGCGGAAGTAAAGGTTGGCCGTGCTGACGCTATGCCTGCTGACCTCATAGCTAGCACGCTGTCGATGCAAAAGAAGGGGAGCGTAGACCCGTAGGCGTCTATGCTTGGGAGGCGTCTTGCTCGGGACTCTTCGGTAGAACGGGAGTAGAACGAACGACGAGTCCAGAGCGGTCAGAAATGCCGCCGTTGTCGATTTGCAGCGACTTCTCCGATGGAGCTAGCCGGGCTCGAACCGGCGACCTCCTGGGTGCGATAACGCCGCCTCATGATTTGCTCAGGCGGGTGGTGCTTGTTCAAGCAATTTGACGCGTGCTCAGTTCAACCAAGTCATCTCAGTTCGGTAGCACCATCGGTAGACCAAGATTTGGCGCGGCCTCGATGCCCTCGTCACACGACCGAGCGAGAATCTCATCGTCGCGCAAGCGCCGCGAGCCGGAGCGACGCTTCACATCTTCCGCGCGTACCGCTTGGTCAAGCCCTTAGACGTGCGCTCGCCGCAGCGTCATCGCGTGGCGCTCGTACGGCTTGTTCAGCCGGTCTGACGCGCTGTCAGGTTCCGTCGGGTTTCTCTCAGTTGGTAGCACGGTAAGTAGAACGCCCGCCGCAAGCTCCCGTTCCGGTCTCTCTTGACCCCGGCGAATTACTCGAGTGGGTGGCGTCGGCACGTCCCGACTAGAAGGAGGCAACGAGGCAGCCGGCTTCTCGTCTAACGGGGTGAACGAGCCGCTCCAACTTCCCTTCGCGGCAAAACTCGCGTCGGCCCAGAGCACCTCGCCGCCCGCGGGCTTATCCTCGCGCGCATGAAAGGGCGCGGCCTCGGACACCCTGCGGTGCTTCTCGGGCTGGCAGCCGTGCTCGCTGTCGTCGGGTTCCAGCTCTGGGTGACGCCGTCGAACCCGCCCGGCTACCACCGCGACGAGGCAGCGCTGTCCTACAACGCCTACTCGGTCGCGACGACTGCACGCGACGAGGACGGAGCGTTCATGCCGTTGTTCTTTCGTTCTTTCGGCGACTACAAGAGCCCGCTGTACCCCTACGTGCTTGCCGGGATCTTCAGGATCACCGGCCCGCACAAGATCGTGGCCAGGGCGTTCTCGGCGGTGCTCGGCGCGATCGCGGTGCTGCTGCTCGGTCTCCTGGCGAAGAGGCTGACCGGACGCACAGTCGTCGCAGTGGTCGTCGTCGTGCTCGCCGGGCTGACCCCGTGGCTGTTCGAGCTTGGACGCGTGGCGCTCGAGGTCTCGACGCAGCCACTCCTGATCACGGCCCTCTTGCTCGCGCTGCACCGGGCATGGCGGCGCGGCACCTGGACCGGCCGCGAGGGAGGACTCGTCGGGCTGCTGCTGGGCCTTCTGCTCTACTCGTACACGGGCAACCGGCTGCTCGCGCCGCTCCTCGCCGCTGCCCTCGCGGTCTTCGCCGGCGGCGGCCGCCGACGCTGGCTGCTCGCGGTGTGGGGAACGTTCGCCGCGTTCCTCGTCCCGCTCGGCGTCTACGCGATCCGGCATCCGGGCGCCGTGACGGCGCGATACGGCGTGACCACGATCGCCCACCAAGGTCATTCGCACGCGTGGGTCGTACTGCAGGCGATCGCCAACTGGTTCCACGACATCGACCCGTGGTTCTGGGCAAGGTCCGGCGACCCGGCTCCCTACGTGCACAATGGCGGCTACGGCTCCCTGTTCGGAGCGGTCGTCGTCCTGGCCCTCGCCGGCTTCGTGTTCGTCCTGTGGCGGAAACGCAACGACCTCTGGTGGCGCTATGTCATCGTCGCAACGCTGATTGCGCCGATCCCGGCGGCCCTCACCGTCGACCGGCACAACGCGATTCGCCTTGCCGCGCTCCCCGTCTTCTGCATCGTCCTCGCTGTGCCGCCGCTGGACGCCCTGCTCGTCTCGCCCAGATCCTCACGGCTGGCGGCCGTTGGTCTCGGTCTCGTCGCCGCCACCGTCGCCGTGCAATTCGTGCAGTTCTTGCACGCGTACCAAGTACGTGGCCCGGCACGCGTCGGCCTGTTCGATGCTGGCGTCGACCCGCTTCTGCAGCAGGCCTTCGCAACTGGCAAGACGATCTACATCGACTACGACGACCGTGGCGCACAGACTCAGGCTCACTGGCACGCGGTCGAAGACGGCGTGCCACGGGACCGCATCCAAGTCCTGCCGGACGGCGGCATCCCACCGAATGGGAGCGTCGTCTTCGGTCTCTTCCAGGCGTGTGACTACGTCTGCAACAAGTTCGCGACTTGGCAGAACTACTGGCTTGCGAGGGCGGTCGCCCCGCGACCCTGAACCCGGCGCCGGCAGATCGCCCGATTCCTTAACTGGGTCAACGGTACGGGATCCGGGTCAAGCGCATCTCGGGCCACAAGGGAAGCCGAGGACCACCGTTGGGACGTCGAGAGTCGTTCGGGCAGCACCTGGGGCGGCGGCGACGGGTGAGTGGGTAAGCGCAAGGCGTTCGGCTCGCCACCAGCGTGCGGAAGCACGCCCTAGCGGATGCAGGAAAGGGCGATAGCGCGACCGGGGTTGTCGAGCGGCGGCACCGCCGGAGGAGTCCCGTAGTTCTTCGGAAAGTGGCCCAGTACGCCCCAGTCGCTGTTGTTCCACGCGACGAGGTTCGCGGCGTCAATCGAGTTCCCGACTCCAGATGGCGGTCTGCGAGTGCGTGACGGAGCGAGCACGATGGTAGAACGGTGACTAGGACATGTGCCGGCCAAATAGCCGCACGACGTCTTTAGCAGGCGCTTTGTAAGTGGAGCTAGCCGGGCTCGAACCGGCGACCTCCTGGGTGCGATCTAGGAACTGCAAGCGTTCTGCAAGCATCGGCCTTCCTAAGGGTGCCGGCTCATGCCGGATCAGCACACCCCGTTGGAGCAGCTTTGGCTTCTAAAGCCGGGTGAACGGCACAACGCGGCACACGCTGACCACTTTGCACAGCTTTGCAAGCCGGAGGTCACCGGTTCGATCCCGGTACGCTCCACTTGCGAAGGCGCTGGAAACAGCGCCTTTTTCTATGGATTGCGTGAGGTACCGCCAGCGCGTGTGGTTCCGTTGGAAACGGTTTGGAAACGGTTCGCGGCTTTGAAGCGCTCAGGCGCTGAAATTGTTGTCCCCGCGCAAGCCAGTAGACAGCTTGAGCAGGCTCAATCTCAGTGGGTCACGGTGTCCCGGCGTGCGACGGGGATGGTTCGAACTGCGAACTCCTTGCGAACGTCGATCCCGCGCGCTACGGGCGGGCCGCATTGAGCTGGCTCGACCGATTTATTGACGAGCGATTCCCCCCCTCTAACGGAGGTCGCGCTTGCCGCGTCCGCGCTAGCCGAGCCATTGTCCCAAAAGGCCGTTCGCCCCAGCGGTTCGTCTAGATGACATCGCAGAGGAGCGCATACGGCCGGTTCGCCCGGGCGGTCGCCCGACTCGACGGGCGGGTAGGCGTTTGGGCGAGGCTCTCTCGTTCTACCTCCTGCTCGCGGAGCCCGGACCCGCCGCGCAGTTCTTGTCTTGATCCAGCCGAGACCGGCGGGCCGGTAGACGCCCCGAGCGTCGTTCGCGACGACACCCTCTAGCTCGTGTTCGCATCAGCCGCGTCGATTACGGAGGTACGAGTTTCGCTGGGGGGCGCACGACTGGCACACGCCCGGCGGTTGCGGCGACCACCGTCACCGTCTTCATGACGGTTTGCGTCCTTGCCGGAATCGTGGTTGTAGTTGTGACTGTGCTGCTCGTCGGTACCGTCGTCGTGGTTGTTGTGCCATCAATGGTCGTGACCGCCGTGGTTGTGCCCTCGATCGTCGTGACCTCCGTGGTCACGCTTGCCGGGATCGTTGTCACAGTCGGGACCGTTTTCGTAACGGCTGGGTGCGAACCCCCACGAGGCTGCGCTGGGCGACCGGCGAAAGCTCTGGTCTTAATGGTGACAAGTTGTGTGTATTCGGGAAACTCGACGACCATTTCCGCGCGGTACTTCCCCTCGAGCGGCGGATACTGAATCCAGATTTTGGCTGTCCGTTTGAAGGTGTTGGTCGGCGGCTTGAAGCTCGTGAGGAACTGGTGACTCCATTCTTTCCGCTCGTCGAACGGAAGGTGACTAAGGTCGCCTAGCAGGGTCCAGACGATCGCGGCGCTCTTGTTGCGGAGGCCCTCTACCGTGATCTCGACCTCGTACTCTCTCCCCTGCTGGTCAAGCTCGGCTGTGCTGTATCCAGCAGTGTCCTGTCCCGTCTCCGCCAGGAAGTCGCCGAACTGCCTCGGGAAGCTGTCGATGATCCTCATCGTTGCCTCCCGCTTCGGTGGCGGTTCCGACTGGAACTTAAGAACAAGGCCGACGAGGCCGCCAATGAGCACGACGACTGCTCCGAGCGCGACAGCGATCCTCTCAATGCTGTCGAAGTAAGAGAGAAACCCTCCGCGCGACCGGTCCGACTTTGGTCCCGGAGAGACCTCGACGTTCTGTAGTCGCTCGGCCTCCGCCGCCTGTTGCTCGCGGGACGAACGGCGCCTTGTGCGTTCATATCGCCCGCGCCGTTTGCGTTGATCGCTCAACCCGACCTCACCCCCAGGCTTCCGTGGAGCGTACTCCCGAAGCCGAGGAGACTTCAAGCTCGCTTGCTGTGACAACCTCGGAGTCGCGCGCGAGAAGCTGAAGGAGAGACGCGCCGGCGCGCTATCGCACGGTCGAACCGGCGTCTTACTGGCGCTTCGAACTCGAGCGGGGTCCGCGATCAGCCGTCGCGACTATTCGCTGGGCGGCCCGATCTCCTGCCACGACTCCCACTGCGCCGGCGACCCCGGCAAGCCCGGTAACGGCCGACCCGGCACAACGTTTGACTGCGCATTTCCGTCCCCAGGGTCGACGCCGCGCTCCCTCCACGGCGAAGGCTGCCGCCAGATCCGCGCCAGGGGCGTGGAGAGTTTCCCGAGGACTCTCCCTCAGAGCCCTTGCCACAGTCGCAACGCGGCGACGGGGGGACAATCGCTCACGTTACAGAGGCCGCAGACCCGCCCCCCGATTTTTACCCAGAGGGGACACGGACACAAAGCCGTTAGGTGCAACGAGGCCGGCGCGGGGGCTCAAGCGCTCGGCGCCGAGATGTTCGTCCCCCGCCCCCGGCCTAGCGTATTGCGGAATCCAGGATCGACTGGGACGCCTTGGGGCCAGAGCCGAAAAGCGTCCCAGTCTTGGGGAGCCAAAATGGGTAGCCCTGTTGCGACAGGCGGCCACCCAGCGGCTCTCCCTAAGCGTTCTCCGTTTGTCCGTTCGGATCACCAGGCAAAGGGTCGGATCGACCCAGCAATTAGTCCTGGCGGCACTCGTTGGGGCTCAAGCGCTCTGCGCCGAGATGTTCGTCCCCCGCGCCGGCCCTAGGATGGATCGGCGGGAGGCATCAGGAAAGCGCTGTGAGCAAGAGCCAGACGACGACCCAGAGGACAGTGAGGGCCAGAAGCCCGATGACGATGCGGCGGATGGCCATACCTCATTGTGTAACTAAGACCAACGCCTTGCAATCGCCGCCGAGGCAAAACGACTACGTTGTACCCGTGCCAAGCGATACCGAAGCAGCCTTCCTCTTCGCCGACATCGCAGGCTTTACGGCGCTGACGGAGGCGCATGGAGACGAGCAGGCCGTGCAGCTCGTAGAGGAGTTCGCCAAGGCGGTTCAGGTGGAGCTTCCGCGTGTCGACGGCGAACACATAAAGACGGTCGGCGACGCGCTCATGCTCCGGGTACCCGATCCTGGCGATGCAGTGCGTCTAGCCTTGTGGATCACGCGCAACGCGATGGGCGGCCACCAGGCGCCGTCGGTTCGCGTCGGCGGCAACTACGGAGCTGCTCTCGAACGCGGCGGCGATTACTTCGGGGCGACGATCAACGTCGCAGCGCGGGTGTCGGCGCTCGCCGGCGGCGGCGAGGTGCTCGTCACCGGCCGCACTGCGGCGCTCGCCCCTGACCTGGACGGTGTGCTCTACGAGTCTCGCGGGCGGCAAGTCCTACGCAACGTTGCCGAGCCTGTCGAGATTTTCGCTGTCGTTCGCGTGGACGAGAACGCCGAGCAGTTGGCGGTCGACCCCGTCTGCCAGATGGTGGTCGATCCAGATCACGCGGTTGGTCGCTTGCTCGTGGACGAGAAGGCCCACTACTTCTGTTCGCTCACTTGCGCAGCTGCATTCGCCCAGCACCCGGAGCGGTACGTGCAGTAACTGGCAGGCCGGGAAACCGTGAGCGCTCCTGAGGAATCAGTTGGCGCAACTAGCCCACGCAAAGTCTGGTTCGACGACGCTGACCGGAATCGGCAATCCCGCCTCACATCGTCAGAGGGGGCAGAAGCTTCGTAGAATCGCCAAGCCGTCGCCCCAGCGGCATCGCAAGATGACCAGCCAGGGCTCAGCACACGGGCGCTTCCAGCGGGCGATCCATCGCCGCAACGTTGAGAACGCGGAGATGGCCGCGCGGGAGATGGGCGGTCTGTCACTCGCTGGCGCGCTCTCCCTCTGCGAGCTACTCGCGAACGCCGACCCGGCCCGCTACGAACGAGCCGCGTTGCGCTGGCTCGAGCCGGTTCATTGACGAGCGGTTGCCGCCACTCACCGAGCTCGCGCTCGCCGCGTCAGCGCTCGTCGAGCTTCGCTATGGCAACCGCAACGTCGGGATTGAGGCGCTGAAAGGCCTGCTCCGTCACGGATAGCCGCACATCGGCTTACCGCAGGGATCGCTGCCCCGAGCGGGAGCCTCGTGGGCGAGGGTTCCCGCTCGGGGGTTGTCCGCGTCTACCGAGGCGTGAAGAAGCCGGTGACGGTGCCTTCAATCGTTGCCGTCCCCTCAGGTCCGGAGAAGAGGGTCTGAAGCGGAATCGTGCAGGTCGTTGTTGGTGTGATCGGCCCGGCCTTCGACGATGTGTCTGTTTCGGCCATTGGGCTACCGCCGGTCGGCGTGAATGTGAACGTGGTGTTAAACGCCGTCGGGATGAACACCGACGTGCTGCCGACGACGTGCGCCGGCGTGAACTCTCCGTTCCCGTTCACGACGACCATCAGCGGCTGGCCGTTGCAGATGGCGTCGATCTGGGTCGAGTTCTTCGCGTTGGCTGGGTCCGCCGCTGCCACCGGAACCGTGACGGCCGCAGCCAACGCCAAGCCGGCAGCTGCCGTGAGTAGGCGTCGTTTCATTGCTCCCCTCCGCAGTGATTGGTTGGTGCCGCTTATCCGGACTGGAGCCTCTTTACCCCGACGGCCCAATGCTCAATCCGCACTGTGCATACTGCGCATCGAACCGTGTACGACCGGCGGCTAGCCCCGGGCTTCTGGAACGGCGCACCCGGTACCACTGTGCTCCGCCGCACAAATGGTGCGGGCGGGGAGAGTTCTCTGACGACTCTCCCTCGGTCGTCCTTTGCCACAGTCGCAACGCGGCGACGGGGGAGCGATCGCTCACGCTGCAGAGGCCGCAGGCTCAATCTCAGTGGGTCACGGTGTCCCGGCGTGCGACGGGGATGGTTCGAACGGAACCCAAGCGCCGCTTCGTTCGCGTCGACGGTCGGCGACAGTGTGGGCAACGCTCGGCGTCACGGCGCATCCGCTCCTTGCAATGCGGACACTCACGGTACATCGCCTCTGGCGGCGACACGGCCAAGGGAGCGGGGGCGTGCTTGAGGGGGGCCTTCCCGCGTTTGACGAGGTGATGGGAAGACGGGTGACGCCGCTGGAAAACGGAAGAACAAGCGCGCCGATGATCTCGCCGCTACTCTCGGCGGCCCATGCTACGCCCCCTCCTCGGGTTTTTACTGGTATCCCTGGTCGTCGCTTCAGGTGCGAGCGCCAGGCCGAAGCCGCAGCCCAAGCCGAAGCCGCCGTCTGATCCGGTTGCGTGGACGAGCTACGGCTATGACAACCAACTCCGGAACGCGGTGCCCTCGACCCTTCTGACGCTTCGAAGCGTCACGCGCTTGGCTCCGGCCTGGAAGACCGGACTCGACGGCCCTGTCTACGCCTCGCCCCTCTCCGCTCGAGTCGAGGGTCACCAGGTGACGTACGTCGCGACTGAAGCCGGGTCCATGTACGCCCTATCCGTTACGACCGGCGAGGTGCTGTGGCAGCGCAGCCTCGGGACCACCACCACGGAGCTCTGCAGCACCTGGGGTATCACCTCCACCGGCGCAATCGACCTCGCACGTGGACTCATTTATGTCATCGGCGCTACCGGACGGTTGCACGCACTCTCGCTCGCGACCGGCGAAGAGGCGGCCGGCTATCCGCGGCAAGTTGTGTCACGCCCCGACATCGAATACGTGTGGGGAGGTCTGCGCATCGCCGCTGACCGGTTATACGTACCGATCGCCTCGTACTGCGACGTCGGCGGCGCAGACGGATTTCCGGAGGGCGGCCTGCTGGCGATTCCGCTCGATGGGGTGGAGGCGACAACGACGTGGGATCCGGTGCCCGGTCCGGACAACCTCGGCGGGATCTGGGGTTGGGGCGGCGTCTCGATCGATCCTACGAGCGGCGTCGTCTACACGGCAGTCGGCAACTCACATGCCTGGTCGGACGAGTGTTCCTGCTTCGTTGACAACGCGGGCTACGGGGACAGAATCGTCGCGTTGAGCCCTGACCTCACGAGCGTGCTCGACTCCTCCAATCTGCCCATCATTCCTCCGATCGGGGACTCCGATTTCGGTGCCGCCGCCTTGCTCTTCCAACCGGCAGCCTGCCCGCCGCTGGCCGCCGCGAACAACAAAGATGGGACGCTCTATATCCTCGACCGCGAGCACCTGTCACAGGGGTCACTCGTCTTCATCCCGCTCGGCGACGGGGTGGCGCCTTTCGTCGGCGAGCCAGCCTGGTCGGCTTCGAAGCAGATGATCTACTCCGCGCAGTCCGTCCTCTACAGCGACGACGGGAAGCGGCTTGGCAACGGGGTACGTGCTTTCCACGTCGACCCTGGCTGCGGCTTCCGGCCGATCTGGTCGAAGGCGCTCGGCGACGGGAACCAGGCGAAGCCGCTTGTCGTCGGGAACGTCCTGTTCGCCACCGGCGGCAAGCCGGGCGGGTTCTACGCACTCGCCGCGGCCAACGGCGTCAGCCTCTGGTCCTACGCGACGACCGGTAGCACCGTCGCCGCGATGATCACGGTTGCTGGAACCGTGCTAGGAGCCGACACCGAGGGAACCGTGTACGCCTTTCGTCCCACTGGCTCGTTGAAGCCACCTGGACCGGCGTGCTCGATGTACGGGGCTAACAGGGCCCCGTCTCGTCCGCGAGCGCAATGCCTGTCACGAGAACGCCGCCCGAGCGCGCGTAGCTGACAAAGCTCAGCTCGCTTCGCGGATCCCCGTAGATCGGTGAGTAACGGGGAGCGTGGATCTGGACGTCGGCGAATCCGCGCGCGGGCACGCAGAGCGAGATCTGTTTACTGGTCGGTTGCTCGCCGGCCTCGGCCGCCCAGTTGCTGGTATTCGAGACGATGCGAAACGGCCGCGGCGGTACGTCATTTGGGCCGCGCACGGAAATCGTCAGGAACCTCATCTTCGGCTCCGTCTGCCCCTGAGCTGCGAAGACTCTGATCCTGGCCACGACCTTCGGAACGGTCCAGCCGTCGCGGTAGAGATCGAACGCCAGCCACTCGGCGCGCCACGGGTTGTCGGCGGCGATCAACGCGACCCCGCGGTCCTCGCCCAGTTCAGTGCCGGCTAGCCGAAATCTCGTCTCCGCGATTCCCTGGACGGCGTAGGGACTGGGTGAGACATTCCCCCTGCCCGTCGTGCTGTCGAAGGTCAGTTCCGTCGTCGGAAACGTCTCCGGCGTTCCGGTGAATGCCCCCTCGTAAACGGCAGCACGCTGCACGGAGGCGTTCCAGAACTCGACGTTCCACCAGTACGCGACGTTTTCCCAATAGTTGCCGTAGAGGATCGGGTACGGGACCATCGTCACCTTCGTCCCGGGTCCGACCGTTCGGTCGATCCAGTCGAAGACGACACCCTGCTCAAGCGTGATCGGCCGCCCACTCGTGCCGTCGACGCTCAAGAGCCTGTTGAAGGCGAGGGCAGTCTCGGCGAAGATCAGGACGCCGCCGAGAAGGACGACCACGAAGACGAACTGCGTTCGGCGAAGAAATGCCGCGCCGAGCAGAAAGAGCAGGATAAGGACGAACAGTGCGAGGCCGAGGAAGGCACGCGCGCCGTTCACGGAGCCGCCCGCGTCGAGCAGCGCGCCGTTGAGAACCGCGACCGGCGAGTCGACGTTGAACTTCTCGTAACGCACCACCGGCACGAATGAGAAGGCGAGAGCGAGAAGCCCGGCCGAGACCAGGAGCGACCCTCGCGGGCGGAGCTCGGCCCGCAGCGCCGCCGCGAAAGAGATCAAGACGAGCGGCACGACGTAGAACAGATAGCGGTCGTGCAGCCTACCCTGGCCGAAGCGCAAGTCGTACGACGTCACTTCGATGAGAAGCACCGCGAACGTGACGATCGCAATCACTGCAAAGGCGTGTTCCTCACGCGCCCGCGGCCGGACGAAAGTCGCGAAGAGCCAGGCGACGCCGAGCACGAACGGCAGGATCCCGAGGCCAAGGCCGAGCGGTGCGAGGTGCTCCAGAAGCGAGCGGCCCATGCCACTCGGAAGAACGTTCCCCTCGGCCGTCACCGAGTACGTCCCCAAAGCGCTCGAGAGTCGGCCGACGGCAAGCAGGACAACTACGGCGACCACCAGCACCGCGAACGCCACCGCAAGAGGCCGATGCGCCTCCACGAGCTTCCGCCCGGCGACTCGGACTCGAGACAGCCGGGACCGCGACTGCGTGTACGCCAGTTCATGGAGAAAGAACGCAATGGGAACAACGATGAATAGGACGAGGAACTGCGTTCGCGCCAACGTCGCCACCGCGAGCGCGACGACCATCACGACGTCGTTCTGTGGCCGCGGCGAGACAGCGGCGCGGTACACGGCGAGCACCGCCCAAGCGAACGCCGGGTACGCCACCACCTCGGTCATGAGCATTGACGACAGCGGGATCCAGGGAATGCAGACGCACAACGACGCCACGATGTACGACAAACGCTTGCTCCCGGTGACCGCGTGCGCGAGCAGAAACGTCGGCAGGCACGCAGAGCTCATGACGAACGCATTCAGAACATGGGCGTCATGCAGCGCCGGTGGAACCAGCCGGTCGTGAAAGAGCGGCGCCAGTAACAGCGGATACAGCTGATTGACGTTCCCGATCAGCTCGCCGTGGATATGCGGAAGCGGTGAACCGAGGTTCGCGATGCTGATAGCCAGCCGCTCGTAGAGCAGCTCGTCGGTCATCACGTACCAATCGGCAACCTGGCTCGTGAGAGCAGCAAGACAGCTGGCGAGTGCGAGCCAGAGCGCGACCAACGGCAGCTCGATTCGCTGTGTCACCGCAAGCAGAGACGCCACGGCTATACCGTTGCGTGATCGAACCCTGCGTGTGGCTGGCAGCAGCCCCAGTCTCCTCCTTGCCCGGCAACCTACCGGTCAAAAGCTCGACCTTCCGGCAGGCGCGCAGCGCGGTCGAGCGTACTTGGTGGTGACGCGCCGGATTACCCGCCCTGAATGGCCGAGGCCAGAAGAACGGCGAAGTCTCCTGCGTCGTCCGTCCACCAGCGCTGCACGGCGAGGCCGGCCGCCTCGAGCTCGCCGGTCAGCCGCCGCTGGTGGAACTTCGCACTGATCTCGGTGCGCATGAGCTCGCCTGCGTCGAACCCGACCTCGAGCTCGAGCGCATCGAGCCGCACGGTCTGCTCGCGTAGCGATCGCACGAACATCTCCATCCATTCTGCCTCCGCGTTCCAGTGCGCGACGTGCTCGAACGCCGAGACGTCGAAGTGGCCGTCGAGCTTGTGGTTCAGGACCCGGAGCACGTTGAGATTGAACTCGCGGGTCACGCCTGACGCGTCGTCGTACGCTGCGACAAGCCGCGCGGGGCTCTTGACGAGATCGACGCCGAGCAGGAAGGTGTCGCCGTCGCCGAGCGTCGCGGCGACGGCGGAGAGGAACAGACTCCGCCGTGTCGGCGGTAGGTTCCCGATCGTGCTGCCAAGGAACGCGAGCAACCGTCGCCCGTTCCTCGGCAGCAGCGGAAGGTGGTGCTCGAAGTCGCCGACCACTGCCTGGACATCGAGGGCGGGGTACTCGCGCGCGAGCCTTTGTGCGCTTGCTCGCAGTGTCTCCTCGCTCACGTCGAACGGTACGAACCGTCGCGGTGCAACAACGTCGAGCAGAAGCCGCGTCTTGTCAGACGTTCCGGAGCCGAGCTCGATCAGCGTGGCGGCGTCCGTCAGCGCGGCGATCTCGCCGGCGTGGCGCTCGAGGATCGAGCGCTCTGCGCGCGTCAAGTAGTACTCGGGGAGCTGGGTGATCGCGTCGAAGAGCTCCGAACCGCGCTGGTCGTAGAACCATTTCGGCTGGAGCTCCTTCGGCGTCGAAGTCAGTCCGAGCCGCACCTCCTCGCGCAATTCCGAGTCGCGATCTTGCGCCGAGAAGAGCGCGGCGATCTCTGCGGTTGGGTTACGCGTCGCGCTCATGCGTCGGCCGCCAGCCGGACGCCGCTGAAGAGCTGCCGCCGTTGCGGGTAGTCCCAATTCCGGAACGTGATGCGTGCGACCAGCGGGTCGGTCGCCCACGAGCCGCCACGCAACACGCGGTGCTCGTTGCCGAAGAAGACCTCGGAATACTCGGCGTACGGAAACGCCGTAAACCCCGGGTAACCCGCGAAGGTGGACGATGTCCATTCCCACACGTCGCCGAGCATGCACTCGCACCCGACCCCGCTGGCCGCGCGCCGGGCGACCGGCAGCGGTCCGAACGAGTCGCGCCCGAGATTCGCGCCGCCGTCGGAATCCGCACTCTGCGCGGCCCTTTCCCACTCTGCCTCCGTCGGCAGCCGCTTGCCGGCCCACGCCGCGACCGCTTCGGCCTCGAAAAACGAGATGTGCTGGACCGGTTCGGCCGGCGGCACCGGCTCCCGCCGCCCGAAGCGCCGTCGGTCCCAGCCTCCGCGACCCCGCTGCCAATAAAGCGGCGCTTGCACACGCTCCTTCTGAAGCCATTCCCAGCCGTCGCCGCTCCAGTACCGCCGTTTGCGATAGCCGCCATCCTCGAGAAACTCCGCGAAGCGCTCGTTCGTTACCGGGTGACGCTCGATCCGGAATGCCGGCAGCTCGACGACGTGCGCCGGCTGCTCGTTGTCGTAGGCCCAAGGCTCCGTGTTTGTGCCGAGCGTGAGTGGGCCGGCCGGAACGAGTACTTCGTCGGGCCGGGGTGGCGCTTGCGGCTTCTCGTGGGGCGGGGTTGCGTACGCAACACCGGAGAGCTGCAGCGTCTGCAACATCGTCTCCTGGTGCTGCAGCTCGTGCTGCAAGACGAGGCCGTACACATACGCGCCGCGCACGAGCGGATCGGACTCCTCGAGCTGCGCGTCCTCGAGAACTCTCAGCGCGTGACGTCGAACGCTCTCGAGGTAGGCGCGGGCCTCCGGCGGTGTAAGAGTCGGTAGCCTCGAGCGTTGTCCGCGTGAGTGCTGGAACGCGTCGTACAGATCGTCAAGGCGCTCGAGTGACAGGTCATTGTCAGCGAGGCGCCGAATCAGCCAAAGCTCCTCGAACCAGCCGATGTGGGCGAGGTCCCAGACGAGCGGCGACATGATCGGTGAGACCTGCGCGACCAACTGTTGGTCGGCGACGGGCTCGAGAAGACGCAGCGTGGTCTCACGTGCACGCTTTAGCGCCGCCGCGAGCTCCTGCTTCGTGGGCGCCCGCTCGCGTACACCGGTTGTCATGTCAGAACGCGAGCGGCGAAGGCGGGATCCGCGTCGTGCCGCGAATGCCGTGGAGGACGAATGCGACCTCGTCGACGTAGCACCAGCTCCAGTCCTCGCCGGGCTCTATTGAGCGGATGATCGGGTGGGACGTTGCGTGATGGTGCGCGGTCGCGTGGCGGTTGGGCGAGCTATCGCAGCAGCCGACGTGGCCGCAGGTGAGGCAGACCCGGAGGTGCAGCCACTTGCTGCCCTCGCGTAGGCAGTCTTCGCAACCGTCGACGGATGCAGGGAGCTCGTGCAGCGTGACTTCGTCGAGGTGGATGCAGAGCTCGCTCATCCGACTCGAGCTGCCGGGCGCGCGAGGTGCTGGTGGACGAACTGCACGGCCATAGATCCTTCGCCCACGGCTGCGGCGCAGCGTTTGCTGGAGCCGGACCGGACATCTCCGGCGGCGAAGATGCCGGGGACGCTTGTTTCGAGCAGGTTGTCGGCGCCGGCGGCGTCGCCGGTGAGGATGAAGCCGTCGGCATCGCGCGCGACCGCGTCCTCCAACCATTCCGTGCACGGCTGTGCGCCGAGGAAGAGAAAGAGGGCCGAGAACGGCAGTTGCTCGCCGCTCCTCAGCGTGACAGCCTCGAGTTGTCCGTTCGCCCCGTGGAGGGCGGCGATCTCACTGCGGTCGCGGACGGCGACGCCGTAACGGTCCAGCTCGTGGATGAGGTAGTCGGACATTGTTTCGGCCAAGTCGGCCCGGCGGTGCAGCAGCGTCACGAGCGCTCCGCCGCGGGCGAGCCAGACGGCCGCCTGGCCGGCGGAGTTTCCGCCGCCGACGACGGCGACACGCGAGGCGCCGCACAGCTGCGCCTCGGGCGGGCCGGCCGCGTAGAACACGCTCAGGCCCTCGTAGTCCGCGAGTTCGTCGAGGGGAAGCCGCCTGTAGGCAGCGCCGGTGGCAAGCACGACGGCGCGTGCGGCGATCTCGCGGTCCTCTTCGAGCCGTACGAGGTGTCGTTCGTTGCCGGGTTCGAGCCCGATGGCGCGATAGGGCGTCGCGGGTCGTGCGCCGAACTTTCGCGCCTGGCTGACGGCGCGGCTCGTGAGCTCCGTGCCACTGATGCCCGCGGGGAAGCCGAGATAGTTCTCGATCCGCCTCGACGATCCCGCCTGGCCGCCCAACGCGGTGCTCTCGACGATCAGCGTGTCGAGCCCTTCAGAGGCGCCGTAGACCGCGGCAGTGAGGCCGGCGGGACCGGCGCCCACGACTAGCAGATCGACTTCCTCGCGCGGCGCCAGCTCGCGGCCGACCCCAAGCGTGCGCAGCACCTCGCCTCGCGATGGGTGTTGCAGCTCGGTGCCACCAGGGAGCCGAACGAGCGGCGGCTCCGCTCCGCCCGGGGGAGGGGCGTCCTGCCAACTAAATGGAAGCCGGTTGGCACGGACGAAGTCCAGCATCTGCATCGTCGCCTCGGATGAGCGAGGTCCGACGATCTCGAGACCGATCCCTTGAACGCGCTGGAGTGCCTCACGCCGAGCGATGAAGGTCGAGAGGACGAGGTCGCTGAGCGGACCATCCTCGAATAGCAGTGCGCGCAACGCGTCGCGGTCGACCGCGATGTAGCGCAGCGGTTTGGTCACGACTGCGCTCACGAACACCGTCTGCCCGGACAGAAGGTTCAGCTCGCCGAGAAAGCTCGAGGCACCATGGCGAACGATTTCGTTTCCGGCCGAGTCGAGGATTGCCACCTCGCCCTCACGGATCGCGATGAACGGATAGATGGGATCTCCGACCCGGTACAGCACGTCGCCCACGCTCGCGGTCAGCTCTTCGCCCAGAGCGGCGAGTGCCGACAGCTGCGAGGCGGACAGCGAAGGGATCGCGGGAACTGCCATTCGCCGAGCGTAGCCCCCGAGCCCTTCACTGCGCCACCCAGACCGGACCCGCGCATGAACCTCCGCTAATGATCAGGAACCCGCCAGCCGAGCTAGCTCATCCTCCGGTAGCGCCAGACCGAGAGCGGCACGAAGAGCGCCACGATTCCTACGATCCAGCCGAGCGGCCCAGCGAGTCCGGTACGCCCCCGGTGAGCGCGAGCGTGCGCGCCGCGTCGGCGGGTATCCCGGGGGAAGCGCGAGAGTCGGTGACGCTACGAACCGGCTGGCATCCGTGCTAGGCGTCTAGCAGCGCGCCGTGGAAGCAACGAGACGAATTGGTCCCTGTTGAATGTTCGACGTGAAGTCAATTTCGAAGGGGTACGTACTACCGGTTGAGACCTGCGTTCGGTTGTCAAATCCGGTGTCGGCAATCCGACCGGCCTCGTCGTACATGGTTCCGTCGAGCTGGAGGTATTTCAGCACCTTGCAGCCCAGCCCGCCCGTGTACGTGATCTGTCCGATGACCTTACCTCCGACGAGAGAGTCATCCCACTGGGCGCCTTCCACGACCACCTCGCCGCTGAATGCCCCCGGGTCGAAACTGATCCCATGACCGGTCGGCGGACGAGTGACGACGCGGGTGCTCGTCTGCACGACGACCCGAGTCTCAGTAGTGGTAAGGACGTTCGCTCGAGTCACGACCTTCGTTGGTCCCGCCACCAGGCCGATGGCGACGCCGAGAGGCAAGAGAGCCGCAATTGCCAACAACTTCATCGATTTGCCGCGACGGTTCCGGAAGGGGCCCGTCCTAGCTCAGCGTGAGGATGATCACGCCGGTCGCGAACGCAACCCCACCGGCGAGGATCATCGCGGATCGCCGACGAGCGAGCAGGTCGGCAGTCCGCGGTCCCGGAGTCGCCGCCTCGGGGATCATCGCGAGACCGAAAAGAAGCACCGCGAGCCCCAGCGCGACTGTCCCCAACGGGCTCTTGGCGATTTCCGTGAGAAGCTTCTGTGGCGTCAGCCCGGTGACATCGACGCCCAGAACATGATGCGATACAGGCGACGAGGACGACTCGGCGGCTGCCGACCTTCCTTCGACTCCGCCCAGGTCGAAACCAAGTGAGGACGAGAACGATGTAGTAGCGCCGCAGACGTTGCGCTTCTTCGCCGCCGCGACAACTGACGGGGAGCTGACGACGGAGTCGAAGATCGCGATGGTGACGCGGAGCAACCTGCCGCGTTTGGCGCGCAGCCCGATCTGATACGTCCCGCCTGGCAGCGGCTTCCCGTGAACGCGACCGTTGAAGCGGAAGCGGTTGATGCCGACGTGGCCGCGCACTGTGAAATGGCCAACGACTCGACAGAGCGGGAAGACTTCGACCACGGTGAACCGAACCCGCCCCGCGTGGCGAAGGCGGAACACGAGAATCGAAAAGCGCCGCGCTTTCGGGCCGTGCAAGACGAGGAAGGGTCGGGAGCTGCGAAGGTGCGTAACCGCTGGGGGCGGGGCACCACTCGAGCCACCCGACGAGGCAGTGAACATACTGGCAGCTACCGACCCCGGCGCGGCCGAACCGTTCCCGCCAGACGTTCCGTTCTGCAGTGACGGGATCGTTCCAACCCGTGCCGCCGATGTGGCCGAGTTCGCCGCTTTGGTCAGGCTGGTCGGGGCCGTCCTCGGGACGACAGTCGTAATCGTCGGCGTGGTCGTGACCTTCGGCAGCGTCGTCGTGACCTTCGGCAGCGTCGTCGTGACCTTCGGCAG
>Ga0307323_10000094_pt1 | contig 24635 bp, 25 predicted proteins | sample ER_DNA_381_FD_194496 | JGI IMG/M metagenome (GOLD analysis project Ga0307323, IMG submission 194496) | Bulk soil microbial communities from the East River watershed near Crested Butte, Colorado, United States - ER_DNA_381 | ecosystem: Environmental > Terrestrial > Soil > Floodplain | place...
GTTCTCGTCGATGTCGACCTTCGCGAACTTGACGCGTGAGCCGTACTCCTCCTCGAGCTGGCGCAGGATGGGCTCGACAGCGTGGCACGGGCCGCACCAGGGAGCCCAGAAGTCCACGATCACCGGCGTTTCCGCCTGGATGACCTCTTGCTCGAAGGTCGCGTCGGTCAGCTCGTCCACGGCGCGACCATGCTATAGGCGGCCCAGGAGGGCCCGGAGCCGCAGCAGCGGCACCTTCCAGATCGCTTCGAGGACGATGGCCTTGCTCATCTTCGAGCCGCCGCGCTCGCGGTCGACGAAGGTGATGGGCACCTCCACGACGCGATAGCCCGCGCGCAGGGCGCGGTAGGTGGTCTCGATCTGGAAGGCGTAGCCGCGGGCGGTGATCGCGTCGAGGTCGATCGTCTCCAGCACCTCCCGCCGGAAGCACTTGAAGCCGCCGGTGAGATCGCGGACGTGCACGCCGAGCACATGGCGCGCGTAGCCCGAGCCACCTGTCGAGACGAAGCGGCGCAGCCGGCCCCAGTTGCGGATCGAGCCGCCCTCGACGTAGCGCGAGCCGAGCACGATGTCGGCCTCGCTGGCCGCCTGGATCAGGCGCAGCACGTCGTTGGGGTCGTGCGAGAAGTCGGCGTCCATCTCGAGGATCAGCTCGGCGCCGTCTGCGAGCGCCCGCTGGAAGCCGGCGAGGTACGCGGGCCCGAGCCCCTCCTTCGCCTCCCGGTGCAGGACCTCGACGTGGTCGAGCTCGGCGGCCAGGCGGTCGGCCAGCTCGCCGGTGCCGTCCGGGGAGTTGTCGTCGATCACGAGCACGGTCACGCCCTTCTCGCCGAGAGCGCGGACCATCGGCTCGAGGTTCTCGCGCTCGTTGTAGGTGGGCAGACAGACGATCGCGCGCACGTCCATATGATCGCTGCTGTGGCGACGACGAAGGCTCTTCCCCGCAACGCGGACGTGGCCGAGCAGCTCGAGCTCCTGTCCGACCTGCTCGAAATCGAGGGCCAACCGGCGTTCCGCGTGCTCGCGTACAGGCGCGCGGCGACCCGGATTCGCGAGCTGGGCACGCCGGTCGCGCAGCTGGCGTTGGAGGGAAAGGCGAAGGAGCTGCAGGGGATCGGGGCGACGATCCAGGAGAAGATCGTCCAGATCGTGAACACGGGGGAGATCGAGGCGCTGACGAAGCGGCGTAAGACGATCCCGCCGGAAGTGGTCGAGTTCCTGAACATTCCCGGGCTCGGGCCGAAGACGGTGCGCCGGATCTGGCAGGAGCTGGGGGTCACGACGCTGGCCGAGCTGAAGGAGGCGGCGCGGTCGCAGCGCCTACGGACGCTGCCCGGCCTCGGCGCGAAGCTCGAGGAGAACGTGCTCAAGTCGGTCGGGCGCAAGAAGAAGGCGACCGGGCCGCAGCGCACGCTGCTCGGCCGGGCCCTGCCGGCGCTGCTCGCAGTGGTGGACGTCCTGCGCGAGCATCCGGCCGCGGAGCGCGTGTCGGAGGCAGGGAGCGCGCGCCGCCGCAGGGAGACCGTGCGCGACCTCGACATCATCGCGACGGCGAGCGACCCGGCCGCGCTCACCGAGTACTTCACAGGTCTGACCTGGGTCTCGGAGGTGGCGGCGAAGGGGCCGACGAAGGCGACGGTGGTCTCGCACGAGGGCTTTCGCTTCGACCTACGTGTGGTTCCGCCCGAGTGCTACGGCAACCTGCTCCAGCACTTCACCGGGTCGAAGGCGCACAACGTGGCGCTGCGGGAGGACGCGGTGCGGCGGGGGTTGTCGGTCTCCGAGTACGGCGTGACGGAGGTGGAGAGCGGCGAGGTCTTCACAACGCAGAGCGAGGAGGAGCTCTACGAGCGGCTCGGCTACCAGTTCATCCCGCCGGAGCTGCGCGAGAACGCGGGCGAGCTGGAGGCGGCGCGGAAGCGAGAGCTGCCGGAGCTCGTCGAGGCCTCGGAGCTGCGCGGCGACCTGCACACGCACACGCTCTGGTCGGCGGACGGGAAGAACACGCTTGCTGAGATGGTCGAGGCGGCGAAGGCGCGGGGCTACCTGTACTACGGGATCACCGACCACTCGCACTACCTGCGCGAGGGCCGCATGGAGGCTCAGGCGAAGGAGATCGAGAAGGTTGCGAAGCGGGTCGCGCCGCTGCGGCTCCTGAAGGGCGTGGAGGTGAACATCAAGGCGGACGGGTCGCTCGACCTGCCCGACGAGGTGCTGGCCGAGCGCGACTGGGTGGTGGCCTCGATCCACACCGCCTTCGACCGCGATCCGACCGAGCGGATCCTGGCGACGATGGAGAACCCGCACGTGCACTGCATCGGCCATCTGACCGGGCGGAAGCTGAACCGGCGCGACCCCATGGAGATCGACATCGAGCGGGTGGTCGCCAAGGCGGTCGAGACCGGGACGTTTCTGGAGATCAACTCGCAGCCGGACCGGCTCGACCTGCGCGACGTGCACGCGCGCGTGGTCGGGGAGGCGGGGGCTTACGTCGTCGTGAACAGCGACGCGCATCAGGTGAAGGCGCTCGACTACGTCGAGTTCGGCATAGCGCAGGCCCGGCGAGCGTGGCTGACCGCAGAACAGATCGCGAACACGCGAACCTGGGCGCAGCTGAAGAAGCTCATGAAGTAGGGCTGAAGCGCTCCCAGGGCCCTGTCCCGGTGACAGTCACAGTGACAGTCACAGTGACTGTCACTGGTCGGTGCGCAGCGCGGTCAGGGCGGCCTCGTGCAGCGCGACCCGGTAGCGCCACAGCGCTCGCCCGGTCTCGAGCATGGCGGCTTTGAGTGGTCCCGCCAGCTCGGCGGTCGTGCCCCAGCGGGCGGCCGCGATCTCGCGCACGTCGACCGGGTCCAGTTCCTGCGCCCCCGTCCGCGCCGAGAAGACGTGCGTGCGCCAGTCGATCACCTCGTCGCCACAGCGGAACTGCGCTTCCGAGCTGACGAGGAACCGCTCCAGCTCGATCTCGATCCCGAGCTCCTCGAAGGCCTCCCGCCACACACCGGGCTCGAACGCCTCCCCAGCGTGCACTCCACCGCCCGGTGGGCGCCAGATTCCCGGGCTGTAGGAGGGCTTGCGGATGAGCGCGAGGCGGCCGCTCGCATCGAAGACGAAGAATGTGACGTCGTGGCGCCGCCCGGGCGATCCGCCCGCGAGTGTGAACTCCTCACGGTTGACCTCGCCGTCCCAGCGCAGGCCGTGTGGCTCGCCGTAGCGCTCCCGCAGCGGCGCCAGCACTGCCTCCGTGAGATGCATGCCCCGATGGTACGGTCAGCCCGTGCCACGAGTCCGCCGCCTCCGACGAGAGGCGCCCGCGCTCGAGCTGCTCGCGGCGACCCTGCCTGAGCTGCGGCTCGGTCTCTCCGAGCCCGCCGCGCGCACCGTCGCCTACGAGGTCTTCGAGAAGCTCGGCTACGGCGCGGTCGCCGTCACCGACACGACCCGTGTGCTCGCCTTCACGGGCGCCGGCGCCGACCACCACAGGCCCGGCGACGAGCCGATCCGGCCAGTCTTCGAGGCACTGGCCGCGCAGAGGCCGCTGGTCGCGCCGCTGGCGCTACGGGTCGCGTGCGGTCATCCCGAGTGCCCGCTGGGCGCCGCCACGGTTGTGCCGCTTCGACTCTCCGACGCGCCTGTTGGCGCGCTGGTCGTCTACGCCACCGACGGCGCGCCGCTCGACGAGGCCGACGTCGACCTGCTCTCCCACCTCGGCGAGCAGCTCTCGGCGCAGCTGCAGCTCTCGGAGCTTGCCGGCTCCGCCCGCGCCGCGGCCTCCGCCGAGCTCCAGGCGTTGCAAGCGCAGATCGAGCCGCACTTCCTCTTCAACTGTCTGAACACGATCGCGAGCTTCACCCGCACCGAGCCGGAGCGGGCTCGTGAGCTGATCCTTGCTTTCGCCGACTACTGCCGCTGGACGCTCGCACGTCCGGGCGAGTTCATCTCCCTCGAAGAGGAGCTCCGCCACGTGCGCAGCTACCTGGCGCTCGAGCAAGCGCGGTTCGGGCCGCAGCTCCAGGTGACGATCGACACAACCCCGGAGGCGCTGGCGGTGCGGCTGCCGCCCTTCCTCGTTCAGCCGCTCGTCGAGAACGCGATCAAGCACGGGAAGACGGAACGACCTCTCGGTCTGCTCGTCCGCGCGCGCGTCCGGCGCGGCCGGCTGCGGGTGACGGTACGCGACAACGGCCGCGGGATTGCCCGCGAGGCGCTCGAGCGCGTGCTCAGCGGTGAAGAGGACGGGCTCGGCCTCGCGAATGTGCACCAGCGCCTGACCGCGTTCTACGGCGAAGGCGTGCGCTTGAAGTCCGGCGTCTTCGGCACGGTCGTACGGCTCCAGGTTCCAGCGTGATCCGTGCGCTGCTCGTGGACGACGAGGCGCCGGCTCGCTCCGAGCTGCGCTATCTCCTGGCTACGCATCCGGAGGTCGAGGTCGTCGGCGAGGCGGCCACCGCCGTGGAAGCGTTGAAGCTCGCGTCGGCGGTCCCGTACGACGTGGTCTTCATCGACATCGAGATGCCGGGCCTCTCCGGGCTCGATGCTGCCCGCCTTGTGCACGGCCGCGCCGGCGCTCCGCAGCTGGTCTTTGTGACCGCGCACGAGCAATACGCGATCGAGGCCTTCGCGGTCGAGGCGCTCGACTACCTGCTCAAGCCTGTCGACCCGGAGCGGCTCGCCCAGGTCGTGCGCCGGCTCGGCAAGCGGCCCGCCGCCCCCGCGCCGGTGGAGAAGCTCCCCGTCGTGAGCGGCGGCGCGACCGTCCTGCTCGACTGGGACGACGTTCACTACGCGCAGGCCGACGGCGACTACTGCCGCGTGCACACCTACGACCGCTCGTACCTCTGCACCCGGTCGCTGCGTGAGCTCGAAGAAACGCTCCCGGTCGACCGGTTCGCGCGGATCCACCGCTCGTACCTCGTCAACCTGGGCAAGGTCGCCGCGGTGAAACGGCCGGCGGCCGACCGGCTGCGGCTGGCCCTCGACGACGCGGAACGGACCGAGCTCGACGTCGCGCGCCGCCAGAGCAAGGCCGTGCGCGAGCGGCTGCGGGCATAGAGCGGTTGCGATGACGTCAGTTGCTTCGACCGGTCGGTTCAGACGGACGCGCGTGCGGAGCACGCGCGTCCTGACGGCGGCACCGCAAGCGGTGCCTTAGGTGCCGGCAAGTGCGCTGGGGCTCGCGCTCGCGGCGGCGTTCCTGCACGCCCTCTGGAACCTGGGGCTCGCGCGGGAGCAGGACACCGAGGCGGCGACGGCGATCGGGCTGCTCACGGTCGTGGCCGTCCTCGCTCTGCCGGCGGCGCTGACCTGGCGCGTGGAGGGAGCGGCGGTCCCGTACATCGCAGGGTCGGCCGCGCTCGAGCTCGCGTATTTCGCCCTGCTCGCCGCCGCCTACCGGCGGTACGAGCTCAGCCTTGTTTACCCGGTCGCGCGTGGGCTGGCACCGGTGCTGGCCCTTGCGCTCGTGGTCGCGGCCGGCGGCGCAACGCCCTCGGGACTCGGGATCGCCGGGATCGTGGCGGTGACCGGAGGCGTGCTGCTCATCCGGGGCGCGCGCGGGAGCCTCTTCGGGCTGGCGTTCGGCGCAGTGATCGCGATGACGATCGCCGGCTACACCGTCCTCGACCGGCACGGGATCGCGCACGCGGCCGCGCTGCCTTACCTGTTGCTCGTGCTCGTCGGGCCGGCGCTCCTGTACTCGCTCGCGATCGGCCGGTCCCGGCTCGTCACGGCCGTCAGCTCGACGACCGCCACCCTGGGTGTTGCGGCCGGAACGGCCTACCTGTTCGTGCTGCTCGCCCTCCGGCTGGCCAGCGCGCCCGCGGTCGCCGCCGTGCGTGAGACGAGTGTCGTGATCGCGACGGGCCTCGCGGCCTTCGTGCTGGGCGAGCGGGTCGGCCGCACGCGTCTCGCCGGAGCGGTCCTCGTTGCCGGCGGCGTAGCGCTCCTCGCGCTTTCCTAGAGCTTTCGTAGCAGCTCGAGCAGCTCGGCCGGTGAGCCGACCGCGAGGTCGGCCGCCTCCCGCAGGTCCGGCGGGGCCTCCGCGGAGGCGACCGCGATCCGCACCGCGACCTCGAGGCCGTCGAGGCCCCGGAAGGCGTCGAGGTCGGTCGTGTCGTCTCCCGCGTAGAGGGCGCGCCGCAGGCCTCGCTCCTCCAGGAGGGCCTGCACCGCTGTTCCCTTGTCCGCATCCACCGGCGGGCGCAACTCGAGTACCTTCCGCCCCCACCGCGCCTCGAGCCCCGCCTCCTCCGCCCGTGCGGCAACGCTCTCCAGCTCCGCTCGAGCAGCCTGCTCGTCATCGGCCTCGCGCCAGTGCAGCGCGACCGTGAGCCCCTTGTCCTCGAGCCACGGCCAGTCGAGCCGCGCGAACGGACGCAGCGTCTCTCGCCAACGCTCCGCCTCGGGCGCGAGCTCGAGCCCGTGCACCCCGACGTAGACGATCCCGTCGACGCGAACCAGCCGTCGGGCCTCCTCGCCGCTGCGGCCGCTGACGCAGGCGACGAGCGCGTACCGCCCGGCCAGGCGCTCGAGCTCCGCCCGCGTCTCCTGCGGCACCTCGGCCAGCTCGGGTCGCGCGACGATCGGCGCCAGCGTCCCATCCACGTCCAGGAGCACGGCCGCCCGGGCTGGATCCTTGCTCAGGCTCTCCAGTGCATCCTCCACAGGCCGCAGAATACGGCGGTGCGGCTCCTCGCCATCGGCCTGCTCGCCGGCCTCTTCAGCGCCCTCTTCGGCGTGGGAGGCGGGATCGTGGTCGTCCCGCTCCTGATCCTGGTGGCCGGCTACACCGAGCGGCCCGCGATGGGGACCTCGCTTGCGGCGATCCTGCTGATCGCCCTAGTCGGCTCGATCACGTACGCACTCCACGGCGAGGTGAAGCCTGGAGCGGCCGCGATCGTTGGCATTCCAGGAGCGATCGGGGCGGTGGCGGGTGCCTCGCTTCAGCAGCGGCTCGCCAACAGGACGCTCTCGCTCGCATTTGCGGCGCTGCTAGCCGGCCTCGGCATCTGGTTCCTCGTCTGATGTGGGCGCTGCTCGCAGCGGGAGCCCTCGGCCTCGTCGCCGGTGTGCTCGCCGGGCTGTTCGGTGTCGGCGGCGGGATCCTGTTCGTGCCGACCCTGGCGCTCGTGCTCGGGCTCACCCAGCTCCACGCGGAGGCGACGTCGCTGCTCGCGATCTTGCCCACGGCGGCGGCCGGCGTCTGGCGTCAGCGCAGCTACGGCAACGTGCGCCGGCGCGCCGCGCTGATCATCGGTGTGGCGGCGATCGCCGGCGTCGAGGGCGGGGTCCAGATCGCCGAGGCGCTGCCGGAGCACGCGCTGCGGAGGCTCTTCGGGGTCCTCATGCTCGCGGTCGCCGTCCAGATCACAGTACGCACATGGCGCAAACCGGCCTATCCTTCTTGACGTGGCCGGTCACGAAGAGGTCTGGATTCCGCTCGTCGACGAGCCCATCGGCTCGATCGTCGGGGACATCCAGCGCGAGCACCCGGAGATCGAGGCGCTCGTCAACTCGCCGCGCAAGCTGCTGGCCTTCCGGACCTTCGCCTACATCCGCGTCGGGATCCTGCTCGGCCGCCTGCTAGTCGAGCACGACGTGGAGCTTGACGACGACTCGATCACGTGGGCCGAGCAGCTACTGCGGGACCCGGAGCATCGCGAAGAAGTCGTGAACGAAGTACGGGCGGTCGCGCAGGAGATCGCCGACGACCCGGCCTACGCCAACGACCCGCCGCTAGGGCCGGGCGATGATGAGCGCGCCCGCTTCCTCGAGTTCGCCAAGAAGCGCCTCGCGACCGACGCTTGAGCGGCGGCGCCCAGCCGGACTCCGAGGTAGACCGCGAGAGTGATTCCAGCGACCGAGGCGCCGCCAGCGGTCTCGGCGTAGTACGAGAGGTAGAGCCCGCCGGCCCCGCACGCGATCGCGATCACGGTCGCGAGGCACATCATCGGCAACAGCCTGCGAGTGACGACGACGCGCGCCGTCGCGGCAGGTCCGACAAGCACCGCGAGGACGAGCAGGTTGCCCAGACCCTGGACACCGATCACGATCGCTGCCGCGAGCAACCCGAGGAGCGCGAGGTCGACGAGGACGGGCCGCGCTCCGAAGGCGGCAGCGTTGGCGCGGTCGAAGCCGACGGCGAGCAGCTGCCGGTGCAATAGCACGAGGCTCGTCAGGACGATGACGCTGAGGCCGGCGGCGATCGCGAGGTCGGTGCCGGAAACCCCCAGCAGGTCGCCGAATAGGAGCTCGTTCAGGCCCGGTGGCGAGGCGGGCGCGAGGGCGAGCAGGACGCCGAGCCCAAACAGCGTGGTGATCACCACGGCAATCGCGGTGTCCCGTCCGATCTCGGGCGTGCGCCCGAAGACGGCGATCGCCACGGCCGCCACGAGCACGCCGCCGGCGGCCCCGAGCACGAGTGGGATTCCGGCCAGCGCAGCCACGACGAGACCCGGGAACAACGAGTGGGCGAGCGACTCCGCGCCGTACGAGAGCTCGTAGAAGAGCACCCAGCAACCGAGCGCGCTTCCGACAATGCCCAGGAGAGCGAGCTCGAAAAAGGCCCGCTGCACGAAGCCCTGCGTCCATGGATCCGCGAGCGCGTGCGCCATCAGTGGTGGTGCGGCGGCAGGATCCCGACCTGCTCGCCGCTCCCCGACGGCAGGGTGACGATCTCGCCGCCATACGTCTCTTCGAGCACCGCTCGCGTCAACACCTGCTCCGGCGGCCCGAATGCGATCTGGCGGCGGTTGAGACAGAGCACCCGGTCCCAGCGCCGTGCCTGCTCGAGGTCGTGCGTAGCGATCAGGACGCCTCGGCCCTCGGCGACGAGCCCGTCGAGGAGCCGGTCGAGGAGCTCGGCGCTCGGCTGGTCGACACCCGTGAAGGGCTCGTCGAGGAGGAGAACCGGACCGTCCTGCACGAGCGCTCGCGCTACCAGCACGCGCTGGCGCTGCCCGCCCGAGAGCTCGCCGAACTGCTCTTCGGACTGGTCTCCTAGCCCTACCCGTGCCAGTGCCGTCTGCGCGTTGCGACGCTCCGTCCGGCCGAGCGGCCGCCACCATGCGATCCGTGAGAGCGCCCCCATCAGAGCCACGTCGAGCGCGCTGACCGGGTAGTCGAGCCGCGAGCGCTCGGTTTGCGGCACGTACCCAAACCGGCCGGGGCTGTCGATCTGCCCGGCGAGCAGCGGCAGGATTCCCAGCAGCGCCTTGAAGAGCGTCGTCTTGCCCCCGCCGTTGGGGCCGAGCACGCCGATCCGCTCTCCGGGATCGAGCTCGAATGAGAGACCGTCGAGCACCGGCACGGAGCCGTAGCCCGACGCCAGCCCGCGTACCGAGAGGAGCGCGGTCACGGGATCCCCGGAATCTCGCAACCGCGCGCACCGCCGGTGAACCCGCGCACCATCGCGTCAGCGTTCGCTCGTTCCATGCCCAGGTAGGTCGCGCCCGGGGAGCCGCTCGGTCCGAGCGTGTCGCCGTAGAGCGTGTACGAGGTGACGGCGCCGGTCTCGCGCGCGATCGTCTGCGCGAGGCGAGGGCTGAGCGAGCTCTCCGGGAACACCGCCTTCACGTGCGCGCGCCGAATCACCGCGATCAGGTGAGCGATCTCGCCGGCCGAGGGCTGCGCCTGGGTCGTCTGGGACGGGATCACCGCCCCGACCACCTGGATCCCGTAGCGATCGGCGAAATAGCCGAACGCGTCGTGGTCGGTCACGAGCTTTCGCTCGCTTCGCGGCACGGATGCGAAGCAGGCCGCGATGCCACGATCGAGGGTGCGAAGTTGCGCTAGGTACGCGTCCGTACGACGCTCGTAGCCGCGGCGATGGGTTCGGTCCACCTGAGCCAGGGCGGTGTCCATCGACCGCACGGCCGCCTCGACGTTGTGCGGGTCGTGCCACCAGTGCGGGTCGTAGCGTGAAGTCTCCGGCCCGGACCGTTCCCCCGCCAGCTTGACCGGCACCCGCCCGCCGAGGACGATCTGGCGCGGGTTGCCGCCACTTTGCGAGACGACGGTCGTCATCCAGGCGTCGAGCCCGTCGCCGTTCTCGAAGACGAGCTTCGCGTCGGCGGTGGCGAGCACGTCCTTGGGCCGCGGTTCGTACTCGTGCGGGTCGGTATTGGGTTGCAGGATCTGGTGGACCGCGGCGTCGGGCCCGGCGAGCACGCGCAGCCAGTCTCCGATCTGGGTCGTCGTGGCTACAGCCGAGGCGCCGCCTGCGGCGGACCCACAGCCGGGCAGTAGCAGCAGCGCGACGGCTGCACCGGCGGCGAGGAGAGCGCGGCGCCTCACTCGCGGCGCTGCCGCACGTGCTCCCGCGACGAGCGTGAACACGCCTCCGCCCAGCACCGCGATCGCTGCGCCGGGGGGTGCGTTGGTCTTGACGGAGAGCCAGAGGCCGGCAACGCCCTCGCCTGCGGCCAACAGGATCGAGCCGAGCTGCCAGACACGGAGCCTCCGCGTCAGCAGCCGAACCGTGGCCGCCGGCACCACGAACAGCGCCGTCGCCAGCAGGGCGCCGATGGCCGCGAGAGCCGAGACGACGCTGAGCGCCGTGAGGCCGAGGAGAACCGCGTCGGGCAACGGCGACCGCAACCCTAGGGCGGGGGCGGTCTCAGGATCGAACCCCGTCGCCAGCCAGCGCCGGCCCAGCAGGAGCGAGCCGGTGAGGACCGCAGCACTCGCAGCGGCCGCGAAGACGATGTCGCCCCAGTCGATCAGGAGGAGGCTTCCGAAGAGCAAGGTCTCGACGTTGGCGCCGGAGTGGAAGACGTCACTCGCCAGGATGACCCCGAGCGCGAGGGCGCCGACGAGCACGAGGGCCGTGAGGCTGTCGTAGCTGCTGCGCCGAGCGGCGGCGAGCCGCTCGACCCCGAATGCGAAAAGGGCGGCTGCCGCAAATGCCCCGAGTGGACCCGAGAAGCCCAGGCCGTCGGCCAGCACTAGGCCGGGGAAGGCGGCGGTTGCGACGGCGTGGGAGTAGAACGCGAGCCCGCGGATCACGATCCAGGTGCCGAGCAGCCCGGCTCCGACCGAGAGCAGCAGCACTTCGAGCACACCCCGCTGAACGAAGGCGTAGTGGAACGGCGCGAGCATACTTCGGCGAATAATACTCATTACCAGTATGAGACTCGGTATCATCCGGTCCATGGCTGCCTGGACGAGCGACACCATCGAGGCACTCGGCCGCGCGGGCTATCGCAGTGGCGGCGCCCGCCGCGCAGTGATCGAGCTGCTCGGCCGCCAAGACTGCTGCCTGACGGCTCAGGAGATCTTCGACGGCCTGCGCGCGGAGGGCCGCGCCGTCGGGATCGCGAGTGTCTACCGGGTGCTCGACCTACTCGGTGAGCGGGGCTTCGTCCAGCGGATCGACGTCGGGGCCGGAATGGCCCGCTTCGAGCCCGTGCACTTGAGCGGCGAGCACCACCACCATCTTGTCTGCGAGGACTGCGGCAAGGTCGAGGCGTTCTCCGACGACGGCCTGGAGCGTGCACTGCACAAGGTCGAGGGCAGGACGGGCTACTCCGTCGCTGGTCACGACGTCGTGTTGCGAGGCGCCTGCGCCGACTGCTCGGCCTGAGCCGCCACCGAGGACCGGCGGCCCGTCAAGAGGACTATTCCCGAGGATTGTCAATAATGCGGAGAGGTGGGGAAGCGGCTCACAGTCACATTGCTTCTCGCGGGGCTGCTCCTGCTTGCGGCCGGATCTTCCGGAGCGGGTGGAGCGCGGTCGACAGCGGGGGCCTCGGCGCGGGCTTTTACGATTCGCGTCAGCGTGCCGGGCCAGGCCGGGGCCGTGGCCGGCTCGATCTCGGCACCGCCTGAGCACGTCGCCTTCGGCTCGAGCTTCGCCTACCCGGCAGACGGCTCCGTGGTCACGACGGGCTCGATGACCGCCTCGGCCTCGACCGACGTGGGATCGACGGCCGTTGCCAGCGCTTCCAGCGAGGTGCAGTCGCTGATCGTCTTCGGCGGCGAGATCATCGCCTCGGCGGTCAACGGCGACGCGAGAGGCGCGACCAGGGCCACTCGCGCGAGCGGCGACTTCTCCGGCGCCGGAGTCGCCGGCCTGACCGTTCTGGGCCAGCCGGTAGCCGCGGGGGCAAACGCACGCGCCGCCCTCGCGGACTGGGGCTACCTGATCACCCTCGAGCAGGGGACCGACACCAGCTCGGGCGCCGGCGGGGCTCAGGGCTACCACGGTTTCGTGACCGCGCTTGCCATCCACCTGACCGCTCCGCACGGCGGTTTGCCGGCAGGCTCCGTGATCGAGGTCGGCTACGCGGAGGCAAGCGTGCAGGCGAGCGCCGCGCCGCCGCCGCCGGTCGTTCCGGGGCCGACGAAGAAGCCAAAGGCGCCGACGACGCCAAACGTGCCAAAGGAGCTGGGCCACGCCCAGTCCCCGCTCCTGGGCGTGCCTACCGGCCTTCAGCCGAAGCTCACGGCGGGGGGCTACGTCTTCCCGGTCTACGGGCCCGCCTCGTACAGCAACACATACGGCGCCTTCCGCGGCGACGTGGCCGGAAACTGGCACCACGGCGACGACATCTTCGCTCCGCTCGGAGCCCCGATCCTTGCCTGCGCCGACGGTGTCGTCTTCTCGGTCGGGTGGAACGACGTGGGCGGCAACCGCCTCTGGCTCCGAGACTCGCAGGGGAACGAGTTCTACTACGCCCACCTCTCCGCCTTCACGCCGCTTGCCAAGAACGGCTACCGCGTGAAGGCAGGCGAGGTGGTCGGCTTCGTCGGCAACACCGGTGACGCTGAGGGGACGCCGCCGCACCTGCACTTCGAGGTGCACCCGTTCTCGCTGCTCTTCATGGGCTACGACGGCGCCGTCGACCCGACGACATACCTCGATGCATGGCGGCGCCTGCGGGATGTGCGATTCATGCCGAACGTCGCCGGTTGGGCGGGCATCGTCACCAACCCGGCGCCGCGTCCGGCGGCGATCCTGCTCCAGGTCTCCGACATCTCGGAGGCGAGCGGGCTCGACCCCGGCTCGCTGCGCCGAGCGATGGCCGCCGGCGGCATCAGGGGCGCCGAGGGGCAGCTGCTCAGGTCACTCGGTTTTCGTCCGCCGCGGAACCCGGGCTCGGACGCGCCTTAGGCGCCGCTTGCGGTGCCGACAGGTTCTAGGAGCCGTTCCCGCTTGAGCTGCCGCCGCCGTAGCCGAACTCCTCCTCCTCGCCGAAGACCTTGTCCTTCAGCCAGCGCCGGGTCTCGGGGCCGGTCATCGGGTTGAAGAGGATCCCGAGCGCGATTCCGGCCAGGAGCAGTGTGCTGTTGCGGCCCTTGTGGCCCTCGTTGCCCTGGATCCGGTTCGCGGCGGAGCGGAGGTCGTCGATCGCGGAGCGAAGTTGGTCCTGGATCTCCTTGTCGCTCGCGACCTTCGTCGCGACGCCGGTGACCCCGCGCTTGCCGATCAGCTCGTCGTAGACGTCACGGGCAGTGTCGAAGGCGCTGCGGAGGTTGTCCCGCAGCTCTTCGTCCTGGAGTGCCCGCTGCACGTAAGGCTTGACGTCGGCAACCTTGTCTTTCGCATTGGCCATGAGCGTGGCCGTCCTTTCGATCGCGTGTGTGAGGGCATTCTCTACCCTCCGCCCGCGCGGTGCTAAACGCTACGCAGGAAGCGCGGCCTGGCGCTCCGGGCGGGGCGCAGGCTCGGCCCTGACCGGGCCGGGCTTCTCGAAGGCGACCGCCAGGACTTCCTCGATCGAGTCGACGAGGATGAACTGCAGCTCCTTGCGTGCCTCAGGCGGAAGCTCGCCGAGATCGGGCTCGTTCTCGTGCGGGAGCACGACTCGTTTCAGGCCGTATCGCTGGGCGGCGAGTACCTTCTCGCGGACGCCGCCGATCGGCAGCACCTGCCCGGTGAGCGTGATTTCTCCGGTCATCGCTAGGTCGTCTGCGACGGGCACGCCGCGCACGAGCGAGGCGATTGCCGTCGCGATCGTGATCCCGGCGGACGGGCCGTCCTTCGGCACCGCCCCGGCGGGAACGTGGATGTGCACGTCGTGCTCGGCGAACCAGTCGTCAGGCAGCCCGAGCGACTCGGAGTGGGCTCGCACCCACGAGAGCGCGGTCTGTGCCGACTCGCGCATCACATCGCCGAGCTGGCCGGTGATCGTCAGCTTGCCCTTGCCCGGGTAAGCGGTGGCTTCGATGAAGAGCACGTCGCCGCCGACCGGCGTATAGGCGAGGCCGGTCGCGACCCCCGGGTCGGCGGTGCGCTTGCGCGGGTCAGACGGGACCCGGCGCGCACCGAGCCACGAGCGCGCCTTGCGCGCGTCGATCCGCACCTTCTCCGTCTCGCCCTCGGCGATCGCGCGCGCCGTCTTGCGGCACAGATCGGCGATCCGTCGCTCGAGGTTGCGGACCCCGGCCTCGCGCGTGTACTCGCGGATGACCACTCGCAGGGCACCGGGGCTGATCGTTAGGCGTTCCGAGCTCAGCCCGTGCGCCTGGAGCTGCTTGGGCACGAGGTACTTGCGCGCGATTCCGAGCTTCTCGTCCTCGGTGTAGCCGGAGAGGTGGATCACATCCATCCGGTCGAGCAGCGGGCCCGGAATCGTGTCCAGCTGGTTGGCGGTGCAGATGAACAGCACCTTCGAGAGGTCGAACGGGAGGTCCAGGTAATGGTCGCGGAAGTTGTTGTTCTGCTCGGGGTCGAGCACCTCGAGCATCGCGCTCGCCGGGTCGCCGCGGAAGTCGGCGCCCATCTTGTCGATCTCGTCGATCAGCAGAACCGGGTTCTTCGACTCGGCGTCTCGCAGCGAGCGGATGATGGTGCCCGGCATCGCGCCGATGTAGGTGCGCCGGTGGCCCCGGATCTCCGCCTCGTCGCGAACGCCGCCCACGGAGATGCGCAGGAACTTGCGCCCGAGCGTGTTGGCGATCGAGTGGCCGAGCGAGGTCTTTCCGACTCCGGGCGGCCCGACGAAGCAGAGGATCGGGCCGGAGAGGTCGTTCTTCAGCTTGGAGACCGCGAGGTACTCGATGATCCGGTCCTTCACCTTCTCGAGGTCGTAGTGATCCTCGTCGAGCACCTTGCGCGCGTGGGCGAGATCGAGGTTGTCTTCCGTGGTCTCGTTCCAGGGCAGCGAGAGGATCCAGTCGAGGTAGGTGCGGATGACCCCGTATTCGGCGGCAGCAGGCGGCAGCTTCTCGAGCCGGGAGAGCTCCCGGTCGGCGGCCTTGCGCGCGTCTTCGGGGAGGTTCTTCGCTTCGATCTGCTCGCGCAGCTCGGCCAGCTCGGCCTGTTGGTCGTCGCCCTCGCCGAGCTCGTCCTGGATCGCCTTCAGCTGTTGGCGCAGGAAGAACTCGCGCTGGCCCTTCTCCATCTCGGACTGGACCTGGGTCTGGATCTTCGTGCCGAGCTCGACCACCTCGAGCTCCCGGTTCAGGATCCGGAGCACGTCGCGGAGCCGCTCGTAGACATCCGCCTGCTCGAGCAGCGCCTGCTTCTCGTCGGTCTTGAGACGGAGGGTCGATGCGACGAGATGCGAGAGGGCGCTCGGGTCGTCCACGTTCGCCGCCGCGAGCTCGAGCTCGGCCGGGAGGTACGGGACGAGCGAGATCAAGCGCCCGAACTCGTTCTGGACGCTGCGGGTCAAGGCCTCGAGCTCAGGCGTCTCCTCGATCGCGTCGGGCAAATCGGTGAACTCGCCGATCAAGTAGGGGTCGTCCTGGACTCGGCGGTCCAGCTTGATGCGGCCGACGCCCTGGACGAGGATCCGCAGGGTTCCGTCGGGGACGCGGATCATCTTGTGCACGATCGCCGCGGTGCCGATCTCGTGGAGGTCGCCCCAGCCTGGCTGCTCGATCTCAGGGTTCTTGGCGGTGACGAGCGCCAGCACGCGCTCGCCGGCGACGACGTCGTCCACGAGCTTGATCGAGCGCTCCTGGCCGATCGCGAGCGGCGAGACCGACTGCGGGAAGATGACCGTGTCCTTGAGCGGGAGCACCGGCAGCGTCGAGGGAATCTCGACGTCGGTCGGCTCGAAGGGCTCTTCGAAGTTCAGCTCGCCCATGCCGTGACTTTCCGACGAGTGACGTGTTGACCGGTCATGTGCGAGCTCCGATCGTGATCGTGACGCGCTCGACCTTCGGTTGGCTCGCGGCGATCGGGAGCACCACGGTCAGCACTCCGTGCTCGTAGCGGGCGCCCGCGGCGCTCGTGTCCACCGGCTCGTCGAGCTGGATGCGGCGCTGGAAAGGCCCGTACTCGAGCTCCATCTGCTGGTAGCGGCCACGCAGAGGCGGGCGGCGCCTAACGCCTGAGACCACGAGCACGCGGTCGGCCGCGACCACCTGCAGCTCGGCCGGGTCGACCCCGGGCAGCTCGACGATGACGTGTAGCGCCGGCGGGTCCTCGCTGCGGATGCAGTCAGCCTGCGGCCTGAAGCCGCGACGCCCTCCCGCGAAGCGGGGAACGTGCCAGAGCTCGTCGATCAGCTCCTGCATCTCGTCGTGCAAGCGGTCGATGTCGTTGCGCCTTCTCATTCGTCCTCTGAGTAAACGTTAGTGATGCTCGCGCAGATCCCCTAGTCACAGCGCTGAGTGCGGTCGTAAGTTAGGACACGCTAGCTTAGCCAGAACTCGTAGCATCCCGGCCGATGACGACGGCTCTCAAGGGCGTGATCCTGGCTGGCGGCACGGGCTCGCGCCTGCACCCGCTGACGCAGATCACGAACAAGCACCTGCTCCCGATCTATGACCGGCCGATGATCAGCTGGGCGATCGAGGCGCTCGTCAACGCGGGCGTGCAGGAGCTGATGCTGGTCACCGGGGGGACGCACGCGGGTGAGTTCTTCCGCCTGCTCGGCAACGGCCACGAGCACGGGGTCGACCGGCTCTTCTACGCCTACCAGGAGAAGCCCGGCGGAATCGCCGAGGCTCTTGGCCTCGCGGAGCGGTTCGGCCGCGGCGGGCCGATCGTGGTGATGCTGGCCGACAACGTGGTCGAGCAGTCGCTGGCTCCGGCAGTCGACAAGTTCAAGGCCCAGGAGGGCGGGGCTCGCATCCTGCTCGCTCGCATCGACGAGCCGGAGCACCTGCGCCATCTCGGCGTCCCGGACCTACAAGAGGGTCGCGTCGTGAACATCCTCGAGAAGCCGGACGACCCGCCGAGCGAGTACGCGGTCACCGGCATCTACTTCTACGACGAGCAGGTGTGGGACGTGATCCCGACGCTCGAGCCCTCCGGCCGCGGCGAGCTCGAGATCACGGATGTGAACAACTGGTACGTCGCTCAGGGCACCATGGAGTACGACGTGCTCGACGGCTTCTGGGGCGACGCGGGCGAGTCGATCGACGCCTACTACGAGGTCAACGACTACGTGCGGGCAAATGGCGCGAACAAAGGCGAGGCGTGGTCGACGGCATCCAGGTGATCCCGCTCCGCCGGTTCGAGGACGAGCGCGGCTGGTTCTACGAGGTGCGCCGCGAGAGCCTGCTGCCGAAGCCGACACGCCAGACCAACATCTCGTTCTCCCGGCAAGGCGTGATCCGCGGGCTCCATTACCACGAGCGCGGGCAGGACGACCTCTTCGCCTGCCTGGAGGGCATGGCCCGCGTCGTCGTGCTGGATCGCGAGAGCGGCGAGACCTTCACCGAGGACATCGGCGACGACAACCCGGTCGCGGTCTACATCCCGGGGCGGCACGCGCACGGCTTCGAGGCGCTCACGGATCTCCTGTTCTGCTACCACGTCACCGAGGAGTACGACCCGGCCGACCCGGACGAGCACGGGGTCTGCTGGAACGACCCGCGCGTCGTCGACCTCTGGAGCACGCAGTCGCCGATCCTCTCGGAGCGCGACCTCGCAGCGTGCTCATAACGGGGGCCGGCGGCCAGCTCGGGGCCGCCCTCCGCGAGGCCTTCCCCGACGCTGCCGCGCGCACGAGCGCGGAGTACAACGTGGTGGCACCGCCGGTGCTGGAGACCGCGCCGGACCTCGTCCTCCACGCTGCGGCCTGGACCGACGTCGACGGGGCAGAGCAGCGCGAAGAGCTTGCCGCCGCCGTGAACGTCCGCGGCACGCGCAACGTGGTCGAACTCGGGGCGCCCGTCGTCTATTACTCGACCGACTACGTCTTCGATGGCTCGAAGCGCGAGCCTTACGTCGAGTCGGACGAGCCCAGCCCGCTCTCGGCGTACGGGCGCACGAAGCTCGCCGGCGAGCACGAGCTGCGCGACGGCTGGGTCGTGCGCAGCTCCTGGCTCTTCGGCGCGACCGGCAAGAACTTTCTGCGGACGATGCTCGCGCTCGGGCAGGAGCAGGACGAGGTTGCGGTCGTTTCGGATCAGGTCGGCTCGCCGACCTTCGTCGGCCACCTGGCCGAGGCCACGCGCGAGTTGCTCGAGTTGCCCTACGGAACCTGGCATCTGGCCGCTGAGGGGCAATGCACGTGGGCCGAGTTCGCGGAGGCGATCTTCAACGAGGCAGGGCTCGAGTGTCGCGTGCGCGAGATCACGACGCAGGAGCTCGGCCGGCCCGCGCCTCGGCCGGCCTACTCGGTCCTGCGCAGCGAGCGCGAGGACGCGCCGCGACTTCCGCACTGGCGGGAAGGGCTGCGTGCCTGCCTCAGCACCTGATCTAACCTTCCGCCCGATGCGCATCCTCGTCACCGGAGGAGCCGGTTTCATCGGCTCGCACTTCGCAAAGCGCCTCGTCGCGGCGGGCGACGATGTGGTCGTCCTCGACAAGTTGACGTACTCCGGAAACCCGGCGAACCTCGAAGGGGCGCAGGTGGAGCTCATCGAAGGGGACATATGCGATCCCACCGCTGTGGCCGCCGCCGGCGAGGGGTGTGAGGCGGTCGTCAACTTCGCGGCGGAAACCCACGTCGACCGCTCGATCCACGGCGCCTCCGAGTTCATCGAGACCGATGTGCTCGGCACTTACGTGCTCCTACATTGGGCGCGCGAGAACGGCACGCGGCTCGTGCAGGTCTCCACGGACGAGGTCTACGGGGACGTGCCGGCGGGCGCCTCGTCGGGCGAAGGCGACACGCTGCACCCCTCCAGCCCGTATTCGGCGTCCAAGGCGGGCGGCGACCTGCAGGTGATCGCGGCGGTCCGCACCTACGGCGTGGACGCGTGCATCACGCGGGGCTCGAACACCTACGGGCCGAATCAGTACCCGGAGAAGATCATCCCGCTCTTCGTGACCAACGCGCTCGACGGCGCGCCGCTGCCCCTTTACGGCGACGGCCGCCAGACGCGCGACTGGCTTCACGTCGAAGACCATTGCGCCGCGATCGAGCTCGTCCTGCGCCAGGGTGCGAGCGGTGAGATCTACAACGTCGGCGGCGGCGAGGAGGTCGAGAACCGAGACCTGACGCGGACGATCCTAGAGTTGACCGGCGCAGACGAGTCGCTCGTCCGTCACGTCGAGGATCGCCCAGGGCACGACCGCCGCTATTCGATCGACGCCACCAAGCTCCGGGCGCTCGGCTGGGCTCCGCAGCGCGCGCTCGCGGACGGCCTGCCCGAGACCGTGGCCTGGTATCGCGAGAGCCGCGACTGGTGGGAGCCGATCAAGTCCGGCGACTACCGCGCGTACTACGAAAAGCAATACGCCCAACGGCTTCGCTGACGAAAGCCAGTCGGCTTCGAGCGACACGTCGAGTCGCGGCCGGAGCCGGGCTTTGCCCGGCGGGAGGCTTCCCAGCGCCGAGACCTTAGAAGCTCATGAAGCTTTTGGCGGCTCCGGTAACGATGGCGCGCCGCTGCCGCATGCAAGGAGGGGGTTCAGGGGGAACCAGTGGTTCCCCCTGCTACTAGCACTTCTCGGCGCGCTTGCGGATCTGCGTCGGCTCGCGCCGGTCCGGCTCTAGCTGCTCCGCGCGCCGGAGGTACGTGACCGCTTCGGCGCAACGGCCGAGCTTGTAGAGCGTGTAGCCGAGGTTGTAGTTCGCGTAGCCCTCGTAGAGGTCGCTCGGCCCTGTGCCCCGCAGCTTCTGAACGGCTTGCTGGAAGAGCGGCAACGCGCTCGAGTAGTTGCCCTGCTGCATCAGCTGGTACCCGCGGTCGTTGAGCGTGTGCCCGCTCGCGCCGACCGCGGCAGGTGGGGGTGGCGGCGGAGGAGGTGGCGGAGGCGGCGGAGGCGGAGGCGCGGGCTCCTGCGTGACCGTCTGCTGGACGGTGGTCGTGCCGCCGGGGCCGGCGACGGTCCTCGTCGTCGGCTCTCCGCCCGAGGTGACGATTGCGGCGATCGAAGCTCCCAGGGCCGCCGCTCCGAGGAGCAGTGCCGCCGGGATCAGGAACCGGCGCGGCACGCCATCTCGTGTGGATACCGTCGGGACGGCCGGCGGCAGCTGCGTCGTCGTCTCCCCCGACCCGGCGAGAGCCTCGCGCAGCTCCGAGACGAATTCGGAGGCCGAGTCGAATCGAGCTGCCGGGTCCTTCGCCAGCGCCCGGCGGAACACGCCGTCCAGCTCTGCCGGAAGGTTCTTGCGGAGCGCGGCGATCGAGGGCACGGGGGCGTGCACGTGCGCGACAGCCTCTGCGGTCGGCGAGTCGTTCTCGAAGGGGCGCTGCCCGCTCAGCAGCTCGTAGGCGACGACGGCCAGGGCATAGAGGTCGCTCGCCGGGTCCGCCCGCTCTCCCCGCGCCTGTTCGGGCGAGAGGTAACCCGCCGTCCCGAGGACCGTTCCGGTGAGGGTCATCGAGTCGAGCCCTGCCGCACTCGCAATCCCGAAGTCGGCCACGTGGAGGTCGTCGTGCGAGTCGAGGAGCAGGTTGGCCGGCTTGACGTCGCGGTGCACGACGCCGTGCCGGTGCGCCGAGTCCAGCGTCGCCGCCGCCTGTTCGAGCCACGCAAGCGCGCGGGCCGGAGGTTGAGCTCCGTCCCGGGCGAGGCGCTCTTCCAGCGAGCCGCCGCCGAGGTGCTCCATCACGATGAAGGGGCGGCCCTCCCACTCTCCGACGTCGAAGATCGTGACGGCGCCCGACTCGCCGGAAAGCCGTGCCGCCGCGAGCCCCTCCCGCTTGAAGCGCTCCGTGATCGCCTGATCCGCTGCGTAGCGCTCGGACAGCACCTTCACCACGACCTCGCGCCCGAGCGTGTCGTCGGTCGCGAGGTAGATGTCACCCATCGCTCCGTGACCGATGCGCGTGGGCGAGCGGTAACGGGGTGGAAGTAGCTCGGTGTCCACTGCCATTGCGCTGCGCTTCCCGTCTCGAACAACTCGGAAACGGCCGTTTCGACACGTGTGAGTTCTGTAAAAACGCCGTAAAACCGGTGAAAGGTTCGCTACCCTCAAGCTAGTCCGGCTGCGGCGCTCGGCGCGATGCTACCCGCCGCGATTCGGACTGCTCGGGGTCTAGGGCGATGGTCAGCACACTCGCAGCAGCCGTCCTCGCCGCGCTGGGGCTCACAGGCACCACCCCGGCGGGGCACGCCGCGCAGTCATCGCCTGCGTTCTTCGCGGCCGGGCACGGCTGGGGCCACGGAGTCGGGCTCGCGCAGTACGGCGCCTACGGCTACGCACTGCACGGCTGGAGCTACGACAAGATCGTCGCGCACTACTACCCCGGTACGACGTTCGGCCAGGCGCCGGTGAAGCGGGTGCGGATCCTCCTCGTCCCCGGCTCGAAGCGCGTCGTCGTCTCCTCGCCCTCGCCGTTCAGCGTCCGCGACGCCTCCGGGAAGAGCCACAAGGTCCCGGCGGGAAAGCAGGAGCTGGGGCCTGGGCTGAAGCTGAAGCTCGCCGCCGCCAGCGAGGCGAAGGCCCTTCCCGGCCCCCTCGTCTTCGCTCCGGGCGCGGATCCGCTCTCGGTTGGACGCCGGGCCTACCGAGGCTCGCTGCGCGTGAGCGCCGCCGGCTCCGTGCGGGTCGTCAACACCATCGGCCTCGAGCCGTACCTGATGGGCGTCGTGCCGTCGGAGATGCCCGACCGCTGGCCCGCCGAGGCGCTGCAGGCCCAGGCCGTGGTGGCCCGCACCTACGCGCTCCGCCACCTGCACAAGGGCGGCGACTTCGATCTCTACTCGGACACGCGCAGCCAGGTCTACGGCGGAATTGCGGCCGAGTCCCAGATCGCCAGCGACGCCGTCTCGGCGACCGCCGGGGTGGTCGTCCTCTACAAGGGCGAGCTGGCCGACACGTTTTTCTTCTCGAGCTCCGGTGGGCGGACGGCCAACGTGCAGGAGGTGTGGCCCAGCTCGCCCCCGGTCCCGTACCTGGTCTCGGTGCCCGATCCCTACGACACGCTTTCGCCCTACCACGACTGGGGGCCGCTGCGGTTCACGCCCGGAGTGCTTGGGCGGAGGCTCGGTGCCCGCGGCAGCTTGATCGACGTCAAGGCAGACACCGCCGCCTCCGGACGGGTGCGGACCCTGACCGTGGTCGGGACGAAGGGCGAGCGAACGATCAGCGGCTCCGATGCGCGCCGCGCGCTCGGCATGCGCTCGACCTGGTTCACGATCGGGATGCTGAGCCTGACGCCCCCGGCGGCGCCGGTTGTCTTCGGGGCCCAGGCGCGCCTGGGCGGGCTCGCACGGGGAGTGGGCAAGGTCACGCTTGAAGCACGTCCCTACGCGGGCCAGTGGAAGCCGCTCGCGCCGCTGACCTCGAGGAGCGGTCAGGTGGTGGCGACGCTCTCGCCGAAGGTCTCGACCGACTACCGGCTCTCGACCGGCCAGATCCGCAGCGGCGTCGTTCGGCTCTCGGTCGCCCCGTTCGTCCGCATCGCCGCCGCGAGCGACCATCTGTCGGTGACCGGGCTCGTCCGGCCGCTCCTGCCGAGCGCCTCCGTGCAGGTGCAGCGGCTCGCAGGAGGCAGTTGGACGACCATCGCCCGCACGAGCGTTGGAAGCGATGGCACCTTCTCCGGGGATGTGGAAGTGACGCCGGGGACGTATCGTGCGCGTGTGGTCTCCGGTAAGGGCTTCGCGATCGGGCTCTCCAAGGTGCTGACGGTGGTGGCCGCATGAGACGCGCTCTGACAGGCGTGTTTGCGGTAATCGCTCTTGCGGCGCCGGCTGCCGCATACGCCGGTTTCAGCCCGAACGACCCGTTGGCACAAAAGCAGTGGTACATCGAGAAGGACCGGGCGTTCAGCGCGTTCGACTCATTCAACGTCCTGCCGCAGCTCCTGACGGTGCGTGTGGCTGTGATCGATTCCGGCGTGGACTCGAGCCATCCCGAGCTGAGGAACCGCATCGTCGGCGAGCGCAGCTTCGTAGGCGGGAGTGTGACCGACGTTCAGGGGCACGGCACATTTGTGGCGGGCGAGATCGCGGCGCTGACCGACAACGGTCTCGGAATCGCAGGGCTGGCCCCGCCGGCGCGCCTGCTCATCGCGAAGGTCGTCCGCGACGACGGCTCGATCTCGCCGCACGCCGAGGCGCGCGCGATCCGCTGGGCGGTCCGCTCGGGCGCGAAGGTGATCAACCTGAGCCTGGGCGGCGTCCGTGATCCGAGCGACCCCAGCGTCGACGGATTCTCCTACGCCGAACGGCGCGCGATCGACTACGCCATTCGCAGTGGCGCGCTTGTGATCGCCTCGGTCGGCAACGGCGAGGATGCCCCCAGCAAGCCGTGGCGCTTCGCGAGCTATCCGGCTGCCCTGCCGCACGTGCTCGGCGTGGCCGCCTACGGACGCTCGGGCGACGTGCCGGCCTTCTCGAATCGCGACGACGTCTTCGTGGACATCGCCGCGCCGGGGCAGGACATGCTCTCGCTGTTCCCCCGGGCGCTGACGAGGGCGTACCCGGCTTGCCCGGATCAGGGGTATTCGAGCTGCGGTACCAAGGAGTACCGCCACGCAGACGGCACGTCGTACTCCTCGCCACAGGTGGCGGCGGCGGCTGCTCTGCTCTTCGCGCTCGGGCCCAACCTTCGGGCCGACCAGGTCTCGGCGATTCTCGAGCGCTCCGCCGACGACGCCACTCCTCCGGACGGCTGCGACGCCTGTACGGTCGGCCGCGACGAGCTGACCGGCAACGGCCGCCTCGACGTGGCAGCCGCGGTGCACTCTTTGCGCGGGCAGATTCCCGCGGCGGATCGCTTCGAGCCAAACGACGACACGGGCCGCTCGGCGCAGGTCGTCTTCGGCGGGAACCTGGTCGCCCGACCTACGCTCGACACCTGGGACGACCCGAACGACGTCTACAGCATCAAGCTGCGCCGGGGCCAGGGGATCTCCGTTCTGGTGCGCTCCGGGAAGCTCGACACCTCGATCGTGCTGTGGAAGCCGGGGCTGCACGGCCTCGCGCTCGCGACCGACCAGCTCCGCGCCCGGCGATCGGTTCATCCGGAAGGCGTGCCCGAGCGGCTCGTCTATCGCGCCCGCGCAAGCGGTTGGTACTACCTGCAGGTCAAGCTGGCGCAGCCCGGCTCAGGGCCGTACCGGATCCGTATCGCGTCATAGAAGCTCGTCCTCGGCAACGTCGCGGATCTGTCGCGCGGGGTTACCGACCACGAGGGCTCGCGGCGGCACGTCCTTGATCACCACGGCGCCTGCGCCGACGAACGCCTCCTCGCCGATCTCGATCCCCGGCAGCAGCACCGCGCCGCCGCCGATGCGTGCGCCGCGGCGGATCGTCGGGCCCTTGATCTGATCGTGCCGCTGCTCGGTGCGGCCCATGAAGTTGTCGTTGGTCGTGGTCACGCAAGGCG
>Ga0307323_10000095_pt1 | contig 24615 bp, 22 predicted proteins | sample ER_DNA_381_FD_194496 | JGI IMG/M metagenome (GOLD analysis project Ga0307323, IMG submission 194496) | Bulk soil microbial communities from the East River watershed near Crested Butte, Colorado, United States - ER_DNA_381 | ecosystem: Environmental > Terrestrial > Soil > Floodplain | place...
TCCGCAGCGTTTCTCGATGAGCTCGCAGAGCTCGAGCAGAAGGAGAACCTTCGCGTCGTGCTCACGATGACGGACGATCCCGACTGGGACGGGGAATCGAGGCGGATCGGAGCCGATCTGCTGCATGAGCACCTCGGCAGCGACCTCGGCTCGTTCGACTACCTCGTCGCCGGGCCGCCACCGATGGTCGAGGGCGTCGAGGAGACGCTGCGTACCGTGGGCGTCCCGGAAGAGTCGATCCACCCGGACCGCTTCAGCGGCTACTGAGCCGGGACGACCGGCTGTCAGGCGGCCGAAGCGGTGGTGGCCATGCGGCGGAGCGTGGCCATGAGGGTTACGAACGGGAGCAGAGCCAGCGGGATGGCGAGCATCAGCGGGAGCATTACTTGGCCCCGGTTCCGAACATCACGCCGTAGAGCGCGAGCAGCAACGCGGCAAACACGAGAGCGGAGATGAGGAGTCGCTTCTTCATGGGGCCAGTCTCGACGAGTCGGCCTGCCGCGTCTCTACGGCCTGCCCCCACTTGACGGGCGGCCCACAGGTGGATCGCGCGGGGGTTGGAGTCGGCTTGGCGCGGAGGTATCCTGGTGTGAGACGCCTCCTTTCATCCTTGCCCGTTTTGCGCTGCTCCGTTGAGCGGACGCGCCTGGAAGGTTCCGTCCCGAAGACGGCAGGTGAGGAAAGGACGGTGAGAAATGGCCGCTTCAGGTCTTGCGTCCATTGCCGACGCGGGCGCTGCCCGCGGCCCGCCCACGGTCCCTGTTCGCTGGTGCTCGTCCTGCTCGGATTGGCTGCTGCAGCACGTCCTTCACCCTGGCTCTCCTGAGCGAAGACGTCAGCGGCACTCTTTGTGAGCCCCTCATAGCAGCGCTGACCGCGTGGGTCACACTCTCCTACGTGGTCTGCGGTCTCGTCGCGTGGTGGCGAAGACCGGCGAACCGTTTCGGCCCGTTGCTGATCATCGCGGGTTCGTCAACTTCCTTTCGACGCTGGTCTGGTCGAGCCGAGACGTCTTGCGCACTCTTGGGCAGGCGCTCGACTTGGTGCCGCCGGTTCTCTTCCTGCACGTCTTTCTGGCATTTCCCGGATGGGCGGCTGAAGGGCCGGTTCGTGCGGAGCTTCGTCGCGACCGCGTACGTCGTTGCGATCGCACTCGAGCTCGTTCGGATGTCCGCCGGCGACTTCGGGCCGCACAATTCGTCGCGAGCGCGGAAACATCAGGTCAAGGTGTCTATCGCCGACGCGCAGGCGCGATTACACGGACGTTACCCATCGATCGGTTCTGTTTCTTCGAGAGACGCACGATCGACGGCCCGCGCTACGTGGATCCGGGACGACACGTCCAGCTTGCGGAAGATGTTACGGATGTGTGACTCCACGGTCTTGTGACTGAGGAACAACTCCGCCGCGATCTCGGGGTTCGACTTTCCGTGACTCACCAGCGTTGCCACCTCCAGCTCTCGCTTCGTGAGAGAGCCGAGACCGTCGCCCTCACCGGGCGCAGTTCGACGATGGAGGCGGCGTCCGAGCTTCCGCAGCTCGCGCTCAGCCTCATCCCGATACCGGAGGGCTCCCCATGACTCGAAGATCGCAGCGGCGCGCGCGAGCTCGCGGGCTGCGTCGTCCCGCCGGCCGTCTGCTGCAAGAGCACGTCCCGCGAGGGCACGGGTTGTGGTAGCGCTGTAGACGTCGTCCAGGCTGTCAAACGTTGCAACCGCCCCGAGCGCCAAACTGACTGCTTCCCCGTAGTCCCCCAGCTCGAGTGCTACGTATGCGCTTGCAACGTCGCTGTAGGCGACGGCGAGAGGCAGGCCAATCTGTTCGGCCAGCTCCGCAGCGCCGCGCACAGCGCGCTCTGCATCCGCCGTTCGACCGACGCTCAGGTAGCAGCGCGCAAGAATCTGCAGGCTGGGAATACGCGAAGTAACCGGCTGCCGCGGGAGCGACGGTCCTCCCGCTGCGCGCTCCAGCAGCTCCGCTGCTGCCGCTCCGTCACCGGCCGCGAAGAGCGCGCGTCCGCGGGCGTAGGCCGACGCGACCGAGATCAAGGCGCCGTCGAGCTTCTTAGCCAGCTCCATGGCTTCCTCGGAGCCGGAAAGAGCGAAGTCGAGATCGCCTGCGACGAGCGCGATATTCGATCGGTTGACGAGCCCCCACGCGACCTGATGGGTGTTGTCGAGCAGCCGTGCAACCTCGAGCGCCGTGTCGGCCACGTCGATCGCCTCCGTGATGCGGCCAAGCCTTCCGAGCGCCGTAGCTAGCACCGGGTAGAGGCTGGGGAACAGGTCTGCTTGACCCGTCGCGCGCCCAATCCTCAGCGCCCGCTCGACGTGTTCCACGGCGGCCGCGAAGCGCGGAAAGTAGAACTCCGCGGTTCCGACATGCGCCAGCGCATCGAGATGCGACTCGAGCTCGTGATCCTCGAGACCGTCGACCAAGGCCTCGGCCTCGTCGAGTAGAGCGACGGCCTCCGCCCCACGACCCACGAGCACTGCCCCGTTCGCTCGAAGCGCGAGCGCCTCCGCGCGGAGGCCTACCGGCGCAAGGTTCTTCGCGTCGAGCGCGCGGCCGGCCCACGTGTACAGGGCCTCGGGCTCCATGTCGTAATAGCCTTCGACCGCGAGCGCCAGCATGAGCGACACCGCCTCGGGCGAGTCGCGATCGTGGACCTCGGCCAAGGCGCGCTCGAGCCGTATGCGCGCTTCGACGCGCCGCAGCAGGAGATGCTCGAGACGTGCGCACCGCGCCGTGAGCCGCGCCCGCATCACCGTGGCGTCGGACGGCAGGATTTTCATCGTGTCGACGAGCGCCGAGTGGCTCTCCGCAAAGCGTCCCGCCGCAGCGAGCGCTCCGGCCTGTGCGAGGAGCAGCTCGACGCGATCGTCCGACGAGCTCGTGCTCGGGAGCAGCCGAAGGGCGGCACCGAACCAGCGCGCTGCGCTCTCCGGCGTGCGCTGCTGCGCGGCCTCGCCGGCCTCACGAAGCGTCGCCACCGCGTCGAGGTCTCCGTGCCGCGCGGACCACTCGACGTGGTGTGCCCGCATCGCGGGAGGCGCGCCGCGCGCGGCAAGTGCCTGGGCGCAGCGCTCGTGCGCGCCGATTCTCCATCCCGCGGGAGTCGACTCGTACACGACACGCCGCACGAGCGGATGGCGGAAGCGGAACCTCCGAGGCACGTCCGTCGGCCGAGTCAGGTCGAGCGCAAGCAACTCGTCGAGCATCGCGAGCAGCTCGACGTCCGTGACCTCTGCTGCGGCCGCAGCCAACTCCGACTCGAACGGGTCACCTGCAACCGCGGCAGCGTCGAGCCCACGCCTCGCCGCGTCGGAGAGAAGTGCCAGCTCTTCGCCGAGCGCCGCGGCGACGGCAGACGGGACGTCGACGCCGCCGAGCGCGAGGTCTCGGCCGCCCGCCCGGCCACCTTGCTGACCCCGGCGTGCCAGCTGCTGGAGATAAAACGGGTTGCCGCCGCTCTCCTCATACAGGCTAGTGAGCCATGTCTCCTCAGGCGCGCGTAGAAGCTCGCCGGCTTCCGCGCGCGTCAGCGCTTCGAGCTCCAGCCGAGTGAGCGTGCCGCTTCGATGCGCGCGCTCGCGCGGCGAGAGCAGCCGTTCCGGGACCTGACGCGGCCGCAACGCGAACGCGAGCAGCACTGCGCCGGACGAAGGCCGGCGCAAAAGAGCGCTCAACAGCTCGATCGAGCCGGGGTCAGACCAGTGCAGGTCGTCCAGCAGGAGGACGAGCGGTTGCGGCGTAGCGAGCAGGTCGAGAAGCTCTCGCACGGCTCGGTGGCTCCGGAAGCGTTCCTGTTGAACCGCAGCTCTCTGGGCGAGGCCGTGATCCGACAGTGAAGGAAGAACCGTCGCGAGCTCGCCCAGGGTCTCGCCGGACAAACGATCGATCTCGCCCGGCTCGAGGCTTTCGACGTACTCGTCGAGCGCATCCACGAACACGGAGAACGGCAGGTCTCGCTCGAGCTCGGACGCGGAGCCGCTGAGCACGAGGTGCCCGAGCGCGTCGGCGCGAGCGCCAAGCTCAGCCAGGAGGCGAGTCTTCCCGATGCCGGGCTCGCCGACGACCTCGAGCAATGCAGGGCGGCCGTCCCTGAGTTGCGCCAAGCCTCGATCGACTGCCTCGAGCTCCGCGGCACGGCCAACGATCCGCTCAGCGATCACGCCCACGTGCGCCTCCCTCTACGTCGAGGATACGTCAGGGCTGGAGAAACGAGAAATCAGGGTGCGGGATCAGGGTGCCGCCCGATGTCCGAAACCGCTTTCGGTGCGAGATTGACTCCATGTTCCGTTTTCTGCTTCAACACCAGCATGAGCCGCATGAGTGCGGCGTCGTCTACGCGTCGTTCAGGGGCCACACGAGCTCGCTTCGGCGCCGGACGACAGTCGCGTCGTGCCTTGCCGGCGGCCACGAGATCTGGTGGATCGTCGAGGCAGCGACGGATCTAGATGCATTGCGGCTGCTGCCGCGATACGTCGCCGAACGCACACGGGCGAGCCGCGTCGACGAGGTCTCGATCCCATGACGACCCTCCAGCGCGTGGATCGCCCTCGCGTGTTCGCCTGGACCGGTTCGACGTTCGGCATCAAGGCGATTCACGTTCACGTGCTCGAGGCTCGCGGCGGCAACACCCTCGTCAGGAGCGAGGAGTCCTACGACGGGCTCGTCGTTCGGATCTTCCGCGGCCTGCTCCAACAGCGGCTCGATGCCGCGCTCGCCGACGGCCTTCGCCACCTGAAGGTCGAGGCCGAACGCAGAGCCACCCATCAAGCAGCCAAGAGAAGGAGCTGATCATGGCAACAGTTGCAATTCCCGTTCCAGCGACCGCCGACGCCACTCACCGGGGACCGGTGGTCACCGCCCAGGGTCTTACCCGCCGCTACGGCGAAGGGGAGACCGCGGTCGACGCTCTCAGGGGAGTCTCACTCGACGTGTCGACCGGAAAGCTCACCGCGGTCATGGGGCCGTCCGGGTCCGGCAAGTCCACCCTGATGCACATCCTCGCGGGTCTGGACAAGCCAACGGGCGGCGAGGTCTCGATCGCGGGCACGGGCCTCACCGATCTGAACGACACGGATCTGACGAAGCTGCGGCGCGAGCACATCGGCTTCATCTTCCAGTTCTTCAACCTGCTGCCCATGTTGAACGCTGAGGAGAACGTTCTCCTTCCGCTTTCGATCGCGGGCGAGAAGCCCGACAAGGCCTGGGTCGCGGAGCTGATGAAGAAGATCGGGCTCCAGGACCGCCGGACGCATCGTCCCTCGGAGCTGTCCGGAGGACAGCAACAGCGAGTGGCCATCGGGCGCGCACTCGTGAGTAAGCCGACGATCGTCTTCGCCGACGAGCCGACAGGGAACCTCGACTCGACGACGAGCTCCGAGATTCTCGAACTGATGCGCGACTCGGTCGACGGCTATGGCCAGACGACGGTGATGGTGACGCACGATGCCCGTGCCGCCGCGATTGCCGACCGGATCCTGTTCCTCGCCGATGGGAAGATCGTCAGAGACGTCGGCCCGTCCGATGCGAGCGAGGTCATCGCGGTGATGGAAGAGCTCTCACGATGATCGGCGTAGCCATCAAGGGACTGCTCGGACGAAAGCTCCGCACCGTATTGACCGCGCTCGCGATCATCCTCGGCGTCGCGATGATCAGTGGTACCTACATCCTCACCGACACGATCACGGGCGCGTTCACATCGATCGTCGACAAGTCGTACCAGAACTCGGACGCCGTCATCAGCGGCAAGGTTGCATTCAAGAACACGAACAGCAACACGCAGCAAACGCCGGCCTTCCCTGCCGCCGTGCTGACCAAAGTGCGGCAGCTGCCGCAAACGGGCTCCGCTGCAGGTGTGGTCACCGACGAGGCCCATCTCGTGGGGAGGGACGGCAAGATCATCGCCAGTGGCGGCTCGCCTCCGATTGCCTACAGCGTCGACGCAGCCGGAGACCAGCGGTTCAACCCGCTGACGCTCTCGACCGGCAAATGGCCGGTCGGCAACGGCCAGATCGCGATCGACGAGAACACCGCGACGACGAAGCACTTCGCCGTCGGAGAAAGCATCGGCGTCTCGACAGTCGACGGGCTTCGCTCGTTCGCGATCACGGGTGTCGCAAAGTTCGCCTCGGTTTCGTCGATCGGCGGAGCCACGATCGCAATCTTCGACCTGCCCACGGCTCAGCAGCTGTTCCACAAGCTGGGCAAGCTGGACGAAATTCAGGTCGCGGCGAGCAAAGGCGTCGCGCCCGACCGGCTCGCATCGGCAATCAAGCCGCTGCTCCCGCCGACTGCCAAGGTCGAAACCTCGCAGGCCAAGACCACCTCCGAAATCAACGACATCAACAAGTCGACCGGCGTCGTGCAGAAGTTCCTGCTCGGCTTCGGGTTCATCGCTCTGTTCGTCGGCAGCTTCGTCATCGCCAATACGCTCTCGATCACCATCGCGCAGCGCGTTCGTGAGTTCGCCACGCTGCGGACGATTGGTGGTTCGAGACGGCAGGTTCTCAGAGTGGTGATGCTCGAAGCATTCGTCGTGGGCATCATCGCGTCCATTCTCGGGCTGGTGCTCGGACTCGCTCTTGCGAAGGGCCTCAACGCGCTCTTCAAGGCACTCGGCGTCGAGTTTCCCGCAGGAGGGACCGTCATCGCCACCCGGACGATCGTCGTCAGCATCCTCGCCGGCGTGATTGTCACGCTCCTCGCGAGCCTCCGTCCGGCGATCAAGGCAACCCGCGTTCCGCCGATTGCAGCGGTGCGCGAGGGCGCGACGTTGCCACAGTCGAAGCACGCGCGTTTCAATGCTGTTGCGTCGGTTCTCACCCTCGCGCTCGGGATCGTGCTGCTCGTCTACGGGGTCTTCGGATCCGGTCCGACTGCAACCCGGCTGGTGGCGCTCGGAGTCGGCGTGCTGATCCTGTTCATCGGCGTAGCGCTCAATGCGAAGCGAGCCGTTCGGCCGCTCGCCCTGGTGCTCGGCTGGCCGGGCGCGCGGATCGGCGGCACGGCCGGGAGGCTTGCGCGTGAGAACGCGCTCCGTAACCCGAGCCGGACGGCCTCTACGGCGTCTGCTCTGATGATCGGGCTCGCCTTGATCACCTTCGTGGCGATCCTGGGCTCCGGGCTCCGCTCGTCATTCGGGGACGCGGTCGACAAGCTCTTCGTGGCCGATTACGCACTGACGGCCTCGAACGGCTTCGATCCCTTCGTCAAGCAGGCCGACGACGCGGCCGCGCTGACGCCAGGCGTCACCGCAGTCTCTCCGATCCGTGGTGGGGACGCCCGCGTCTTCGACAAGAACGTCCAGGTCACCGCAGTCTCGCCGAACCTCGCGAAGACGGTGCGAATCGACTGGCTCCAGGGCGGCACAGACGTGCCCGCCAGGCTCGGCAAGGACGGCGCTTTCACGGACAAGGACTACGCAAAGAAGCATCACCTGACAATCGGTTCGCCGATCGCAGTCGGGACACCGACAGGACAGACTCTCCACCTCCGCTTGAAGGGCATCTTCGATCCACCCAAGGGTGGCTCGCCGTTCGGCCCTGTGACGATGTCCACGGCGACCTTTGACGCCAACTATTCGAAGCCGCAGAACTTCATGACGCTGATCAACATGAAGGGAGGCGTGAGCGACGCCAACACGTCGCGTCTGAACATCTCGCTGAACTCGTTCCCCGACTCGAAGATCCAGACTGCCGCGCAGTTCAAACAAACTCAGGAGGACGACATCAACAAGTTCCTGAACGTCCTCTACGGGCTGCTCGGCCTCTCCGTGATCATCAGTCTGTTCGGCGTGGTGAACACGCTCGTACTCTCGGTCTTCGAGCGGACACGCGAGATCGGGATGCTGCGGGCTGTGGGAATGACCCGCAGGCAGGTGCGCCGAATGATCCGTTACGAGAGCATCGTCACGGCGTTGATCGGAGGCGCGCTGGGAATCGTGGTCGGCGTCTTCCTCGCCGTCCTCACGACCCAGGCACTCTCCGACCAGGGGATCGTCCTCACCATCCCGTGGAACACGATCGGGATCTTCGTGATTGCGACGATCCTGGCGGGAATGCTCGCGGCGATTCTTCCGGCACGCCGTGCTGCACGCCTGAACGTCCTCGAGGCGCTGCAGTACGAGTGACCGTCGCTGACGGATCCGTACGCCCCTCCGGTCGTGACGTCCGGAGGGGCGTCGGGCTCGGCGAGCTAGCCCGGGCTTGCACGCGAGAGTCGGTCCTTGCGCCGATCGCCCTCGCGCTGATCGCGGTTCACATCGTCGACGACAACTTCCTGCAACCGCAGCCCGGCATGTCGGCCGGCGACCATCTGGTAAGCGGCCTCGTGCCGCTCGCCGTGATCCTGCTGAGTGCCTCGGTGTACGGCCGCCTCCGCACCGGCTCCCGAGCCGCGATCGCCATCTTCCTCGGGGCCTTCGGGATCACCGTCGGAGCGGAAGCCCTCTACTACACGCTGAAGGTCGGCCCCTCAGGCGACGACTACTCGGGCTTCGTCGCACTCGGGGCAGGGGTCGTCCTTGTCTGCGTGGGTGCCGCAACTCTCTGGAAAAGTCGTCGGAGAGACGACAACCTCTGGTGGCGCTACGTTCGCCGGCTGTTGCTGGCGGCTGGAATCGTGCTTGCGGGCTGGATGCTCGTGCTCCCCTTCTTTCTCTCGTACGGCTTCACGCATGTGACGCGGGCCGTCGTACCGGCGGCCAGGCTCGGTGTGCCCTACCAGCAGGTGTCGTTCACGACGAGCGACGGGCTCACGCTCCAAGGGTGGTACGTGCCCTCGAAGAACCGTGCGGCGGTCATCGCCTTCCCGGGCAGGGCCGGACCTCAGAAGCACGCTCGCATGCTCGCGCGGCACGGGTACGGCGTGCTGCTCTTCGACCGCCGCGGTGAGGGAGAGAGCGACGGCGAGCCGAACGCGTACGGGTGGGCGCTCGACAAGGACATCGCAGCGGCGGCGGCGTTTCTCCAGCATCGTCCCGACGTCGATCGAAGCCGGATCGGCGGCATCGGGCTTTCCGTCGGCGGAGAGATGATGCTCCAGGCCGCCGCCGAGTCCAATGATCTGAAGGCGGTCGTGTCCGAAGGAGCGGGCTCTCGCTCAGTGCGCGAGGTCATCGAGAAGAAGGCCTGGCTCGACGTACCGACCTACGCGGTGCTCACGGCGGGAACGGCTCTCTTCTCGAACCAGGCGCCGCCTCCGAACCTCAGGGACCTGGTCGGGCGGATCGCACCGCGCTCGGTCTTCTTCATCTACTCGACCCATGGAGTCGACGGTGAAGAGAAGCAGCTGAATCCGAAGTACTACGCGGCTGCGGGCGAGCCGAAGCAGAGCTGGGAAATCCTGGAGGCCTCGCACACCGGCGGCATCGTCGCCCGGCCGAAGGAATACGAACGGCGCGTGATCGGCTTCTTCGACCGAGCTCTTCTGGGAAGGAGCTAAGCCGAATCAGCGGTCGCGAGGTCGGGCATGTGTTCAGTCCTCGGCTCGGATCGCCGCCACCGCAGCGAGTAACCGCCTCGTCCCGTTCGGCTCGAATTCGGCCTCGAGCCCCGGCATGTCGAGGTCGTTCGGCACCAGCGTCAGTCGCGCCGGGCCGCCCTGTCGCCCTTCGCGGCCGTGCTTGAACGCCGCGTAGTCGGAGAGCGCTCCGAGGTCGTGGCGACGAGATGCCGGAAAGTAGCGGCTGGAGAACGCATCCCAATCGAGCCTTGCCGCAGCTTCTGCAGGCCGGAGAAGTGAAGCCGATCGCACGGCAGCCGCGACGGTGCTGTGTCTGGTCGGCCAGCGGGTGTCGAACGGCCCGTGCCTGCGTGAGGGCTCGACACTCATGGGCGATCATCGAAGCAGCGTGGACAGGTCAAACGCACGTTTGCGCGGGCGGCAAGGTGCCGCCTCAATCCGTCCCCGATGTCTTGCCAGCAGCCGGCGAAGCTGACCCGCCCGCATGAGGCGCACGTCGCAACGGTGGTGTACGCAGGACGTTTCGCTTCGCGGGCGCGCAGCTGGACGCTCACTCTCCCAGCACCTCCCGTACGAAAGCGGGAGGGCGCGCGAGCGTCATCGGGTGCCCGGCCGCTGCTCGCGGCTCGCCGCAGTTCTGACAGATAGTCGTACCGCTCGCCACATCGCCGATCGGCCGGAAGATGGCGGGAGTCGTCGGCGGCCCGCTCGTTGCCCACGAGAGGTGTTCGGTCTCCCGCGAGCAGCCCGCGCAGTAACGGTGTAGTCCGGTCTCCGCGGCCGGGGCCGGGCGCGTTCTGCCGCGAGCAGCCCGGTCAGACCATTGGACGGTCTTGCTTGGCAACATGGACCTCCCTCGATCCTCGAACGGATAAGGAAGGCGCTGCCGCGCGATCGGTATACGTCCCTTGTCCAGCCAGAGTAGCGCGATTACGCTGAGCTCGCACTATGCAAAACTAGGAAGCGAGAACGTTCGCGAGCTCGCGCAGAGCACCTGGTGCGTCCAGGTTCCCGATCCGGACTGTGCTCTGCGTCCTTCTCGCGACGCGAACCTCGTCTCGTCCGTACTCGACGGACCTGATCTCGTCCAGTGGCACGGCGAGACGGCGGCTTTCTTTACCGGAGAACAGCGCATGCAGTCGCGCCACCTCGAGCTTGCCCACGTGGCGGGGGCCGTCGCCTTCTCTCCACCAAACCGCATAGCTGGTCCTGCGCATGGACGAAGCATGGGTCCTGCGGGCCAGGCCGGCATCCGAGGCTGGCACGATCGGTCTGCGGCAAACCCGCAGACCGCTTGGGTTGGGACTCGGATGTGCGCGCGCGACGTTCTGCCGAGACTGGCGCGGCGCCTTACGAGGCGTCGTCGGCGAGCAGGCCGTGCGAGAGCGCGTAGCGCACGAGCTCGGCACGTGTCGAAAAGCGAAGTTTCTGCATGATGTGCGCGCGGTGCGACTCGGCTGTGCGCACCGAGATGTAGAGCGACTCCGCAATCTCCTGATTGGTATGCCCGAGGGCCAACAGACGGAGCACTTCGCGCTCACGCTCGGACAGCGGATCAGCCTCGGCCGCGGCTCTCTCTTCGGCGTCGGCCGTAACCATCCGAGCGCCCAGGGTGGGGTGGACGTAACGCCCGCCGGCCGCGATCTCGCGCACGGCCGAGACGAGCTCTTCGTCCGCCGCCTCCTTGAGAACGTAGCCGCTGGCGCCGGCGGCAAAAGCTTCACGGACGTAGCTCGGATCGTCTTCCATCGAGAGAACCAGCACCTTGGTCTCCGGGGACTCCTTCAGCAGTTCCGGCAGCGCTGCGATCCCGCTCTCACCCGGCATCACGACATCCAAGAGCAGGACGTCGGGCTTCAATGCTCGCGCGCGAAAGACCGCGTCCTTGGCGTTCCCTGCCTCGCCCACGACCTCCAGGTCGTCCTGGGCGTCGAGCAAGAGCCGAAGGCCGGAACGGACGACAGCGTGATCGTCGACCAGCACGATCTTGATCACAGCGGCACCTCGATCACGAGAGTCGCGCCCTCTCCACCGGGTGCTGATTCGATCCTCAGCCGCCCCTCGTGCAGCTCGGCCCGCTCGCGCATTCCCACGAGCCCGAGGCCACCCTCGCGCGTCTTGTCCGGATCGAAGCCCTGTCCGTCGTCCTCGATCACCACGGTCGCCGATTCTTTGCCACGGACGAGCAGGATGCTGACGTTGGCAGCCTCCGCATGCTTGACGATGTTGGTCAGCGCTTCCTGGACCATTCGGTACAGGGTGGTCTCGACCTCGGGGGGCAGACGTTCGTCGCCGAGCTGCGCTTCGAGCGCGACGCGGATGTCGGTTGATTCGGAGAACGTCTGCACGAGTCGCTCGAGCGCCGGGACCAATCCGAAGTCGTCGAGCGCCTTCGGCCTCAGCTGAACGGCCAGGCGGCGGACGTCCTGCAGCGTCGCGACCACGAGCTCACGGAGGTCGGAGGCGGCTTCGCGCAAGTCGTCTGAGTTGCCGGCGTCTTCGACTGCTCGCAGTCCCAGGAGGATCGACGTCAGCGCCTGGCCAGTCTCGTCGTGCAGTTCGCGTGCCAGACGTCGCCGTTCGAGCTCCTGGCCTCTGACGATGCGGCGCAGAGCGTCCCGAGCGACTCGTCGGGAAAGATCGACCGCGATCGCCGCCCGGTCCGCAAACTGCTCGGCGAGTCGCAGGTCAGAGCTGTTGAAGCGTTGGTCTCGACCGAGCTTGTCGTGCGCTACGAGCACGCCGATCGGCACATCGCGCAGCATCAGTGGAACGTAGAGCCCCGTCCTTGCGCCGAACACTCGAACGGAATCCTGGTCTACCTCTGGATCCTCGAGCAGCGAATCGACGCGCTCGCTGTGGCCACGCTCGAGGACACGGCCGGTCTTGGATGCGTGACGTGGCAATCTGGTCCCGATCAGAGATCCGGCTCCTTCGTTGGCGTCTGCAGCCTCCAGACGGAGATCGTCACCGGCGGGAAGTGCGATCGTCACGAGGCGCGCTCCGATCAGGTCTCGCAGCCGTCGTGCGATCAGGGCCAGGAGCCGCGGCAGCTCGAGCTCGGAGACCAGTGCTCCGCCGATCTCGTTCAGCGACTCCAACTGGCGTGACCACTTCGTCGACGATTCGTAGAGACGTGCGTTCTCCACCGCTACAGCTGCCTGCGCAGCGAGCAGCGTGACCAGCTCCTGGTCCTCGTCGGTGAAGTCTCCGCCGCCGCGCTTTTCCGTCAGGTACAGGTTCCCGTAAGCGACTCCGCGCAGCATGATCGGAACGCCGAGGAACGTGCGCATCGGCGGGTGGTCGGGAGGAAAGCCGACGGACTCGGAATTCTCGCCGAGGTCGTGCAGGCGAAGCGGCCGCGCGTCCCGGATCAGCACCCCGAGAATGCCAAGTCCTCGGGGGAGCTCGCCGATCGACGCTTGCGTCTCCGCGTCGATGCCGTGTGTCACGAAGCGCTCGAGGGCGGTGCCTGCCGGGTCGATCACGCCGAGAGCTGCGTACTCAGCTCCGGTGACGCGTGCGGCGGCGGCGGTAATCCGCTCCAGCACTGCATCGAGCGAGAGCTCGGAGCTGATCGCGATGCCGGTCTCGACAAGCGTGCGGAGGCGTTCGGCTTCTTCCGGCGCGGTCACGTGGCCAATCGTCTCAGAAGGAAAGCCGCTCCGTAGTAAGCCGCAGCGAGTCAGCGGTCGTTCCCGCGAAGAAGACGGGCGAGCGCTGATGGCGGAGCCAAGCCGGGCGGCTTGACTTCAAAGCGACCCCCGAAACCACCACAAAGAACTGGAGGCAGACATGAGCACCATCACAGCTGATCAACGAGTTTCAAAGGCAGTCCGCGAGAGGAGCGACCTGTTCCGGAAGCTCCTCAAGTGGGGCGGCTTCGGCGCAGGCGCCGTTCTGGTCGCCTTCGGCGTTGTCGCGATCATCATGGGCTTCAGCGGCCGCGCGACCGTGGCCGACAGCCTCAAGCTGGAGAAGATCGTCGGCAGTGCCGACATGACTCCCGCGCTGATCGCCAAGGAGGCGAAGGACGCCGGTCTCGTGGGTGTTGACCTTCCGACCGTCGCCGTCGCCGGTGAATCGATCAACAGCGGCCCGAGGGCACGCGCGTTCGCCAGCTACATGCGGATCCACGCGCTCGAGGCAACCGGTGGCTTCACCTACGCCCAGATGGGTCGCTTCCAGGCCAAGCCGGACGCGGCCAAGGCAGACCTTGCCGTCGGTGGCGGAACCGACAATGCCGCGGCAGCCCTGGTCGATCCCGCAACGAAGCAGCCCGTTGCGAACGGGATCCGGAACCTTTGGGTGACGGAGACGGCGCTGACCACCGCGCTGAACACCTCCTACATGGCCGACAGACTCGGCCTGTTCGGAATCGTCGTCGGAATCGCTCTGCTCCTGAGCGGCATCGGCTTCATCATCCTGGCCTTCGCAGCGCTCCACCGCCCGAGGGTCGCCGCGCCGTCGATCTAGACGCGGCACAAGCCGGGCCGGCGCCCGGTGGTTTCGAGGCAGGCGCCGGTCCATTTACTCCCCACATCAGCCCGCCCCCTGTTCTTCAGGGGGCGGTTTGTTTGTTGCGTCGACCCGCGAAAGCAGAACTAACGACCGGTCGCGTACCAGACGTTGCCCGGGCCGACGTAGCTCGGGCCCTCGCCCCAGATCGCATGCGTCTGTCCCGCACCGTCGATGTCCAACTCGAAGTAGTCGCCGTACGGTTCGGCGAAGCCGTCCTTCGGGGTCGCGTACTTGTATGGGTACCCAGGCACGTATTGCGAGAGCTTCGCCTCGGCGGACCACGTTCCGCCGCCGTTCGTCGACGAGCGGTAGTAGACGTTCCAGCGCGCGCTCGGATCGTCGGCTCCAGGATCGAAGCCGTTGCGGTCGTCCATCCAGGCGATCCGTACGTCGCCGTCGCCGCGGGCGGCGAGCGCGGGGAAGAGATTGTTCGAGCCGGTCGGTGCGAGCGAGACATCGCGCGCGGTGCTCCAGGTGGCGGCTCCGTCGTCTGAACGGGCCAAGTACATGCGCTGCTTCCCGGAGCTCGTGTGCGCAGCGTTCCACAGCACATAGATCCGGTCCTTGGCGTCGACTCCGAGTGCCATCTGCGAGCCCCAGTAGTCCCACCCGGGACAGCTGCACGAGAACAGCGGCTGCGAGACGTCGACGAGCGACGTCTTCCACGTGGAGCCACCGTCGGTCGAACGCGTGACGTAGAGATTCTTCGCGCCCTTCGCCTGCCCGGGATTGTTGGCGCCGTTCCAGGCGAAATAGGCGTTCCCTTTCGAGTCGATCGCGCCACCGCTCGGTAGCGACACACCCAGGTCGGAGTTCGTCGTGCCGACGAGATTGTGTATCGACCAGGTCTTGCCGCCGTCGTGCGAGACTGAGGCAAAGATCTTCTGCTGGGTGTGGTAGACGAGGTAGACGTGTCCGCCCCGTGCGGCCAGGATGTCCTTGTCCGTTCCGCGCTGAAGCGGCTCGACGAGCGTCGTCCGCCATGTGTTGCCGTAGTCGTCCGAACGCGCGACGTACTGGCTCGACTTGTTGTCCTGCATGAACGCTGCGTACACGGTGCGCCCGTCTGCGGCGTCCACGACGATCTGTGGATCGTCCTGGCGTGTCGTCGAGGGAACGAGCGCTCGTGGCGAGGACCAGGTCTTCCCGCCGTCGCTCGACACCTGCAGGACGGTGTGCGGGCTCGCGCAGGTCGGGCAGCTCGGATCGGGATCCCCCGTCTCTGCTCCGGCGTAGCCGACGTAGTGCGAGTAGGCCGCATAGACGTGACCGGAGCGGTCCGCCGCGATCGCCGGTTCCCAATCGTCACCGTGCGGGAAGCCCAGGCGGACCGGAGGCGTGAAAGAAGGTGACGGCGCTGCCGCGGCAGGAACGCCCACCACGAGCGCTGCCATGAATGCCAATACGAAGAGCCTGATCCCCCACCGCATCGAGGTCATGGTGTCAGGGCGGCTCGAAACCTTCAAGCCCTGCGCGAATCCCCCGTCCGGGTGACCGCCGCTCATCTTCGCGGCCCGATTTGGGTCTGGTGGACTGCGGCGCCGATCGCACGACCGCCGATTCGGCGGAGGAGGACGAAGCTCGGGAGGTCGAGCGGCGTTACCGCACGCTTGTAGAGCAGCTGCCGCTCGTTGTCTACGTGGATGCTCTCGACGAGAGCAGCTCCAACATCTTCACGAGCGACCACATCGAACCGCTACTCGGCTACACCGTCAAGGAGTGGCGCGACGATCCGGATCTCTTCGTTCGCACACTCCATCCGGACGACCGAGACCGGGTGCTCGCTGCACACGCCCACACGCACGAGACTCACGAGCCGCTCAGCCTCGAGTACCGCCTGCTGGCCAGGGACGGGCGGGTGGTGACGATTCGCGACGAAGGCGTGATCGTCCTCAACGAGGTCGGCGAGCCGTTGTACCTGCAGGGCTACATCCTCGACGTCACCTCGGAACGCGAGCTCCAGGATCAGTTGCGTCAGCAGGCGCTCTTCGACCCACTGACAGGGCTCGCGAACAGAGCTTTCTTCCACGAGCAGCTGGAGCATGCGATCTCGATCCGCAAGGACGAAGAGCAGCAGACGGCGCTCGTGTTCGTCGACCTCGACGAGTTCAAGCAGATCAACGACCAGTTCGGCCACAGCGTGGGTGACCAGGTGCTCGCCACCCTCGGCGACCGGCTGAAGAAGGTCATCCGCGCAGGCGACTCGGTTGCACGGCTCGGAGGCGACGAGTTCGCCGTGCTCCTCACGTCCGTGAACGAGCCGGCCGAGGCGGCAGTCGTCGCAGAGCGCCTGCTCGACCAGATCGGCACTCCCATCGACGTCGGTGAGCGGCACCTTCTGATCTCGGCGAGCATCGGGATCTCCCTCGGAGAGAGCAGCGCCGAGCTGCTGAAGCAGGCCGACGCCGCGATGTACCGCGCGAAGGCCCACGGCGATGCGAACTACGCGTTCTACGACGACGACCTCGACGAGGCTGCGCTCAACCGCTTCAAGCGGATCGCAGAGCTGCGCGAGGCCCTCGACCAGAAGCAGTTCACGCTCGCCTACCAGCCGGTCGTGAATCTCGAGCCTTTCGAGGTAGTCGGGCTCGAGGCGCTCCTTCGCTGGCAGCATCCGACCCTCGGCGAGGTTCCTCCGCTCGACTTCATCCCGCTGGCGGAAGAGTCAGGGCTGATCGTCCCGATCGGCCGCTGGGTCCTGAACGAGGCCTGTCTGTACGCAACGCGGTTGCGCCAGACGCTCGGTCGCGACGTCGGCATTGCCGTCAACGTCTCGGCGCGGCAACTGCAGCACCCCGAGTTCGTCGACCACGTCGACGCCGCGCTCGAACGCGCGGAGCTGCCTGCGGCGCTCTTGACGCTCGAGCTCACCGAGAGTGTTCTGGTCGCCGCCGGCGACCGCGTCGAGCTGCAGCTCGCTGCTCTCAAGAAGCGAGGCGTCAAGCTGGCGCTCGACGACTTCGGCACCGGGTACGCGTCGCTCGCCTACCTGCAGCGCCTCCCGGTCGACATCGTGAAGATCGACAGGAGCTTCACCGCGAAGATCGACTCCGGGACAGAAGACCTCGCCTTGCTGGAAGGAATCGTCGGGCTCGGCAAAGCACTCGGTCTCCAGCTCGTCGCCGAGGGCATCGAGCGTGACGCCCAGCAGGGAATCGTGCACGGGCTCGGCTGCGACGGCGCGCAGGGCTTCCATTTCGGCCGTCCTGCACCGGCCGCCGCGGCGACCGAGGCGTTGTCGCGCTCGGCCGCGTCGGCAGCCTGAGCGAATCCTCTAGTCGAGACCGCCGACGTCGAGCACGACCGTCTTCAAGTCGCTCATGTCGAGCATGGTGTAGCGGCCGCCGATTCGGCCCCAGCCGCTCTGGGTCCCGGAGGCGCCGCCGAACGGCTCGTGCGCTTCCCAGTAGTCGGTGGAGTCGTTCACCACGACGTTCCCGACCTGCAGGTTGTCGACGAAGCGGAACGCGCGCTTGAGGTTCGAGGTATAGACGGCGGCCTGCAGGCCGAGGTGTGAGTCGTTTGCGACGGCCAGTGCCTCCTCGTCCGAACGCACGCGGATCAAAGGCACGATCGGGCCGAATGTCTCCTGCTGGTTGATCAGGGTGTCGACTCCGACGTCGGTGACGACGGTTGGCTCGTAGTAGAGGGAGGTGGGGCGATCGATTGCGCGAGAGCCGCCGAGGACGACGCTCGCCCCCTTGTCGAGCGCATCCTCGAGGTGGCGGTCCATCTTGGCGGCGGTCGGCTCGTTGTTCATCGGGCCGACGAGGGTGGTGTCGTCGAACGGATCGCCGAGCCGCCAGTCGGCGGCCGCCTTCATCACCTCGTCCAGGAACGCGTCGTGCACGCGTTGGTGCACGAGGACTCGCTCGGTTGCGCAGCACACCTGCCCGGCGCAGAAGAATCCGCCGAAGACTGCGCCCTGAGCGGCGCGCTCGAGATCGGCGTCTTCACAGACGATCACCGGCCCGTTGCCGCTTGCTTCGATCAGCGAGCGCTTGAGACCTGCGGCCCGGACGATCTTCTCCGCGGTCGGGTGCGATCCGACAAAGCCGACGCAATCGACGCCGGGATGAGTCACGAGCCGCTCGCCGACGTCACCGCCCCCGTAGACGACGTTGACGACCCCCTCGGGAAGTCCCGCGTCCGCCATGATCTGCATGAAGTTCGCCATCGCGATCGGCGTCCATTCGGAAGGCTTCATGACGATCGTGTTGCCGACCGCGATGCCGGGAGCGATCAGCTCGACCGGAATCAGCGTCGGGAAATTCCAGGGTGTGATTCCCGCGTAGACGCCGTTCGGTTTCCGGAACGTGAGGATTCGCTTGTTTGGGTCTTGCGACGGGATGATCGCGGTCTCCATGCGCTTCACGTCTTCGGCCGCGATGCGAAAGTTCTCGGCGGTCTCGTCGATGTCGCCCAGGGCCTCGGCTGCATAGGGCTTCCCTTGCTCGAGCGAGAGCTCGCGCGCGAAGTCCTCGCGACGCTCGACGATCAGATCGGCGATCGCATGGCAGATCCTCGCCCGCTCCCAGGCAGTGAGTGCGGCCCACTTCGGCTGCGCCGCACGCGCCGCCGCGATTGCGCGGTCGACGTCGTCGACACTTGCGTCCGGCGCTTCGGCGAGCATCTCGCCCGTGACGGGGGAGACGACGGCGCGAGCGCTTTCGCCTGTCGAGGCGACCCATTCTCCACCGATGAAGTTCTCGAGCGTACGGACGGTCACAGCCATCTCAGACCTCCAGTTTGATCGCCTCGAGCTCGTGCTCGAGCTCGGCCAGCTCGCGGCCTCCTGCCATCAGCCGGACGAGCTCTTCGCGGTCGATCTGCGACTTCTCGTAAGCGCCGAGGCTCTGGCCGCGATTCAGGATCACGAACCGGTCGCCCACAGGATAGGCGTGGTGCGGGTTGTGCGTGATGAAGATCACGGCGACGCCGCGTTCGCGCGCCTGCAGGATGTACTTGAGCACGACGCCGGCCTGCTTCACGCCAAGCGCCGACGTGGGCTCGTCGAGGATCAGCACGCGCGCTCCGAAGTAGACCGCCCGTGCGATCGCGACCGACTGGCGCTCGCCGCCCGACAGCGTGCCGACCGCCTGGTCGGGGTCGCGAATGTCGATCCCCATCTCGCTCAATTCGCGGCGCACGATTCCCTTGGCTTTCGCCGCGTCGAACCAGCGAAACGGCCCGTAGCCCTTCCTCGGCTCGGCGCCGAGGAAGAAGTTCCGCCAGATCGACATCAGCGGCACCATCGCAAGATCCTGGTAAACGGTGGCGATGCCCTTCGCGCGCGCGTCTCGCGGTGATGCGAACTCGACCGGCTCGCCGTCGACGAGCAGGCGCCCCTCGTCCTGCCGGTGGACGCCCGAGAGGATCTTGATGAAGCTCGACTTGCCCGCACCGTTGTCGCCGAGGATGCACGTCACCTCGCCGGCGTCGACGTACGTCGAGACGTCGTTCAGCGCTACGACACTTCCGTAGTACTTCGAGATGTGGTCGGTTTCGAGCAGGTGGGCCATGGTCATCTCGCTTTCTGGGCTCTGCTGCGGATCCACGTGTTCAGAAGGACGGCGGCGAACAGGATCCCACCCTGGAACGTGAACGTCCAGTTGCTGTCCCACTGCGCATCGACGATGCCGAGCTGCACCATGCCGAGCATTGCGGCGCCGAAGAAGGTGCCGATCACGGAACCGAAGCCGCCGGTGAGCAGGCAGCCGCCGACGACGGCGCAGATGATGAAGATGAACTCGAGTCCGATCCCCTCTCCCGCCTGCATCGAGCGGAGCTCAAGCGCTTCGATGATCCCCATCAGCGCAGCGGTGCTCGAAGTCATCATGAAGAGCAGGATCTTCGTGCGCGCCACGGGGACACCGACGTTGCGCGCCGAGTTCGGTTCGCCGCCGGCGGCGTAGATCCAGTTGCCAAAACGCGACTTGGCGAGAAGCCACGCGCCGATGAGCGTGAGCCCAATCCACCAGAGCACCTTGACCTTGAACGCGTAGTGGGTGAGATCTCCGGCGAAGATCTTGTGCGCGGTGTTGAACCCGCTTGCCGAGTCGATGTTCTGGATCGCGGTCTGCCCGGTGAGCTTGAGGGTGCCGGCCGCGTTGACACCCTGGAGGATGAAGAAGGTTGCCAGCGTGACGATGAAGCTCGGCAGCTTCGTCTTGATCACCGTCAGACCGTTGATGAACCCGACCACGAGGCCGAACAGCAGCACGAGCACCATCGCCGGCCAGATGTTCAGATGCTGGAAGGTCGTGAGATAGCCGAGCAAGAGCCCGGAGCTGCCGATCATGACGCCGGCGGAAAGGTCGAACTCGCCGCCGATCATCAGCAGCGCGACAGGAACCGCGACGATGCCGTACTGTGCGGCCTGATCGGTCCACCCGGCCGCGATCGCGGGATCGCCGAGCCAGTTGACCGCGCGGGCGAAGTATCCGAATGCGAAGAAGACGGCGATTGCGCCGAGCAGCGCGCCGATGTCCGGCCTAGTCAGCAACCGCGCCAGCGGTCCGACACTGACGACTCGTTCGTCCGACGGCGCTTTCGGAGCTGCGGTCTCGGCCATGACGGTCCCTCCGCTCAGGTGAGGTGGGCGGCCCGAAGACCGCCCGCCCCACCTCCGTCTAGCGAGTTCCCTTTGCCGCGAGCGCCGCGACCTTCGAGGCGTTCGCCTTGTTGATGATTCCCGGTCCGGTCAGCACCGGCGCGCCGTTACCGACGGTGTTGAGGTTCGTCACGTAGAGCACGGCGAACACGACCGGCAGATAGCCCTGCAGGTACTGTTGTTGGTCGATCGCGAACAGCATCTTGCCCTGCTGGATCTGCTTGATCGCGCCGCCGACGTCGAACGTGCCGATCTTCGTGCCCTTGGGGCACGACGCGATGCACGGAATGGTCACGTCGGGATCGAGACCGAGGAACGAGTCGAGGCTCTTGTCCGCGTTGAAGGCGGCCTTGACCTTGGCCTTCGTCCCGGGGATGTCCTGCTTCGCATTCGGGATGGTCAGAACCTTGACCTTGCTCGAGCCGAGCACCTTCTTGACCCCCGCTGCGCGCTGCTGCAAGCCGGAGTTACTCGCCTCGTGGATGACGATGAGGACCTTCTTCGTTCCCACCTTCTTGAATTGCTTGCCGGCGCCCTGGCCGGCGATGCCCTCCGTTTGTCCCACATGGACCATGTAAGTGGGGAGCGAGTCGAACGCGCCGAGGCCCGAGTTGACGGTGATGATCTCGATGCCTTTCGCCGAGGCCTTCCTCAGTGGATCCCGAAGCGCGCTCGCATCCGGCACGGACGTCGCGATCACCTTTGCTCCTGCTGCGACGGCGGCGTTGATGCCGGCGACCTGCTTAGGCACGTCGTTGTTCGCGTAGACCTGGGTCACGCTCACGCCCCGGCCCTTGAGATCGTTCTTCGCCTGGTCGACGCCTTTCTTGAACACCGACCAGAAGGAGCCGGTGTCGCCGTGCGTCACCACCGCGACCTTGATCGTCGCCTCGCTCGCGGCGAATGCCCTCGACGGCACACCAAGTACCGAGAGCCCGGCTGCGGCGGCGCCTCCCTTGAGGAGCAGGCCTCTGCGGGTGACCTGGGTCAACTCCTCCTCGATGAGGTCGTTGTCCATGACTCTCCTTTCCCGTGGCTGGCTTTACCGATTCTCAACCGTTCGGGGGTGCCTTCGCTAGTGCCACCGGCCTGTGCTCGGCCAGGGAGCGGTCAGCGGCCAAGGCGACGCGGAGCGCGGAGCGCGCTTCCTCCAGGGAACAAGCGCTTTTCCCGCCGGTCCGAACGCTCGTGACAAACGCCCCGAGCTCCGCGCGGTAGGCCGGCTCGAAGCGGTCCCAGAAGTCTCGATAGGCGGGGCCTGGGCGTCCGGCGAGCGGCGTGCGCTCGTCGAGCCCGGCAACGAGGCTGTCCTTCGTGCCGAACACTTCGAGGCGTACGTCGTAGCCCAAAGGATCGTGCCGGGTTCCCGACAGGATGACGAGGCCGCCGCCTGCCAGTCTCAGAACGGCCGCTGCCACGTCGACGTCGCCGTATTGCTCGAGCCAGGGAGTCTCGATTGCCGACCCGTCCGCGTACACCTCGACGATCTCGTCGCCGCTGACGAACCGAATGGCGTCGAAGTCGTGGATGTGGAGGTCGCGGAAGATCCCGCCCGAGACCGCGAGGTACTCCTCCGCCGGCGGATAGGGGTCATGGGTCGCAGCACGCATCGCGAGGATGCGCCCGACGCTTCCGTTCGCGACTGCATCGCGCAACGTGTGGTAGCCGGCATCGAACCGGCGCTGGAAGCCGACCTGGACGAGGATTCCGGCGGAGTCGGCGGCTGCGATCAGCGCATCCATCGTCGGCAGGTCGAGCGCGACGGGCTTTTCGCAGAACACCGGCACCGAGGCGCCCACGCCCAGGCGCACGAGGGGCGCGTGTCCGGCGGTCGCGGTTGCGATCACGAGCCCGTCGACGCCTCCGGCCACGATCTCCTCCGGCGTTTCGGCCGCCTCGATCCCGAGCTCCGCCGCGACCTTGCGGGCGCGGCCGGAATCGGCGTCGGCCACCGTGAGCGAAACGCCCTCGAGTGCCAGCAACGTGCGGGCGTGGAGGATACCGATCCTGCCCACACCGACAAGGCCCAGAGCGAGTCGCGTAGCCACGACGTGACAGTACGCTTCTGCGAGAGTTGCCTGGATGCCTCGGATAACCGCTTCACAGGCGCTCGTCCGGTTCCTCGCCGCGCAGCATGTCGAGCGGGACGGTGTCGAGCAGCGGTTCTTCGAAGGGTGCTTCGGGATCTTCGGGCACGGCAACGTCGCCGGAATCGGGCAGGCGCTGTACCAGTACCCCGACTTGCTGACGTACTACCAGGCACGTAACGAGCAGGCGATGGTTCACACCGCCGTCGGTTTCGCGCGCATGAAGAACCGCCTCGCGACGCTCGCCTGCACAACTTCGATCGGCCCTGGCGCGACCAACCTCGTCACCGGCGCCGCGCTGGCGACCGTCAACCGGCTGCCCGTGCTGCTGCTCCCGGGAGACGTGTTCGCATCGCGGCGTCCCGACCCCGTCCTGCAGCAGTTGGAAGATCCCAGGCGCGGCGACGTCTCGGTCAACGACTCACTGGAACCGGTGTCGCGCTACTTCGATCGCATCGAACGGCCGGAGCAGCTGATGCCCTCGGCACTCTCGGCACTGCGGGTCCTCGTCAACCAGGCGGAGACGGGCGCCGTGACGCTCGCGTTCCCGCAGGACGTGCAGGTCGAGGCGTACGACTTTCCCGAGGAGTTTCTCGCGCGGCGCGTCTGGCATATTCCGCGGCCCGTCCCGGACGCGGCGTCGATCGCCAAGGCTGTGGAGCGCATCAGGGCGGCGAAGCGTCCCCTGATCGTCGCCGGCGGCGGGGTCATCTACTCCGCGGCCACCGAGGCGCTCCGCCGCTTCGTCGAGCAGACGGGCATTCCGGAAGGCGAGACGCAGGCGGGCAAGGGCTCACTTCCGTACAACCATCCGTCCGCGCTCGGGGCGATCGGAGTCACGGGAACGTTCGCCGCCAACCGCATCGCCTCCGAGGCCGACCTCGTGATCGGGATCGGCACGCGCTGGTCGGACTTCACGACGGCGTCGAAGACGGCATTCGCACATGCCGGTGTGAGCTTCATCAACGTCAACGTCGCGGACTTCGACGCCGCGAAGCAGAACGGGCTCGCGCTCGTGGGTGATGCGCGCGCGACGATCGAGCTGCTCGGGGATGCGCTGCAGGGCTATGCGGTCGAGGCGAGCTATCGCGACGAGGCCGCGCGGCTCAGCAAGGAGTGGAACGAGGAGGTCGAGCGCCTGTATCGGCTGCGTCACGAGCCGCTGCCTGCTCAGAGCGAGGTGATCGGCGCCGTCAACGACGCGGCGCAGCCCACGGATGTCGTTGTCTGCGCCGCCGGCTCGATGCCGGGCGACCTGCACAAGCTCTGGCGGACGCGGGACCCGAAGGGCTACCACGTCGAGTACGGCTACTCGTGCATGGGCTACGAGATCGCCGGCGGTCTTGGCGTCAAGCTGGCCGCCCCGAAGCGCGAGGTCTACGTGATGGTCGGGGACGGCTCCTACCTGATGCTGTCGAACGAGATCGTCACGTCGATCCAGGAGGGGCTGAAGCTGACGATCGTCCTCGTCGACAACCATGGCTTCAGCTCGATCGGGAACCTGTCGCGGTCGCTCGGGACGGACGGCTTCGGGACGCAGTACAGGTACAGGCGAAACGGGTCGCTCGGACTCGACAGCGACAGCTCGCCGGCGCCGTTGCTCCCGGTCGATCTCGCGGCCAATGCGGAATCCCTGGGTGCAAAGGTGATTCGGTGCGGGAGCGTCGAGGAGCTCCGGAGTGGGCTCGAGGCGGCGAAGGGCGAAGATTCGACGGTCGTCCTCGCGATCGAGGTCGACCGCTACGAGGGGGTTCCCGGCTACGAAAGCTGGTGGGACGTCCCGGTCGCGGAGGTCTCCGAGGTCGAGGCGGTCAAGGCGGCACGCCGCGCTTATGGCCGGGCGAAAGCTTCGCTTTCGCCCGGTGATTAAGTACGCCGCTTGTCGCGGGGAACGTGCGCGGGCGGAGCCCCGCGCACTCT
>Ga0307323_10000110_pt1 | contig 23699 bp, 22 predicted proteins | sample ER_DNA_381_FD_194496 | JGI IMG/M metagenome (GOLD analysis project Ga0307323, IMG submission 194496) | Bulk soil microbial communities from the East River watershed near Crested Butte, Colorado, United States - ER_DNA_381 | ecosystem: Environmental > Terrestrial > Soil > Floodplain | place...
CCACACGATCACGTGCACCTGCCCTCGCCCAACCTTGGCGCGGCTGGCCGATTCGAGCACCTCGCGCTTCAGCGGGAAGTCGGCGGCCTGAAGCTGTCCCGGCCCGGAGACGCCGTACCAGCCGCGGGCGAGCTGGAGCTCGACGCCGTAGCCGCCGAGCCTCCGGTCGTGGTGGCCCGAGCAGCCGGCCGCGACCACGGCGAGGGCGGCCAGCGCTGCGATCCGTCTCATGCCCCCTCTACGTGCGTCGAGGCGCCTCCGGTCCCGAGCTCGGCGCCGAGCGCCTCTAGATCTTCACGCGCGCGAGCCGGGTCGCCGCTCAGCGGCAGCGCATCCATTCCCTCCTCGACGCGCCCACCGAAGAGGACGCACCGCACACCCAGCTCGCCGCAGACGCGCTGCGCTTCGCCGGGCGCCTTGCCTTCGAAGGTGGTCCGGTCGACGGTTCCCTCACCGGTGACAACGAGGTCGGCCCCGGCCGCGCGCTCTCGAAAGCCGAGCACGTCGAGCACGTAGGCCGCCCCCGAGACGAGCTCCGCGCCGAGCGAGGCCAGCGCGGCGCCGAGGCCGCCGGCCGCGCCGGCCCCTGCGAGCTTCGCGAAGGACTGCAGGTGATCGGCAAAGCGTCGCTCGAGCTCGGTCACGTCGTCGGCGAGCGCGCCCTTTTGCGGCCCGAACAGCCTGGGCGCCTCGGCCAGCGTGGCCCTCACGTCGCAGAGCACCGTCGTCGGGCCCGGGAGCTCGTCGAGCACCTCGAGCAGGCCCGCGCCCGCGTCCATCGTGGCCGTCCCGCCGAGGCAGACGAGCAGGCCAGGGCACGGGCCGACGCGCGCAATCAGCTCGCCGAGTCCGCGACTCGACGCGAGGCGCACGTCGAGGCGCGACGGGTCGAGCGGGATGGCTTCGGCGCTCTCGACGACTGCGGTCCCGTCCGCCAGCGCCCTCACCGGAGCCTCCAGCGGCCGCCCGAAGGCGTCGTGCACGCGCTCGACCCGCACGACCCGGGTTCCGAGCACCTCGGCAGTGCCCTCGCCGCCGTCGGCCAGCGGCAGCTCGATCGCGTCGGCCCCCGCTCGCCGGAGCCCGCGGGCCAGCGCGGCGGCCGCCTCGCCGGCCGAGAGGACGCCCTTGAGGCTAGCCGGCGACGCGAGTGCGAGCACGGGCCCCGTCGTCCTGGGCGGCCTCCTCTTCCTCTTCCGGCCGCTCCTCCTCCGCGGGCGCCTCGGCTTCCTCGGCGCCTGGCATCCGCCGCAGCATCGCGAACGAGAGGCCCTCGCGCGCGAGGAACATCAGACCGACCCCGACGCCGACCGAGGCCTCGATCGCCTGGAGCCCGAAGCCGTACGCGATCGCCACTCCGGCCGGCACCCCGTAGGACCTGAGCGGGAGCGCGATCGCCGCCTGCAGGAGGCCGATGTTGCCGGGCCAAAGCGGGAACAAGGTCGCCACGTTCATCAGCAGCAGCACGAGCGCGGCGGCCGGCATCGGCGCGTGGATGTCGAACGCGCGCATCGCCGTGTAGACCGCGAGCAGCTGGCACAGCCAGCCGCAGCACTGGAAGAAGGCGGCGAGCGCCGCCGGCCCGGGCGCGTGCAGCACGGCGAGCCCGTGCTGGCCCATCGTCACGAGCCGCCGGATCGGGCCGAGGCCGTCGAGCACCGACTGGTGGTGGTGCCGGGCACTGGCGAAGGCAAATGCGAACAGCCCGAAGCCGACCGCGCTGACCACGAGGAGGCTCGAGATCGCCCAGTGCGGGATCCGCGCGGTCGCAAGGACGTACAGGATCAGCCCGAGCGTCGGCACGAGGTCGAAGAGCCGGTGCGCGAAGACCGTTCCGACGAGCAGCGCCCAGATGCCTTCTTCGCGGCCCTGCAGCCGCAACTTCCGGGTGAGGACGGCAACGCGTGCGAGCTCGCCGATGCGCCCGGGCAGCACTGCGTTGGCGAACAGCCCGACCGAGAAGGCCGAGAAGACGAGTGGGAACCGCGGGGTCGGCGGCGCCATCGCCTGCTTGATCACCGTCTGCCACGCGAGCGCGCGCCAGAACACGGAGGCGAGGTTGAGCGCGACCGCGACCGCGACCCAGTACCAGCGCACCGCGTCGAAGGCGTGCCAGACCACGTGCCAGTCCGGCCCGCGCCACCAGAGCAGGGCGACGACGCCGGCCGCCGCGGCCAGCACCACGAGGACGCGCCAGAGCGGCGTCCCGGGGATGCGCAGGTTCACGTGAGCTCCCCGTAGATCGCCGCGAGCCGTCGCGCGATGTCGTCCCAGGAGTACCGCTCCTGCGCGAGCGCGCGAGCGGACGATCCGAGACGCTCCCGCCTCGGCTCGTCCTCCAGCAACGCTGTGACCGCCTCCGCGAGCGCCTGCGGCTCCCCCGGCGGAACGAGCACGCCCGTCTCGTCGGTCATGACGTCACGGTAGCCGCTTATGTCCGAGGCCACGACGGGCGTGGCGCACGCGAACGCGCGCGTGAGCACCATCCCGAAGCTCTCGCCGCCAAGCGAGGGCGCTACGAGGGCCTTGGCGCTCAGCAGCTCCGCGGTCAGGTCATCCTGGCTGAGGAAGCCGAGCGCGTCGATTCCCCCGTCGCCGCCGCCGGCCCTGGTCACCGCGAGGCGAACCATCAGCGGGTCGGCCCCGACGATGCGTAGCCGCGCGCCCGTGCGCCGGTGGATCTCCGGCCACGCTCGCAGCAGCACGGGCATGCCCTTCCGCGGATCGTGCCGCCCGATGAACACGATCCGGTGCTCGCGTCCGCCCGGCTCGGCGTGCGGCGGGATCAGGACGCCGTTCGGGATCACCTCGAAGTCACCCGGGAACCAGCGGGCCGCCGAGTCGCGCGCCGCCGCGGAGACGGCGATCCGCCAGTCGATGCGATCCATCAGGAAGCCCCACACCGGCCTCCCCGCGCGCAGCCAGCCGAGCCCGCCGGAGGCATGGAAGGTCGCGACCACGGGACAGCGCGCCCACGCCATCACGGCAGTGCAGACGACCGGCGTCATCGGCTCGTGCAGGTGCAGGACGTCGAAGCGCTCGCGCTCGAGGATCCGCTTGATCCGCGGGATCGCGGCCGGGCTGAGGATGATGTTCGGCAGCGCACCGTTCGCCGGCACGATCACCGACCGGCCGACCGGGATCACGTCCTCGGGCGGCCGCCCGTGCCGTCCGTGCCGCGGGTGGAGCACGCGCGTGAAGCTCCCGGGCGGATCGTGCCCCATGATCGTCCGCGTCTCGACGCCGACCCGCTGCAGCGACTCCGCCTGCAACTCGGCGTGCTCGGGCACGGCGCCCCAGTAGGACCATGAGTACGGGACGACGATGCCCAGCTTCATCGCGTCCGATTGTGACTGAGGCTAGGGCGGCACGACGACCGGTCGGCCCAGGGGGCGGCGAGTTAGATCGGGCCGCGGCTCCGAGCGTGAGTCGGCACCCAGCGCTCGGTTCGATGCGGCGAGCAACACGCCGCGGCCCTGGTCACTCCTCGGCAGCGGCGAGCGGCACATGCTGACCCGGGTGAGTCAAATCCGGTGCGATAGCGCCCATCCGCATGCCCATCAGCACGGCCTCGAGGCGCGAGTGCGCGCCGGTCGCGCGCAGCAGGGCGCGGATGTGATTGCGAGCCGTCTCGTCGGCGACCCCGAGCCGTTTCGCGATCTCCTGGGTCTCGAGCCCCTCGGCGAGCAGCCCCAGCACCTCGTGCTGCCGCGGAGTCAAGTCCTCGAAGACGGACCGCCCGGGAACGGATGCCTTGGCGAGCGGAAAGCCGATCCCGAAGATCCCGACCACCTCGCCGTTCCGGCGCAGGGGCGCCGAGCTGATGCGCAGCGTGACCCGGCCGCCGTGCACGTCGATCACGACCAGGTCGAAGATCGTGGTGGTCTTCCCCCCGACCTTGCGCGCGAAATTCGCGCGGGCGATCTGACGGTGCTCGGGCGCGACGTGTTCGATGAACGGCTTCCCTCGGATGTCGCCGATCAGCTCGGCGTAGGCACGGTTCACCCAGGTGAAGCGGCCGTCGCGGTCGATCACGTACGCGGGCGCGGCCAGATCCTCCATCGCCCCGGTCAGGTCGAGGCTCGCGTGGTCGCCGTTGGGGATCATTTGTTGGCCATGAAATTAGGGCCCTACCGGCCGCCCCGCCGCGGGCGGCCGATAGGGAAGGGCCCGGGCGACGCGAGGTTCCTGTAGCCAGCCCAATGGGAGGCGGCCTCAGGGGGGAAGGTATGGGCATACCTTGACCGTCCGGGCTTAAGGTCGAGCTTGTCATCGAAACGCGGTGGGTGTCATGACCCAGGTGGGTCAAAGTCGAGGGCGCGCGACCGCATAGACGGCCACAGTGCCGAAGCGTAAGGTGGGCGTGCCGCCAGTGACCGAGGACCGGGTACACCCGAAGCTCGGCCTCGCCCTGTCAGGGGGCGGGCATCGCGCGGCGTTCTTCCACATCGGCGTCCTCGCCTGCCTCGCGGAACTCGGGCTGCTGCGCCTGGTGCAGGTGATCTCGACCGTCTCGGGCGGCTCGATCGTCGGCGCCCTCTACTACCTGCACGTCAAGAACCTGCTCGAGGCCAAAGCAGACGCCGAGATCACCGACGCCGACTACGTCGAGCTCGTCCGCCAGGTCGAGCGCGAGTACCGCGAGGCCGCCGCCCGCAACGTGCGCGGCTCCGGCTGGGCGAACCCTCTGAAGAACTTCCAGATGGCGCTGCCGAGCTACACGCGCACCGACCGGGTGGGCGAGCTCTACGAGCAGCGCTTCTACGCGAAGGCCTGGGGCGACCGGCCGAAACGCAAAGGCAGGATCGCGATGCGCGACCTGCTGATCTCGCCGAAGGGAGTCGAGGGCTCGTTCGACCCTGACGAGGTGAACGTCACCCGCACGGCCCCGGTCCCGATCCTGCTGCTCGAGGCGACGACACTCAACACCGGCCACAACTGGCGCTTCGAGGCGATGTACATGGGCGAGCCGCAGCGGCAGGGCACTACGGATCAGAGCGCCCGCGAGGACGTGGACAAAAACGTGATCCTGAAGCGGACGAAGTGGGACGACCTGCCCGAGGCGTGCCGCGACTTCCCGCTCGGAGGCGCGGTTGCCTCGTCGGCCTGCTTCCCCGGCGGCTTCCCGCCGATGATCGTGCCCGGGCTCTTCGACGACCTCACGATCGAGCTCGTGGACGGCGGCGTCCACGACAACCAGGGCGTGGAAGGCCTGATCGACCGCGGGTGCTCGCACTGGATTCTCAGCGACGGCTCCGGCCAGATGCCGGACCTCGTGCGGCCCTCGACCCGCCTGCCGGCCGTCCTCGGCCGGGTGATCTCGATCTACGGCGACGCCGAGCGCGAGCAGCGGCTGCTGCAGCTGCTGCGCCTGGGCGGCCCGGTCGCCTTCATGCACCTCCAGACCGGACTGCCGGCGCGCGAACGCACTCCCGGCGGCAAGGTCTCCGAGAAGGAAGCCAAGGTGGAGTCGACCGACTTCGGCGTGGCCGAGGACGTGCAACGCGCGCTCGCGCAGGTGCGCACCGACCTCGACTCCTTCTGCGAGGTCGAGGCGTGGTCGCTGATGGCCGACGCCTACCAGCTCACCGGGAGGATCGTCCCGACCCGCAACGAGCTCGCCTCTCTCGGCACCGCAGGCCCCGCGCAGGAGTGGCCGTTCGGGGTCGTCTCCGAGCACCTTGCGCAGCCGAGCAAGCGGTTCCTGACGGTGCTGCACGCTTCGAAGGAGCGCTTCCTCAAGCCGGCGCGCATGACGCCCGCGCTGCTACCGCTCACCCTGCTGCTCCTCCTCGCAGCAGTGGGCGCGGGGGTCTGGGGCCTCTGGCTCCTGATCACGCCCCACGGCATGGAGCTCTACATCGGGCTCCTCGCCGCCCTGGGCGCGCTCGTGATCTACGCGAACTCCGAGAAGGCCTTCGTCAAGCCCGTGGCGATTGCGATCTTCGACGTGGTCTTTCCGTTCGTGCTCGCACTTCCACTCGTCGTGATCTCGTGGCTCCAGCTCGGCGCAGGCCGTTGGTGGCTGAGCCTCGGGCGCGCCAAGCGGCTCTGACCTGAAGATCGAACAGGCCCTCTTCGGCGCGTCGGAGTCACTAGCCAGCAGCCCGGCATGGAACAAGTCCACGCGAGCCGGCGCATCTAGTGAGCAGAGGACGGCGGGCGACTCCCAGGAGACGGGTGGCTTACAAGCCGCCCGCCGGGGGAGAGAGAAGGAGCCGCCCGGCGTCCTCGGTCCTTTGCCCCTCGCCGTCTAGTTCATGCCGGGGGTTTGATTGATCAGTCAATCGGGCAAGTCCGTTCCAGGCAGGACGCGGGGGAGAGTCCTGCTCGGCGGTCTCTTTTGCGGCTGCCCCGGACGCGCCGCAACCGTTTGGGGCAGGGCCGCTTCTAGTACTAGCGTCCCTCGAACGAGGCATGCCTGACCTAGCCGCCGCGCCGATCCCGGCAGGGTGGCCCGGCGTATCGCCCTCGCCCTCGGTGTCGTCCTCGCCGTCTCGCTCGCGGGCGACCTTTCCGTGCACGCGCAGCCGGTTGCGACCACGACCCTGCAGCTCGCCACGCCCGAGCCGTTCGCCCACAAGCCGGCCCGCCCGAAGCGCGTCCTGCCCGGGACCTTCGTCGCGCGCGTGAAGCCGGGCCGCGTGGTCGCGGTCCGCAGCGCGCCCGGCGGCCCGATCGTCGCACGCCTCTCGTCGCGCACCGAGTTCGGCTCGCCGCGCACCTTCGCCGTCACCCGCGCCGGCCGTGGCCTCCGCATGATCACGACCGAGCTGCCGAACGGCCGCACCGGCTGGCTCGATGCGCCGCGCGCGCTCCGCCTCAGCCGGACGACGGTGTCGCTCGAGCTCGACCTCTCCACCCGCGTCCTGCACGTGCGCAGCGGCGGCCGCGTCGTGCGCCGGCTGACCGTCGGCATCGGCGCTCCCGGAACCGCTACGCCGACCGGCCGCTTCGCGATCACCGACAAGCTCCGCGGCTCCGACTACTCGGCGGTCTACGGCTGCTGCATCCTCGCCCTTTCCGGCCACCAGACGAACCTCCCGCGCGGCTGGACCGGCGGCGACCGCCTCGCCATCCACGGCGGCTCGACGGCGGGCGCGGTCAGCACCGGCTGTCTGCACGCCGCCACGCGCGACCTGGTCTACCTGATGCGCTCCGTTCCGCTCGGCGCGCAGATCACCATCCACCCGTAAGTAAACGGCTCGCGGCCCGAGCTCCCGCACGGAGCGGCATCCGCGAACGTGGTGCGACCTGTCGCGTTCCGTACCGTTAGCCGCCGGCTACTGGTACTGGGCAGTCCAACGCGTACCCGTTGCTCCTACTGCGCCCGTACGGGTGGTCCCGATCGAGATCAGGTCGCCTGCCGCAAACGCGACGGAGTGGGTCACGTCCGAGCATGTGGCCGCTCCGCCGGCCGTCGTGATCGTGCAGGTGACCGTCGTGGCGACGCCGTTTTTCCGCACCGTGTAGGCGATCGATGTCCCGCCCGCCAGGGCGGCGTCGAGTCGGACGAAGAGGTTCTTGAGGGTTCCGGCGACGGGCATCGACTGCTGAACGAGGGCCTCGCTCGCGTTCGAGCCCGAGACGAACATGCCCATGAACGCGTTTGCGCCAAGCGTGCCGCCGACGGTGGTGCCGCCGCCGACGACCTGCGATGCCGGGCCGGTGGATCCCGTGGTGCCCTTCGCTCCGGTGGCCCCTTTTGAGCCCGTCGAGCCCTTCGCTCCGGTAGCGCCTTTCGAGCCCGTCGCACCCTTTGCCCCTGTCGGGCCTCGCGCGCCGGTCGGACCTCGCACGCCGGTTGCACCTTTGGCGCCCGTAGCGCCCTTGGCCCCGGTGACGCCCTTCGTTCCGTTCGACCCGGTCGCACCTTTGGCGCCCGTCGTGCCCTTCGCGCCAGTGGGACCTTTGGCGCCGGCAGGACCGGTCGGTCCGGCAGCTCCCGTTGTTCCCTTGGCGCCGGTTGCGCCCTTCGCTCCCGTGGCCCCGTTCACGCCCGTCGCGCCTTTCGATCCCGTGGCGCCCTTCGCGCCCGTCGATCCGGTCGCACCCTTGAGACCACTTGCACCCTTTGCTCCGGTTGCGCCTCGCGCTCCAGTCGCACCGGTGGCTCCCCTGGCACCGGTCGGACCAACCGTTCCCGCCGGGCCGGTCGCCCCGCTGGTGCCCGTGGCCCCCCTTTGGCCCGTGGAGCCCTTGGCGCCCGTTGCGCCCTTGGCACCGGTAGGTCCCCTGGCACCGGCCGGACCCATCGCTCCGGCCGATCCGGTTGCTCCGGTAGCACCCTTCGCGCCGGTTAGTCCTCTTGCGCCAGTCGCTCCCTTGGCGCCGCTCGCTCCCGTCGCGCCCTCCGCGCCGGTGGCGCCTCTCGCGCCCGTTGCGCCGCGGCCACCGATCGCCCCAGGGGCACCCGTCGGACCACGCAGCCCCGGAGGCCCGGCCGAGCCCTGCGGGCCGGTGGGGCCGGTGGTACCTGCCGGGGGCCAGTCGATCCGTTGCTCGTGACGGGCACAGTGGCCGACGCGCAGCTTGAGGTCACGCTTGGTCGCGAACTTGCCGGTCAGCTCGATACACCCGACGAAGCCGGTCGCGACGGCGTGCGCGGGAGCTGCCCGCGTGCCCGCCTGCCCCGCTGCGCTGGGCATGGCGACGACGAGCGCCAAGGTGAGGAGGACTCCCAGAAGGAGACCTCCGGACCTGGCACCCGCTTCGATTCGCCTCACAGTCACGGTTGCTTCCCGGACCAGGGTTTTGCCGCGGAGGCGGACATACCTGCCTCTCCCGCTTGGCTACTGGGACACCTTCGGGCCTCCTAGGCACGGCTCGACCCCCTACCGCTCCCCATCTGGAGGACCTTTGTGGGACCGGCGCCTCGCCTTGTCCACGGCGATCGCGACGACCACGCCCAAGAAGATGCCGAGCACAAGGGCGGCGAAGCCCCCGCTGCTAGTGGGCACCCCTTCGATTGCCTTGCTTCGGTAGCTGGTTTCCTCGACGTAGACACCGGGCGCGAGGTACTCGGGCACGTCGACGATCCTAGACCGCTTTGCCTCGCGAGGCGCAATGCTGCTCACCTGGGTTTCCTCCCAAGGACCCGGGGCAGTTAGAGACCTAGCCCGGCGCTGTCTAGAGGGGTCTGTTGATGCGAGTAAGTGCTATTGGCTTGCGATTGCCTTGATCGTCTTCGTGGCACGACGGCGAAGACGAACCCGCGCGACCAATTGAAGCCCTGATGTTTTCTGCCGCGTCTGTTTCGTCCCTTTGGTCCGCTCGCGCTCGCGTTCATCGCCTACAGATACTGGCGACGCGAGTGCGCGGACTGGCCGCCCGGCTGCGCCGCGAAGCTCCCGCTCGCTAGCCCTCCCAGCTGCGCTCGGTCCCGCTGAGCGTGTAGTTCACCATCCACCCGTAGACTCGACCCATGTTCAACGAGGGCCTCGCCGAGCTCCACACGCACCTCGGCGCGTCGGTTGCCTCCGAGATCATGTGGAGCCTCGCCCACGAGCAGGGGATTGCGCTCCCGGTCAAGGACTACTGGGAGTTCGACCGGCTCGTCACGATCGCCGACCCGCGCCGAGTCGACTCGCTCGACGCCCTCGACCAGATCTACCACTGGACCGAGCTGATCCAGTCGAGCCCGCTCGCGGTCGAGCGCTCGGTGCACGCGGCGATCGGCGGCGCCTACCGCTCGCAGGGGATCACGACGCTCGAGCTCCGCTTCAACCCGATGAAGCGCAACCGCGGCGGCGAGCGCGACCTCGACCACATCATCATGGCCGCCGTCCGCGGCCTCGACCGCGCGAGCCTCGAGTACCCGCTCGTGCGCGTCGGGCTGATCCTGATGATGGACCGCACCTTCGACGAGCGGCAGAACGCGATCATCGTCGAGAAGGCGATCCGCTACGCCCCGCGCGGGGTCGTCGGCGTGGACATCGCCGGCCCGCGACCGGGCGGCAAGCGCTACCCCTACCGCGACCTGCAGCCGCTCGTCGACGAGGCCCGCAACGCCGGCCTCGGCGTGACAATCCACGTCGGCGAGGAGGGCGAGGAGCACGGCGACGCCGAGATCGCCGAGGTCGTCGAGCACCTGCGCCCCGACCGGATCGGCCACGGCATCCTCGCCGCGCGCAGCCCGGAGCTGATGGCCGCCCTGCGCGAGCAGGAGATCGTGCTCGAGATCTGCCCCACCTCGAACCTGCTCACCCGCGCGCTCGCCGACGAGAACGCCGTGCGCGAGACCTTCCGCGCCTTCGTCGAGAACGGCGTGCCGTTCACGATCGCCACGGACGGCCCCGAGATGATGCGCACGCACCTGCGCGACGAACTCGAGCTCCTGCAGCGGATCGGTGCGCTCGACGAGACCGAGCTAGCCGAGGCGAACGCGCGCGGGCACGAGGCGAGCTTCGTTCACGCCGAGGCCGCGAGAAGCGCCTCGCCCTCGCGCACGTAGCGGGTCGCGCCGACCTCGCGCCTTTGTTAGCTGTAGTCCCCGGCTCGGTTTTGCACTTTCTGGCCAGAAAGTGAAGAGACAGGCCCGATCAGCGCTGCGCGAGGAGTGCAAGGCCCTGCAACGCGGATGCATCACCGAGTCTCGCGCTCTCTACGAACGTTGCGGCCGCCGCCGCCGGCAGGACCTGGTCTCGTAGGCCGGCGCGAATCGCCTCGAGCAGCGTCTCGCCCAGCGCAGCGGCGACCCCGCCGCCTACGCGCAACGTCCCCGGGTCGCAGGCGGCGACGAGCGCGGCCGCTGCGAATGCGATCGCCTCGAGTGCATCGGCCTGCAGTTCGCGCTCCCAGTCATCCGCCGGCTGGAGCAACGCCGTGGGCGAGGACGCTGCCCGGCCGGCCTCGCGATAGCGGCTCGAGATCCCGCTCCAGCCTCCGTAGGCCTCGGCGCAGCCTCGGTTGCCGCACCGGCAAGGACGCCCGCTTGCTCGGAAGCGAAGGTGGCCGACCTCGCCCGCGTGCGCACCCGCCGAGGGGACGACCCGTCCGCCGACGACGCAGCGGGCGGCGATCCCCGTGCCGACCTGGATCAGCGCGAGGCTCTCTTCCTGCGCCTCGCCGAGCGCGGCGGCGTCGAGGTCGTTCACGAACACGCTCGGCGGCGGGCCCTCCGCTGACAGGAGCTCGACCAACGGCATATCTCGCAGGCCGAGGTTGGCCGAGTAGAGCAGCGTCCCGGCTTCCGGGTCGACGATGCCCGCGATGCAGAGGCCCCACGCGGGCCCACCGGCCCGCTCTCTCAGCCGCAGGAGCTGGGCAACGAGCTCGCCGGCCTCGCGGGCGACAGGCTCGCGCGAGACCTCGCCCGCGTGCCCGTCCACGACGAGCCCCGACTTGACCGAGCTCGCCCCGACGTCGACGGCGAAGAACGCGCCCTCACGTGGCAAGCGTGACCTTGCTCAGCCCGGCGGGATGATCGGGATCGAGTCCCTTCGCCTGGGCGAGCGCGAGCGCGAACAGCTGCCCTGGGACGACTGAGAGCAGCGGCGACAGGAGGGGGGAGGGAGGCTTCGGCACGGGAAGCACGTACGCCGCGCCCTCGAGCGCCTCGGCGGCGTCGCCGCTCGCCACGACCGTCGCGCCGGCCGCGCGCACGCGGGCCGCGGCCTCGACCACGGCCGGGAGCGTCTGGTCGTCGGAGGCGATCGCCCAGACCGGGAACATCGGGTCGAGCGCGGCGACGGGACCGTGTGCAAGCGCGGTCGAGGTGAAGGGCTCCGCCGCGACGCGGCAGGTCTCGAGCAGCTTCAGCGCGATCTCGCGCGCGGTCGCGAACTCCGTGCCGCGGCCGATCACGAACATCCGCCCGATCGAGGCGAAGGGGAGCGCCATCGCCCTCGCCTCGGCTTCGAGGCGGGGGAGCACGCCTTCGAGCAGGTCGGCGGTCGCGCGAATCTCGCGAGCGAAGCGCTCACCCTCACCTGCGGCGCACGCCGCGAAGAGCGCGAGCCCGGCGATCTGGTTCGAGTAGGTCTTCGTTGCCGCCACCGAGCGCTCCGGTCCGGCGGCCAGAGGCAAAGCAACCTCGGCGGCCTGCACGATCTCCGACTCCAGGTCGTTGGTGATTGCAACCGTGAACGCGCCCGCCTCTCGCGCGCGGGAGACGTACTCGATCACGTCGGGCGTGCGGCCCGACTGCGAGAGCGCGAGCGCCGTCGAGCCCTTCATCTCCAGGCGCGTGTCGTAGTGCACGGTCAGCGCGATCGAGTCGCGCAGGGCAGTCCAGTGCGGCAGCAGGCCGAACGCGTAGACGCCGTAGGAGGCGGCGTTGTCGGACGAGCCGTGGCCGACCATGCGGATCGTTGTGGCGCCGCGGTCGCGCGCCTCCGCGGCAGCTCGCGCGTACGCGTCCTCGTGCTCGAGGAGCCGCCGCAGCGCGTCCGGCTGCGAGCGGATCTCCGCGAGGAAGTCGGCTCCGCGGGGCTCGGGCAACGAGACGGCTTCAGGCAACGACACGCGCCTCGCCACCAACGCAGACGCGGTCGATCTCGAGGTTGTCGTCGAGCACGACGAGGTCGGCCGCAACGTCGGGGCCGATCCGGCCGAGCGTCGAGAGGCCCAGCACGCGGGCCGGGACCTCGGTCGCCGCCGCCACCGCTTCGGGCAGTGGCACGCCGAGCTCGTGCAGGTTCCGGATCGCCTCGATCATCGTCAGCGCACTTCCGGCGAGCACGTCGTCGAGGCCGCGGGCGACGCCGCCGCGCACCTCGATCTCGGAGCCGCCGAGGAGGTAGGCGCCGTCGCCCATGCCCGCACCGGCGACGGCGTCGGTGACGAGTGCGACCCGGCCGGCCGCCGAGCGCCAGACGAGGCGCGCGGTTTCCTCGGCGAGGTGCACGCCGTCGAGGATGATCTGGACGATCACGTCGTCGCGCGCGAGCGCCGCGCCGGCGAGCCCGGGGTCGCGGTGCCCGAAGGGTCGCATCGCGTTGAAGAGGTGAGTCACGCTCTTCGCGCCACGGTCGAAGGCCGCTGCGGCCTGCTCGGCCGACGCATCAGTGTGGCCGCACGAGACCGCGACTCCGCGTTGGAGCAGCAGGTCGATCAGCTCATAGGCCCCGGGAAGCTCGGGCGCGAGGGTCATCAGGCGCACCGGGCCTGCGCCGAGGAGGCGCTCGAGCAGGGCCGGGTCCGGGTCACGTCGTGCGGCGGGCGGGTGGATGCCGAGCCGTTTCTCGGACAGGAACGGCCCTTCGAGGTGGACGCCCAGGAGGCGGGGCCCGCCGGGGTGGATCGGGACATTGCCAAGAGCGGCCAGCAGATCTTCCTCGGGAGCCGAGATGAACGTCGGCAGATACGCGGTGACGCCGGTCTCGAGCAAGGCCTCGCCGCCGCGGCGGTAGCCGTCGGCGTCGGCGCCCATCAGGTCGACGCCGCCGAAGCCGTTCACCTGCAGGTCGATGAACCCCGGCACGGCGATCCCGCGCTGGCCGTTGCCGCCGGCGAGGCCGTACGCGCCGATCGTGCCGTCGACGATCTCGATGTCGCCCGGTACCAGCGCACCGTTCACGACCGCCGCTTCGACGCCGAGCTTCATCGGCCGAGTGCCGCCTGGATGTCGCCGCCGGCCCGGTTGAGCCGTGCGCGCGCGGCGTCGGGGTCGAGGTCCGCGAGCAACGCGACGACGGCGACCTTGGCGCTGCCGCCGGCCGCGGCGAGCGCCTCCTGCGCCTGCTCGTCCGAGACGCCTGCAGCTTCCCGGACGACGCGACGGGCGCGCGCGGCGAGCTTCTCGTTCGAGGCCCGGACGTCGACCATCAGGTCGCCGAACGTCTTGCCGAGCCTGATCATCGTGACCGTCGAGATCGTGTTCAGGACGAGCTTCTGCGCCGTGCCGGTCTTCAGCCGCGTCGAGCCGGAAACGACCTCCGGGCCGACGAGCACGGCGAGGTCGTGGTCGGCGAGCGCGCCCAGCTGCGAGTCGCGCGCGGCGGTGAGCGCCACGGTGAGCGTGCCGGCTTCCACGGCGGCCTGCAGTGCTCCGACCACGTAGGGCGTGCGGCCGCTCGCGCTGACGCCGACCACGGCATCCGCGGCCGAGACACCGAGCGCTTCGACCGCCCGGCGGCCGGCGCCGTCGTCGTCTTCCGCCGCCTCGCGCTCGGCGCTGGAAGCAGCCTCCGAGCCCGCGACGAGCGCCACCACCTGGCCGGGCGCCGTCGAGAACGTCGCCTCGCACTCCTCGGCGTCGAGGGCGGCTATCCGGCCTGACGAGCCGGCGCCGGCGTAGACGAGCCGCCCACCCGCGGCGACGCGCTCGACGATCGCATCGATTGCGGCCGCGAGCCCATCGGCCACGGCGCCGACGGCGGCGGGCACAGAGGCGTCCTCGCTGTTCATCAGCTCGACCAGCTCGAGGGTCGAGCGGCCGGCGTAGTCGCCATCTGAGCGGCGCGCCTCGGTGACGAGGCCGTCCAAGCCCGCGGGTCCCTCGCTCGCCGCCATCGGCGCAGTCTAAGCGGGAATGCGTGAAGTGGTCAAGACCAGTTACCCCTCAGGCACGATGTGGTCTTGCTTTTCGAGCGAACCGGTCCTATCCTTGTCGCCCGTGGCCGAGATCCACCTCCAGCATCTGACGAAGGTCTACGCAGGCGGCGTCACCGCCGTCGACGACGTGAGCCTGGAGATCGGCGACGGCGAGTTCATGGTCCTGGTCGGCCCGTCCGGCTGCGGCAAGTCGACGCTGCTGCGGATGATCGCCGGGCTGGAAGAGGTGACGCAGGGCCTAATCACGATCGGCGGCACCGACGTCACCGACCTCGCGCCGCGCCGCCGTGACATCGCGATGGTCTTCCAGAGCTACGCGCTCTACCCGCACATGAGCGTGCGCAAGAACATCGGCTACGGCCTGAAGGTGCGGCGCACGCCGAAGGACGAGGCGCGCCGCCGGGTCGAGGACGTGGCGAAGCTGCTCGGGCTCGAGGAGCTGCTCGAGCGCAAGCCGGCGCAGCTGTCGGGCGGGCAGCGCCAGCGCGTCGCGATGGGCCGCGCGATCGTGCGCGAGCCGAAGGCGTTCCTGATGGACGAGCCGCTCTCGAACCTCGACGCGAAGCTGCGCGTCGAGATGCGCGCGTCGCTCGCGCAGCTACACGCTCGGCTCGGCGTCACCAGCGTCTACGTCACGCACGACCAGACCGAGGCCATGACGCTCGGTCAGCGCGTGGCTGTGCTCGACGGCGGCCGCGTGCTGCAGGTCGACACCCCGCAACGGCTCTACGAACACCCCAGGAACGTCTTCGTCGCGGCCTTCATCGGCACGCCGGCGATGAACCTCGTCGAGGGCGCGATCGACGGCGAGGAGGTCGTCTTCGGCGGTTTCCGCGTGCCGCTCGATCGCGCTCGCCGGCCGCAGGGCGGGTCGCGGCCGGTCGTCGTCGGCGTGCGGCCTGAAGCGTTCGACGCGGTCGCGTTTGCCGCGCCGGGAGCGACGACGTTCACGATCGTGCCGGTGGTCGTCGAGGAGCTTGGCTCCGACGCCCATGTCTTTTTCCGCTTGGACGCGGAGGCCGTGGCGACCGACGTCAGCGGCCGTGACGAGGCGGGGCTGCCCGACTCGAAGACGCTCTTCAGCGCGCGGATCGACCCACGGGCGCGGGCACGCGTCGGCGAACCGCTCGAGCTCGCGCTCGATTCGGCGCGGCTCCACTTCTTCGATCCCGAGAGCGGCGAGACGCTGCTGCCGGCCGTTCCCGCCGAGGGCGCGCCCGAGCAGGAGCTCGCACCGGCGGCGCATTGACCAAGCAGAGCGAGACGCGCGACCGCATCTTCGAGCTGATCGACCGCCTTCGCGTCGGCGAGGCGATCCCTTCGGAGCGTCAGCTGAGCACGGACATCGGCGTCTCGCGGCTGACGGTGCGCGCCGCGCTCGACGAGCTCGCGCGAGAGGGCTACCTCGTCCGGCGTCGCGGCTCGGGCAACTTCGTCAGCGAGCCGAAGATCGCCCAGGAGCTGACCATGACCTCGTTCACGGAGGACATGCGCCGCCGCGGCATGCAGCCGGGCAGCAAGACGCTCGGGCTCGAGGTCGTCCCGGCCGGCGCGCGGCTCGGGCGGTTCCTGCACGTCTCGCCCTCGGAGCCGATCGTCGTCGCGAAGCGCCTCAGGCTCGCCGACAGCGAGTCGATGGCGATCGAGACGCTCCACGTCCGCGACGCGCTCGTTCCCGGCCTGAGCGCAGCCGACCTCGAGGGCCAGTCGTTCTACGACCTGCTCCGCTCGCGCCACGGGATCGTGATCGCGGGCGGCATGCAGACGATCGAGCCGACGGTGACGAACGAGGAGGAGTCTGAGGCACTCGGCATCCCGCTCCACTCGCCGGCGTTTCTGTTCGAGCGGGTCACGCGCTCGGAGCGCGGTGAGATCGTGGAGTTCGTCCACTCGATCTACCGCGGCGACCGCTACCGGCTCGTGACCGACCTCAGCGCCCAGCCCTTGCCGCACCGTCCGGCGCTCACGGCAACCGCTGGTCAAGACCAGCTTGACGGCCGAGGGCGCCCATCTTGAGCGGTTCTTCCGCAATTGGTCTTGACATGAAGGCGCAGAATGTGCGAATGTCCGCGCCGTGGCCAAGTGGTACAAACCAATCGTGCGGCCGTTCGCCGCGTCCCCGGCCACCGAGAGGGGCGCCCGGCAAGCGCAGGCCGACGACCGAGTCGTTGGGAGATCGTCGATGAAAGCACGCTTCTTCTTTGCGGCCGCCCTCGCCGCGGCGCTCGCGGTTGCGGCCTCTACAGCGTCCGCGAAGCCAACCGGCAGCAAGCACGCTTTGGCGAGCAAGATCACCGTCTGGCTGCAGGTCGATGCGCAGTCGGGCTGGCCGAACCTCGTGGCCGCGGCCAACCAGCAGTTCCAGGCCAAGCACCCTGGTGCGACTGTCGATGTGCAGTACCAGACCTGGGGCGACCACCTGAGCAAGTTCGACGCCACGCTCGCGGGCGGCAACACGCCCGACGTCATCGAGATGGGGAACACCGAGATGACGAAGTACATGGCAGCAGGCGCGTTCGCGAACCTGAGCTCACAGAAGGGCTCGTTCCCGAACTCCAAGAACTGGCTCAAGGGGCTCGCCGCGTCGGGGAACTACAACGGTAGGACGTACGGCGTCCCGTACTACGCGGGCTCGCGTGTCGTCACCTATCGCACCGACCTGTTCCGCAAGGCCCGGGCCAAGGTGCCGACGAGCCTCGGGCAGTTCACCGCGACCGCGAAGCGGCTCAAGAAGCAGAACCCCAAGCGGGGCTTCTCGCCGGTGTACATCGCGGGCACCGACTGGTACTTCGCGATGAGCTTCGTCTACGACTACGGCGGCCAGATCGCCCAGCGGAAGGGCGGCAAGTGGGTCGGGCGCCTCGAGTCCAAGAAGGCGCGGGCGGGCCTCGCCGCATACAAGCGGTTCTTCAACGCCGCCTCGCGCGCCAGCAAGACGGGCACCGAGAACCGGCCGCAGCCGTACGACGTCTATGCGCGGGGCCAGGCGGCCTCGATCATCGGCCCGGCGTGGTTCAGCTGCTGCGTCGGCAAGAAGTACACGAAGGCGACGAAGCAGTTCGTCATGCCGAGCCACGCGAAGGGCAAGGCAATGCCCGGCTTCCTCGGCGGCTCCGACCTCGCGGTCCCGGCCGGCTCGAACGACAAGTCGCTCGCGACCGACTGGATCCGGATCTTCACCAGCACGGCCAGCCAGCGCGGCCTGCAGGCGAAGGGGAACATCCCCAACGCCACCAACCTGCTCGGGAACAGCGTCAACGAGCGGGCGGCCAAGCGGAGCTGGTTCGTCCCGACCGCGAAGAACTGGGTCAACGTCGAGAACGGCAACGTCCTCCGCACGATGCTGGCCCGGATCCTCACCGGGCGGGCGAGCATCGCCGAGGCGACCGCGTGGGCGGACGACAACATCGCCCTCACGCTCAACCAGTAAAGCCCAGGTGACCCGGGGAGCCGCTTGACCAGCAGCGAGATCCCCGGAGGAACGGCGTTCGCCGCCGAGGCAGCTCTCCAGCCTCGGCGGCGGCGCTCGTTCACGGTCGCCCGCGTCGTCCGCGGCGCCGCGCCGTACCTGCTGATCCTGCCGGTCGTCGTCACGATCGCGGCGATCCTCGGCTACCCGCTCTACCACCTCGCGCGGCTCTCGTTCCAGAAGTACGGGCTGTTCGAGCTGATCGCGCGCCACGGAACGAACGTCGGGTGGGCGAACTACAGCTCAGTCCTGCACGATCAGGTCTTTTGGCACGTCCTGATCCGGACGATCGTCTTCACCGTCGCGAACGTCGCCCTGACGATGGGGATCGGGACGCTGATCGCGCTGCTCCTGACGAAGGTGAGCTCGGTCGTGCGCGTGCTGCTGACCGCCGGGCTCGTGCTCGCGTGGGCGATGCCGCCCGTCGTCGCGGTGCAGGTCTGGCTCTGGATGACGAACTACGAGAACGGCGTCCTCAACTACGCGCTCACGACGCTTCACGTGGGCGACTACTACCAGCACGACTGGTACGCGACGCCGTTCTCGCAGCTCTCGCTGACGACCACGCTGATCGTCTGGGGCGCGATCCCGTTCATCGTCGTGACGGTCTACGCGGGGCTCTCGCAGGTGCCGCCGGAGCTCGTCGAGGCGGCGGAGATCGACGGCGCCCGGCCCTGGCGCGTGTTCAAGGACCTGACCGTTCCGATCGTGAAGCCGATCTTCCTGGTCCTGACGAGCCTCTCGATCATCTGGGACTTCGGCGTCTTCACCCAGCCGTTCCTGCTCATCGACCAGACGCGCATCAACGCGTCGAACGAGCTGATGGGCATCTACCTGTTCGAGGAGGGCTACCTGAAGACGGACTTCGGCCGCGGCGCGGCGATCTCGATCCTGATGCTGCTGATCGTCGCGGCGCTCTCGGTCTTCTACGTGCGCAAGATGGTGCGGATGGGAGACGAGGCGGGATGAGGGCGCGGCGGCGCCGAAGCCGCTTCGTCTGGGACGCGATCGGCGTCCTGCTCTTCGCAGTGCTTTCGTTCCCCGTCTACTGGATGGTCGCGAGCGCCTTCAAGCCGCAGGAGGAGCTCGACGGGCTCACGCCGACCTGGTTCCCCATGCACCCGACGCTGTCGCACTTCAGCGACGCGATCCACCGCCCATTCTTCTGGCACGGCGTGAAGAACAGCCTGATCGTCGTCAGCGTGACGGTCGCGCTCTCGATGGTGCTCGCCTTCCTCGCCGCGGTCGCGCTGGCGAAGTTCCGCTTCACCGGCCGCAAGGCCTTCATCATTCTGATCATCGGCATCCAGATGCTCCCGCAGGCGGGGCTGATCATTCCGTTGTACGTCGTGCTCGCGCGCTACCACCAGGTGAACGCGCTCTCGGGCGTGATCCTGACCTACATGACCTTCGTGCTCCCGTTCTCGGTCTGGATGCTACGAGGCTTCCTGCTCGGAATCCCCAAGGAGCTCGAGGAGGCGGCGATGGTCGACGGGTCGACTCGCATCGGCTCGTTCGTTCGCATCCTGCTCCCGCTCGTCGCGCCCGGTCTCGTGGCGACCTCGATCTTCGCCTTCATCACGACCTGGAACGAGTACATCTTCGCCCGCATCCTGCTCAACGACCAGTCCAAGCAGACGGCGACGGTCTGGCTGTCGTACTTCACCGGGACGAGCCGGAACACGGACTGGGGCGGCCTGATGGCCGGCTCGACGCTGATCGCGATACCGGTGGTCGTCTTCTTCCTCATCGTGCAGCGCAAGATCGCGTTCGGCCTGACCGCCGGCGCGGTCCGCGGATGACCGAGGGCGGGCTAGGGACCGCCGCAGCGGCCTGCCTGTTCCCGGGCTTCTACGGCCTCGGCGCGCCGGACTGGCTGAAGCCGCTGCTCGCCGACGGGCTCGGCGGGGTCGTCCTCTTCGCCCGCAACGTCCGCGATCCGGAGCAGGTCGCCGGGTTGACGGCGACGCTGCGCGCCGAGCAGCCCGCGCTGCTGGTCGCGATCGACGAGGAGGGCGGCGACGTGACTCGCCTCGAGGCCGAGACCGGCAGCTCGTTCCCCGGGAACCTCGCGCTCGGAGCCGTCGACGACGTCGCCTTGACGCGCCGCGTCGCGGCGGCGATCGGCGGCGAGCTGGCCGCGGTGGGAATCGACCTCGACCTCGCGCCGGTAGCCGACGTGCTCGTCGACCCGGCGACCGCGATCGTCGGCGTGCGGTCGTTCGGGTCTGACCCGCAGCTCGTCGCTCGGCATGTCGCGGCCTTCGTCGAGGGCCTGCAGAGCGTCGGCGTGGCCGCGTGCGCAAAGCATTTCCCGGGCCACGGCGAGACCGCCGCAGACTCGCACCTCGAGCTCCCGGTTGCGGACGCCCCGCTCGAGACGCTGCGTGAACGCGCGCTGCCGCCGTTCGCCGCGGCGGCCGAGGCCGGGGCCCGCGCGGTGATGACCGCGCACGTTCGGTTCACGGCCCTCGGCGAGGAGGCGGCGACGATCGATCCCGCCGTGATCGGCCTGCTCCGGTCCGAGCTCGGTTTCGAGGGCCTCGTGATGACCGACGCGCTCGAGATGGAAGGAGCCGGCGGGCCCGGCGGGATCGGGGAGGCCGCCGTGCTGGCGCTCGCCGCCGGAGCGGACGCACTTTGCCTGGGCGCGGACCTGACTCCCGAGCAGGTCGAGGGGACGCAGGTAGCGATCGTCGAGGCGGTCGAGGCAGGGCGGCTCACCGAGGAGCGGGTGCACGAAGCGGCTCGCCGCGTGGGCGAGCTGGCGGCTTGGACGTCACCGCGCCCACACAGCGACCGCGCGGCCGGCGCGGAGGCTGCGCGCCGCGCTCTCGCCGTCGAGGGCGACGCGGTCGTCGGCGAGGGAGCGCTTGTCGTCGAGCTCTGGCCGGATCCGACGATCGCGGCCGGCGAGGCGCGGCACGGGCTCGGCGAGCTCCTGGGTGGGGAGACCGTCAGGCTGCGTGAGGGCGACGCGCCGCCGCCGCTTGACCACTCGAGGCCGCTGGTGCTCGTCCTGCGCGACGCGCACCGCCATCCTTGGCAGCGCGAGCTCGTCGTCCCGGCCGCCGTCGTCGTCGAGACGGGCGTCCCGGCCTGGCGCCCCGAGCGCGTGCGGGCGTTCGTCGCCACGCACGGCGCAGGCCGGGCGAACCTCCAGGCGGCCGCGGAGATCCTGATCGGCTGACCCGCTACCGTGCCCGGGTGCGGCTGGTGCTCGACTGGGACGGGACGGTGACCGAGCGGGACACGCTCGACCTCGTGCTGCAGGAGTTCGGGGACGCCGAGATCTACGAGCGTGTCGAGCACGAGCTCGACGCCGGGACGATGACGCTGAACGAGGTGATCGCGGCCGAGTTCGCGACCGTGACGGTGCCGCTCGAGCAAGCTGTCGCCTTCGTCGTCGAGCATGCCCGCGTACGGGCGGGGTTCGCCGAGCTCGCGCGCGCCCAGCGCCCACTCGTCGTCTCGTCCGGCTTCCACGAGCTGATCGAGCCCGTCCTCGAGCGCGAGGGCGTGCTCGGCGCGGTCGAGCTGCGGGCGAACCGCGTCGAGGCCCGGCCCGACGGCTGGCGGATCGAGTTCCGCGTCTCCGAGACCTGTGAGGTCTGCGGCGAGCCGTGCAAGCGGTCGGACCTGCCCGAGGGCGATGTCGTCTACGCGGGCGACAGCCACTCCGACTACTGCGCCTCGCTGGCGGCCGACCGCGTCTTCGCCACCGGGAACCTCGCGCGCTGGCTCGAGCGCCGCGGCGTCGCATTCACCCCGCTAACGGACTTCCACGGATTCGCGACGGCGCTCTAGCTTGCGCGGATCGCCATTGTCGGGCCAGAGCCGGCGGTGGGCGAGACCCATGCGGTCGGCAGCGCGGTCAAGTGGAAGTGACGCCCTCTGTATCGACTCAGTCGTTCAGGCGCGCGAATGTGACCACGATGTCGACCAGCGACACGAGCTCTGCGCTCTTCCGGAGGTAGGCCGCTGCCCCTGCCTCGAAGGCACGGGACTCTTCTGCCTCGTCGTCCGCAGTCATGAGCAAGACGGCGGGCCCGTCAGGAAGCTCGCGCATTCTCCGAGTCGCCTCGATGCCGTCGAGACCGGGAATGGCGACCTCCATCAGCACGAGCGATGGCTTGAGAGTTTCGACGAGGTGAAGCGCCTCGTCTCCGGTAGCGGCGATCCCGACCACCTGAAACGCGTCGTGCGCCTCGATTGACACCCGCAGGCTTTCCGAGAAGCGGCGGTCGTCGTCTGCGATCAGGATGCGAGTGCGGTCCGCTGGCGGGGACGGCTGGCGCGGCACGAGCCGAGTCTGACAGACGCCCTCTCCCGTTCAACTCCCCGAAAGTCAGGCGGTCGGGTCCCACCCACCCGACGGTTAGGCGCGCGTGCTGAGCCCCTCGGCCGGGACTACGCCGTGGAGGTGGGCCCAGCGGCTCGCCTCCGTCCGATTCGTCACCTCGAGCTTCTGGTAGACGTTCGAGAGGTGGAATTTCACGGTCTCCTCGGTCACCCAAAGAATCCGAGCGAGTTGTGCGTTCGAATAGCCATCCACGACGAGCTCCAGGACCTCGAGCTCGCGAGGTGTGAGGATCTCTGATGCCTCCCTCGCCTCCGGCCCGGTTGCCACCTCGCCAAGAGGCCACTCCTTCGCGAGGTAGATCGACCGCTCGAACGTCTGCATGATCGCAAGCTTGAAGTCGTCGGCTCGGGCAGACTTCAGCACGTAAGCCGCAGCTCCTGCGGCAAAGGCGGCTTTGATGGCTCGCGGGTCACCGACGCTCGACCAGACGACTACCTGGAGGCCCGCCACTCGGTCTCGCGCCCGTTCGACGCAACCGAGCTCACCGCTGTCCGTGCCACTCTCGATTCCGGCGACGAGCAGCTGCGGCTCGTGTTTCTCGACCAGCTCGACTGCCTCCTCGGCCGAGGTCGTCCTGGCACGCACGACCACTCCGATTGCCGGCAGGACAAAGTGCACGAGGGAATGAAGCCAGAGTTGCGAGCGGTCGAACACCACGGCGCTGCGCAGTGGCTCCGGGGTCACTACAACCCTTCCCTCACGGCCGACTCCAACACCGCGGCCTGCGGCGAAGCCTCGTCATAGCATTGGCGACCCCTGCCGGAGTCGACACCGTCCTCTCCCAGAACCTGGCTTGGAAACCAGCATCAACATTAGGAGAGGCTCCAGGGTTTGTCAACAGAGAAGAGAGCGCTCATAAAAGCTCGGGCGAAGCTCGTTTTGAAAGGGATCCGCGCTGGGTTATCCTCCCCTCGGGAGCGAGGGCTTGCGGCTCTCCCCGAGCTTGGAAACCTAGGGTCGCGCCGCGGCCCGCTCCCGACTTTTCGAGGACCGTTCCGGCGGCTGCGTTTGGGGCACCGTGGCCGTCGTCTGCGGGAGGTTCTGCGCTGCTCGGAGATCCCAGCTTCCCGGCGTTAGCTCACATCCTCCACGAACGGGGAGGTGGTCTTGACCGCCGCCTGTCACGTCTATCACCCTGTAACGGAACCGGGAGAATTGCCACCCGATCACCACGACAGATCGAGACTCGTGGAACTGCGCGAAGCCTTCAAGCGGATCGTCGGGCAGCACCTGTTGGTCAGCGCCAGCTTCGTGATCGCCGGCCTTGTCGCCCGGCCCTTTCGATGAGGACGAGGGAGAGAGCAGCGGTCATTCTGGACAGGCATCCGGTGTGGTTGGATGCGATGGATCAGCTGGTCGCGGGAGTAGGGA
>Ga0307323_10000111_pt1 | contig 23494 bp, 18 predicted proteins | sample ER_DNA_381_FD_194496 | JGI IMG/M metagenome (GOLD analysis project Ga0307323, IMG submission 194496) | Bulk soil microbial communities from the East River watershed near Crested Butte, Colorado, United States - ER_DNA_381 | ecosystem: Environmental > Terrestrial > Soil > Floodplain | place...
GAACCCCATCACCAACGCTTGGGTCAGGTTCTGAATCGCGGCCGTGATGAAGTTCGCCTGCTGGAAGATCGTGGTGTCGAACTGCACTCCCGGCAGGCCGGGCTCCAGCGAGCGGATGGCATCTTCCACGCCTTTGGTCATCTCGACCGTATTGGCCCAGGGCAGCTTCTCCACCACCAGCAGCAGGCCAGGGCTGTCGTTGATCACCGCGTCGCCGATGAGTGGTTGGTGGTCCTCCACCACATGCGCGACATCGCCGATCTTGACACCCTTTCCGTTGCCGTCAACGTGCAGCGGCACCTTGGCTAGGTCATCGGGAGTGACGATGGGCAGCACGTTGTGCACATCGATCCGTTGGTTTGGTGATTCGATCATGCCGCCAGTACCAATGATCGAACCGCTGGAGAAGCGGAGGAGACCGGAATCGACCGCATCTGCGGTCGCCTCCATGACCTCGTTCAGTGCGACGTGCTGGGCTTCCATCTTGGGTGGTTCGACCTGAACCTGCATCATCTGCAGCCGCTCACCCCAGAGGGCGACGTTGGCCACACCTGGGACTTCCAGCAGCCGTGCGCGAATTGTCCAGTAGGCCGACATCGACATTTGAATGAGCGAATGGTTCTTCGATGTCATGCCGATCTGGATCGCACGGCCGGTGGCTGAGACGGGCGCCAGCATGACTGGGGGTGCTGCCCAGGTCGGCAGCGTGGTAGCCACCGCCGTCATCCGCTCCTGGACGAGCTGGCGAGCTTTCAGCTCGTCGACGTTTTGCTTGAAGATCAGCTCGATCGCAGACAGCTGCGGCACTGACTTGGACCGCATAACGTCGAGACCATCGACCCCGTTGAGAGCCTGCTCCAGCGGTACGGTGACCAACTGCTCCACGTCGGAGGTCGAAAGACCGAGGCAGGCGGTCTGAATCACTACGCGTGGAGGCGCAAACTCCGGAAAGGCATCCACCCTTGTCGAGGGCAGCGTGGCAACGCCGAACACCATCAGCAATGCACCGATCGCCACGACCAGGAAGCGGTAGTTCAGGCTCGTACCGACGATCCACCGCATCAAGGTCTTACGCGGCTCGGCCATCACTCCTCACCGCTGATCCCGGCCTCGGCGCCCACCAGCTCTGGCGCACCGACGACGACAACCTGGGTCCCCACTGGTGGGCCGCTCTTGAGCTGGACCGTCTTCCCGGTGATTGAGCTGATCACAATGGGCACCCGGATGTAGGTCCGTGGAGAAGGTGCGGAGAACGCCCAGGACTTACCGTCTGCGTCATAGATCACGGCGGAATAGGAAATGGCCTCAGTTGCCCCGTTGGCCTGACCAGAGATCGGACGGACCGGCTCGGTGCGGAGGCCGAGACGTTGCTCCGCGCGCTCGCTGACCGTGAGCCGCGCCGGCTGATCTTCGCCGGCACTCTCGACGGTAACCGCCGTCTCGGAGTTCGTCTCATTTGAGGCACCCGCCTCGCTGCAGCCGCTGGCCCCCAGAGTGATCACCGCAAGGGCCGCCACAGACGCCGCCAAACCATGGAGTTTCATGAATTCACCTCAGTTTCAAATCCGGGTACAGGGCTGGTCGTCGCCGGACGCTCCTTTTCTTTCGACAGGGCCCGGTTGGCGATCGCCAGGTAGAAGGCGGGGACTGCGATCAGCGAGACGGCCGTCCCCGTCACCAGTCCGGCCAGCATGCTGACCGCGAAGGGATGGAATGCTTCCAGGCCGGCGGTCGTGCCCATCACAGCGGGTGCGACCAAGAGCGCTGCCATCACGAGCGCGACGCCGATGACTGATGGCGCGACCTCCCCGACGGCTTGGCGGACCGCTTGGTCGGGGCTGGCCCCCGGCTCCTCGCCGAGTTCGCGGGCCCGGCGGACGAACACCAGAGCCTGGCGTATGGCGAGCGCGAGCAGCGCGAACAGGGCGACCAGGACGCCGATCGACCTGACCCCGCCGACCAGCGGCGCCACCAGCACACCGCCGGTCACAGCGACGGGCAAGGTGACCAGCAGCGCCGCCGCAAATCTCCAACTGCCCGTTGCCGCCTGCAAGATCAGGAAGCTCAGCAGGACGACGACTGCGGCGATCGCAGCGACCCGACGATAATCGGCCTGCTGCTGCACCGCATCGCCGAGCACCTCGGCCCGGTACTCAAAGGGGAACGAGATGCCGCGTAGCCGCGAGGTCACCTCCTGCGACACGTCCGCAGGGCTGCGTCCATTGACGACGGCGGTGACATCCAGGCTTCGGGAAACGCGGTTGTGGTCGATGGCGACCGGATCAGGAGCGATGCGTACCTTGGCCACCTCGCCTAGGCGTACTTGCTCACCCGAAGGCGTATCAATGCGCAACGCCTCAAGATCAGAAAGACTCTGTCGGATAGCGGGGCCGCCCCAGACTACGACGTCGAAGACCTTCTGCTCCTCGTAGAGGTTTCCCACGGCCAAGCCTGAGATTAGTGTGGTGGCCTCGCGGCGCACGTCGCCTGGGCGCAGGCCGTGGCGCTGCGCCGCCGCAAGATCGACTTCAATCTCCAAGGTGGGTTCGGTCACCTGTGGTTCCACCCTGGGTGTCAGGACGCCGCTGACGGTACTCAGCATGCTGGCGACATCGTCAGCGGTGTCTTGCAGCGTTGCGAAGTCTGCCCCGTAGACGCGTACCACCAGCTCGTCTCCGACCTTCTCCCGCACGGCGGCGACACGATCTTCGGCATAGGTCCGGACGCTGGTCTGCAGCCCTGGGTATCCGGCGGCGATGTCGCGTACGCCGGCGAGGGTTTCGTCATAGTCAGCGCCCGGCGCGACGGTAAGCCAGATCTCTCCGGCATTGACGTCAACGATCTCGTCGGAAGTAATAGCCCGGCCGACGTGCGCTCCGGCGGACTCAATGCCCGGCGCGCCTCGCAGCTCCGTAGCGACGGCGGAGGTGATCCGGTTCATCTCGGTCAAGGAGGTGCCTGGCGCGCCCTGGACCCGGACGAGCACGTTGCGATCTCGCAGCGTTGGCAGCACCGGGCCACTGGCAGCAAGCGTGCCCACCAGGACGGCCGCCACTGCCAGGACACCGGCGGCGAGCCCGACCCAACCCGGCTTACCGATTGCTGGTGCGGCAAGGCGATCAGCTGCGCTGCGTACCCAGCGATCGAGTGGGCCGGCTCGTAGCTCCTGCTGGCCGTCTCGAAGCAGCAGCACAGCCAGCGCTGGAGTCACGATCAACGCCACGAGCAGCGAGGTCACCATGGCGAGGACGTAAGTTGCGGCGAGCGGCCAGCTGAAGGCATTCCACACGCCACCGATTGCCAGTACAGGTGCCAAAACCAGGATCGCCATGACGGAGGCGACCAGCAGCGGCCCCCGCCTGGCTGTCACTAGATCGCCCATGACTGAGCTGAGCCGCGGCCGATCTGGACCCAACGTCAGCTGCCGGCTGCGTATCGCCGCTACGTCGCCGATGACGTCGTCGACCACCACTGTTGTTGCGGCGGCAAGACCGAGCAGCGTGATGGTCGTGAGGGTCTCACCGCGCAGATGCAATACCCACGCCGCCGAGACCAGGGACAGCGGAACAGCCACCACGGGAATCAGGACGGCTCGCCATGAGATGAAGAGGAGGCCGACCGCAGCAACGAGCAGCACCGCGCCCACGAGGCCGGCGACTCCGAGATGGCGGAGCGCCGTGGTCATGTAGGAGGCGGGCCGGAAGACGTTGGCGTCCATGTCGATCCCCGCCAGGCCGGGCGCCATGGCGTCGAGCGCCTCGTCGACGTCGCGGGTGACCTGGGCCGTGTTGGCGTCCGGGAATCGTTCGACGACCAGCATCAGGCTCGGTGCGCCGTCCAGGCTGGCGTCCCCAATCAGTGGCTGGTGATCTTCAGTCACGTTGGCCACATCACCAATCCGTAGTGGCGAGGCCCGGGTGCCCCCGACCGCGACATTGGCAAGCTGCTCAGGAGTGCTGATCGGCTGAATGTGCTGCACGCCGAGCCGCTGATTCGGGGTCTCGACGAAACCGCCTGTCCCCGGTGTCGAGGCTTCGACGAAGCTCAACGGGGACACCCACAGCGCGTTGCCCGTCGATTCAATGAGTTGGGTAAGCGTGACCTTGCGGGATTGCAGGCGCTGCGGATCCACCTGAACCTGCAGTTGCCGATCTCGCATGCCCCAGACCGAGACGTTGGCGACGCCAGGAATGCTCATCAGCCGAGGCTTGATGATCCAACGTGCCAAAACCGACATCTGCACCTCGGAAACGGTGCCCGAGCGCATCGCGATCATGGCGATCCGGCTGGTCGAGGAGGTCGGTTGGACCATGATCGGCGGAGTGCCGACATTCGGCAGCGCCTTGGCCTGAGACATCCGCTCCTGTGTCAGCTGGCGGGCCGCCAGCAGGTCGGTCCCCGGCTCGAACTGCAGATCAATTGCCGATAGGCCCGGCATCGATCTCGATCTGATCTGCTCGACCCATGGAATTCCATTCAGCAGGTCTTGTTCCAAGGGCACAGTGATCAGCTGCTCGACCTCTTGGGCCGACAGGCCGAGGGCCTCGGCCTGGATCTGGATGTCCGGCGGCTCAAACTCTGGATAAACATCGACGGCCGCGTTGTGGAGCTGGAACAGACCCACTCCGAGGATCCCGATCGCGGCTGCTACTACGAGCCGAGAGAATCTCAGCGATGCACCTACAATCCACTTGATCATCGGGCTCCTTATGGATGGCGAGAGACAGATCTCCTGCTCGCGAGCTGCCTGCGTCGGGGATTGCGCGCCGCCGCACGGAGCCAGGCTGGCGCGGAAAGGCCAGCTCTGAAACTGTCCAGTCGCTGGAACGGCGCACGGCAAGTCTGCGCAGCTGAACGGGAATGGGATGCCAACCCCCGAATGGCACCGAACGAGATCCCCGCAAAGCACAGATCCTCGTGCACTTCAACGGTGCTGGCTTGCACGTCAACAGAGAGCAACGAACAGGGGCTTTTAATACTGTCTGGGCGACACCGTTACCTTCTCGTGAGAAAATGATGAGAAATCGCCGCTCCGGGCCGTTCGCACTGGGCGCCTGGCGGTGCCGTCGCCAGAGCCGCCCGAGTGACAAAAAGAGCTAGGTGACGAAGTGGGCTGAGTGCCGAAGCACTCAGTGGACTACATCTCGCCGGCGGAGACGTTAATGATGTTGCCGTCCGGATCGGTGAGCCAGACCGACTTCATTTCTTCGCCCATCGAGGCCACGCCGTCGTTCCAGTCGAGGCCCTCCGCTTCGAACGTCATGAATGAGACGCCCTTCTCGCGCAGCGCACCGATCTCGTCATCAAACGCCGACGTCGGAACATCGAAGCTCACCGCGGTGGCCTTGTTCGTGCCGGCGTACTCGGACTGGTAGACGAACACCATCCCGCCGCCGCACTTGTAGGACACGCCGGCCACGCTTTCACGCTCTGGCGTCAACCCAAGCGTGTCCTCATAGAAGCTGCGGGCCTTCGGCAGGTCCTTCGTGGGCAGCGTGGCTACGGCTGTGTGCTGTGACAACATCGAAGCGCCTTCCTCGATCGGCAGTGTTCTGACGGTACGCCAGATCCGCCGTGCTGGGGTCACAAGGCCATGACCGCTCCGCGGTCGTGGAAGCGGCGATTGAGGCGGTTCTTGTCCGGCGTACGCTCACGGATTCTGCCGTAGTGAGATCAACACGTGCACTTGGAGAGGCTCCCGCTTTCCCTTGAGTTGCAGTTCGCCCAGCGGTGTTGTGACCGCGTCGGGCAGCAGCGCCTTGGTATCCGGACCGATCGCCACGCCACCGGCAGGTGCCTGACCCTCAATACGGGAGGCGATATTGACGGTGTCGCCGACGATTGTGTGGGTGCGCCCTCCCGAGGCACCCAGCAAACTGACCGAGACCGGTCCGGAGTTGATCCCCACTCGGAATCGCGGCCACTCAGGATGCTCCTCGGCCAGACGGGAGGTGGCTTCTTGCAGGGCAAGTCCTGCACCGGCCGCGCGTTCAGCATGATCAGGTTGATCACCACGTTTGTTGAAAGTCACCATGAGAGCGTCTCCGATAATGCGATCAATCTCGCCACCGTGCGGTGTCATGACCGCAGGGACTGCAACCGCGAAGTGCTCATTCAGCATCCCCGTCACCTCCTCAGGCGCGTGGTTTTCGGAGAAACTGGTGAATCCCTGTAGGTCGGCGAATAGCACGCTGATCTCACGGCTGCCACCACTCGTTTGCTGAAGATAGAGCTCGGCAAACCTCTCTTCATGCCAGGAGGCCCGCGCACTCAATGCCACGAGGCCGAATGCAGCAAGCATTAACACGTGCCACTCCCACCACGAGAGGTGCCAGTTGCGGCCAAATGCAATTGCGATCATGGACTCCGCCAGGAGTACGAACGCCGATGGCACTGCCAACAGCAGCAAAGAGGGATGGCGTAGCCACAACTGGATGTAACGCACGGCGCTGCCTGTATAAAGCAGTACACCCGGCACTGCCAGCCACAACGGCAAGCCCTCCGCGAACTGTGGCGGCCGGTTGAGCGGTGGCAGGGCTGCAAGAGACCACACCGCCCAGATGATCATCAGGCCAAGCAGAGCCAGTCGAAGACGTTTACCGATCCGAACATTGCGCACCGCGCTATCGCCGGAGAGTTCTCGCGTCGACAGCACCGCGAACACCGAACCGATAGCCACACCAACCGGAGTAGCAATCGCGAAACCAACGTTGCTCCTGCCAAGCAGGACGCCCGGAGTCGCCAGCGCATGCAGGGCAAGGAAACCGGCCGAGGACAAGAAGGCAAGCGAGACGTAGAGCAGCCGCGCATCGCCCCGCCGCACAGCCGCCTCACCAGTGGCGTACGCCAGAACCGCTGAGATAACCGCCGTGCTCAATACAAGCCAGAAGTGCGCAGGATGGTGCTCCAACCGAACATCAAGGTCTGGCCGCCACAGCAGCAGAGCCAACCCGAGCAGGGGCACCGCCAACGCAGCGGCGGTAAGACCGATCCGCGTTGTGGCGCGCGTGGACTTAGTCACGTCAGGCCTGCCGCGCAGCCAGAAACTGGTGGATTTCGGAGACGACGACGGATCCTTCGCCGACGGCGGAGGCCACTCGTTTGACCGAGCCCGATCGCACGTCGCCGACAGCGAACACCCCGGGAACGCTCGTTTCGTGTGGATGCGGCGAGCGTGGCAGTGTCCACGACGGGCAGGACGCTGCCTGGGCTCCGGTGTACAGAAAGCCGTACGGATCGCGGTCGACGTCTGCCGGAAGCCAGTCCGTCCGCGGCCTTGCACCGATCATGACGAACAGGCTTTCCAGAGGTAGATGCTGCTCCTGTCCACTGTTGCGGTCGCGCAATGTGATCCATTCCAGCTGTCCGTCGCCGTGCCCGCCGACCACCTCCGTATTCAGGTGCACCTTGATCATCGGCTGCGCAGCAATGGCATTGACCAAGTACGCGGACATGCTGTCCGCCAGCTTCGACCCTCGAACGACCATGTGCACGGATGCGCAATACCTTGCCAGGTGCAGGGCCGCCTGGCCCGCAGAATTGCCGGCACCCACCACACCGGCACGCAGCCCGGTCAGCGCTTGAGCAGCCGAGACGCTCGCTCCGTAATACACGCCATGATTACTGAGCTCCTCCAAGCTCGGGACACCGAGGCGTCGGTACGAGACCCCGGTCGAGATCACCACAGCCCGCGCGCAGACCTCCCCGACGTTTCCGATTTGAGCCGCGAACCCGCCGCCCTCCTGGAGAGTGAGTCGTTCCACCTCCCTGGTGACAACGAAACGAGCACCGAAAACCCACGCCTGCTGATACCCGCGCTGCACCAGATCGGCACCACTCAGCCCTCGGGAGAAACCTAGATAGTTCCGAATCAGGGAACTCATTCCGGCTTGGCCGCCGATCGCCTCGCGCTCCACGACGACGGTGCGGATTCCTTCCGACGAGGCGTAAACGGCCGCCCCGAGGCCCGCAGGACCGGCCCCGACAACCAGCAGATCAAAGTCGCGATCAACATCTTTCAACGTGGTGGGAATGCCCCACGCCTCGAGGATCTCGGCGTCGGTCGGATCGATGAGACGGGTGCCGCCGATCGCTGGCATCCATACCACGACCTCACCCTCGGGGTGCCCGAGGTCAGCTAGCACAGTCTGGCCGAGCTCGGAGGCACGCGGACGAAAGGCATGCGGGATGCCGTTGCGGTTCAGCAGGTCGCTTACCGCATACGCTCGTCCGCTGTGCTGGGCTGCAACGACGACAACCTCGCGAAAATTCGCTGGCTCGCTGCGTGACCACTCCTGAACAAACTCAGCAACGACGCGGTGAAACAACTCGTCGGGCGTTATCCAAGGCTTGAGTATGTAGTAGCTGATGTCGCCAACAGCTATGCTCCGCAAGATCCTCTGTGCCGACTCAGGATGGGCCCAGGCGCCCCACGGCACGAGGAGTGCGCGCCGTGCATTTGGGTGCAGACTCCTTGCCGTCTCAAAGATTTCGGCTCGGGCGTTGTCGGGCAGCGAGTCGTCCACCAGGACAACCGCTACCCTCTCCTGCCGCTGCCTGGCGCCCTGAAGTGTCCTCACCGCGTCCTCGGGAAGCAGCTCCCCACGCACCCGAAAATCAGCTCCGAATGCGCGTTGCAGCTCACCCTCGATCCTTCCGAGCAGACGAGCATCCGCGTCGACCGCCAACAGCAGCGGCCGGTCACCCCACTCTCCGACGGCCATGACACCAGGCTAGGCACATAACCGCTCGGGGTGATGGCGCCCCGCTCGCGCTGGTGATTCCAGGAGCGACCAGTCGGGATGCTCGGCCGTATTCGAGAAACTGCAAGCGAACCGCAGAACTGAATCCGCCTCGATCTAGAGATGCAATTTGCCCGAAGTTTAGGACCGGAGTTCTGAGGAAGTCTGACCTCTGGCCGCGTCCGTTTCCGGAGCATCGAGTCTCGCCAAGCTATGGCGCGCCCAAAGAAGTAGCCCGAGATAGGCAAGGTCGAAGATGCTGCACAAGATGCCGAGGCCAAGAATGAACGCTGATCCTGCCAGGGCACCGAACGCGATGGTCGGAGCAAGAGTCCCAATCCACTTCGCAACAGCGATGACGACGCTCTGACCGCGGGGGCCTCCGCGCGCGACAAACATCGCGATGAACAAGCCCGACATGAGCAGGTTCTGCAGGAACGCCGCGTACTTTGACGCGTCCATCCAGCCGAACTCCACAACAAACAGCCATTGGACGATGTAGGCCGTGGCAAAGAGGAGGACGGTCCACGCAATGAACATCGGCTGGCTCACAAAGCCCGGCAGTTCTTTTCGCCCGTAACGAAGGAACGTGTAGATGATCAGCACGTCGGCCACAGTCCAAGCTAAATTGACGAAAGTCTGCACCGAGAGGTCGGTGGCTAGGCCGCGCGTCGCATGAATCGACTCCCAGGCGATATTGAGCGCGAGCGCGGCCGCCGGTATCGCGTACGTCTTCTGCTGAAAGCCGATGCGAATTGCGACGATGTAGACCACCGTCCAGGCAGCACCACTCAGCAGGGTCAAAGCCAAGACCATCGGCGACTCCCACGACTCAAACAACGCCCTTGGATGTGAACCCGTTGGACGTGAACATGGTCGCAGGTCCCACCCACTGGCTGTTGATGGAGATGAAGCCCTGGGCTGCGCTACGGGCCTGTGTCGCTGGCCGGAACCGGTTCCGCCAGACCCTCAGGGTCGTTGCCGCCCTGGTCGAGCCGGAGCGGCGGGTATTGGTCGGTCATCAATGCCACGTACACCACGAGCCGGTAGCTCCACCGGTTGATTCCGACCGCCAAGTCATAGAGGCCCGTGGGATAACGCGTAGTGAACAGCAACGCGATAGCCGCGATCAACACAGACGCGCCGATCAAGCTTGGCGTGGAATAGGTAACGGCACGGCCGTCCTGCATGGTTGTGGCCACGACATACCCGGAGCCGACCAGCGCGCCGACGAGGATGTATTGCGGGAAGGCGAGCAACCACTTGACCAGCGGCAGCCAACGATTCAGCTGCTGTGGGTAGTCGATCTCCAGCCGCGCCGGGTAGTCCGGGACGTCAGCGAGAGTGAACGGCGGGTACCGGTCGGTCGCCAGGGCTGTGTAGCCGTAGTAGCTCACCCGCCAAGACCACCGAAGCACTCCGACGTTGAAGTCGAACAGGCCCTTCGGATATCTGGTAGTGAACAAGATCGCGAAGAAAGCGATCCAGGTGACGATCAGGAACGCAAGCCACAGGAAAGCCAGAATGATGTAGTGCGGGATCAGCAGGAGCCATTTCACCAGCCACAACCCCCGACTGGGCTGGTCGAAAAAGGCTCGCACGGAGAGGGGGTAGGCGGAGGAGCTCATAGTGTCTTCCTTGGGTATGGCGGACGTGACCCGCGTTTTGTCCACTGTGGGGCGAAAGCTTCCAATGCCGGTCAAAGCGACCTTTGCTCGACAGCCTCTCATCAGGAGCAGCGAACAATTCATCGCCGCGCTGCTGGCAAGGCAAATGACAAATTTGCTGTCACGAGGAATGGCCGTTGTCTCCTCGCGTTCAGGTGCGACGGTCGTCTCCTAGGTCCATGCCGAGCATCGTGCAGGGCGTCTTGCAGAGCTCCACAGACATCGCGGCCGTCAAGCCACGCGGCGGCGGCTACGCAAGCGACTCGACGTAAACGATCTGACATGCGATCGTGCCGATATGGCCGACGACTCGACCACGGGTACCCGCGGCATTGTCAGAACGGATGAAAGCCCCAACGATGAAAAGGGCAATCAAACGGTCACTGCTGCCTCTGTCTGTCATGTCGTTCATGACGAACAGGTTGGCGAGATGACTCTGAGCCGCGACACTGTCAAGCGTCTGCTCGCGAGCCGCAACTTCTTTTGGATTGACCTACCCCAGCCGACGGTGGAGGACTTCGCCGTACTGCGCGATGTCTTTCAGTTCCATCCGCTCGCCCTCGAGGATTCCGAGCATTTCGGCCAGCGGGCGAAGCTCGACGACTACGACGACTTCGTCTTCCTGGTCGTCTATGGCGCCGTCCCCGACGAAGACCGACTGGTCGAGGTGCACTGCTTCTATTCCGAACGCTTCCTCATCACCGTCCACCGGGACGAGGCGCCGGCCTTTGCCGACGTACGGCATCGCTACCAGAAGCGTCAGGCGCCGATCGATGATCCTGCGCTGCTGCTCTACCGGATCATCGACGCCTTGGTGGATAGCTTCTTCCCCATCTTGGCTGACTTTGACGACCGGATCGACGAGCTCGAAAACCAGACGTTCCTGCACGCGAGCGACGCGCAGCTGCAGGAGATCTTCGGCATGAAGCGGTTACTCGTCGGAATGCGGAAGGCGGTGACTCCTCAGCGAGATCTGTTTGCCAGTCTGATGGGTGGTGTCGCCGAGTTGCCCGGGATGACGACCGAGGCAGAGCGCCATTTTCGTGACATCTACGACCACCTGATCCGGATCAGCGATCTGATTGACACCTACCGCGACCTGCTTACCAGCTCGATGGACGTCTTTCTCTCGACCGTCTCCAACCGACTCAACGTCGTGATGAAACAGCTTGCGGTGATCGCGACCGTCTTCTTGCCGCTTACGTTCATCACCGGCTTCTTCGGCCAAAACTTCGGCTGGCTCGTGCGGAATATCGGCGGCTGGCCCGCGTTCGTCGGGCTCGGCATCGGGACGGAGATCGTGGCCGTTGCGATCCTGGTGACCTTCTTCAAGCGCCGCGGCTGGTTCTAGTCGTCGGCGGTCTGCTGCTCTTGTCCGCTATTTTGATGGTGGCCATCAGCACTCGCACGCACGTCGCAGATTTCGGACCGGTCACGCATGATCCCGAGATGGCACCATTAGAGCAGTGAGCCGTTTCTGGCGTCCTTCGGTCGATTTTCATCGCTGTTCCCTAGGAGCAAGAGGCTGCTGTCCGATGACCAGACTTTTCAATGATCCGGCAGATTTCGCGAGCGAGGCCTTAGACAAATTTGTCCATGCGCATAGTCGATGGTTCGTCGCGCTCCTGGCGGTATTGTCCGTGCCGCCCTCGGCGCTCCCGGGAACGTTGCGGTGGTGGTGGGTGGGGCCTCCGGCCATTACCCGGCCTTTAGCGGGCTGGTCGGACCTGGCATGGCCAACCGGGCCGCTATCGGCAACGTGTTCCTCGGCCGGTTCGCCCACGACCCGCATGCCCTGGCCACAGTAATCGCTGGAGCCGACGGCCTCACCCAACAGGCACAGGAGGTGCTGCGATGACCATTGGGCTGGGAACCTATGCATTTTTCTGGCAGTGGCAGACCACGGCAAGCCAGCCGCTGAGCCTAACCGACATGATTGACAAGACCGCCGGTTGGGACGTCACCTTGTTCCAGATCTGCGACTACCCACCCATCGAGACCTACGACGACGCGGCTCTGGGCGCCCTCCGCCGCCACGCCGCCGACCGCGATGTCCAACTGGAGCTCGGCACCCGCGGCGTGCAACCCGAGCACCTGACCCGCTACCTGCACATCGCCGAAGCCCTCGACGTCACCCTGGTGCGGAGCATGATCAACTCAGCCGCCCATCGACCGACCATTGAGGAGGCGATTGAACTGCTCAGGCAGGTCATCCCGGACTACGAGGCAGCCGGCGTGACGGTCGCGCTCGAGACCTACGAGCAGATCCCAGTCCGCGACCTTGTTCGGATCGTAGAGACCGTCGGCTCCCCAGCTCTCGGGATCTGCCTCGACCCAGGCAACTGCGTTGCGGCGCTGGAGACGCCGACCAGCACGATCGAGCGCGCCGCGCCGTACGTGCGGAACTTGCACGTAAAGGACTTCGCCTTCAGCCGCAAGGACGGATGGGTCGGCTTCACATTCGCCGGCGCCCCCCTCGGCGAGGGCCTGCTTGATTACGACTTCATGATCGACACCGTCCGCCCCGACCAGCGGGGCATCAACCAGATCATCGAACATTGGCTGCCATGGCAGGGCGACAGCGCGACCACCATCCAGACCGAAGACCAGTGGACCCTCCACAACCTTCACTACCTAAGGAGCCAGACCGCATGACCGAACAGCAGCTGACCATCGCCGTGATCGGCGCCGGCGGCAAGATGGGGATGCGGGTGTCGGACAACCTGCAGCGCAGCAGCCACAATGTCCTCTACGCCGAGAACTCACCAGCCGGGCAGCAGCGCACCACCGACGCCGGCCGAACCGTCACCGACTCCGCTGAGGCCGTCGTCAACGCCGACGTCGTGATCCTCGCCGTCCCAGACGTCGCCCTCGGCCCCGTCTCCAGCGACCTGGTCCCCCAGCTGCAGCCGGGCGCCATAGTGCTCACCCTCGACCCCGCCGCCGCCTACGCCAACCTGTTGTACCAGCGGGCCGATGTCGAGTACGCCGTCGCGCACCCCTGCCATCCCTCGGTATTCCTGCAGCGCAGGACCGAGGCCGAGCTCAACGACACGTTCGGCGGCATTGCCGCCCCGCAGGACGTGGTGGCCGCGTTGGAGTCCGGCAACCAGGACAAGATCAAGATCGCCGAAGAGGTGATCCGGCTGATGTACACCCCAGTCGTCGAGGTGCACTGGGTGACGGTGAAGCAGCTCGCCTATCTGGAACCGATCCTGGTCGAGGTCGTCGCCTGCATGGTCGGTGATCTGCTCAACGACGCACTGCAAGAGACGGTCAACACCGTCGGCGTTCCGGAACCGGCGGCCAAGTCCATGCTGCTGGGCCATGTGCAGGTTGCGCTGGCCAACGGTCTTCGGGGCGACAACCCGTTCTCCGACGCCTGCCTGATCGCCATGGACTACGGCCGGAAAAAGATCATCAACGAGGACTGGAAGTCGATCTTCAACGACGACGAGCTGGACCACGTGCTCAAGCAGATGCTCCACCTAGACAGCATTTCCCGATGAGCAAGACGATGGCCTAGGTGCTCCAGTGAGCCGCTGCTCTCCCCGGAAGGACTCCCGCTGATCGGTAACCCTCCGACGAAATGAGGTGACCTACGGGTACTGAGATGACCGGCGACGATTCGGGCCGAGTCGGCTCACGCTCACCGTGGCAGGTCGGAGTAGCGGTCTGAGCTTCAAGATGATGCTGACGACACTCGCCGTCAGAGGAGTTCGGCGATGAGCGCTGCTGCAGCTGTGGCACCGTCATGCTCTACTGGCCTGTAGTCGACCTGCCGTCCGATCTCCTGCGCGATCATCTCTCCGATCCTCTCGGGTGTCGCCACGTCGAAGTCGAGTAGGCGGCCGGCGCCGTATTGCTCGAGCCGGTGGCGCACATGGAAGTTCTGCTCGAAGTGGTGGCGCAGCGGGACGTAGAGGAACGGCCTACGAGTTGCCGTCAATTCCATACATGTCGTCAACCCTCCCTGCACGACTGCCAGGTCGCAGGCGGCAAGGTGTCGGTAGAGCTCGGGGACGAAGCCGCGCACCTCGAGACCCTCGTGCTTGGGGAACGTGTCGGGATCGATCCTTGGGCCTGTGACGACAACCATCCGAAGTGCTGGAACTCGATGCTTCGCCTCCGGAAATGCCTCGATCACTCGGCGCAGGAGATGTCCGCCGACCCCGGAACCGCCGACGGTGACGATGCAGATCTGCTCGTCGTCTCGGTAGCCGAGCTCATGCCGCAGCCGTGCGCGATCGGCAAAATCGGAGGGATCAAACCCGGTGACGTAGCCGGCGAAGGAGTAGTGCTCGCGGGTCCAGTCGCGGATCAGGGGGAGCTCGGGGCCGAAGGCGTCGGGCACGATGTCGGAGTCATTGCCGACGAAAATCGCGTGATCGCGGACGCGCGGAAAGCGCGCGATGTGCTCGATCATCTCTGCGTTGTAGTCCGCGGTCAGGAAGGCTTCGTGCTCCCCGCCATCCGGCATCGGCAGCCACCCGACGAAGTCGGTGAGCCAGACGTACGCGGCGCGCTTCTGCTCCGGATTCTCGTGCAGGTAGTAATCCAACTCCCACGCCTCATCACCGATCCACAAGTCGTACGGTTCCTCGCGCACGAGATCGTGGAACACCATGAAGTTGGACAGCAAGATCTCATCCATCCGGCGGATCGCCTGAAAGCAGTGCAGATCATGCTCGGCAGACTCGCTCTCGATATGGCTCGATTCATTAGAAAGCAGGGCACTTGCCGGGTGGATCCGCTCACCGGCAGCCTGCAGAACCTTCGTTACCGGGTGCTGGGCGAGCCAGTCGATTTCGAGGTCGGGATGCAGCTTGCGCAGCTCGTCGGCGATCCCGACATCCCGCTGGGCGTGCCCGAGCCCGATCGGGGAGGAGATGTACAACGCTCGCTTGCGACGGGACCTCCCGCGGACCCACCGCCGGGGTGGCGGCGCCGGCTTGAGGAAGTCTCGGACGAGCAGGTTGACCTTGACGGGATCACGGACGTGCGGCGCGTGGCCCGAGCCCTCGAGCACAACCAGCTGACCGCCCGTGTGCTCGGCGAGGGCTATCCCGCGGGACACGTCGGACATCCCATCCCGGTCGCCATGCACGACCAGGACCGGGCAGCGAACGCGTCGCGCGAGCTCACGTGCCTCGCCAGCCTCCAGGCCCCCGTCTGTGAGCACGAGCGTCTCGCCCGTGGTCTCCAGGCCCCAGCCAACGCCATCCTCGATTGGCTTGGTCGAGTGCGGCTCGGGGAACATTGTCGACAGGAAGAATTTTAGAAACCCCCGGTAGTCGCGCAGCCAGTAGTGCTTGTTGTACCGCGCCCAGCCTTCATCGCTGTCGAGCTCGTCCTCCCACGAGTACACCGCTCGCTCCGGCCGTGGGTGTCCGCCGCCCGGATACGTCGGACCGATGAAGACCGCAGCCTCGACCCGCTCCGGATGGTTTGCGGCAAGCAGTAGCCCGCGCTGCACGCCCCGTGAGAAGCCGACGATGATCGCCCGGTCGGTCTGCGTCGCGTCCATCACCGCGATCGCATCGGCCGCGAACTCGCTCTCCGCGTACGCCTCGAACTCCGTCGGTCGGTCGGAGCGGCCGTTGCCCCGCGGGTCGAAGGTGAGTACGCGGCAATGCCGCGCGAGGTACGGGACCTGCATTTTCCACTGTCGAGAGTGCATGAGCGTCCACGTGGGCAGCAACAGCACCGTTGGCTCGCCGGCACCAAACACCTCGTAGTAGACCTTGACACCGTCCCGCTCGACGTAGCCGTCACTGATCGGTTGGCATGCGCGCATCGTCCGCCCTCCCGGACCCTTCCTCGAGCTGTCGGATGACCACGCCGATTCGTCGTAGCGCCGAGCGGATCGGCAGCGCCTCCCGGTCGAAGCCGAGAAGCAGCAGGGCCTCCGCACCTATGAACATGGCACCAACAAGCGTGGACAGCTCGCCGGCAGTGAAAGGACCGATCAGGCCGTGTCGTTGCTCGGCCTCGCGTGCTACCTGCGCGAGCAGGGCGAACCATCCGCCCACGAGCTCACGGACCGCGTCGCCAAGCTCCTCGTTGGACCAGCCTGCCGCGATCATCTCCTGCAACACCCGCACGTAGCCGGAGTCCAAGTCCTCCTCGAGGAAGTCGCAGGCGCGCTCGTAACGCTGCCACAGCGGCGCATCCGCGCCGTACATCTTCCGTTGGCGCGCCAGACGGCGCTGATTCTCCTCCTCCAGCAGCGCGAGGATGAGGCCCTGCTTGGAGCCGAAGTGGTAATGGAGCTGGCTCAGTGGCACTCCGGCCTCATCGGCCACCTTGCGGGTCGATAGGCCGCCGTAGCCGTCGGCCAGCAGCCGGCTCCGCGCCGCGTCAAGGATGAACGCGCGGGTGTCTACGGTGCGAACTGCGGCATCCGCCACGATTCGACTCCTCTCCAGAATCCAACTTTCAATTTCTCGTTCGATCGTTCGATCGGACTTGACAAAAACTTACCAGCAGGACAACAATTTCGTCTAGTTCGGTCGATCGACCGAGAAGTGGCTAGCGTGAAGGAAACCCGGAATGAGCTGGATCCACCACTACACCTACCAGGCCATGACGGATCAGCAGGAGCGCGACATCGCCCGACTGGCCGAGAGCAACTGGCAGGTCCGGAAGGCACTGAGCGGCCGAGTGAGCTGGTGGCGCAGGCTGTTGGCCCGCCGCGAGCAGCGCATCAGCACTGCGACCCAGCATCCGGCACAGCGTCGAATGCCGACGCCCGAGCACCGGGTCGCGCACCAGCCATCGCTAGCGGGCGCGCGAACAGATCCCGGAGTGGATCTGCTGCGAGGCCGGTCCTCAGGATTGCGGCGGATGACGCTCACGACCCCGAGCATCTTGGTGCGCTCGGAGCTGGTGGCGCAGAGGGCGAAGGCAGTGAACTTGTGCGGCATGGTGACCAGGATCCCGTCCACGTTCCGCGCGGCCACGAGACCGACCATGACGGCGTCGAGGTCATCGGCCGGCACCTGCATCGGAACGCATATGCCGTTGTAGTCGCGCGCCCCGAAGGTGCTGGTGAGGTGCATCGGAGACTCGACGTACTTGATGTGGTCACCGATCGGGAACAGCCGCGTGGCGCCACTGAGACGGTTGAACATGCTGATCCTTGCCCCTTCTGTGACTCTGGCTTTCAGCCTTGTCAAGCACCTGGAACGCAGTGCGATCTCGAACACCATCAGGTCCCAGGGCGTGCTACGCGAGGCGGCCGGTGCCCTTCGGTTTGGGTGGCGTCTGCATCCTTGCGCACGAGCGGACCCGCTGGTCGCCGCGGTCCGTGATCTCCAGTCAACCCTCATTCGCTGGACTGGAGGAGACCCTGTCAAGACACGCCCGGCCAGACATGCGCCGCCACACCGCCGGTCCGATCCCGAGCATGGCAGGGTCTCAGCGTCCCAAACGCGGCGCGCGTACCCGGTTCCACCGAAGCGAGAGCCCGACGGCGATCGCAACGAGCAATCCCCCGGCGCCGGCAAACCACGACGCGATGTCGACGTGCTTGTTCGCCACCGTCACTCGGCCGGGCAGATCACCCAGCGCCTCCTGCAGCTGGTCGGCACTCTCGGCCTTGTAGTACTGGCCGTCGGTGATCTCGGCCACGGCCTGCAGGGTGGCCTCGTCGATGACCCGCGGATTGCGGCCCCCGGCCCCACCGAAACCGCCGCGCGGACCGCCGCCGGCCCATCCGCCGGCCTGCCGGCCAGTGCAGGCCATCCGCGAGGGGGTTGTCGTGCCGAACCCGATCGTGAACACCCTTAAGCCCCGGACGGCCGCCGATTCGGCGGCGGTCGCCGGTTCGACGCCCTGGGTGTTCGCGCCATCGGTCAGCACGACGATCACATCCGCCGCGTATCCCGACCGCTGAGCTGATTCCGCATCGACCCCGGTGGGGGCCACGGTCGGGTTGATGGCAGCGATACTGTCGATCGAGGTGAGGATCGCCGAACCGATCGCCGTACCGCGGGCCGTGGTGAAGTTGTCGATCGCCTCGATCAACACATCCTTGTCGGTGGTCGGCGGCACCTGCAGACCCGCGACGCCCGCGAAGGCAACGAGACCGATCTTGGTCTCGCCGTCCTGGGACTCGATGAAGGAGACGGCCGCCTCTTGGGCAACGGTGAGCCGGTTGGGTTCGACGTCGGTGGAGCACATGGATCCGGAGACGTCCATCGCCAGCATGATCGTCGTGGAGTTGGACGGCACCGGTACGGTCGCCTGCGGCCGCGCCGCTCCGACGCCGAGCGTGGCGAAGCCGAGGAGGAGCAACAGGGTCGGGATGAGCCGGGTCCACCTCGTACGGGATGGCAGCGCGGCGCGTACCAGGGCGATCGAGGTCACCCGCACCGCCGCGCGCCGCCGGCGTCGCCGCAGCAACCAGACGACTCCCGCCAGGATCGGGATGATCAGCAGCGACAACAGCGCCCACGGCCAGCTGAACGACATCAGACGAGCCTCCCCGTCCGAACACCGGTCAGCAGCGCGCCCACGGCCAGCAGCACCAGCGCGACGGCGATGAACCCGCCGGCCAGTGGTACGTCCTGCTTGGCCACCGTCAGCCGTAGGTCAATAGTGGAGGCGACATCGTCGAGCTGCTCCGCGTCGGAGGCGGGGTGGTAGTGGCCGCCGGTGATCTGCGCGATAGCGGTCAACCGCTCAGTGTCGAGGGCTGTATGCAGCTGGTATCCGTCGATCTCGACAGTTGCTCCGTTGGCCGTACCTACGCCGACCGTTTCGATGTGCACGCCGGCGTTCTGGGCGATCGTCGCTGCCGCCGTTACCGCGTCGCTGCTGCCGCCCTGGTCCTCGCCGTCCGAGATCAGCACGATGGTCGCCGAGCCCCACTGGCCGAGGTCGGGCAGCTCCCCGTCCTCACCGATCGTTACTGACCTGCCGGTGATTGCGCTCAGCGAACCGAGAATCGCCGAGGCGAGCGAGGTTCCGCCGGCGGTCCGCATGTTCTGCACCGCTGCCTTTGACGCGGCGCGATCCGCACTGGGCGGTGACGTGGTCAACGCACCCTGGTCGAACCCGACCACGCCGATGTCGAGGCTGTCGGGCTGGGCGTCGATGAACGCGAGGGCGGTCTGCTGTGCGGCCGCCAGCCGGTTGGGGGCGACGTCATCGGCGGTCATGCTGTTGGACACGTCCATCGCCAGGATGACCGTGCCGGCGCTGCGGCCGACCGGCAGCGCAGCGGCCGGCCCGGCCACGGCAACCGCCAGCAGCACGATCCCGCCCAGGGAGAGCCACAGCCCGAGTTGACTGTTGGGTCGGCCGGCCACCGAGACCCCAGCTGCGGCGATGGCAGCGGACCGGCGCCGGCTCGCGAGCACGGCGCCGATGATCAGCGCAGCGGCGACCAGCAGGCCCAGGATGAGCAGCGGTGGGTAGGAGAGGCTCATCGGCGCCTCCGCCGGGTCTCGGCGATGATCGCCAGGAGCGTCTCGACGAGATCGCTGCCGGTGTCGACCCGGTGCAACGGCACCCCGGCCCGGCGCATGCCAGACCGAAGTCCGGCCTCGCGCTCGTCGACCCCGTCGCGGAACCGGGCGCGGAACCACGGGTCGGCGGAATCGACGAGGAGCTGCTCGCCGGTCTCCGCGTCCTCGACCACGATCAGACCGACCTCGGGGAGCGCTTCGTCCGCACGGTCGACCACCCGCAACGCCACGACGTCGTTTCGGTGCGCGAGCTGGATAAGCGGACGTTCCCACTCGCCCGTGCCGATGAAGTCCGAAATCACCACGACCAGGCAGCGCCGCGCCAGCGACGCGGCAGTATGGAGCATCGCGGCGAGGTCCGTGGTGGCTGCTGCCCGGGAGTCGGAAGCGCGATCGAGTTCCCGTCCGATGCGCAGCGCGTGGCTGCGTCCAGTGCTGGGCGGGACGACGCGGGTGGTGCCGGCGTCGGCGTTCATTTCTGCTGCTCGCAGAGCTCGCGGGGCTCCGTCGTAGAGGATGGCGCCGACCCGGTTGCCGTTTCGGCCGAGCACCCTGGCCAGGATGAGGGCGAGTTCGGCAAGCACGTCCTGCTTCCCGCGGCCTGGGCCGCCGACCACCATGGACGCCGATCGGTCGAGGACCAGCCACGTGGTCAGCTCACGGTCCTCGTTGAATTCGCGTACCTGTGGTTCATCGAGCCGGGCAGTGACGTTCCAGTCGATGTGCCGGGCATCGTCACCCTCGACGTACGGCCGCAGTCCGTGGAAGTCGAGGCCGCTTCCCCGCCGTGGGGTTCGGTAGTCGCCTTGGAGACGCCCGTCGAGTCGCCGCACGACCCGCCACTCCAGCCGGAGCAGCAGACGGTCCGGCGCCGAGATCATGGCTGCAGCACTACGTCCGGCACGGGCACGGCGCGCAGGACCCGGATCAGGATGCTGTCGGCATCGAGGTCGTCGGCCAGCGCTTCGTACGACAGCACGATCCGGTGCCGCAGCACATCGAGTGCCACCTCATCGACGTCGTACGGCAGCACATATTCGCGACCGCGCAGGAACGCCAGTGCCCGGCCGCCGAGGACGAGCGCGATCGTGGCCCGCGGGCTCGCCCCGTAGCTCACGTACCGGTCTAGGTCGCCGAGGCCGACCCCGCCCGGCGATCGGGTGGCGGCGACGAGCCGGACGGCGTAGTCGACGACGGCGGGGTCGACGTAGACCTGCGCGACGCTTTCCCGCATACGGATCAGGTCTTCGGGGGTCAGCATTACCTGCGGCGGACCGGGCAGTAGCAGAGCCCGCCCAACGATCGCGTGCTCCTCCGGCGAGGTCGGATAGCTTACGAGGACCTTCATCATGAATCGATCGACCTGTGCCTCCGGCAGCGGATAGGTGCCGTCCGACTCGATCGGGTTCTGGGTCGCCATCACCAGGAACGGCTCCGGTACCGGGAAGGTCTCCCGTCCGATGGTCACCTGCCGCTCCTGCATCACTTCGAGCAATGCGCTCTGCACCTTGGCGGGAGCGCGGTTGATCTCATCGGCAAGCAGCAGATTGGTGAACACCGGCCCCAGCGAGACCTCGAACTCGCCGGTCCGCTGGTGGTAGACCCTCGTTCCGACGAGGTCGGCCGGCACAAGATCGGGGGTGAACTGGATTCGCTGGAACTGCCCGCCGATCGCGCCCGCCAGCGACTTGACTGCGAGCGTCTTGGCCAGCCCCGGGACGCCCTCAACGAGCAGGTGACCGCCGGCGAGCATGGCGATCGCCATCCGCTCGAGCAGTACATCCTGACCGACGATCGTGCGCTTGACCTCAAACAGCACCGGTTCGAGCGGGCTCGGCGTCATGGCATCACTTCCCTCGATCGTTGTACGTATCTGGACAGGTCCGGTTCACAGCCGCGGGCCCCTACCGGGTCCCGGCCCCGAGTCCCCGCCGAGCGCGGTGCCGATCGGGACAGCGAATCCGATCCCGGCGAACGCCTCGTCCTCCCCGGGGTCGGCGATCGATACGACGACGCCGACTACGAGGCCTTGGGTGTTGAGCAGCGGACCGCCGGAGCTGCCGGGGTTCACCGCGGCGTCGAACTGGATCAGCCCGGACAGCGCGCCAACTTTGGTCCCGGTCGTGCGGTTAAGACCGGAAACGACGCCAGTCGTCGTGCTGTCCCGCAACCCCAGCGGGTTGCCGATGGCCACTACATCTGAGCCGACGGCGACCCCTCCGCCGAGGATCGCCGGGACGACGACCTCAGGCAGCTTCTTAGGAACAAGCGCGGCGATGTCGATCTTCGGGTTTGCGGCGGCGACCGTCGCGGCTGTCTTGGTGCCGTCGGCGAACAGGATCGAGATGCCGCCACCGCCGGAGACGACGTGGTTGGCGGTAAGCACGGTGCCGGTGTCGGTGACGATCACGCCGGACCCGAGCGAGCCCTTCGAGGTGGTGATCAGCACCACCGACGGAACGACCTGTCGGTACAGGTCGGTGACCGGCAGCGGAGTCGCCGTTGCCGCCGAGGTCGGGGTCGCTGTTGCCGATGCCCGGTTGGCCGAGGTGGCCGAGCCGGACCCGAGCTTGAACGCCAGCGCGGCGATGATCACCATGGCGACGACGAGAACGGCCGCGGTTGAGGCGGCCCAGCGCCAGCCTTGGCGCAGTCGGATGACCTGATCGCCTCGATCCGTTGCCGGCACTTGCGCTGATTCGGAACGCTCGGGCTGCCCTTGAGCGGGGGATGATGCGCTACCTGCGGTCACGTCGGCGCCGGGCGCGCGGAAACCGCGCAGTCGTTCAGCCCCGGCGGGCTCCATGGAGAAAGCGTATGTGCCGATCCTATGAGTCCGCTGTGCATGGTCGCGCACTCCACACACGGTGCCGTTGACGCTGCAGGTCATCGTCTCCGATGCGTACCAGCAGATCGCGAATCGAGTGGCCGCAGAACGAGTCGCCGGCGCCAACGAGTTTGAACGCTGCAAGCGGGCCGGCTCTGAGCGGGGCACGAGACTCACAAGTGGACTTCCGAGCTTCCAGGCAGCCGAACCTTTGCCGGCTGACCTACCGGTGACGCGTACGGTCGTGTAGAACTCGACCATGACCGCTCGACGCGTGCCGCGGTGGTCCGAGGTGATACCTCTGCTCCGGCCGCGGCGCACGGTGCTCAACACGACCGACCGGCGCCTGGCTGGCACGGCGTCCATTGCCGACTTGCGGGTGCTGGCCCGTCGCAGAGCTCCGCGCGCTGTCTTCGACTACACCGATGGCGCCGCTGGTGATGAGCTCGCTCTTCGTCGGTCTCGACAGGTTTTTGAGAGGCTGGAGTTCAACCCGCACGTGCTTCAGGACGTGTCTTCCGTGGACACCTCGACAGTCATCCTCGGTCGCCCCGCCGCTGCCCCGTTCGGGTTCGGACCGACCGGCTTCACTCGGATGATCCACACCGAGGGCGAGCCGGCCGTTGCGCGAGTCGCGGAACGGGTCGGCATCCCGTACGCGTTGTCGACGATGGGCACGACGTCGATCGAGGGCCTAGCTGCCGCTGCGCCGGATGGACGGCGGTGGTTCCAGCTCTATTTGTGGCGCGACCGCGAGGCGAGCCGGGACTTTGTTGCCCGGGCGGA
>Ga0307323_10000112_pt1 | contig 23439 bp, 24 predicted proteins | sample ER_DNA_381_FD_194496 | JGI IMG/M metagenome (GOLD analysis project Ga0307323, IMG submission 194496) | Bulk soil microbial communities from the East River watershed near Crested Butte, Colorado, United States - ER_DNA_381 | ecosystem: Environmental > Terrestrial > Soil > Floodplain | place...
GGCACGGCCGGGTCGGGTAGCAGCATCGCCAGCAAGAGCGCGACGCCGAACGGGGCGATCTGACGCCGGGTGAGCTTGGGCAGCACGGCGGCCGCGACTGCCAGGACGAAGGCCTCGAACACCAGGGTCGGTTGGGCCCAGAGCGCGTGCCAGACCTGTCCGGCGGCCGCGAGCGGGCGTCGCGTCCCCTCGAGCTCGAGTGCCGGCCCGGCCGCGCCGGTGAACGGGAGGGTCGCACCGTGAATGCCTGCTACCAGGCCGGCGAAGAGGACGGCCGTGAAGACCTGGGTGGCACGAGCAAAGGAGCCTCGCACTCGCTGGGCAGCCAGTGGCAGCAGCCCGAGCAGCCCGAACGGCGCCAGCAGCGGGCCGGCGACGAAGAAGAGCCCCGTCCGCGCCCGCGGCCAGGAAAAGGCCAGCCAGGCCAGTGCCAGCGCCGCATAGGCCCAGGCGAGCCCGGCAGAGCTGTTGCCGAGTGGGAGCACCGGCACCGCGAGCGCGAAGGCGAGCCCGGCGCGCTCGCGAAAGAGCGTCAGCGTTGCGGCAATTGCGGCGAGCCCGAGCGGCCAGCCCGAGGGATAGAAGGGCAGAGCCGCCGCGCTGGCGCCTGCGAAGAGCCCGGCCGCGGCGCTAGGCGCGAATCGGCCGGCCGGCGGCAGCGTCAGCTTCGGGAGCGAACTTGACTGCCGTTCACGGCGGTGTCGCGTCGCCCGGAGCGCCTCCGCGAGCTTCGCCGCGGCCGGACGCTTCGCCGGCTCGATCGCCAAAGCCCGGTCGACGAGCGCGATCAGCGGTCGCGGCAGGTCGGGCCGGGCCTTGCCGAGCGAGACCGCTCCGGACTCGATCCTGCGCGCCGTCTCGAGCAGCGAGCCCTGCCAGAACGGATGCCAGCCCGCGAGCGCCTCCCAGAGCAAGACTCCGACCGCCCAGATGTCAGCCGGGGCTCCCGACTCGTCGCCGCGAAGCCGCTCCGGCGGGATGTAGGCGAGCGTTCCAGGCACGTCGCCCGCGGCCGTGAGGGTCTCCTCGCCATCCATTCGCGCCAGCCCGAAGTCGAGCAGGCGGATCGAGATCTCGTCTTCGTCGGCGAGCAGCACATTTGACGGCTTGACGTCTCGGTGGACGATCCCGTGCGCGTGGGCGTGGGCGAGCACCTCGCAGATCTGGGCCGCGGCTTCGAGCGCCGCCGCGTCGTCGACGGCACCTTCGCGGAGTGCCTGCCGGAGGGTCCGGCCGGGTACGTACTCGTAGGCGATGTAGACGTGGCGAGAGTCGCGTGCGAGGGCGTATGCGCGCTGGCAGCCCGGATGGCGGAGGCGGGCCGCGGCAGCCGCTTCGCGCTCGGCCCGTGAAGCCGCTTTTCCCTCGCGAGGGACGATCTTGAGCGCGACCTCGATGCCGGTGGGCTCGTCGCGCGCCAGCCAGACCGAGCCCGACCCGCCACTGCCGAGGGGCTGTAAAGGCCGATACCGGCCGAGGACGAGCTCGTTCGGAGCTACTGCAAGGGCCGGTTCTGACACGTGCGGACGTTCGCCGCGCCCGCCCGAAAGCCTCTCCCAACCGACCCAGCGGTTACAGTGACCCGACTTTTCCCTGCACGGAGCCATGACCGAGCGCGACACCGACATCGAGTTCGACTTTTTCGAGGAGCCGGAGACCCGCGAGGCGGCGCGGCCCGAACGACCTCCTGCACGCGGCGGCCCGCGGCCGCCGATGCGCACGCCGCAGGGCTTCACTCCGCTGCTACGGCTGATCGGCCTGATCGCCTTCGCGATCGTGATCGTCGTCCTGCTCGTCTACGCCGTCCAGGGCTGCCAGTCGTCGAGCAAGCACGCGAAGTACGACAACTACATGAAGAAGGTCTCGCAGGTCGCGGCGAACTCACACTCGATCGGCGTTCGCCTGACGAATCTGCTTTCACAGCCGGGGCTGAAGTCAACCGACGTCCAGCGCCAGCTCGCCGGCCTGGCGCGCGATGAGCAGCAGGACGTCGACGCGGCGCGGGCGATTGATCCACCCGGACGGTTGCGGGAGCAACAGTCGCGCCTGATCGACGCGCTTCAGTACCGCTACAGCGGCATCGTCGGTATCGCCGACTCTCTCAGGCAGGTTCTCAGTCGGAAGAATCTCGCGGCCGCACAGGCGGGAGCCCTGCTGGAAATGCCCGCCCAGCGGCTGATCGCGAGCGACGTCGTCTGGGACGACAGCTTCAAGGATCCCTCCAAGCAGGTGCTGCAGGACGAAGGTGTCGGGGACGTCCGGGTTCCGGACTCGAACTTCGTCCAGAACCCCGATTTCTTCACGCAGAGCGGGCTCGGCGCCGTGATCACCCGCCTACGCGGGGTCAGCGTCTCGCCGACGAGCGGGGGTCTCCACGGAACCAGCATCGTCTCCACGAAAGCACTGCCGCAGGGAACCGAGCTCTCGACGTCGGCCACTTCCCCGCAACCCGTCGTCGCCAGCACGAACCTCAGCTTCGCGGTCACCGTCGAGGATTCGGGCGATTCGGTGGAGCTGAAGATCCCTGTCACGCTGACGATCACCCAGGGATCGTCGCCGGCGGTGGTCAAGCGCCAGGAGATTCCCCTCGTGAGCCCGAAGCAACAGACAACGGTCACGTTCCGCAACATCCAGGTGACGCAGTTCGGCGTCGCGTCGAAGGTGACCGTCAAGGTGACCCCGGTCCCCAACGAGGCGAACGCATCGAACAACACTGCCGAGTACTCGGTGATCTTCTCGTTGTCGCCGCAATAGCTTGAGCACGACAACCACTGCGGCGATCGCAATCGCGGCCGGCGCCGTGGCGGTCATCGCGCTCGCCGCCGCCATTTTTGCGTGGTTGCAGCTGAGGCGGGTTCGCCGCTCTCAACAGGTGATGCTCGGCGGTGGCAAGGATGACCTCGTCGACTTCGCCGTCTCCCTCCAGGGTCGGATCGACGACCTTCACCGCGCCGTCGACGAGATCGCCGCGGGCCTCGCGCGCGTCGATCGCCGTGTGGACGAGTCGCTCTCGAAGACGTCGATCGTGCGTTACGACGCCTACGAGGGCACCGGCGGGCACCAGTCCGCGTCGGTCGCACTGCTCGACGGTGCGCGCAGCGGCATCGTTTTCAGCGCCATCCAGGGCCGCGACTACGCGCGCATCTACATGAAGGAGCTTGAGCACGGTCGAGCTTCGATCGCTCTCTCGCCGGAGGAAGAAGAGGCGGTAGAGCGCGCCATGTCCCGGTAGGACATCTCTCCGCTCCGTTTCGACTCGGGTGTAGACGGACGCCCGGGCAAAGCCCGCACGTCCTCCAGGTCGGCGTCGCGAGCGAGCGCCTTCGGAGAGCTATGTCACGCTGACCCGCTGCTACCTTTTTGCTGTCTTGCAGCAGGTATTGGTGCTGAACGCGAGCTACGAGCCGCTGAATGTGACGACGGTCAGGCGGGCGCACGTGCTCGTGTTCAAAGGCAAGGCGGAGGTGATCGAGGAGCTCGACAAGGCGCTGAGCTCGGCGACGACGACCTTCCCGTGGCCGCACGTGATCAGGCTCGTCCAGTACGTCCGCGTCCCCCGGACCGTGCAACGGAAGATCTCCCGCCGCGCGCTCTTCGCGCGCGACGATTGGCGCTGCGTCTACTGCGGCACGAGTGGCGGCCGGCTGACGCTCGACCATGTCGTCCCCAAGAGCCGCGGAGGCGAGTCCGTGTGGGAGAACGTCGTCACCTCGTGCGCACCCTGCAATCTGCGCAAGGGGAACCGCCTGCCGCACGAGGTCTCGATGGAGCTGCACCGCAAGCCGCGGCCGCCCGCGCCCGTGCTTTTCATCCGCCTGGCCGCGCCGAAGATCCCTGACGGTTGGCAGCCCTACCTGACCGGCCTTTCGGGCTCCGCTTCGGCCACGGCCTGACGCTTCCTCTCCTGGGCGAGGGCTTTTTCTCGAGCCTGCGGCGTACTACGGTTGCCTAAAGGCCAACCGAGGGAGGAATGATGACTGGCAGGTTGTTTGCTTCAGTCACGGCGGGCGTGGTGTTGCTGCTGGCGCTGCTCGGCGCGTACTCCGCCGTACGTCCCGACAAGGCCCGTGGTGGACCTTCGCCGACCCAGGCGATCACGGTCACGGGTACCGGTCTCGTGACGACGACCCCGGACCGGGCGGATTTCTCGTTCGGCGTCCAGACTCAGCGCGCCAGCGCCGACGCTGCCACCGCTGCGACTGCCGCCCGAATGCAGCGGGTGATCAACTCGCTTCGCGCGTCGGGGATTGCGAGCCGTGACATCCAGACCCAGCAGGTCTCGATTTCCCCGCGATACGACAACACGGGGATCGTCGGGTACTCGGCGTCGAACGTCGTCAGCGCCAAGATCCGGGACATCGACACAGCCGGGGCGGTGATCGATGCGGCGACCGGTGCCGGCGCCACGAGCGTCTACGGGCCCGCGTTCTTCCGGTCCGACCAACAAACCCTGGTTCGGACCGCCTTGCGTGCCGCGGTCGCAGATGCGCGCGCGAAGGCTCAGGCAATTGCCGCCGGCTCGGGTGCGACCGTCGGACGTGTGCTGTCGGTGGTCGAGCAAGGGGCGATTCCGCCTGCAGGCGGGGGGACGACCGGCACCACCACCACCGGATCCACCGGCGTCGCGAGCTTGCCGCCGACCCCGGTGAATCCGGGTGAGCAGTCGATCCAGGACACGATCACGGCGACGTTCGCAGCGTCCTAGCAGGCTCAGGTCTCCCCGCGTTGAGCGGGGAGACCTCGACCCGACCATTCGCTCCAGGAACCGGGGTAGAGCTTCACGTCCTTTCCTACGAGCGCCAACCGATGGACGAGCACGCAGGCGGTGACCCCCGAGCCGCAGTAGGCGACCAGTTCGCCGCCGGGTAGCGCAGGCACGGGCTGGTTCCAGGGTGCGCTCAACGCGCCGGGAATGTGGCCCGCCACCGGGTCGATCGGCTCGAGGTCGCCGCGATAGCGCTCGGGTGTCCGCGCATCGAGCAGGACGAGCTCGTCCAGTCGCTGCTGCAGCTCCGCGGCGTCGATCGTGTCGCCCGACCGCTCGCGTGGGGTGAGCTTTCGAGGCTCGACCTCCTCCTCGCCGCTTCGGAGCGGGCCGAGCCAACCGGCGAGCTCGATCACGGCGCAGTCGTCATGCCCGTAGTGGTGGAGCAGCCACCAGAGCCGCTCCGCGCCGCCGAGTGAGCCGTACGCGACCACAAAGACACCGTCGCCGATTCCGGCTCGACAGGCTGCCTCGATGAATTGCTCGGCGCTTGGCAGCGGGTGCCTCCCGCCCGCGCCTGGTGGCGAAGAGAGGTCGGTCTCGACGTCGAGGAACGACGCCCCCGGAATGTGGCTTTCGAGGTAGAGCTCGCGCCCGCGGCCCGGGTTGCCGAGCTCCCAGCGGCAATCGACGAACTGGTAGCGCAAACCCTCTATGCCGCCGGCTTCACCGCCGCCAGCCTGAGGCCGAGCGGCCGCTTGCAGCGGTCGCAGTAGCTATCCGAGATCCCTTTCGCCTCGGAATGCTCACGCAGGATCGGCTTCGCGCATTCGCATTTCGGGTCGTTCATGCTGCCTCCTCGGCTGGTTGGGTGATCGGCAACGACTCTGCGGCCGTCGCCGGACGGTGAACGTGCGGCACGCCAAGGTGCCCGTGTGATTCCGTGCCGTAGCCGCCGGGCACCGGGATGTAGAACTCGGGATAACCCCACATGCCGTGCTCGGACACGTCCAGGCCGGCGGTCTCGACGTGCTCCTCGACGCGAATGCCCCAGAGGCGCTTCAGCGTCCAGAGGCATGAGAACGAGGCGCTGAAGGTAAAACAGCCGACAGCAACAAGGCCCAAGGCCTGGATGCCGAGCTGGTGGAAGGAGCCGGTGTAGACCAGCCCGCCTGAGCCGGTTGCCAGGTTCGACGCGAGTGCCGGCACAGCGAAGATGCCCGTGGCGAGGGTGCCCCAGACGCCGGCGAGGCCGTGAACTGCGACGGCGCCGATTGGATCGTCGATGCCGATGCGCTCGACCAGCGGCACCGCGACGACGGCGATTACCGCTGCGAAAAAGCCGATCACGATCGCGGCCCAGGGAGCGACGAAGCCGGAGGCCGCCGTGATCGCAACGAGCGCGGCGATGACGCCGTTCAGCATCATCGAGACGTCTGGCTTCTTCAGCACCAGCCAGGCGGTTGCGATCCCTCCGAGCGCGCCTGCCGCGGCCGCCACGTTCGTTGTCAGCGCGACGTAGCCGAAGTAGCCGATCTTGTCGCCGGTGACCACGGCCAGCGTCGACCCGGGATTGAAGCCGAACCAGCCGAACCAAAGGATCAGTGTCCCCAGAACGGCGTAAGGCATGTTGTGACCCGGGATCGGGTTGGCGCGGCCGTCGTGCCCGAACTTGCCGATTCGCGGCCCGAGCAGGATCGCGCCGGCGAGCGCTGCCAGCGCGCCCTGGTAATGGACGACGGTCGAGCCGGCGAAGTCCTGCATCCCGAGCCCGAAGAGCCAGCCGCTCGAGTGCCAGATCCAGTGGGAGGTGACGCTGTAGATCAGCGTGAACGCAACGCCGAAGACGAAGTACACCCAGAGCTTCGCGCGCTCGGCCATCGCCCCCCAGACGATCGCGAGCGACACGCCGGCGAAGACGACCTCGAACAGATAGGCACTCGCGCCGGGGATCGTCGAGAAGAAGGAGTACGGGGCCTGGCCGACCGCGAGCAACGAGTCGACCGACGGAGCGAAGCCGTGCATCCCGATCGCACCGTTGCCGTCACCGAAAGCGATCCCGAAGCCGACCGCCCAGTAGACGAGCGAGCAGATCCCGAAGATGAGGACGTTCTTGCCGGCGATGTGGGCGGCGTTCTTCATCCTCGTCAACCCGGCCTCGAGAAACGCGAAGCCCGCCTGCATGAACATGACGAGCACGGCTGCGACGACGACCCAGAGCGTGTTCGCGGCGATCAGCAGGTTCGTGTTGCTCATCTGGTCTCGACCCCCTGGAGCGGTTGCCCGGTTCGGTTGTGGATGACGTTCTCGACCGGCGTCGTCCAGACGAGCCCGTCACCGGACTCGTTGCCGGAGCGCGCCGAGTCCGCGATCGCCTCCGCGACGGCGACCGCGATCGAGTCCTCGACGACGAAGGTCAAGAGCGCCTTGGGCAGGAAGCGCGACTCGAAGACGCGTCCGCGGTACTCGTGCGTGACGCCGCGCTGGCGGCCGTGGCCGATCGCCTCGACGACCGTCACGCCGACGTGTCCTGTCTCCTCCTCAACGGCGTCGATCACGGTCTCGACGCGCTCGCGGATCACCACCGCCTCGACCTTCGTCACCGGCTTCTCCTTTCCAGCAGCACTACATCTCGCCAGAGACCGTCCAGCTGTCCAATGCGCTCTCGCACCCCGACCTCACGGAAGCCGTGTCGAATCAGCAGTGCCAGGCTCGCCTTGTTCTCGGGGAAGACGCCGGTCTCGAGCGTCCAGATCCCGCCGGCCTCTGCGCTTTCGATCTCCCGCTCGAGCAGGGCGGTCCCGACGCCGCTGCCGCGGGCGGACTCGCCGACGTAGGCGCTGACCTCGGCGACGCCCCGGTAGCAGCTGCGGTTCGACGCAGGTACGAGCGCGATCCACCCGACGGTCTCTCCGTTGGCGTCCGCGACGAACCGATGCTCGGCGAGATGCGCTGCGTCCCATTCACGCCACGAAGGCACGTCCGTCTCGAAGGTCGCGTTCCCAGTCGCTATCCCCTCGGCGTAAATCCGAGCGACGTCCGGCCACTGATCTGGCCGGAGGTCACGAATATCGACTCCCGTCGCTAGCAACTAACCGTCATGCGTTCGGCTACGCCGCGAACGCGTCCTCGATCAGCGCCTGTGCGGTGGTCGAATCGATCGTCTGCAGGATCCGGCCCGTGACGCGGTAGGGATCGGCCATTGAGTTCGGCCGGCGATCCTCCAGATAGCCACGGTGGCCGCTCTCGACGAAGCTGTGCGGGATGCGGACCGACGCGCCGCGATCGGCGACGCCATGCGTGAACTCATCAATCGCCGCCGTCTCATGCAGGCCGGTCAGGCGCAATTCGTTGTCGGGGCCGTAGCAGGCGATGTGCTCGGCGCGCGCCTCTGAGAATGCCCTCATCAGGGCTGTGAAGTACTCCTCGCCGCCGACCTCGCGCATGTGCTTCGTCGAGAAGTTCGTATGCAGCCCCGAGCCGTTCCAGTCGACGTCGCGGCCGAGTGGCTTCGGATGGAAATTGACATCCACGCCGTACCGCTCGCAGAGACGGAGCATCAGGTAGCGCGCGATCCAGAGGTCGTCAGCCGCGCGCTTGGCGCCCTTGCCGAAGATCTGGAACTCCCACTGTCCCTTCGCGACTTCGGCGTTGACACCCTCGATCGCGATGCCGGCCGCGATGCAGAGGTCGATGTGCGCGTCGACGATGTCCCGTGCGACGTCGCCGACGTTCTTGTAACCGACGCCGGTGTAGTACTCGCCCTGCGGCGCGGGAAAGCCCTCTTTCGGGAACCCGAGCGGCGCACCGCCCTGGTAGAGGAAGTACTCCTGCTCGAAGCCGAACCAGGCGTCGGGGTCGTCTGCGATCGCGGCGCGACTGTTCGAGGGGTGCGGCGTTCCGTCGGGCAGCAGCACCTCGCACATGACGAGGCGTGCGTGGTTGCGCGCAGGATCGGGGAAGAGCGCGACCGGCTTGAGGAAGCAGTCCGAGCTCGAGCCGTCCGCCTGCTGGGTCGAGCTGCCGTCGAAGTTCCACGGCGGCAGCTCGTCGAGGGTCGGCTCTGCCGCGAAGTCGACGATCTTCGTCTTGCTGCGCAGGTTCGGAACAGGCTCGTAACCGTCGAGCCAGATGTACTCGAGCTTGAACTTCATCCTGATTCCTCCTCCGTTTCGGACCAACAAAAAAGGCCCAGGACTCCACGAGTCCTGAGGCCTCATTGCCTCGGAGGGCGCCTTCGGCGGCGTCCACCTTCGCGGAACTTAGCGCAACCGGCGGACGGCGTCTAGCAGGGCCGCAACTTTGCGCAGAGTCGATCGATCCGAACGGCGAAGTTGATGTTCTCTCCGCCGCCCGAGACGAGCACCCCGACTACGTGGCCTTCCTTGTCCACCGCCGGGCCGCCGGAGTTCCCAGGGTTCGCGGCTGCGTCGGTCTGGACGAGTTTCGGCGTGACTCGGCTGACGACACCGGTCGTCACGGTCCCTGAGAGGCCGAAAGGGCTGCCGATCAGGAGGAGTTGGTCGCCGACGCTGGGAGCGCCGCTTCTCGGGTCCTGCCAGAGCGGGGTCGCTCCCTCAGGGTGCGCACTCATACGGATGACCGCGAGATCATTGACCGGGTCCTCCGCGCTGATGTCGCCCTGCCAGGAGTGGCCCGAACGGGTCAGCGAGACGCCGGTGCTCGCATCTTTGACGACGTGGTCGGCCGTGACCACGTACACGCCGTCGGCGTCCTGCCAGCCAACGAAGCCCGTCCCAAGTCCCGCATCGGTCTCCACCGTGAAGACGCTCCTCAACACTCGCTTCGCGAGGGGTGCGACCCCAACATCGCGGCGCTTGAGCGTTCGCTCCGCCGTGCCCACGCGTGACGAGAGGGCGGAATCGTGCAGTTCCAACACGCGCAAGCGATCATTCACTGTCGCCATCTCGGCCTGCCGTGCCGATCGCTCGTCGCTCAGCGAATGCGTGACGCGCACCAGCGCGAAGGCAAGGCCTCCGACCAGGAGCATCCCCGCCACGGCTGCCGCCGTCAGCGTGCCGGACAGGCGCGGCCGGCGGCGCTCTTCCCAGGTTTCATCGAAAGTCATGGCGGCTTCGAGAGATGTCGGTGCGAGCGACTCCCACCGGCTCCCCCGGCCGGGGGACTTGTGCCCTCGCGGGGGCGTCGGCTAAGGTGAACGCCATGCTGCGAGCCGGCTGACACTGCTTCTTGCGCGCGCCACCGCGGTCGGTGGTGCGCTGTCTTCGTGTCCCGCCGAACCGTAGGAGAGCAACGTGACCGCCGTAGAAGTCGAAAACCTGCGCAAGGAATTCCTCCGCCGCGACGCCGAGCGCTCGGGCCTGCGCCGCCGGCGACGACGTGTGCCTGCGCTCGAAGACGTGACTTTCTCGATGGAGCGCGGCGAATGTGTCGCGATCCTGGGCCAGAACGGCTCCGGCAAGTCGACGCTCGTCCGGCTGCTCTCGACGCTGCTCTTGCACGATGGCGGGCGCGCGAGCGTCTTCGGTCACGACGTCTTCCGCGAGCCCCGTGCCGTGCAGCGGCTCGTCAACCGCGTCTCGGTCGAGGCCTCGTTCTTCAAGAAGATGTCCTCGACCGAGAACCTCAGCTACGCCGCGCGGTTCTACGGGATGTCCGCCAGTGAGACGCGCGAACGCATTCCCGAGATCCTGAGACGGGTCGGCTTCCCCGAGAAGCGCCGCCACGAATCGATGGAGCATCTCTCGCGCGGGATGCAACAGAAGGTCTCGCTCGCGCGGGCGCTCCTGACCTCGCCGGTGCTGCTGCTCCTCGACGAGCCGACGACCGGTCTCGATCCGCGCTCGAAGCTCGAGGTGCAGGAGTTCATACGCGAGGTCTGGACGGCGCACGACGCAACGATTCTGCTCTGCACGCACGACCTCGCCGAGGCCGAGGCGCTGGCCGACCGCGTCGGGATTCTCGACCGCGGCCGACTGCTCTGCCTCGAGCCGGCAAACAACCTCAAGGAGCGCTACCGGGCCGAGACGTTGGAGGAGGCGTTCTTCGCTGCCACCGGCCGTGAGTTCGAGCACGAAAACGACGACTCGGAGAGAGGTGTATTCGCATGAGAGGTGCCGCTGCAACCCTCCGGCACGAACTGATCGGCCTCTCGGGCGTGCTCGAGCGGAACGCCAACCTCGTCAAACGCTATGCGTGGTGGGAACTGGCGTTCTTCGTCTGGTCGCTGGCGAACACGCTCACCATCGTCTTCATCGCCAAGGGCATCGATGCGGCGGGTGGCAAGATCGACGTCGACCGCGCGACGACGACGCTGCTGATCGGCGCCGTCATCTGGTCTTACCTCGGCGTCCTGTTCGAGATCCTGACGGAGACCGTGGCCTGGGAGCGCTGGGAAGGGACGATCGAGTACACGTTCATGGCGCCGCTCGCGCGCCCGGTCCACCTGATCGGGATGGGCATTTTTGCGGTCGTCTACGGCGTCATCCGCACCGCGGTCCTGTTCGCCGTGATCGCGAGCTTCTTCTCGCTCAGCCTCGGCGGCGCGAACTTCGCGGCGGCGCTGGTCGTGCTCGCAGTTGCGTCGGTCTCCTTCATCGGGATCGGGATGATGACGGCCGTCCTGCCGCTGATCTCACCCGAGAAGGGCATGCAGATGGGGTTCATCGCGCAGGGGATTTTGCTCGTGATCTCGGGCGTCTACTACCCGGTCTCCGTGCTGCCGCAATGGATGCAGTGGCTGTCGACGATCTCGCCCGCGACCTACGCCCTCCGCGGAATCCGGCATGCGATCCTCGACGGCGCCGGGATCAACGCCCTTTGGGGGGACATCTGGCCGCTGATCGTGATCGGGATCGTGGCGATTCCGGCCGGGCTCGTGATCTTCGGGCTCGGTGAGCGGCACGCCAAGCGGCATGGAAAGCTGAAGCGCTCGGGCTAGCCGTGTAGACTCCTCGCGGTCTGAAGGCGACGCAGCCTCAGGCGCCGCGGGCGCCTGGGGCTTTCGTGTTTTTCAAGGAGGTTTTGATGGCGCAGGTCGAGAGTAGGGCCCGGGCGACAAGCGATCCGGAGGCGAGAAAAGAGGCGCTGAAGCGGCTCCAGGACGAGAACGTCGACTTTCTGTTGCTCTGGTTCACGGACATCGAAGGTCACCTGAAGAGCTTTGCCGTGACACCGAGCGAGGTGGAGGCCGCGCTCGACGATGGGATGGGATTCGACGGCTCGTCGATCACGGGCTTCAACGCGATCGAGGAGTCAGACATGGTCGCGATCCCGGATCCGAACACGTTCCAGCTGATGCCGGCCCGCGAGGGCGAGATGAAGATGGCGCGGATGATCTGCGACATCGTCACCCCCGATGGGAAGCCCTACGAGGGCGATCCCCGCTACGTGCTGCGGCGAGCGCTAGAGCGAATGACGTCGATGGGCTTCGACACCTTCAACGTCGGGCCCGAGCTCGAGTACTTCCTGTTCGAGGACGACAAGGGCACCGAGACGCTCGACGAGGGCGGCTACTTCGCGATGACGACGTTGGACGCTGCATCGGGCTTGCGCCAGGAGACGGTCCATGCGCTCGAGGGGATGGGGATCCCGATCGAATACGTCCACCACGAGGTCGGCCCGTCACAACATGAGATCGACATGCGCTTCGCGCCGGCCCTGGAGATGGCCGACCATACGGTCACCTACCGGCTGATCGTCAAGGAGATCGCGAAGAAGGCCGGCTATCACGCGACCTTCATGCCGAAGCCGATCTTCGGTGAGAACGGGTCGGGCATGCATACGCACCAGTCACTCTTCACCGACGGTCGTAATGCGTTCTTCGACGGCGAAGACAAGTGGCACCTCTCCGCCGCGGGCAAGGCGTTCATCGCCGGCCAGCTGCGGCACGCTCGCGAGATTGCTGCCGTCTTCGCCCAGTGGGTGAACTCCTACAAGCGGCTCGTGCCCGGCTACGAGGCGCCGGTCTACGTCGCCTGGTCGCAGCGCAACCGCTCGGCCCTGATCCGAATCCCGCTCTACAAGCCGGGCTCGGAACAGGCGACGCGGGCCGAGATCCGCTGTCCGGACCCGGCCTGTAACCCCTATCTGACCTTCGCCACACTGTTGCACGCGGGGCTGGAAGGGATCGAGCAGGGCTACGAGCTGCCCGACCCGATGGAAACGAACCTCTACCACCTCACGCCTGAGCAGCGGCGCGAGCGGGGGATCGTCTCATTGCCGGAGACCCTCGGCGAGGCGATCGACGCACTTGCGGAGTCCGAGCTGGCCCGAAAGGCCCTCGGCCCGCATATCTTCGACCGCTACGTCGAGCTGAAGCGGAAGGAATGGGACGACTACCGCGTGCAACTGACGAGCTGGGAGCTCGACCGGTATCTCGCGGTCCTCTAGCCAGGGGCGCCAAAAAAAGAGAAGATTGCTGCCGCTTCGCCGGTGCGGCTGGCGAAGCCAACTGACGGCCGACCACGAGGTGCTGCTAACGCACCTCGTGGTCGTTTCGGGCTGAGACAAGGACGCCGCCGCTTGCGCCCGTTGAAACGGATGCGGCCCAGTGCGGCGGTACGGACCGGCTAGAGGAAGCTTTTCAGCGCTTCGCGGGGCACGCGGAGGCCGATGACGCCGGTTGTGTCGTCGACCTCTTCGATTGCCTCGGCCGGAACGACCCGGCGCCGGCGCGCGAAGAACCCCGAGCGCACGGCAAGCGCGTCGGGAACATCAGGAGCCGTGCCGTACATCGGGCACTCGACTCGGCCGACCGGGCGACCCTCACGGTCGGCTACGAGGAAACCATTGAGCCAACGGAGGTCGGTGGCGGCGACGGCCATTGCGTCCGAACCTAGCCACGTCCTTTAAAGGGAAACTGTGACGGCTGTAATGGTTTTGTTAAAGGGGTCGGTCGCTTCGGGGCTCTACCCGGGTTTTGCGGACATCGCGAACCAGGCAATGCCGAGGGCGACCAGGTAGATCGAGGCAAGCCACGGCACTGCGGCAGCGGCCCTGAATCTCTCTCGCCTGGCCGCGAACCAGGCGAGGATCAGGGTTACCAGCAGCAGCAACGCGCCCGGCTCCGTGACGATGAAGCCGACATCGAGCCAGCCCGGGGTCTTCGCGTCACCCGGATATTCCTTGTCGGCGATCCACTGGGCCGCGACGCGCATCAGGACGAAGGCGGGGACCACGCCCAGCAGCCCGGTCCAAAGAGCCCAGCGCCGGAGCAACAGAGCCTGCTCGGGGACTCGTCCTCGCGCCGCGAACGAGAGGAGTGCGACCGTTCCCACGGCGCCGAAGGTGAGGGTGGCGCCGAGGACGTGCAGGAACAGCGGCAGGTTCCAGGAGTCGGGACGGATCGCGGCAACCATGCCTAGGCGCCCGGCTTCCAGATCATGAGTCCGAGGATCGCGACCGCACCCAAGCCGCTCGCGTAGCTCATCGCCAACCAGAGCGGATTGCGTACGCGGGCAATCAGTTCGGGACTGGAGACGTTGTCGCGCGCAGCCAGGTCTTGCGCGAGCTGCCGCGTTTGCCGCTGGTGCTTGCCGCCTGCGTTGCCAAGCCAGCTCGACACGAGCCAGAGCACCAGCGCCGCGATCACCCAGGTGTCGCCGTAGCTGTAGTCCCAGGGCGACTCGGCAACGAGCCAAAGTCCGATCGCGAGTGTCAACGTCAGGCCGATTCCGATCGCGACCAAGGCCGGCTGGACGAGCCCGTACAGCAGGGCGATCTCGCTGGGACGACGCAGCTTGCTGATCGTCGCGAAATTCAGGATCCCCGCAACCACGATCCCCCCGATCAGCGCAAAAGCGCCGGTGACGTGGAGGAAGAGCAGCCAGTCGTAGAGGCTCATCGAAAGCTGACCTTAACGCTCCTGCAACCTGACCAAAGCTGTGCTACCTTCCCGCGTCCTCGAAGGGGGGATCAGGGGTAGAGGTCTGAGGCCGAAGTAGGCCTCGTAAGCCGCGTACTACATCCCGTTCGGCTGGTCGAAGCCGTCCTTCGACACTGTGGTCATCGAACGCAAACGGGAGGGCAATACTCGATGTCAACGCAGATCAACCGGCTGCTGGCCCTTTGTGCCGCGTTTTTTGCGGTCCTCGTCGCCGCGCCGTCCTCGCTACCTGTCGCACCGGCCCCGTCGCTGGCTGCGGTCGGTAATTGCACGCCAGATTCGACGTGGGGCACTGTCAACTCGACCTACGCCGCTCAGATCGTCACCCTCGTCAACGCACACCGAACCGCGATGGGTCTGACCGCGCTCAAGGTCTCGGCGCCCCTGGGGGACGCGGCCATCTGGAAGTCCAGGCACATGGCGTTCTACAAGTACATGCAGCACGACGATCCAGCGCCTCCGGTCGCCCGGACGGTGCCGCAGAGGCTCGATGCCTGCGGCTACCCGAGCGCGACGACCGGCTGGGGCGAGAACATCGCGTACGGCTACCAGACGCCGGACGCTGTCATGACCGCATGGCTCAACTCGGCCGGTCACAAGGCCAACATCGAGAATCCAAGCTTCAAGACGATCGGTGTCGGCGTGGCCGCCAACTCGGGCGGCACGGTCTACTGGACGCAGGACTTCGGCACGCTCGACTCGGGTAGCCCGCCGCCTCCGCCTCCTCCGCCTCCTCCGCCTCCTCCGCCCCCGCCGCCCACCGGCAGCGTGACGGTTGTCCCGGGGTCGACGACGATCTTCACAGGCGCCTTCCGAGCGGGTAGCGCTGCGAGCCTTGGGGCGCTCGACGGCTCCGCCTATCAGGTGAGCTCGCAGAGCGGCAGGACCTCGTGGTACGGAATGATCCCGAGCGTTCCGAACTCGCTCACGAGCCTCAGCGTCACGTACAACGGCTCGAATTCATTGGCCTGTAGTCAGGTTGTCGCGATCTGGAACTGGACTAGCGGGGCGTGGCTGGCGCTCGACAGCCGCTCGGTCGGGACCGCCGCCACTACGATCACGGGGTCGGTTGGTGGAGCGCTGGCGAACTACGTCAGCAATACGACCGGCAACGGCAGCGTCGCTGTGCTCGTGCAGTGCACGCGCTCTGGCGTGACGCCGTTCTTTGCCAGCGGCGACCTGCTCAAGATCGTCTACGGCAGATAGCCCTGCAGGCGCCGGAGGGGCTAACAAGGCCCCTCCGGCCGCCGCTCCTACAATCGAGTCGATGGACGCTCCCGCGCGTCACCTGCGCCTGCTGACCGAGACGATCGAGGCCGTCAACTCGACGCTGGATCTCGAGGAGGTACTCGGCCTCGTGGCCCGGAAGGTCGCGGAAGCACTCGAGGCGGATGCGTGCTTCGTCTATCTCTACGACGAGCGAGCCGACGAGCTGATCCTGCGGGCGACGCACGGGACGAGCGTCGAGGAGATGACTCGGCGCCCCAAGCTTCGGCCGGGTGAGGGAATCACCGGCTCGGCTGCGGCCGAGCGCTCGCCGGTGATGATCGCCTCCCAGGCGCACCTCGACCCCCGCTTCAAAGGGTTCTCCAACCTCCCCGAGGACGAGTACGAGTCGATCCTGGCGGTGCCAATCCTCGCGCGCGAGAGGCTCGCGGGCGCGCTCAACGTCCGCACTCGGGCGCCGCGCGAGTTCACGGACGGCGAAGTCGACTTACTGCTCGCGATTGCAGCGCAGGTTGCACAGACGATCGTGCATGCCCAGCTGTACGCGGAGGCCCAGCGCCGGGTCGGAGAGCTCGAGGCACTCGCGCGGATCTCCGAAGCCGTCTCGGAATCTCTGTATCTCGAGGAGTCACTCGAAGAGATCGTCAAGACGACGATGGACGCGGTCGGAGCGACGGGTGCCGCGCTCGTGCTCGAGGACGGCGGCATCGCTAGGCCCGAGGGCCGGCCGGGCGCATTCGCCGCCCGGATTCCGCTGCGCTGGAAAGGCCGGCAGATCGGCGAGCTCGTCTGCGACCGAGACACCGATTTCACCGACGACGAGCGGGCGCTCCTCGGGTCGATCGCGCATCACGCGGCGGTGGCACTCGAGCACGGGCGCGCGGTCATGCGTGGCGTCCTCGCTCAGGAGATCCACCACCGGGTGAAGAACAACCTGCAGACGGTCGCCTCGCTCTTGCGTCTGCAGGCGCGAGCCGAGGACGGGGTCGACCCGCGCAAGGCTCTGGACGACTCAGTCAACCGGATCCTCGCAATCGCGGCCGTGCACGAAGTGCTGACCGAGCAGCGGGAGGAGGAGGTCGATCTCGGCGAGCTGCTCGAGCGGCTGCGGGCAATGCTGGTCCAGGGGCTGTCGGCCGGCAAGAGCGTCGAGGCCGAGCTCGAGTCCGTTTCGCTGGCGGGCAACCGCGCGACCGCGCTGGCGCTCGTCTTCAGTGAGCTACTCCAGAATGCCCTTGAGCACGGCGGCGACCGGGTGCGGATCGAGCTCTCGAGCCGCAACGGCGATGCGGCGTTGACGATCTCCGACGATGGCAGCGACCTTGCCGCCGAGCCAAGCGGGACCGGCCTCTCGATCGTGCACGCTTTGGTTCGCGACGAGCTGGGCGGGACGTTCGAGCTTCGCCGCGAGGCCGGGACGCGGGCCGAGGTCGTCTTCCCCACGCAGCGGTAAGAGGTACACGCGTCATGCGGGAGCCCCGGTCCCCGCCCGCCAGCCGTCAGGCTACGGACGAAAGGCGCACGGGTCTGTTGCGGTTCGGTGTCGATTCAGCGCCGGTTCGACCGTCATAGGCTTGTAGGCGTGACCGACGAGCCGCAATGGACACCGCCCGAGCTCGAGCCGCACACGCTCGTGCTCCTGCGCTGGCCCGACGAACTACCGGAGCTGACAGACGACGAGCTCGAGGCGCTGCAGGCCGAGCACGTGGCCTATTTGAGCTCGCTCCGAGAGCGCGGGATCATCGCCGTTGGCGGGCCATTCGAGGGTCAACCCGACGAGCGTTGGCGCGGCATTTCGATCTACCGCGTCCCGCCCGATGAAGCGCGTCGGTACATCGAGCAGGATCCCTCTGTTCGACGCGGGCGCCTGACGTACGACGTGTGGACGTGGCTGGTCCCGGTCGGTGAGCTCCGCGTGTAGATGACTCCAGCTATGCGGATCCTGGTCGCCGAGGACGAGACGATCATCCGGCTCGACCTGAAGGCCTTGCTCGAGCGCTCGGGGTTCGAGGTCGTGGCCGAGGCCCACGACGGCGAGGAAGCGGTCGCTCTCGCGCGGGAGCACGAGCCCGATCTCGCGATCATGGACGTGAAGATGCCGCGGCTGGACGGAATCGAGGCGGCTCGACGGATTCTCGAGGAGCGGCCAATTCCAATCGTGATGCTGACCGCCTACGGTCAGGACGAGCTCGTCTCGCGCGCGGTCGAGGCCGGCGTCTTCGGCTACCTCGTCAAGCCGTTTCGCGAGCAGGACCTGCTGCCGGCGATCCGGGCTGCGCGCGCCAGGCACGAGGAGCTTCTCGAGCTGCGCGAGGAGGCGGAGTCACTGGCTGATGCGCTCGCCTCGCGCAAGGCGATCGAACGGGCGAAGGGACTCCTGATGGAGAAAGAAGGCCTGTCCGAGCAGGACGCGTTCGCGCGCCTGCGGAAGGCGTCGCAGGTTTCCGGACGGCCGCTGAAGGTGGTCGCCGAGGCCGTCGTCGCCACGCTCGGACCCGAACAACCTTCCTAGGCCTGCGCCTGGTCGAAGAGCTGCTCCCAGCGGGCGAGCAGTGACTGGAGCTCGTCGCGTGCCGCGCGATGCGCCGCGACCGTGTCGGCGTCGGCCCAGTCCTCGGCGAGCTTCCGCTCGAGCTCGGCGATCCTCGCCTCGCGCTCGGCGATCTGGGCCTCCGTCCGCTCCAGCTCGGTCGGGCCGGACGGCTTCGGCGGCCGCTGCTTCGCCTTCGCTTTCGGCTGCTCGGGCTCGACCGCACGCGCCGCAGGCGCGGCCAGCTCGTCGCGCCGGCGCACGTAGTCGGCCCAGCCGCCGTCGTACGAGCGGATGGTTCCGTCCTCGACCGCGAGCGTCCGGTGCGCGACTGCGTCCAACAGCGCCCGGTCGTGCGAGACGAGCAGCACCGTTCCGGGAAAGGCTTCGAGGGCGAGCTCCAATGCCTCTCGGCTCTCGAGGTCGAGGTGATTCGTCGGCTCGTCGAGGATGAGGAAGTTCGCGCCAGACGCCACGACGAGGGCGAGCGCGAGCCGCCGCCGTTCGCCACCCGACAGCTTCACGACCGCCTTGTCCTGCTCCTGCCAGCCCGAAAAGAGGAACCGCCCGAGCAGGTTCTGCGCCTGGGGGCGCTTCAGCCCCGTCGCCTTCTGCGCACACTCGAGGACGCTGCCCGTCTCGTCGAGCTCGACCTCGTGCTGCGAGAAGTACGCGGGCACGACGCCGTGGCCGAGCCGGCGTTCGCCTGAAACAGGCTCGCGGATCGAGAGCAGGGTCTCCAGCAGGGTCGTCTTGCCCGATCCGTTCGGCCCGACGAGGGCGACGTGCTCTCCTCGTTCGAGCGCGATGTCCACGTCGTCGAGCAGCTCCTTCTCACCGGCCGCCAGCTCCAGCGTCTTCGTTTCCACGACCGTTCGGCCGCTGCGCGGTGGGTCGAGGAAGTCGAAGCCCAGGCGCTTCTGGCGCATCGTCAGCGACTCGAGCTCCCCGCTCGCCTCCTCGCGTTCGCGTGACAGCCGGCCGATCTGGGTGAGCTTGGCCTGCGCCTGCTTGGCCTTGCTCTTCTTGTAGCGGAACCGCTCGACGAATCGCTCTAGCCGGGCAATGTCCACCGCCAGCCGGTCGGCGGTCTTTCCCGCGGCCGACGCGCGCGCGGCCTTCTCGATTCGCCAGGCATGCCATGGGCCGGCGAAGGAGATCGACCGGCCGCCGCCGAGCTCCAGGACGCCGTTCGTGACCGCCTCCAGGAACCAGCGGTCGTGGGCGACGAGCAGGATCCCGGCGTCGAGCGAGCGCAGCTCCTGCTCGAGCCATTCCAGGCTGGCGACGTCGAGGTGATTGGTGGGCTCGTCCAGCAAGAGCAGGTCGGGATCGCCGCCGAGCGCGCGCGCGAGCGAGGCGCGGGTCAGCTCGCCGCCCGAGAACGTCTCCAAGGCTCGGTCGAGATCGTGCTCGGCGAACCCGAGGCCGCGGACGACCGACGCGGCGCGCTCGCGCCACGCGTATCCGCCGGCGTGCTCGAGACGGGCCTGCGCTTCGGCGTAGCGCCGGAGCGTCGCCTGGTCGTGCGCTCCCTCGGCCATCTTCTGCTCCAGCTGACGCAGCTCTTCCTCCGTCGCCACCAGGTCCGAGGCGCCCGCCAGGACGTACTCGCGCAGCGTCAGGCCCTGGTCGAGCGGCGGCCGCTGGTCGTGCAGCGCGACGCGCGTCCCCTTCGAGAAGACAAGCTCGCCGCCCTGGAAGTCGGTCTCGCCGTTGAGGATCCGGAGCAGCGTCGTCTTCCCGGCGCCGTTCGGACCGGAGAGCGCGATCCGGTCTTTGCGCTCGACCTTGAATGAAACGCCGTCGAAGAGCTGCCAGCCGGAAAGCTCCTTGCGGAGCTGAGATGCGATGACGAGTGCCACCGCTACAGCGTATTCAGCGGTGGGCTACGCGGAAACGGGCGAGCGCACGAGCTGCCGGGCAGCCTCGGCGATGTGGTCGGCGTCGATCCCGGCCTCGGCGAGCAGCTCGGCCGGCTTGCCCGAGTGCGGCATCTCGCGCACGGCGAGCAGCGCGAGGCGAGGCCGCTCATCCGAGCCGGCAAGAGCGGAGAGCACCGCTTCGCCGAGCCCGCCCTCGGCCCAGTGATCTTCGACCGTCACGACCGGCGACGTCAGGGACTGGATCGTCTCCTCGTCGAGCGGCTTGATCGAGTAGAGGTCGATCACCCGGGCTTCGATTCCTTCCGCGGCCAGCTCCTCTGCGGCCTTGATTGCCTCGTGGACGGTGATGCCCGCCGCGATCAGGGTGACGTCCTCGCCCTCCCGCAAGGTTCGCGAGCCACCGATCTCGAAGTCCTCGTCCGCGTCGTAGATGACCGCTGTATTCGGTCGCAGTGTCCGCAGGTAGACGACTCCGTCTCGGTCGGCCATCTTCACGACGAGCTTGGCGGTCTGGTTCGCGTCGCAAGGATGGAGAACCGTCGACCCGTGGACGGCGCGGATCGACGCGATGTCCTCGAGCGCCATCTGGGAAGGGCCGTCCTCCCCGATCGAGACGCCGGCGTGCGAGCCGGAGAGGCAGTAGTTCGCGCGGCTGATCGCAGACATGCGGATGAAGTCGTAGGCGCGCGAGAAGAAGGCGGCAAAGGTCGATGCGAACGGGCGCCAGCCGGTCACCTGGATGCCGACCGCCGCCGCGATCAGCTGCTGCTCGGCGATGAACATCTCGAAGTAGCGCTCCGGAACGGCGTCGCGGAAAATTTCCGCGAAGGTCGAGTTCGAGACCTCGCCGTCCATCGCGACGACGTCGCCGCGCGCCTTGCCGAGTGCAGCGAGTGCGTCGCCGTAGGCCTTACGTGTCGCCACCTCGTCGCCTAGCTCGTAGCGTGGGAGCCGGAGCTCGGTGTTCTCGATCTCGACGTTGCGGCCGCTCGTTTCGGGCTCCTTGACCTCGACGGTGATGTTCCTGATCCCGCCGAGCTCCGCGATTGCGGCCTCCGGATCGTCGAGCGGCTTCCCGTGCCAGCCTGGCTTGTTCTCGACGGCCTTGACTCCTTTGCCTTTGATCGTGTGCGCGACCACTACGGCCGGCAGGTCGGAGGCCTCGGCCTCCTTGTAGGCCTGGTCGATCTCCTCGACGTTGTGGCCGTCGATCTCGATTGCGTGCCAGCCAAAAGCGCGCGCGCGATTGGCGTAGGAGTCGAGATCCCAGCCGTGCATCGTCTCGCCGCGCTGGCCGAGCCGGTTGACGTCGATGATCGCGACGATGTTGTCGAGCTCGAAGTAGGCGGCGTGCTCGAAGCCCTCCCACTGGGAGCCCTCGGCCATCTCGCTGTCGCCGATCAGCACCCAGGTCCGCATCGGCGTCTGGTCGAGCTTCTTGCCGGCGAGCGCCATGCCGACGCCGTAGGGCAGACCCTGCCCGAGCGACCCGGTGGCGACGTCGACCCAGGGAATCCGCGGCGTCGGGTGCCCCTCGAAGATGCTCGAGAACTGCCGGTAGGTCAGAAGCTCCTCGTCCGAGATCACCCCGGCGGCGCGATACACGGCGTAGAGCAGCGTCGAGGCGTGGCCCTTGGAGAAGACGAGCCGGTCGTTGGCCGGGTCCTTCGGCTTGTCGAAGTCGTAGCGCAAGTGCTCGGCCAGCAGCACTGACATCAGATCTGCGGCCGACATGCCGGACGTGGGGTGGCCGGACTTCGCTGCCGCCGCGCAGCGAACCGAATCGACGCGGAGCTGTTGTCCTAGCTCACGCCAGAGTTCCGGACCGTCCATCGGGGGTAACGTAACGGTTCGATGAGGGTTGCAGTCGCGTTCGATCACCGCGGGGTGCGCTTGCGCGAAACCGTGCTCATGGAGCTCGACGCACTTGGGCACGAGACGCTTGATTTCGGGGTCGACACCGACAAGGTCCGGATCGACTATCCGGACAAGGCGCGCGAGCTCGGCGAGGCGATTCAGAACGGTGACGCCGAGCGCGGGATCCTCGTCTGCGGGTCGGGCGTCGGCGCCTCCGTCGCGGTCTCAAAGCTGGACGGCGTTCGCGGCGCGATGTGCCACGACGTCTACTCCGCGCACCAGGGCGTCGAGCACGATGACCTGAACGTGCTCTGCCTGGGGTCCGAGGTCGTGGGCCCGGCACTCGCCGTCGACCTGATGCGCGCCTTCCTGCATGCGGTTTTCGACGGCGGCGAACCGTACACAACCAGACTTCGCAAGATCGAAGACCTCGAGAAGGGAAACGTCAATGTCTAAGAGTCGGCTACACCAGCTTTCGGAGCTCGGCCAGAGCGTCTGGATCGACTTCCTCTCGCGTCAGATGCTTCAGAGCGGCAAGCTCGAGCGGATGATGGAAGAGGACGCCGTCGTCGGCGTTACCTCGAACCCGACGATCTTCCAGAAGGCGATCTCCGAGGGCGATCTCTACGACGAGCAGATTCGCGCCTTGCTCGACGAGCTCGACGACCCGAAGGAGATCTTCTGGCAGCTCGCCGAGAAGGACGTCGGGGACGCCTGTGACCTCCTACGCTCGGTCTGGGACGCCGGCAAGGGCCAGGACGGCTACGTCTCGATCGAGGTCGATCCAAACCTTGCGGGCGACACAGAGGCGACGATCGCCGAGGCGAGGCGCCTGCATGCGCAGATCGACAAGCCGAACCTGCACGTGAAAATCCCGGCGACGAAAGAGGGGCTCCCCGCGATCGAGGAGATGATCGCGAGCGGCAAGAACATCAACGTGACGCTGATCTTCTCGCTAGAGCGCTACACCGAGGTCGCGGAGGCGTACATTCGCGGCCTCGAGCGCCTGGTCGAGTCCGGCGGCGACCCCACGAAGGTCGCGTCCGTTGCGAGCTTCTTCGTCTCGCGCGTGGACACGGAGGCCGACAAGCGCCTCGACGAGATCGGTGGTCACGAGGAGCTGAAGGGCAAGCTCGCGATCGCCAACGCCAAGCTCGCCTACGAGAAGTACAACGAGCTCTTCTCCGGCTCGCGCTGGCAGCCGTTGGCGACCAAGGGCGCGACGAAGCAGCGGTGTCTCTGGGCTTCGACGTCGACCAAGAATCCCGCCTACCGGGATGTGATGTACGTCGAGGAGCTGATCGGCCCCGAGACCGTGAACACGATGCCAGAGGAGACGATCGAGGCCTTCCAGGATCACGGGGAG
>Ga0307323_10000114_pt1 | contig 23400 bp, 30 predicted proteins | sample ER_DNA_381_FD_194496 | JGI IMG/M metagenome (GOLD analysis project Ga0307323, IMG submission 194496) | Bulk soil microbial communities from the East River watershed near Crested Butte, Colorado, United States - ER_DNA_381 | ecosystem: Environmental > Terrestrial > Soil > Floodplain | place...
GCGACGGTGGGGCCGGTCGAGCTCGGTTCCGGCGAGCTTCGGGCCTTGCGGGGGCGGGTCGAAACCGCCGTCTACACGACGGCCAGGAGGGAAGTTTCGTTAAGAGACGAAGAATTCGGCGCAGCGATCCGGCTTGTCGATGCTATGCTCGAAACACGCCAAGCAGCCTGAATGTTGGGCTGGCTTGGCGATTCGTACGTTATGAAGCACCTTCGTCTCGTTCCGATCCTCGCCTTTGTGGCGGTTCTTGCGGCGGCCTGTGGCAGCAGCGACAGCGCGCCCAAATCCGTGCCGAGTGACGCGATTGCCGTCGTCGGCAGCGACACGATCTCGAAGGACGAGTACAACCAGGTGCTCGCGCAGGCGCAGCGCAGCTATGTAGCTCAGAAGAAGCCGTTCCCGAAGGCCGGCACCCAGGTGTACGGCGCTCTGCGCGCGCAGATCATCCAGTTCCTGGTCGAGCGTTCCGAGTATTCCCAGAAGGCCAAGGATCTCGGGGTCAAGGTCACCGACAAGGACATCGAGGACCGGCTCAACCAGGTCAAGCAGCAGTACTTCGTCAATCCGCCTGGTCAGAAGCCCGCCTCCAAGGCAGAGATCGACAAGCGCTACCAGGCGCAGCTAAAGGCTCAGGGGCTGACCGACCAGGACGTCAAGGACGGCATTCAAGCCCAGCTCCTGCGCGAGAAGATCTACAACGAAGTCACCAAGGACGTCAAAGTTTCGGACGACGACGCCAAGAAGTACTACGACGACCACAAGCAGCAGTACACGCAGCCTCCGCAGCCGGAGAATCGCGTCGTCCGCCACATCCTCGTCAAGAATCACGCGCTGGCGCTGACGATCTACAACCAGCTCAAAAAGGGCGCCGACTTCGGCAAGCTCGCGCAGAAGTACTCGATCGATCCGAGCAAGAGCAACGGCGGGATCTTGACCGTGTGCAAGGAGAAGACGGTCAGCTGCCCGCTGAAGACCGTCGCGCCGTTCGAGAACACCGCGTTCTCGCTGCAGACGAACGAGATCTCGAAGCCGGTGCACACGCAGTTCGGCTGGCATGTGATCCAGGCCGTCGGGCCCGTCAAGCCGGCGAAGAAGGCTGGCTCGGTCCCGTTCGACCAGGTCAAGCCTGCGATCAAGCAGCAGCTCCTGCAGCAGAACAAGCAGGATGAGATGACCAAGTGGTGGAACGACCAGAAGAAGACGTTCGCGAAGAAGACGGCCTACCAGACCGGCTACGAGCCGCCCGCGTCTTCGACGACGCAGACGACCACCACGTAGTTTGACGCTCAAGGAGGGCCTGGCGAGACGTGGCCTATGTCGTCTTGGCGCGCTGTTCGCCCCCAGGCTGCGTCCTCAGTCGCGCCAATAGTCTTGACTATTGACGCTCCCTGCGTCCTTCCCTGGGAACGACCATCGCACCCCAACAACGAGCAACGTCCCACCAGGCACTCCTCGACGCGCTGCTCGAGCTGCAGCAGCTCACCGAGCGGCTGCGCCGGGACTGCCCCTGGGATCGCGAGCAGACGGCTCGCACGATCGTGCCGCACACGGTCGAGGAGGCCTACGAGGTCGCCGACGCAGTCGAGCAGGGCGACGACGTCAAGCTCGTGGACGAGCTGGGCGACCTCCTCTTCCAGGTCTACTTCCTCTCGCTTCTGCTCGCCGAGCGCGGCCAGGGCGACCTCGAGCGGGTCGCGCGCGGGATCCACGCGAAACTCGTCGCCCGGCATCCGCACGTCTTCGGCGAGGTCGAGGCTCGGACGGCCGGTCGCGTGCGGGAGAACTGGGAACGAATCAAGCGAGAGCAGGAGGGCCGCGAAGGCATCTTTCACGACGTCCCCGGCAATCTCCCGGCTCTGATCTACGCGCGGAAGGTTCAGCGGCGGGCCGCGGCCGTCGGCTTCGAGTACCCGGACACGGCCGGCGCCCTGGCCGACCTCGAAGACGAACTGCGCGAACTCAACGAGGCGCTGGGCGCCGCCGGGGGCTCGGCCGCGGAGACCGAGCCCGACCCGGAGGTCGCAGGCGAGGTCGGCGACCTCCTGTTCGCCGCCGTCAACGTCGCGCGTCACCTGAACGTCGATCCGGAGCTTGCGCTGCGAACGGTCAGCGAGCGGTTCATGACCCGGGTGGAGAGGGCCGAGGAGCTCGCCGCCGACGAGGGGCGCTCCTGGCCCGAGCTGCCGCTCGAGGAGCAGGATCGCTACTACGACCGGGCCAAGGAGGCGCTCAGGTGAGCGCCATCGCCGAGGTTCACGCCCGGCAGATTCTCGACTCGCGCGGCAATCCGACCGTCGAGGTGGACGTTCGCCTCGAGTCGGGTGCGCTCGGCCGCGCGGCGGTTCCCTCCGGCGCCTCGACCGGTGTTCACGAGGCGGTCGAGCTGCGCGACCAGGGTGAGGCCTATGCCGGCAAGGGCGTCCTCCAGGCGGTCGGCAACGTTGAGGGCGAGATTGCCGCCGCCGTCCGCGGTCTCGAGGCGGGTGAGCAGGAAGCGATCGACCGGCGCCTGATCGAGCTGGACGGAACTCCGAACAAGGGCCGGCTCGGCGCCAACGCCATCCTCGGCGTTTCCCTTGCGACCGCCAAGGCCGCGGCGGTCGAGGCCGGTGTCTCGCTCTTCCGCTACCTCGGGGGCTCAGAGGCCCGGACTCTGCCCGTGCCGATGCTGAACGTGATCAACGGCGGAGCGCATGCGCAGAACTCGATCGACCTGCAGGAGTTCATGCTCGTCCCCGCCGGGGCCGAGAGCTTCCACGAGGCGGTGCAGATCGGCTCCGAGGTGTTCCACGCCCTGCGGTCGCTGCTGCACGAGCGCGGCTTCGCGACGGCGGTCGGCGACGAGGGAGGGTTCGCACCCGACCTCGACTCGAGCGAGCAGGCGATCGAGGTCGTCCTCGAGGCGGCCGAGCAGGCGGGGAGACGCGACCAGGTTGTGATCGCGCTCGATCCGGCCGCCACAGAGGTCTGGAACGACGGCAAGTACGGGTTCGAGGGACGCGAGCTCGGGCCGCAGGAGATGGTCGATTTCTGGGCCGCCCTCGTCGAGACGTACCCAATCGTCTCGATCGAGGATCCGCTCGCCGAGGACGAGTGGCGGGGCTGGGCCGAGCTGACCGAGCGGCTCGGCAGCCGCGTGCAGCTCGTCGGCGACGACCTGTTCGTCACCAACCCAGAGCGCCTCCAGCGCGGCATCGACGAGGTGGTCGCCAACGCGATCCTGGTCAAGGTCAATCAGATCGGAACGCTGACCGAGACGCTCGAGGCGATCCGGTTGGCGCAGGGGAATGGCTACGCCGTGGTGATCTCGCATCGCTCGGGAGAGACTGAGGACACGACCATCGCCGATCTCGCGGTGGCGACCGGCGCCGGCCAGATCAAGACGGGGGCCCCTTCTCGCAGCGATCGCGTTGCGAAGTACAACCAGCTGCTTCGGATCGAGGAGGAGCTTGGCCCGGAGGCGGTGTTTCCCGGCTGGAGCGCGTTCCCCCGCTTCCAGCGCTAATTCCGCAAGCTTCGGACGCCGACGACATCCATGGAGGCGTAGCGTCGAACTGTCGGAGCTACGCTAGGAGCATGGTCGCGAACCAGCCTCGGAGAACCAAAATCGTCGCCACGATCGGTCCCTCGACCGGGACCGCGGAAGGCGTCCGGGCGCTGGTCGAGGCCGGGATGGACGCCGCCCGGCTGAACCTCTCCCACGGCAGCCGTGAGGAGCACGCGGAGCGGGCGGGCCTGGTCCGCGACACCCAGGAGTCGATCGGGAGGCCATTGGCTCTGATCGCCGACCTGCAGGGGCCCAAGCTCCGCATCGGGAAGCTCGATGCGGCGGTGACGCTGAGGCGGGGCGACGAGGTCGTGGTCACCGGTGACGAGAACTCGACCAACGGCGAGTTGCCGGTCCTGCCCGCGGTGATCGGCGAAGTGCTGCAACCCGGCCACGAAGTCCTGATCGACGACGGGCTCGTCCGCCTCCGCGTCGAGCGGGTCGCGAGCGGCAAGGCGCAGTGCGCCGTGCTCGCCGGCGGCGTGGTCACCTCGCACAAGGGCGTCAACGTCCCCGGTGTGCCGGTGCCGATCCCGTCACTGACTCGCAAGGACATGGACGACCTCGAGTTCGCTCTGGAGCTCGACGTCGACTTCGTCGCGCTCTCGTTCGTCCGGTCCGCCGCGGACGTGCGCGACCTCAAAGACTTGATCCAGCAGGCCGGCTCGACGGCCAACGTGATCGCGAAGATCGAGAAGGCCGAGGCGGTCGACGCGCTCGACGCCGTGCTCGAGGAGGCAGACGCGGTGATGGTCGCGCGCGGCGACCTCGGGGTCGAGATCGGGCCTGAGCTCGTGCCGCTGCTGCAGAAGCGGATCATCATCGAGGCCCTCGACCACGGGAAGCCCGTGATCACTGCCACGCAGATGCTCGAGACGATGATCCACCAGCCGGAGCCCACCCGGGCCGAGGCGAGCGACGTGGCGAACGCGATCCTGGACGGGACCTCGGCGGTGATGCTCTCGGGCGAAACCGCGATCGGCGAGTTCCCGATCGAGGCGGTGACGACGATGACACGGATCGCCCGTGCCGTCGAGCCGAGCCTCGGCTACCGGCATCAGCTCCCCGAGGCCGGCGAGGAGCCGACCGTCGGACAGGCGATGTCGAACGGGGCGTGCGACCTGTCGGAGACCCTGCAGGCCGCGGCGATTCTGGTGCCGACCTTCAGCGGCCGCACCGCCTCGGCGGTGGCTCGGCTGCGGCCTCGCCGCCCGGTGCTCGGGCTGACGCATCACGAGTACGCGTGGCGGCAGATGGCGATCGAGTGGGGCGTGATCCCACTGCGAATCGCCGAGTGCGCGGACGTCGAGGAGCTCTGGGAGCGGTCGGTCCAGGCCGCCCGCGAGTCGGGCGTCGTCGAGCCCGGCGACCGCGTCGTGATCACCGCGGGCACGGCGGTGAACATCGCCGGCTCGACGAACGTGATCAAGGTCGAAACGGTTTAGCAAGGAGGTTCTAGGCAGGACCGCGCGGCTTGCGGGCGAACTCGAACGCCCATGCCCGCTGCTGCGAAGAAACGCGGCCGCCGTCCCCGCCGTGGCGTGCTCATCCGCCGTTGGCTGGGGGTCGGCGCGCTCTGTCTGGTCGGCCTCCTCTACTACCGGCCGCTCCAGACCTACCTGAACACACGGCACACGCTCGTCGAGCGGGCGGCGCAGGTGAAAAGTCTTCGCGGTGAGCAGCAGCAGCTCCAGCAGAAGCTCACCGCTGCCGCGGGCGACGCCGCCCTCGTCCGCGAGGCCCGGCGGCTCGGTCTCGTCAAGCCCGGCGAGCGGTTGTTCATCGTCAAAGGGATTCAGGCATGGCAGGCGGCGCAGCGTACGATCAGGCGGCATGGACGATGAGGCCGTCGTCGAGCGCCAACTCGGTCGCTCCCCGCGCGCTTTTCGGCGGGTAGCCCTCCGCTGCCCCTGGGGCCGACCGGCCGTCACCGAGCAGTGGCCCGTCGATTCCGAGGGCGCGCCCTTCCCGACGACGTTCTATGTCACCTGCCGGTATCTCGTGGCTGCGATTTCGAGGCTCGAGGCGGCGGGCGGCGTCGAGCGCTGGACCCGCGCCGTCGACGAGGACGCGTCGCTTCGGTCGAGTCTCGAGCGCGCGAACGACGAGCAGCGCCGGCTTCGGCCCGAGGTTCCCGGCGGAATCGGCGGCTCGACGCGTGGCGGCAGCCTGAAGTGCCTCCATGCGCACGTCGCTTTCGCGCTTGCGCGGCCAGGCTACGAGCTCGGCGAGCGGATTCTCGCCGAGGTGGATGCGCCCTGGCCCGATTCAGGTTGTTGCAGCGCGGAATAGTCTCGGCGTCATGCCGATTGCACTCGACCAGACACGCCGCGAATGGGAGCTCGGCTACCGCCGACTCCAGGACGAAGCTCGCGAGTCACCTCGTGGCGAGGCGGTTCTCTCGGAGGTCAACGCCGTCACCGCAGAGCTTCGCCGCCGCGTCGGGCAGACGTTCACCCTCGCCGAGCTCGCCGACGCGTACGCGGGGTCCGAGGCCTGGACCCGTGAGGCCGTCGAGGAGATCCAGCCCGCCGGCGGCTGGCCTCGCCGGCTCTCGGCGGTGAGCGACGCGGCTTTCCACCTCTACTCGCGTGGTGCGGTCGACTACGCCCCGTGACGTCCCACTCTCCGCAGCAGCTCAAACTCAGGCGCCAGGCCAAGCGTCACGCCACGCGCAACCGAGCGCTCCTGGCAGTCGCGCTCGTGCTCGCGTTCGGGATCGGGATCGCCCTCGGGCAGGCGCTGCACGACAACCCGCGGCCCGGCGGCGAGCAGACGTCGTTCCGGACTTTTCCACCGCTGACAGCGACAAACGGCCGCTAGGTTAAGAAGTTGCAGCTTTGGGTAGCTTCGCGAGTATGTCGCGCCGAGAGTTTCCCGGAAGACGCGCCCCCACAAGCGATCCTGACTGGCTGACGCTCGGTCAGGCCGCCAAATACCTGGGGGTCGCGCAGAGCACGATTCGCAAGTGGTCAGACCAGGGTCGGGTGCCCGCCTTCTACACACCGGGCGGCCACCGGCGTTACCGAAGGCCGGACCTCGACAACTTCCTGAACCGCTCAGGGCCAGGCGGAAACGCGCAACAGGGACCTCTCGTGCTGATCGTCGACGACGACGAGCGGGTGCGCGAGTACGTGCGCGTCAATCTCGAGATGGAGGGCTACTCCGTGCGCGAGGCCGGCAATGCCGAAGAGGGGCTAGCGGTGCTCGAGGACGTCTCACCCGACCTCGTTCTCCTCGACGTGATGATGCCCGAGGTCGACGGGTGGGAGATGCTGCGGCGCGTCCAGGAGCGCCATGGAGTCGGAGCGATCCCGGTCGTCATGTTCAGCGGCAAGGTCGACGACGAGGCTGCTGCGGAGGCCACGGCCCGCGGCGCTCAGGGCTTTCTCGGCAAGCCCTTCGACCCCCAGCAGCTGATCGAGCACGCGAAGCAGCTGCTCTCGGTCTGACCTGAGCCGGGACCGGCAGCTCGAACGCTGGGTCGTCCATCACCGGACGGGCTGGCTGAACCCCGTCTTCGAGGGGCTCTCCTGGGCCGGTGGGCAAGGTCTCGTCTGGCTCCTGATCGCGCTTGGGCTCGCCCTTTGGTGGCGCCGGCCGTTTGTCTTTCTCCAGGTTGCACTGGCTGATTTCACCGGCCAGCTGGTCTCGTACGGACTCAGGCAGGCGATCGGCAGGCCGCGCCCGCCCGAGATCTATGCGGAGCCCAAGGCACTCGTGCACGTGCCGCACGACGGCTCCTTTCCATCGGGTCATGCCACCTCGAGCTTCGCCTGCGCGACGACGCTTGCGTTCTTCGCGCCCCGGGCAGCGCCTCTGTTTCTCGTCCTGGCCGCCGCGATCGCCTGGTCACGCGTCTACGTTGGCGTGCATTACCCGCTCGACGTCCTCGGCGGCGCCGTCCTCGGCGTCGCGATCGCTATAGCTCTTCGCTGGCTTGTAACAGGCCTGCGCCGATCACGGCGAGCGACGCCAGCAAGCTGATCCAGATTCCGATCCCGCGCCCGCCCGCGGGCAGGAACTCGTCCGGAATCGAGATCAGCCGGATCAGGACGAAGATCGTCGAGAGCGACCCCAATGCGATCACGACGAGGCTGTCGGGCACCGTCGCGGGCAGCTCGATGCCGGCTTCGCGGAGCGCAACCAGTGCAATGACCGCAAGTCCGATGAAGAAGACGAGCTTCCCCAGCGTTCCCGTGTGCCAGCCGATGACGGCGATCGTCGGGCCGATCGACCCCGACCCCGCGTACCAGTCTGTGAAGGCGGAGACGCTGAGCACGAGGCCCGCGACCCAGGTCGCCCGCTCCCCGACGGCGGTCATGCCGCCCGCCATCGCGCCGGCACGACTCAGGGGCCTGGCGCTCAAGCTGCTGCCTGTCTGGGGCTCGTCGGATTCCACGCTCGAAGTATGTTCATCTTCCTGGTTAGATTGGCACGTTGCCGATCAAGGGGTCGGTCTGACCGCTCAGAGCCCGAACAGCCTCTGGACCTGATGCCACATAGCGATGCTCAGGTAGACGCTGAGCGCGAGCAAACCGACGACGATCAGCCAGAAGCGGATGTTCGCGGCCCGGCGCTCGCGCGTTCGCTGGAGCCGCGCGTGGCGCTTGGCTCGGTGACGCACGTATTCGCGGCGAACGGCGCCGGGATCGTAGACCGGGACGTCCGGCGGCGACTTCCTTGCGGGCTCCGCCATCGGCAAGAGTCTAAAAGCCCTGCATGTTGTCATGCGTCCATACTTCCTCTCGGGGGCGATGAGCAGCGAAACAGTGACAGTCGGAGAGGCGCCGGCGCTCGAGCCATTGGCCAGGGCTCTACGGCGGCTGGCGGAGGGAAGCTCGGTCGACGAAGCGCTCCGCGCGATCGTCGAGGGGACTGCCTCGGCGTTGTCGGCTGAGGTCGTCGTCCTTCGCGTCCTCGACGAGAGCACCGGGATCCTCGAAGCGCGCGCGGTCGCGGCCTCGTCGACTGCGGTGATGGCCGAGCTCCAAGGATCGCGAACCTTCCCGGCACCTGCAGCGGAGGCGTCGCCTTCGACGGGAGAGCGCCTTGGCCTCGCGGTTTCCTTGGAGGTTCCGATTGTCCTCGGCGACCGCGAGGTCGGGCGGCTCGACGTGCTTCGGCATAAGCCGCTTTTCACCACGGCCGAGGAGGCTCTGGCCCGAATGGCTGCGGACCATGCGACGGTTGCGCTCTCGGGAATCGGCGGCAACGGCAGGAGCGCGCCCCCGTTGCCCCCGCGAGAGCTCTTACGGCTCGGCGGCGACGCGCTCGCGACCGGGCTCGACGAAGGGCGCACGGCCGAGGAGGTAGCAAGGCTGGCGGCCGAGGGCGCGGGCGCCGAGTCCGCGATCGTCTGGCGGCTCGGCGACGACCTCCAGCCCCAGGTTGCGGGCTCATACGGGACCGTCGCGGCCGATCCGGAAGGCGTGGCGGAAGCGCTCGGCGCGAAAACACCGTTCTCGATCGCGGCCGGCTCGTGGGTTCTGCAGCTCGGCCAGCCCCCACTGGGCGCCCTGCAGCTTCGATTCGCGCAACCCGTCCTGCCTTCCGACGAGGTGCTCGACGCCCTGACCACGTTCGCCGCTCGTGCGGCTCACGCGCTGCGTTCGAGCGAGCACGCGCGCCGCCAATCGGTCGAGCTGGAACGAAGCCGGGCGCTGGTCGCCGTCGTCGGGCAGGCGATCGCACAGCTTTCGCTCGCCCACACCCTGGAGACCGCGATCGCCCGGATCGCCGAGCTCCTCGAAGCGGAGCATCTCGCCGTCTACCTGCTCGAGCCCAAGGAGGATCGGTTGGTCGAGGCGGCGGGCCGCGGGCTCGCAGGGCCTCACGTTCGCGTCGCGGAGCGCCTGATCGAGCTCGCACGCGGCCCGCTGCGCGGGCAGGAGGCGATGATCATCGACGACGCGAAAGCTGATCCGCGGCTGGCTCCCGTTCGTGAGCAGCTGGCCGAAACGGGCATCGAGGCCGCCGTCGGCCTGCCGCTGCGCGTGCGTGAAGACTTGATTGGCCTGCTCGCGCTCTATCCACGGCGCGGGCGCGAGCTGACGACGGACGAGCTCGCGCTCGTCACCGCCCTCGCCGCTCAGCTCGCCGTCGCGGTCCAGAACGCCCGCCTCCACGAGCAGGTCAAGCAGCGTGACAGCGAGCGTCTCGAGGCGCTCGAGGCCGAGCAGGAAGCGTCGCGCCGTCTCCGCTCGCTCTACGAGATCTCGCGCACCTTCGCCCAGAGCCTGTCGCTCGAGACCACACTCGTAGCGCTCGTGCGCACCTTCGCCGAGCTGCTCGAGCTCGATGCGGTCGGGATTCGAATGCCCGACGAGCGGGGCGAGGCGCTCATGACCCAAGCGCTGCACGTGCGTGACGAGCGTCTGACCGAGGCGGTGCAAACGATCCTGATGCGGCCCCAGCCGTTCTCGCCGCGCCTCCGGCGTCTGTTCGCCGGAGGGCGGCCGTTCCTGCTCGATCCCGGCATCGCCCGCGAGCTCGGCGGGGCGTACGCCCTGCTCGTACCCTTCCTCGAGCGAGGCTCGACAACGGCGATCGTCCCTGTCTCGACGCCCGCCGAGGTGCTGGGCACGATGACACTGCTCTCGCTCGACCCGGCACGGCCGCTCGGCGAGGGCGATCTCGAGCTCGCGCTCTCGATCGTCGGGCAGGCCGCGCTGGCACTCGAGAACGCGAGGCTCTACCAACAGCAGAAACGCTTCGCGGACACGATGCAGAGGTCACTCCTGCCGCGTGTCTATCCGAAGCTCGAAGGGATCGAGGTGGGCGACGTGTACGAGTCGTCGGCCAGGCTGGACGTGGGCGGCGACGTCTACGACTTCCTCACGCTCGACGACGGACGGCTGGCGGTCGCGCTCGGAGACGTCACCGGCCACGGCATCGACGCCGCCGCCGACATGGCGATGGCGAAGTTCGTGTTCCGCTCGCTGGCCCGGGAGCACCCCGAGCCCGGCGACTTCCTCTCGGCCGCGAACGAGGTCGTCGTCGGCGAGGTCGCCCTGAGCAAGTTCATCACGATGCTCTACGTCACCGTCGATCCCACCACAGGCGACGTGAAGTGCGGCAGCGCGGGCCACCCCTGGCCGAGGATCGTGACCTTGGCCGGTCAGGTCACGGCGCTGCCGGCGCGCGGGCTGGCCCTGGGCATCGACCCGGGGCAGGCCTACGACGAGATCAGTGAACGGCTCCCGGCCGGAGGCGCCCTCGTCCTCTACACGGACGGCGTCGTCGAGGCGCGGCGCGAGGCCGAGCTCTACGGCGACGAGCGGCTCGACGCGCTGCTCGCCGCGAACGCCGGCTTGTCTGCGAAGGAGCTAGCGCGCGCGGTCGTCGACGACTGTCGTGCGTTCACCGGCGGCGACCTCACGGACGACTGCGCCGTCGTCGTCATCCGCAGGATTTGACCGAGCTCCACCGGCCGGCTTCGGGGCGCGTGCTGCGGATCGCCCACCGCGGAGGCGCGGGAATCGCTCCCGAGAACACGCTTGCTGCCTTCCGGCAGGCGATCGACGTAGGCGTCGACTTCGTCGAGTTCGACGTGTTCGATCTCGACGACGGCACCCTCGTGGTCGCCCACTCCGACGATCTGCTCGAGGTGAGCCACGGCGCCGCTCGGGGCCGGGTCAGCCCGCTGGCGTTGGCCGATTTGCGGCGTGCGGCGCCGGACGTGCCGCTGCTCGACGAAGCGCTCGCGTTCTTCGCCTCGACCGAGGTCGGCCTCCATCTCGACGTCAAGTGTCACCGTCACGGGGGGGAGGTTGCGGCCGCGCTTCGCCGTCACGGGCTCTTGGACCGTGCGGTCGCCAGCTCCTTCTGGGTGCAAGCGTTGCGGGACCTCCGGGCGATGGAGCCGCGGCTGGCAATCGGGATCACCTACCCCGAGGATCGTCACGGCCTGGCCAGGCGGCGGCTGCTGGCGCCGCTCGTTCCCGGGACCGTGCGGCTGCTCGGGCGAGCACTTCCCTACCGTCTGCCACGAATGCTGAGAACGACCGGCGCGAGCATCGCCATGCTCCATTACGCGGTTCTCTCGCGCGCAGCGGTCGGTCGCTGTCACGCCGCCGGTGCGGCGGTGTGGGCGTGGACGGTCAACGAGCCCGGAGTCCTGCAGGAGGCAATGTCTCTCGGAGTCGACGGCGTCATCAGCGACGACCCGCGGCTGTTCCTACAATGACGGCGTGAAACGAGGGGTTCTCGCAGGGATTTTTGCGCTTGCGCTGGCCGCGGGCGGTCTGTCCGCGGCGGCGGTCGCCTCCGGAGCAGGGCCACTGTCGCTGGTCGCCACCACGACCGGCACGACCAGCACCGGCACAACCACGACTGCTCCCGCCGTGATCGCGGCCGGCGTCTCGATCGGCGGTATCCCGGTCGGAGGCATGACCGCTGACGACGCCTACCTTGCCGTCGGCGACTCGTTCTCCCGACCGCTGGCGATCGTCGTGCGGACCCACCGGCTGGCGCCCGACCCGTCGCAAATCGGCGCCTCGGCGCGCGTTGGGGAAGCCGTGGCACGCGCCGGCAACGCGGCGCCCGGCGCCCGTATCCCGCTCGAGGTGACCGTCAACTCGGCGCGGGTCCGGGCCTACGTCGCACAGATTGCGAAACGGTTCGACCAGGAGTCCGTCGACGCCCAGCTCTTCCTCCGCAATCTCCGTCCCTGGATCGCCAAGCCGGTCGCCGGCCTGACGCTCTACCGCGGGCGTGCACAGGCCGCGATCGAGAGCACGCTGCTCGCCAACAAGCGCGGGCCCCTGCGGCTGCGCCAGAAGGTGACGCCTCCGGTGGTCACTCGGCTCAATTTCGGCCCGGTGATCGTGATCCGGCGGGCCTCGAACCAGCTTTACCTCTATCGCGGCATGAGGCAATGGCGCCTGTTCACGGTCGCGACCGGCCAGTCGAGCTACCCGACTCCGCTCGGTCGCTTCCACGTTGTCGTCAAGTGGAAGAACCCCTGGTGGTACCCGCCCGCCTCGCGCTGGGCCCAGGGGTTGAAACCGGTGCCGCCCGGCCCCGGCAACCCGCTCGGCACGCGCTGGATGGGCCTGAGCGCCCCCGGGGTGGGCATCCACGGCACTCCGGACGCCGCCTCGATCGGCTATTCGGCCTCACACGGCTGCATCCGGATGCGAATCCCCGAAGCCGAGTGGCTCTTCCGCCACATCGACATCGGCACCACCGTTTTCGTCGTCTCGGCATGAAACTGCGCCCGGCGAGGCTGGCCCTGCAGGCGCTCGCGCTCGCCGGCGTCGCCGGGCTGCTCGTGCTGCTGGTCTGGAAGCTGACGCACGACCCGGGCGGCGGCGTTGCGGCGCAGCTGTCGCAGGGCAAGCGGCCGCAGGCTCCCGACTTCACGCTGCCGCGCCTCGACGGCCAGGGCTCGGTCGATCTGGCCGCGATCAAGAAACCGCGCGTGATCGACTTCTTCGCCTCGTGGTGCTACGCGTGCCCGCGAGAGTCGAGGCGCCTGGAGAAGTACTCGCGGACATATGCGGGCAGGATCGCCTTCGTCGGCGTGAACACACTCGACGCCGGTACCGATGCCAGGAAATACGTCCAGCGCTACGCGTTGACGTACACGATCGTCCGTGAGAACGGGCGGAAGGTCCTGAACGCATGGGGCGGCCTCCCGATCCCGCGCATCTTCTTCATCGACCGAAACGGCAAGGTGATCGGCGAGATGCAGGCCGAAGAGGATCTGCCGCGCTTCCTGAAGAAGCTCGCGCTGGACGCATGAGGCGGCTGGCGCCTTTTGTCGCCGCGGTGCTGTTGCTCGCGCCGGCGGCGGCCGCGAGCGAGCACCATCCGACCCTGAATGAGCTCGAGAACGAGATCATGTGCCCGGTGTGCGGGACGACCCTGGCTCAGTCCGACTCGCCCGCCGCGCACGCGATCGAGCGCGACATCAGGGCACGAATCGCCAAGGGCTGGACGAAGAGCCAGATCAAGGACTCGCTCGTTCGCGACTATGGCGAGGAGATTCTCGCCTCGCCGCCCAAGCACGGCTTCAACCTGCTCGCCTGGCTGCTGCCGCTCGCCGGCCTGGCCGCGGCTGCGGCGGTGCTCGGAGTCGCCGCCTGGGGCTGGAGCCGGAGAAAGCCGGAGCCGGAGACCGTGTCGCCGCAGTCGCTGAACGGACACGGCCCGATCGATCCGGAGCTCGACCGGCGCGTGGACGAAGAGCTCGCCCGGCTCGACTGACATGGCGGGCCAGATTCCGGTCGCGTTTCTCGCCGGGCTCGTCTCCTTCGTGGCGCCTTGCGTCCTTCCGCTCGTGCCGGGGTATCTCTCCGCAGTCTCGGCCGTCGAGGCGGGGCAGCTGGGAGAGCGGGCCACGACCAAACGAGTCCTCGTCCGCAGCCTGCCGTTCGTCGCCGGCTTCACCGTCCTGTTCGTGGCGCTCGGCGCCGGTGCCGGGCTGGTCGGAGACGCGGTCTCGTTGAACTCGACGCGCGTCCAGGCCGTCGCCGGCTTCGTCGTCGTCGTGTTCGGGCTCGCCTTCGCGGGCCTGATTCCGTTTCCGGAACGGCTGGTCGCGCCGGGCCTGGTCGGCAGCGCGCGGAGCCGGGGGTCGGGGGCACTCCTGGGCGCCGCGTTCGCGGTCTGCGCCGCTCCCTGCATGGGCCCAGTGCTCGGGGCGATTCTCGTCCTCGCCGGCTCGACGACGACCGTTCTGCGTGGCTCAGTCCTCTTGTTCGCCTATTCGCTCGGACTGGCCGTGCCGTTCGTCCTGGCCGGGATCGCCTTCACCCACGTGATGGGGCCGTTCCGCTGGCTACGCGACCATTACGTCGCGATTCGGACCGTGAGCGGCGCCTTCCTGGTCGCGATCGGCCTGCTCCTCTTCTTCGACCGGATCTGGTGGCTCAGCATCGGCTTCAACCGCGCCCTCGACGCGGTCGGCTTGCATTAGACGACAGGTGGCGGGAGCTCGAGGGAGCCGGCCGCCACGGTGGCGGCCGCCGCTTCCAGCTGGGGCAACAGGGAAGCGAGATCGACGCCCCGGTGCGCCGGCCCGTAGGGAGAGAGCCGGCGCCGGGCCTTCTCGAGCTGGCGTTCGCAGCCGACGCGATTGCCGCGGCCGGCCTGGTACCAGGCAACGGCAACATGGACGAGCCCCTGGAGAAAGTCGCGCTCCGCCGGCTCGGCGGCACGCCAGGCATCCTCGAGCTCCTCGTGCGCCGCGAAGAACTCGCCGGCCCGGATCAGCTCGAGGCCTCGCTCGTAGGAATCCGTTGTCATTTCCGTCACTTCAGCGCTTTGGGAGGTCGGGCGAGAGTGTTACGCTCGTCACGTGGCGACGATCCTGCTGGCGGGAGTCGACCTCTACTTTCGCGGCAAGCTCGAGGGGTTGCTTCCGGGCCACCATCTGATCACGACCGACAACGTCGATCCTCCCGACGTGGTCATCGCGGACATCGCGCGAGTCGATCCGGACGACGTCGCAGACGCCTATCCCGACGTGCCGATCGTCGGCTTCACGAACCACACCGACACCTCCGGGCTCAGGCGCGCCCACGAGGCCGGCTTCGACCAGGTGCTGGCCAAATCGGCCTTGACGGAGCGGGCGAAGGACCTCATCGAGGAGCTGACCGCCTGAGTACACTGGTCGGCCGATGACGTACATCATCGCCGAGCCCTGCATCGACATCAAAGACCTTTCGTGCGTCGATGTCTGCCCGGTCGACTGCATCCACGAGTTCGACCGGATCCTGATCATCGACCCGGAGGAATGCATCGACTGCGGGGCCTGCGAGCCCGAATGCCCCGTCGAGGCGATCTTTCCGGAGGACGCGCTGCCGGACAAGTGGAACGCCTTCGTCAAGATCAACTACGCCTACGGCGACGCCGACGTCATCAACTCGCTCGTCAACGAGTACGCGACGGAGCACAACGTGCAGAACCCGCCCCTCGAGGGCTGACTGCCGCGTTTAGCTAGCCGGCGCCCCGGAACAACTCCTAGGTCTACGAATTACGAAAGGGGTTTTCGCATGCCACAGGAAGCCTGGAGTGCCAAGCGCGAGCGTCAGTACGAGCACATCAAGGAAGGCGAGAAGAAGCAGGGCCGTTCGACGAAGCGGGCCAAGCAGATCGCAGCGGCAACGGTGAACAAGGAGCGGGCTCGCAAGGGTGAAGCGAAGTCGGCCTCCCGGAGCTCGACCCATGACCTCTCCTCGGGTCGCCGCGGCGGCCTACGCTCGGGCACGAATCGGCCCAAGGGGCGCACGAAGGAGCAGCTCTACAACGAGGCCAAGCGCAGGGGCGTCAAGGGGCGCTCGCGGATGACCAAGGCCCAGCTGCAGCGGGCTTTGGCGGGCAAGAGCTCCCGCTCGCGGTAGCCCTGGGTCCGGTAGGTATCGTCCCGGCGGTGAGGCCGCAGACTCTCGACCACGTCGCTCTTTGGGTTGCCGACCGCGACCCGATCGCGGATTTCGTGACCAGGCATCTCGGCATGCACGTGATCGAGAAAACCGACAAGTTCACGCTCGTGGGGTCCGATGCCCGGCGAGGCAAGCTGACCCTCTTCGCGGCCGAAGGGCCCCGCGAGCGCGGCGCACTCAAGCACATTGCGCTGCGCGTCAACGACCTGCGCGCGGCGATCGCCGAGCTCCCGGAGAATCTCGAGGTCGAGCAGCCTCGCGACGGCGAGGCGTACTTCGACGTCCACGAGGGTCTCCGACTGGGGCTCGTCGAAGGTCGCACCGAGGTGGACTACGACCTAGATCACGCTGCGCTCTTCTCGGCCGACCCGGTCGCGACTGCCCGTGCCTACGAACGGCTGGGGTTCCGCTATGCGCCGCCGGGCCCTTCGGAGCAGCCGCGGGTCGAAGTCGGGGGCGCGTTCGTCGAGCTGCACGAGGGCGAGCCTGGCGCGCCCGAGCGCCCGCTGCTGAACCACCTCGCCGTGCTCGTCGACTCGGCGGAGGAGCACATCACCGAAGCCGAGGAGCTTGGGGTCGAGATCGACGACGTCGTCGACGCGCCGAACACGTACGCGGTCTTTGTTTTCGGGCCGGAGCGGGTTCGGATCGAGTACGTCGAGCACAAGGCGTCCTTCTCGCTGACGTAGTTGGTCGTTGCGGGCGCCGGCATGGCCGGGCTTTGCGCGGCCGCTCGCGCGCGTGAGCTGGGGCTGGCGCCGGCCGTCCTGGAGAAGGGCGAGCGGCCCGGCGGCTCGATGCTGCTTTCGAGCGGTGTCGTTTGGCGCTACCGGTCGTTCGAAGAATTTCGCCGGCAGTGTCCGGCCGGTGAGCCGCGGCTGCAGACGGCGATCGTCGAGCGGCTCGACGCCGCGCTTGACTGGCTCGAGTCGCTCGGGGCGCCTGTCGTCTCCTCGCAGACAGCGAACCCGCTCACGACCGGCCGCCGCTTCGACCCGCGCGGGCTGACCGAGGCGCTCGTCCGCGCCGCGGGGGACGTTTCGTTCGGGCGCGGCCTGGTGCCAGGCGACGGGACCGGTCCGCTTGTGCTCGCAACGGGCGGTTTCCCCGTGCGCCTGGCGCGCGAGCACGGGTTGCCAGTCCGCGCGAATCCCTGGAGCGCGGGCGATGGGCTCGCGCTCGGCCTCGCCCGCGGTGCCAAAACGACGCCCGGGATGGACGAGTTCTACGGACGCGCGATGCCGGCCCCTCCGGCGAGTTGGGGGGAGGCGGAGTACGTCGATCACGCTCAGCTGTACGGACGCTCTGCGACCGTCCTCGACGAGGACGGCGACGAGATTCCGGTCGACGCGGAGGACTGGTCGGAGAACGGGCTCGTCCAGGAGATTGCCCGGCGTGGCGGGCGGGCCTGGTACGTCGTCTCGCCGGCCGACCTCGGCCGACCGACGCCTTACGGGACGATTGCCGAGGCGATCGAACGGGCGCGCACGGCGGGCGGGACGATCGTCGAGCGAACTGATGGGCGCCTCGCTGTCCACGTCGCGGCCGCTGTCACGCACACGATCGGCGGGCTGGCGATCGACGAGCGCGCACGCGTGCTCGACGCCGGCGGGAAACCAATCGAGGGGCTCTACGCGGCGGGCGTCGACGCCGGCGGCTGGTCGACCGGTGGCTATGCGAGCGGGCTCGCGGCGGCGCTCGTTCTCGGCCTGGCGGTCGCCGAGGACTTAGCTAGCTAAGGGGCTGCAGGTAGGCGCAGGGCCGCGGGTCGCCCGGAAGCGGCGACGGCGATACCTTCGAGACCCGCAGCCTGCTCTCGCCCTCTTCGACGATCTCGCCGACTCCGGGAGGCTCGCCCTCCCGTTCGCTCAGCGTGTAGCCCGTAGGGCTGGAGACGAACAGGAGGTAACCGTTCTCGGCCATCGCGGGATCTTAATTCTCGCTCTCCGCCGCGTAGCGCGGCAGAACGACACGAACGGCCGTACCTCCGTTCGCTCCGGCGCCGACGGTCATGCGGCCGTTCAGGGTGCGTGCCCGCTCCTCGATCGCCTCGAAGCTCCGCCGCCGGCGCTCGCCCGTGCCGTCGTCCGAAATCTCGGTCGCGATCTCCCCGTCGACCTGCTCGACCCTGATCGAGATCCGGGACGGGGGCCCGCGCCGGATCGCCTGGCTGACCGCCTCGCGAATGATCTGGTAGAGCCCGACCTGGGCCTTCTCGGCGAGATTGTCGGCCGCGTCGAGATCGAGGTCGATCTGCACCTGGTTGGACAGCCCGACCTGGTCGGCAAACGCGCGCACCGCCGGCGCGAAGCCCTGGTCTCGCAGGACGACGGGCTCGACGTTGAACGAGAGCTCCCGCAGCGAGCGGATCGTCTCGCGGTGGCGTTCGAGCGCCGAGGCAAGGACGCGCCGGGCATCGTCCAGGCGCTCGGAGTCGATCGAGCCGATCGCCGCGTCGAGCATCAGCCCGATCCCGGCCATCGACTGGACGGGGCCGTCGTGGAGGAAGAGCGCGAGCCGGCGCCGCTCGTCTTGCTCCGCGGTGACGATCTGATCGGACAGGCGCGCCCGCTCCGCCTCGCGCACTTTTGCCTCGGCGAGCAGGCGCGCGTTCTCGGCCGCCCGCGCGGCGAAGTCCGCCAGCACGGTGGCACGAACGACGTCGCCGCGGTCGAAGGGCCGGTTCCGCGTCAGCCGCAGTGAGGCGATCTCCTCGCCGTGCACCCGAAGCGGGAAGAGGACGGATCTCTCCGCCGGCGCGGTCTTCGGATTGGCGCCCGGTGGCAGCATCTGGGCCCTGGCGCGGAAGATGCGCTCAGCTTCGCGCCGCGTCTGCTCGAGGATCTCAGCCGCGGCGCGCGTCTGCGCGATCGTGCCCATCGACTCGACGAGAGACTCGAGGAAGTTCGCCTGCGCGACGAGCTCGCCCTCCTTGACCTCGTGGCGGCGTCGTTCCGCGACCAGAAGCAGGGAGAACGCGAGCACGCCGGCGGCTCCGACGGCGCCTGCGAGGCCGATCCACGCGAGCCACCCGGCGCCTGTTGCAAGACCCACGATCGCTACGACCGCGAAGGCGACCACCGCGACGACGGCTAGCGCCGCTCTAGCCACTAATCGATGATCGCGTCGCGAAGCGCAATCGCAACCGCGTGCGTCCGCGTGTCCGCCTCGAGCTTGGTGAGGATGTGCCGCACGTGGCTCTTGACGGTCTCCTGGCTGATGAAGAGGCGCGCGGCGACGTCGGCGTTGGACATCCCGTCGGCGAGCAGTTGCAGGATCTCGCGCTCGCGCCCGGTCAGCATCTCGTCGCGCGCGTCGCCGAGGAAGGCCGGCATCAAGGCCGGGTCGACGAAGCCGTCGCCGGCGACGACCTTGTCGATCGCCTTCAGCAGGGTCTGGTGCGGCGCCTCCTTGAGGATGTACCCCTTGGCTCCCGATTCGAGGCCTCGGCCGAGCAGGCTGCGCTCGCTGTAGGCCGTGAAGATGAGCACGGCGGTCTCCGGCACCTTCTCGGTCAGGATCTTCGTCGCCTCGAGCCCGTCCATGCCGGGCATGCGGACGTCCATGATCACGACGTCCGGCTTCCGGCGCTCCGCGAGAGCGACCGCCGTGGCCCCGTCCGAGGCCTCGCCGACGACGCGAATGTGCGGCGCGCGAGAGAGCGAGAGCCGCAAGCCCTCGCGAACGACCTCATGGTCGTCCACGATCAAACAGGTGATCTCGTTGCGTCCCTGCCCATTTTCCGCCACGGCCTGCGGAATTGTATGTGGCAAATCGGCGGTTGGTCAGACCGCGAGCTCGAGCTGCTCCGCGATCACCGGCGGCTCTGGCTGCAGGCGGTGCCGTCGGCGGTCGCGGATGCCGTATTCCTTTGCGAGTGCATCGACCTGCTTTTTCAGCGGTGAGGCCTGGTCTTTGCCCAGATACGCACGCCTTCGGTAGAGGCGCTGATAACGCTCGAGCTCCTCGGGCCAGTCGTGCTCGAGGTTCTCGAGGAAATGCTCGCGCGTGCCTGGGCGCAGGAAGAGCAGGTTCGCCCAGATTCCGCAGGCGCCGGCCTCGCGCGCGCCTCGCACGACGTCGCGAAGCTGTTCGGGCCGGTCCGAGATCCCCGGCAGGATGGGCGCCATCCCGACCGAGGCCCGAACGCCTGAGTCGACGAGCGTCTTGAGCGCCCGCAGCCGCTGGCGCGGATGGGCGGTCGACGGCTCGGTCCTGCGCCAGACGTCCTCGTCCAGGGTCGGGATCGAGAACATGACCGACACCTCGGCGCGGCGCGCTGCCTCCACGAGCACGTCGACGTCGCGAACGATCATCGGCCCGCGCGTGATGATGTTGAGCGGGTTGTAGGCGTCTGCGAGCGCCTCGAGGCAGCCACGGGTGAGCTTGTAGTGGCCCTCGGCGGGCTGGTACGGATCGGTCGCCGCGCCGATCGCGACCGTCTCGCGTCCCCACGAGGCGCGGGCCAGCTCGCGGCGAAGCACTTCGACCACGTTCACCTTGACACGGATCGAGCGACCGTAGCGATCGTCCGAGGGGCGCTCGGCTCGCCGTTCGAACGCCCTGACGTAGCAGAACGTGCAGCGATGGACGCAGCCCATGTAGGGGTTGAGCGACCAGTCGAAGCGCATCCCCTTGACGCGGTTGAGGGCGCTCTTGCACGGCTCTTCGCGGTACTCCGCGCGCATGTCGAAAGTATACGAACAGACGTTCGTGTCGTCGAGTGTCATTCGAGCAGCAGGCCGTCGCGCTATTGGGGGCCGAAGGCCCCGCTACACTCCGACGAGACCTTGGACGACGACCCACTCAGTCCCCAGCCCGGAGAGGCCGGGACTCCATGACACTCTCTCTAGAGCTCCTCGGCGTCGCGGCGCTGATCTTGCTCAACGCGTTCTTCGTTGCGGCCGAGTACGCACTCGTCACCGCGCGCCGAACGAAGATTCAGGAGCTCGCCGAGCAGGGCAACCGGCGTGCCAAAGCGGTTCAGCGGATCGTCGCCGACCCGCCGCGGTTCATTGCTGCGATGCAGCTCGGCGTCACGCTGGCAAGCCTGGGTATCGGTGCTCTCGGCGAGCAGGCGCTCACGCACGCGTTCGATCCGTGGATGGCAACGATCCTCGCCGTCGCGCTCGCGTTCCTGATCATCACCTACCTGCACGTGGTGATCGGCGAGCTCGTGCCGAAGGGCGCGGCGCTGCGCTACTCGGAGGCGATCGCCCTCGGCGTCTCGGCGCCGGTGCGGGGCTTCTTCGTGGTCGCACAGCCGCTGATCTGGTTTTTGCAGCGATCGTCCGACGCGATCTTGCGCGCGCTCGGGCTCGAGCCGCCTGGTGGCGAGGGCGAGGCGCTCTCGGAGGCCGAGTTGCGGATGCTTCTCGGCCGCGCGACCGAGCACGGGGAGATCGAGCAGGAGGAGCAGGAGATGCTCTACAAGGTCTTCGACTTCGCCGACAAGGAGGTCTCGGACGTGATGGTGCCGCGGCCCGAGGTCGTGGCGCTGTCGATCGACCTCCCGCCCGAGGAGGCCCTGGCGGCGGTGATCGAGTCGCCGTACACCCGTTATCCGGTCTACCGCGAGACCCTCGACGACATCGTCGGCGTCCTGCACGTGCGCGACCTCTTCTCCGCGCTGAACGACCAGGGGTTCGCAAACATCCACATCGAGCGACTGCTGCGTCCCGCCTACATCGTCCCGGAGACGAAAGATCTCGCCGCCCTGCTCGCCGACTTCCGCAGAGCGAGCTTCCACATGGCGGTCGTCGTCGACGAGTACGGGACGATGGCCGGGATCGTCACTCTCGAAGACCTGCTCGAGGAGATCGTGGGCGAGATCGAGGACGAGTTCGACCTGCCCGACGAATCGATCGAGCGGATCGACGAGCGCACGATTCGGATCGGCGGGACGTTTCCGATCGACGACTTCAACGAGCAGTTCAAGGTCGAGCTACCGATCGAGGACTACCACACGGTCGCCGGCTTCGTCTTCGGGCTGCTCGGGCGAGCCGCTGCCGCCGGCGATGAGGTCGAATACAACGGGCTTCGCTTCCGCGTGCTCGAGGTCGAAGGCTCGCGGATCGAGAAGCTCGAAGTCCAGTTCGTCGAGCCGCCGCAGCACGAAGAAGACGAGCCCCGTGAAGAGCGCGCTGCGGCCGAAGGCTAACTCTCAACAGACGTTAATCCGCAATTAAGGCCACGGGGCCGCCTGGCGCGCACACGTATCCTCGTACCGCCAACGTTTCTACGAGGAGACCACATGCTCAAAGGAAAGCTGAAGCTCGGCCTCGCGCTCGCAGGGGTCATTGCGCTCTTGGCCGTCGTTCCGGTTGCGCTCGCGCATTCGCATGCCGCCGCCGCGACGACCGTCACCGTGAAGGCGAGCGAGTTCAAGTTCGTCCTCTCGACGAAGAAGGCCAAGCACGGCGTGATCAGCTTCAAGGTCACGAACAAGGGCAAGATCCCGCACGACTTCAAGATCGCGGGGAAGAAGACGCCGCTGCTCAAGCCCGGCAAGTCGGCGACGCTGAAGGTGACGCTGAAGAAGGGCAGCTACAAGTACATCTGCACCGTTCCCGGCCATGCCTCTTTCGGCATGAAGGGGACCTTCAAGGCCACCTAGGCACCTAGCTCAGGTCGAGCTTCGAGATGTGGCCGCCTTCGATCGTGAAGGCGGCCAGCTCTCCTGTCCCAAGCGAGAGAATCAGGTACGGGCGACCGGCCCAGAGCCCGATGTTCTCGACGTCGGTGCGGGACGGCCGCGCGGGCGCGGAAACGTGGGAATGGAAGACAGCGAGCTCGTAGCCCTCGTCCTCGAGGAACCAGATCTCGGGATCGACGTCGAGCTCGAACCGGTATGGAGACCCCGCGCGGTTGCGGCCCGGCTCATAGCGCTCTGCGTGTCCGTCATGGAGCACGACGACGCCGCAGGCCTCGTTCGGAGCCTCCGAGCGGGCGTGTTCCACGAGCGCCGCACGCACCGGCTCGCCAATCACCACCAGAGCTCAGCCTCCATTGCGCTCTCCGGGTCGGCGGTGTCCCAGAACGGGGCCGAGAGATACTTCCAGCCGCCGTCGGCCAGGATTGCGACGACGACGCCCTCGTCCAGCTCGGCGGCGAGGCGGCGCGCGACGTGGACGACCGCGCCGGCGGAGACGCCGGCAAAGATGCCCTCCTCGTCCAGGAGCGCCCGCACGCCTGTCACCGCCTCGGCGTTCGAGACAAGCAGCTTGCGGTCGAGCTTCGAGACGTCGAGGACCGGCGGCACGTAGCCGTCCTCGAGCGAGCGCAGGCCCATGACCGGGTCGCCGGGGAGCGGCTCGGCCGCTGCCACGACGAGCTCCGCGAAACGTTCGCGCAACCGGTCGCCCGCCCCCATCAGCGTCCCGCCGGTGCCGAGCCCTGCCACGAGAACATCGACCCGGTCGAGGGCCTCGGCGATCTCGGCGCCCGTGCCGTCGTAGTGGG
>Ga0307323_10000118_pt1 | contig 22980 bp, 25 predicted proteins | sample ER_DNA_381_FD_194496 | JGI IMG/M metagenome (GOLD analysis project Ga0307323, IMG submission 194496) | Bulk soil microbial communities from the East River watershed near Crested Butte, Colorado, United States - ER_DNA_381 | ecosystem: Environmental > Terrestrial > Soil > Floodplain | place...
CCGCTCGTCCAGGATCCGGCGAGCCGCCTCGATCCCGTCGAGCCGCGGCATCTTCACGTCGAGCACGGCGAGGTCGGGCTCCTCGCTGCGCGCGAGCTCCACGGCCTCGACGCCGTCCTTCGCCTCGGCGCAGACCTCGAACCCGGCGCGCTCGAGCAGCTCGCGCAGGTCGAGCCGGATGATCGTCTCGTCCTCGGCCACCAGGATCCGCATGCGCGGGATCGTAGACTCACCAGCCATGAGCGCCTGCTGCGCGCGGGGATACGAGCGGTTCTTCGGAGCGAAGGCTGCGCGTCGTGACGCGCGGCGGTACCGGCGCAAGGGGCTCGATGGTGCCGCGCAGCGGCTCGTCGACGAGCTCGACCGGCGCGGCCTCGACGGGACGACTGTGCTGGAGGTCGGCGGCGGCGTGGGCGCGGTCGACCTGGAGCTCCTGAAACGGGGCGCCGAGCGCGCGACGGTCGTCGAGCTTTCGCACGGCTACGACGAGGAGGCGCTCACGCTGGCTCGCGAGGCCGGCGCCGAGGCGCGGATCGAGCGCAGGCACGGAGACTTCGCGGAGGACGAGGCGGCAATCGAGCCGGCGGACGTCGTCGTCATGCACCGGGTCGTCTGTTGCTATCCCGAGCCGGAGCGGCTCGTGGGGGCAGCTGCGACGCACACGCGGCGCCTGCTCGCGCTCAGCTTCCCGCGAGACACGTGGTGGCTGCGACTCGGCTTCCGCCTCGTGAACGTTTGGTTCAGGCTGACCGGCGGCATCGAGGGGTTCGTGCATCCGCCGGCGATGATCGTTCAGGCTGCCGAGGCGACAGGCTTGACGCCCGTCTTGCACGTGCCCGCCGGCCAGATCTGGCACGTGGCCGTCTTCGAGCGGGTCTAACTCAAGCGGGAAAGACGACCTCCGCCCGGAGCCCGCCGTTCGACTCCAGCGAGAGGGTGCCGCCGAGCTCGTCCTTCACGAGGGCACGCACGATCGAGAGACCCGTGCCCGACACCGGATCTTCGTCCACGCCCGAGCCGTCGTCGGCGATCGCCAGCACGACGTCGCCGTCGCGCCGCGTCAGCTCGACTCGCACCGACGGCCCGCCGTGCTCGAGCGCGTTCTGCAGCAGCTCCGAGAACACGAGCGCGAGCGCGGTCGCCCGGTTGCCGGCCAGCGCGACCGGCTCGAGCGAGGCCTCGACCTCCTTCGAGGCACCCAAACCCTGCACGAGCATCGCGCGCAGCCGGTCGAGCAGCTCGTCCAGCTCGACGTCGTCGTCGCGCCGCTCGGTCAGTACCTCGTGCACGGCCGCGATCGCGAGGATCCGGTTCACCGAGTCGTCCAGCGCCTTCTTCGCGTCGACTCCCTCTTCGCGGGCCTGCAACCGCAGCAGCGAGGCGACGGTCTGCAGGTTGTTCTTGACGCGGTGGTGGATCTCCTGGGCGAGCACCCCGCGCAACACCGCGCGCCCGTGCTCGAGCGCAACTGCCGCGTGGCTCGCGATCGAGCCGAGCAGCGCCCGGTCGTCGGCGCTGAAGGGCACGTCGCGGTCGCAGACGAGCTCGCCGACCTGCCTGCCCCGCGAGCGGAGCGGCACCCGCACCGCGTGCTTGCCCGCCTGGCCTTCGGGCCAGCCGACCTCGCCGTCCTCGAGCACGATCGCGGCCCCGGTCGCGCCGAGCGCGTCCACGGTTGCCTCGACGATGCCTTCGAGCGACTCCTCGAGGTAGAGCGACTCGGAGACCGCTTCCGAGATCCGGGCCAGCGCCTCGAGCTCGACCACCCGCCGCTGGGCCTGGGCGTACAGCTTCGCGTGCTCGATCGTCTGCGCCACCTGCGCCCCGATCGCGACGAGCAGGTCGATCTCCGCGGCCGAGAACTCGCGCGGCTCGCGGGTGCGCACGTTCAGCGCGCCCTCGAGCTTCTCCCGAGCCAGGATCGGCACCGCGAGGATCGATTCGTATTCGTCCTCGCGCAGGTTCGGGAAAGCCTTGAAGCGCTCGTCGAGGTGCGCCTGCGCCGGGATCATCACCGGCGCCCGCGCCGATGCCGCCGTGCCGGTGATCCCCTCGCCGGGACGCATCCGCGGCCGGCCCGTCATCTCCTCGACCCGCGTGCCGAAGGTCGCGCGCAGCACGAGCTCGTCGGCCTGCTCGTCGTAGAGGTAAACGAAGCAGGCGTCCGCGCCGAGAGCGTCCGCGACCTCACGCGCGACGAGCGAGAGCACTTCCTCGAGGTCGAGCGTCGAGTTGACCGCGGCGATCGTCTCGGTTAGCAGGCGCAGGTGACGAGCGGTCTCGTCCACTCGGCGATTGTAGGTAGCCGCCGCACTGCTTAGGCTTCCGCCGTGGACCTGTACCAGTGGCTGCTCGTCTTCCACGTGACCGGCGCGTTCCTGCTCCTCGGCGGCGCCGCGATCGCGGCCGCGTTGAACCTCTCCGCGCTCGGGCGCGAGCGGCCGAGCGAGATCGTGCTGCTCTTCGGCCTGATCCGGATCGCGGTCGGTGCGATCGCGGCGGGCACGGCGCTCGCATTCATCTTCGGCCTCTGGCTCGTGCACGAGGCCCACTACAGCTACACGGAAGGCTGGGTCCTGGCGGCGATCGTGCTCCTGATCGCGGCGAACGCCCTCGGCGGCGCGGGCGGCAAGCGTGACGAGCGCACGGCGCGGTTCGCGCGGGAGCTGGCGGCTGCGGGCGACGCGCCGAGCCCGGAGCTGCGCGCCCGGGTGCGCGACCCGATCTCCCTCACGCTCAGCTACGGCAGCGGCCTGTTGCTGATCGCGGTGCTGGCGCTGATGATCTGGAAGCCGGGCGCCTGATGCTGGCCCTCCTACGACCGGACAGCTGGAACCTGCCGCTCTTCGTGCACATCCTCGGCGCGACGATCCTCTTCGGCACGACCGCCACCGTCGCGATCACCGGCTTCGCGAGCCGGGGCCGCGACGACTATCGCGAGCTGCTGCGGCGCGTCACGTCGCGAACGTTCCTGCTCGGAGTGATTCCCGCCTGGGTCCTGATGCGCGTCGGCGCGGGGTGGATCGCGGGCAAGGAGTTCCCCGGCGACACGAAGACTCCCGGCTGGGTCGATGTCGGATTTATCGTCTCGGAGCCCGGCGCGTTGCTGCTGCTCGTGATCGGGATCCTGCTCCTCGTTCGCCGGCAGCGCGTCCTGCTCGCGGTTCCGGTGCTGGCCGCGATCTACGTCGTCGCCCTCGGCGTCGCGTGGGTCGCGATGAGCGGCAAGCCCTAGCTAGGAAGGAGCCGGCTAGGTACAGCCGGCGGTCACAATCGACGTCGGCACGCCGGTGGAGCGGTGGCCGTGCCGGTCGTAGTTGACGATCGTGTAGCGGTAAGCCGTGCAGGGCCGCGGTGAGTTGTCACGGAAGCTCGTCGCTTGTCCTCGGAAGACGACGGCGCCGTGCGCGCGGCCGCCGCGGGCCCGGACGACGACGACCTTCCCCGAGTCGGCGGGCTGCTGCCAGACGAGCGTCACGCCGCGGCTGGCGACCTGAGCCGACACGCCGAGGACGTTCGTCGCCCAGACGGTACGCGCCGCTTGCCGCTGTACCTGCTGGCGCCGGTGCCGCCGCTCTCGCGTTGCGACTCGGCGGCTCTTCGCCGGGACCTTGGGTGGCCGAAGCGCCGGTTGAGGGGCGACTGACGAGGGCCGCGACCGTTGGGTCGGCAACGCACCGGCCCGAACGCCGAGGGTGAGACCCGGCGACTCCGCGTGCTGGTCGCCCAGGTACCCCCCTGAAGCTGCCCCGGCCGCGAACACCAGACTCGCGAGCACCACCGTTCGCCGCCAGCGCCGCGGAGGCGAAGCCGCTGCCGGCAGCAGAGCCTCCGGCGCCGCGACCGTTGGGCGAGGCTTCCGCTGCTCGCCAGGCTGGGGCAGGTATTGCCGAGCTCGTTCCGCGAGCTCAGGGTCGATCAGCGCCAGCTCAGGACTGATTGCCCCGAGGTCGCCATCGCTGCGCCCCGCGCCGAGCATCGGGCTCACGCCGTCCTGGGCCGCGTCCATGGCCGCAGTCTTACAACCGTCTCGGCGCTTTGAGGCCGAATTTACCGCTCTTTGCAACGGATCCGGCCTGAACAAAAGTCACTTGGGAGGAGACAGCCGATCGGTGCGGTAAAAGACCACGCCTAACGCCCAAAAGCCAGAGGCCAGCTGGCAGATGGGGTCGGGTCCGGGCCAGTCGGACCTGTCACCTTGGCTCCTTCCCGGGAGCATCGCGATGCCGCCAGCTCGCCGAGAACGGGGGGACATGAGCAAGCTCGTGTTCGGCAGCATGCCGATCGAGGCCGATCGCCATTCGCGCAAACGCTCGGCGCGAATCACATCCGCCTCCTGGAACTGGACCGCGCTCCTCGGCCGCCACCTCGCGCTGCTGGCGCTGGCGATCGGCCTGGGCGTCACGATCTCCGGCGCGGGAGGAGCGCTCAGCGCCCTGCCCGGGGGCATCTCCGTCGCTACCCGGACAACGTACGGCTCGACACTCACCGTCCCGCGCCCTGCGGTCACGGCCGCGGGCGACGTGCTGGTGGCGTCGGTCGGCGCTCGTCTGTCGGGGGCGAGCACGATCGCAGCGCCCAGCGGCTGGGTCCTGATCAGGCGCGACAGCAGCGCGCCCGGGTACCGCTCGCTGACGCAGGCGCTCTACTACAAGGTTGCGGGGTCCTCGGAGCCCGCGAGCTACAGCTGGTCGCTCGGCGCTCGCTCGGCCACCGCAGGCGCGATCCTCGATCTCAAGGGGATCGACACGCGGACGCCCGTCGACTCACACAGCGGCGCCTTTACCCCCGGGGGCTCGTCCATCGTCGCGCCGTCGGTGAGAACAGCGGCCGCGGGCGACCTGCTCGTCGGCTTCTACGGCGTCGCGTCGAACAAGAGCATCCGGCCGCCGAGCGGGATGTCGGAGGCCTTCGATACCGGCTGGGGCGGCGGCTTCTCGGGCCTCGACGCCGAGGGCGCGGCGTACATCGAGACCTCCGCCGGCGCCACCGGCAACATGGCAGCGTCAACGTGGGGGCGCCCTACGAGCGCGATCGGGCAGCTCGTCGCGTTGAGGGCCGCCGCCGTGCCGACACCTCCGCCGCCACCACCGCCGCCGCCACCACCGCCACCTCCTCCTCCGCCGCCACCACCGCCGCCGCCACCACCGCCACCTCCTCCTCCTCCTCCGCCACCACCACCACCACCACCACCACCACCTCCTCCTCCTCCTCCGCCGCCTCCTACGGGCGCGAGCCTCTTCCTCGCCCCCGGCGGAAACAACGCCTCCGCGTGCACGCAGGCAGCGCCATGCGCGTCGCTTCAGCGGGGGTTCAACCTCGCCTCAGCGGGCCAAACGGTGCAGCTGGCTGGTGGTAGCTACTCGAACCAGTCCCTTTCGGGCGACAGGGGCGGCGACGTCACCTTCCGCGCCGCGGTAGGCGCCACCGTCAACCTGACCGGCAGAACGATGGTCCAGAATGCTCATCACATCGTCTTCGACGGCCTGAACTTCCCGCGCTCCGATCCCAACTGGGAGCTGCAGCTCGACTCCTGCAACGATCACGTCACGATCCAGAACGGGACCGGGCGTCGATTCATGATCTTCGAGGGCAACTCGAACATCACGTTTTCGAACGAGTCGTGGGGCGGCTACTCGTCATACGGCGACGAGGACTCGGGGATCGGCACGACAGGGGCGGTCGGCCCGACCCGCCGCTGCAGCGGAGTCCCCGCACCTCTGTCGCGCAACATCGTCTTCGACCACGTCACGTTCCACGACGTTCACTGGGGCCAGACAATCGCGCAGTCCGGCTCTCACCCGGATTGCTTCGCGATCGACGGGTACGTCGACGGGGTGACGATCCGAAACTCGACCTTCCAGCGCTGCGCCAACAGCTTCATCATGATCACGCCGGACCAGGGGCCGATCTACCACCTGACGATCGACCACAACACGTTCGTCGATCTCGGGAACGACAGCTACTACGGCGTGCAGCTGACGGACTCGGGCGGCCTCGGCTGCGGCGACTTCGTCTTCTCGAACAACAGCTATCAGCCGAACGACCCGAACGGCAACGACCCGTACGGCGCGCCGAGAACCGAATGCGCCCCGGCGCTCGGCCATGTTCCGACTCAGGTCTTCGGCAACACGTTCCAGCAGGGGCCACCGTCCAACGCCTGCGCCGTGTGGCGGGCAGCTCCCTTCCTGTCGAACTGGCACGAGAACACGTTCACGCTCGGCTCACCTTGTCCCTGACGGCCGACTCGGCCCGAAACGACCGCGAGCTGCGAAGACTCGGCAGCTCGCGGTCGGCCGTCAGTTGGATCTCGCTTGCCAGAGCGAGCGAGATCGAAACCAATTCTCGCACGTCAAGAGGGCGTGGCGTAATCTCGCTCGTCGCCGGGGTGCAGCGCGGCCCGGCGGCAGAGTCGAGGTTTCGTCGAGTCCTCCCTTACAGAACAGATAGGTAGCGCTCCAGCTCCCAGTCCGTGAGCTGCACTCGGTAGTCGTCCCACTCCTTGCGCTTCAGCTCGACGTAGCGGTCGAAGATGTGCGGGCCGAGCGCCTTGCGGGCCAGCTCGGAGGCCGCAAGCTCGTCGATCGCCTCGCCGAGGGTCTCCGGGAGCGAGACGATGCCGCGCTCGCGCCGCTGCTCGGGCGTCAGGTGGTAGAGGTTCGTCTCCATCGGCTCGGGCAGCTCGTAGCCGCGCTCGATCCCCTCGAGGCCCGCGTGCAGCAGGGCGGCGAAAGTGAGGTACGGGTTGCAGGCGGGGTCCGGACAGCGGATTTCCGCCCGCGTTGCCTGCTCGGAGCCCGGCTTGTAGAGCGGGATCCGGATCAGCGCCGAACGGTTCCGCTGCGACCACGCGACGTAGACCGGCGCCTCGTAGCCCGGCACGAGCCGCTTGTACGAGTTGACCCACTGCGCGAACACCGCCGAGATCTCGCGCGCATGGCGCAGCTGCCCCGCGATGAACGCCTTGCCGACCTCGGACAGGTGCCACTTGTCGGACTCGTCGAAGAACTGGTTGCGCCCGTCCGTGAAGAGCGACATGTGCGTGTGCATCCCTGAGCCGTTCTCGCCGAAGATCGGCTTCGGCATGAAGGTCGCGTGGAAGCCGGCCTTCTTGGCGATCTCCTTGACGATCAGGCGGTAGGTGACCGTGTGGTCGGCCATCGTCAGCGCCGGCGCGTAGCGCATGTCGATCTCGTGCTGGGAGGGGCCGACCTCGTGGTGGACGTATTCGATCGGGATCCCGACGGTCTCGAGCGCGCGCACGGTCTCCTGGCGCAGCTCGCTCGCGGCGTCCATCGTCGTCATCGCGAAGTAGCCGCCCTCGTCCAGTGTCTCGGTGCCCTTGTCGTCCTTGAAGAGGAAGTACTCGAGCTCGGGGCCGATGTTGAAGGTGTCGAAGCCGGCCTCGGTCATCCGCTCGAGTGCGCGTCGCATGACGTAGCGCGGGTCGCCCTCGTAGGGCTGGCCGTCAGGTGTGACGACGTCGCAGATCATCCGGCCGACCTTCGTCTCGCCCTCCTTCCACGGCATCGGCGTGAAGGTCTCCGGGTCGGGGATCGCGACCATGTCCGACTCCTCGATCGCGTTGAAGCCGGTGATCGAGGAGCCGTCGAAGCCCATCCCGTCGTCGAGCGCGGCCTCCATCTCGCTCGGCGTGACCGCGAAGCTCTTCAAGTGCCCCTCGATGTCCGTGAACCAGAGGAGCAGGAACTCGATCCCCTCGTCCCCGATCCGCTTCAGCACGCGCTTGCGCGCATCTGGATTGCTCGTCGCCCTCGGCTTGCTCTCGACCTGCGCCACGCTCGACTCCTTCCTGAAAACACGAAAGCCCCGAGCGCTCTAGGGCGCCCGAGGCCGCGTCGCCTACGAACAGGCTCAGTCTACAGCAGGCGTTGCGGGAAGCTGCTCGAGCTCCGGCTCGCGTCCGTGGTGTGCGATCGCACGCGCAAAGAGGGCCAATGCAGGTGCGATCGCGGCGGCGCCGCCGGCCAGCGCGGCGCTGATCCCCCAGACGTTGCCAACCACGCCGAGCACCGGCCCGCCGGCCGACTGGCCGACCGCGTTCGACTGCCCGGTCAGCGAGATCACCGTCGCGCGAACGCTCGAGTCCCTGATCTGCTCGTTCAGCCAGGTGTCGAACAGCGGCCCGGCCATGTTGCGCGCGAGGAAGACGCCGAGAATGCCCGCGACCGCGAGCCAGATCGAGCCGGTCAAGGCGAAGACGAGCATCGCCACCAGCTCGAGGAGGACGAAGGCGAACAGGTAGCGCGCCACCGACTCGCGGCCGCCGCGGTCGACACGCTTGATCAGGCTCCCGATCGCGGCGATGTTCAGCACCATGCCCGCCAGCCAGAGCAAGCCGAACCAGACCACCGGGTCGATCTCGCCCGGCAGGCCGATGTCACGGAGGAAGTGCGCCTCCTTCAGCCGGTCGAACGCCTCGCTCGAGGCGCCCATGAACAGCTCTACGCCGATCAGGAGCAGGATCGCCGGCGCCGCCCAGGCGTAGCGCGCACCCGCCGAGGCGGTGGTTCGCAGCTCCGCGAGCGCCGAGCCACGCTCCTCGCGCGGGCGTCGGACGAAGCCGTGTTCCGGCATGAAGGCGAGGCAGCCGAGCCCGCAGGCGATCGTGAAGACACCACCGAGGATCACGCCCGCCCGCAGGGAGCCGACTCCGACCGCGACCTGCGCGAGGAGCCCGATCACCGAACCGACCTGCCCCCAGCGCGCGCCGCGGAGGAACACCCGCCCGACGTTCTCGACGCCCACCTCGTCGGTGATCCAGGCCTGCTCGGCGCCGCTGGTAAAGGTGTACGAGAGGCCCCACAGCGCCCAGAGCGCGATCACCAGCCACGGTGCAGAGACGAGCCCGACAGCGGCCCACGCGACACCCATGCCGAGGTAGCCGATGATCAGCGAGAGCCGTCGGCTGTAGGTGTCGGCGACCACGCCGGTCGGCAGCTCGAACAGGAAGACGGCCGCCTCCATCGCCGTGCCCATCAGCACCAGCTGCAGCGGTGAAAGGTGCAGCTCGCGAACCAGGTAGACGGCCATCACGACCCACGTCGGCAGCCTCGACCCGAAGCTCAGGCCGTAGTAGACCGTCGTCGCCGGGAGCCTCACACGGGCCCCCGGACGAGGACGGGTCCCTCGAGCTCGCCGTAGCCGAGCTTGGCCTTCTGGCGCCTGAGCCCTGCATTCGAGACGCCCGTCGTGGTGACGAGCTCCTGGTAGCCGCGCGCGGCGGCCCACGCAATCTGGGCCTGACCGAGCGCCGTCGCGAAGCCGCGGCGCCGGTGCGTCGGCAGGACGCCGGTGAAGCCATGCTCAAGCCGCGTGGGGTCATCGCCAATGGGCTCGAGCGTCGCGTACCCGACGACCCTTCCATCCTCGAGCGCAACGAAGGCGGCAACGCCCGCGAGCTCGTTCTCGACCCAGTCGTCGAACGCCTGGGCTTCCGGCTCGCCCGCGGTCGGCATGTCCCGAATCGCTTCGACCGATACTGCGTACGCGCCTGCTCGGTGCTCGTCGCGCAGCTCGACGACCCCGCCGACAACCGCTCCTTCGCCGGCAACCAGGCGCCGCCGCAACTCGACCTCGCGGCCCACTTCACGGAATCCGCGACCGGTGGCGAAGCTCAGCGATTCCTCGTCGCCGGCGTGCACGACACCCCACGCCGAGTCGCTGCCGAGCCGGCGTGCGGCCGCGACGGCGGCCTCCACGAGCGCGGAGCCGATACCGCGCCGGCGGCGGTCCGGCAGCACGCGCACCATCGCGTAAGCACTGTTTGCCACGTTCGAGTCTTTGACCAACGCATAGCCCCCGTCCGGGTGGACAAGCAGCCGGTCGCGCACCGCCTCGAGCTCTTCGATCGACGGCCCGATCTCCTCGACCTCGCGAACGACCCGAAGGCACAGTTCGAGGTCGGCGCGGGTGTCGACGAGGCGGATCATCCCGACCGCTTCAGCTTCCCGTGCTTCTTGGCGTAGCGCTCACCGGTGCGGAAGATGCAGAGGCCGAGCGGCACCGAGACCGCGCCGATCACGAGCAACGCCCAGATCTCGGTCGTGAGGTCGGACAGGCCCGCACCGTTGATGATCGCGGCGCGGCAGCCGCGCAGGGCGTAGGTGGCCGGCGAGATCACCGAGATCCACTGCATCCACTGCGGCAGCACCGAGACCGGGTAGTAGACACCTGAGACGACGAGCAGCAGGCCCTGCGCCACGAAGCCGAGCTGCGTGCCCTTCTCCGGCGAGATCAGCGGCAGGACGGCCGTCATCATCCCGATCCCGATGAACGAGATCGAGGCGATCACCAGCAGCACCAGCGCGGCCACGTAGTTCGCATCCGGCAGGTGCAGGCTGAAGAACGCGGCCACGACCCCGAAGAGCAGGATCGCGCGCACGACGCCGTAGACGATCGCGAACAGGCCCATCCCGAACAGGTGGACGGGGCGCGAGAGCGGCGCCATGAAGGTGTACTCGATCGTTCCCTCCCAGCGCTCCCAGGCGACCGTCTCCGTGAGGATCTCGAAGATGATCCCGAGGTAGGCCCAGATGACCGCGCCGACGAGCAGGATCGTGGTCACCTTCTCGACGTCGATCTGGCCGCCGACCGCCGGGATGCCCTTGGCGATGAAGACGATCGTGAGCGTGTTCGCGACCGTCCAGAGGAAGAACGCGATGTCCCACCAGATGTAGCGCTTGACGAGATAGATGTTGCGCTCGATCACGCCGCTCAGCCCAACGAGCTCGTGGCGCAGCGCAAGGCTCATCGTGCGCACTACCGATCACCTCCATCGCCGTTCTCGAAGGCGTGGCCGCTCGCGGCGAAAAACGCCTCCTCCAGGGTTTCCGAGTCGTACCGCGCCTTCAGCTGGTCAACCGGCTCGAGGCACAGCAGGACGCCGCCGTCGAGGATCCCGACGCGGTCGGCGAGGCTCTCAGCCTCGGCGAGGTCGTGTGTGCAGAGCAGGACGGTCGCGTCGTGCTCGGCGCGCACCTCGCGGATGAACTCCTGGACCTCCTGCTTCGAGCGCGGGTCGAGGCCCGTCGTCGGCTCGTCGAGCAGCAGCAGGATCGGCGAGGTCAGGAGCGCGCGAGCGAGCGCGACCTTCTGCTGCATCCCGCGGGAGAGGTTCTCCATCGGCTCGTCTCGCCGGTCGGCCGGGAAGCCGACGCGCCCGAGGATCTCCGGGATCCGGTCTCTGGTCGCAGAGGGGCGCAACCCGTAGAAACGGGCGGCGTAGCTCAGGTTCTCGACGGCCGACATCTTCTTGAAGAAGCTCGCCTCGACCGAGACGCGGTTGACCATCCGCCGCACCGCGCGGGTCTCCTTGAACGCGTCCTTGCCGAAGACGGAGGCGTCCCCGCCGTCGGGCAGGAGGAGCGTCGAGAGCAGGCGGACGAGCGTCGACTTCCCGGACCCGTTCGGACCGAGGATCGCGACGCACTCGCCGCGCTCGATGGTGAAGGTCACGCCCTTGAGTGCGGCCACGCGGCGCTTGCCGCGCTTGTCGCGACGGGTGAACTCCTTGCGCAGGTTGTGGACTTCTAGGGCTTTCATGTGTTGCTCCAACTCGACGGGACGCGGACAGTGCGCACCTGCCTGAGAGGCGGTGCGCGCAGAAACCGGAGTCAGCCGAGGAGCAACATCGCCCGCCGAGGGTACCTGGGCGGTCGGACGCGCGCAAGACTCTTTACAGCGTCCGGCGGCCCCGCTAATCTGCGCGCAGCGTTCGCCGCCGAAGGCGGGCGCGGAGGCATTGGGGCCTCACGACGAAAGCGTCGTGGGCCCTTTTTTGTTGGTCCGAGATCAGGAGGAACCAGGATGAAGTTCAAGCTCGAGTACATCTGGCTGGACGGCTACGAGCCCGTCCCGAACCTGCGCAGCAAGACGAAGATCGTCGACTTCGAGACTGAGCCGACACTCGACCAGCTGCCGCTGTGGAACTTCGACGGCAGCTCGACGCGCCAGGCGGACGGCTCCAGCTCGGACTGCTTCCTGCAGCCGGTTGCGCTGTTCCCCGATCCTGCGCGCAGCCGCGGCCACCTCGTCATGTGCGAGGTGCTCTTGCCCGATGGGACGCCACATCCGTCGAACAGCCGCGGCGCGATCCCGGACGACCCCGACGCGTGGTTCGGCTTCGAGCAGGAGTACTTCCTGTACAAGGACGGCTCGCCGCTCGGGTTCCCGAAGGAGGGCTTTCCCGCGCCGCAGGGCGAGTACTACACCGGCGTCGGCTTCAGGAACGTGGGCGACGTCGCACGGCACATCGTCGACCAGCACATCGATCTCTGCATCGAGGCCGGCATCGCGATCGAGGGCGTGAACGCCGAGGTCGCGAAGGGGCAGTGGGAGTTCCAGATCTTCGGCAAGGGCGCCAAGCGCGCAGCCGACGAGCTCTGGATCGCGCGGTACCTGATGCTCCGCCTCTGCGAGCGCTACGGCGTAGACGTCAACTTCCACCCGAAGCCGCTCGGCGTCGACGTCGACTGGAACGGCTCCGGACTGCACACGAACTTCTCGACCAAGCATCTGCGCGAGATCGGCGGCGAGGAGTACTTCACCGCGCTGATGAGCGCGTTCTCGGAGGCGCGCAACGAGCACATCGCGTGCTACGGCCCGGAGAACGACCTACGCCTGACCGGCCTCCACGAGACGGCGGCCATCGACGACTTCACGTACGGGATCGCCGATCGCGGCGCGTCGATCCGCATCCCGCATAGCTTCGTCAACAGCGGCCACCGTGGCTACCTCGAAGATCGCCGGCCGAACTCGATGGCTGACCCGTACCGGATCACCGGCCGCATCCTGCAGACGATCGAGTCGGTCACCGCGCAGGCGTTGATCGAGGACGCGTTCGCGGCGTAGGCGATGCGCGACGACCTCCGGGCGTGACCGCCCAGGACCGCCCAGGGACTCTCCCTGGCCCGCGACTGCCGAGCGTGGAGGTGCGCGACCTCCGGCCGGGCGACTGGCCGGAGGTCGCGCTGATCTTCGAGGAGGGGATCGCGACGGGCAACGCGACGTTCGAGGTCGAGGTGCCGTCGTGGGAGGCCTGGGACGCGGCGCACCTCGCCGCGCACCGCTTCGCGGCCGAGCGAGAAAGCGCGGTCGTCGGCTGGGTCGCGCTCGCGCCGGTTTCGGCGCGGTGCTGCTACGCCGGTGTCGCCGAGATCAGCGCGTACGTCGGCGAGGAGGCCCGCCGCCAGGGCGTCGGCGCCGAGCTGCTCTCGGCCGCGATCGAAAGCTCTGAGCGTGCGGGTATCTGGACGCTGCAGACCGGCGTGTTCCCGGAGAACGAGGCCAGCCTCGGCCTCCTGCGGCGATTCGGCTTCCGGGCGCTCGGCACCCAGGAGCGAATCGGCCGGCTGCACGGCGTCTGGCGAGACGTGGTCCTGCTGGAACGACGAAGCGAGGTGGTGAGCTGAAAATGCGCCGGAATCGCAACTTTTCATCCACAGCCGTCCCACGAGGACACGCCCGGGGACAGTCCCCCGGCGTGTCCAAAGGGGACGCGGTCGCGATGGTCAAGGTCGAGGCAGTGGTCCTGCGGGAGCGGGTCGAGATCGTGATCGATGCCGTCGAGGAGCAGACCGGGCACGTCGGCGTGACGGTCGTCGAGGCGGTGGGCCACGGCCGCGAGCGCGGGATCACGCACGAGTACCGCGGGCGAGTGTTCGAGTCGCGCTTCCTGCCCAAGGCGCTGCTCACGTTCGTCGTGGCCGACGAGCTCGCAGCCGCAGTGGCGGCGACGGTCGCGGACGCAGCCCGCAGCGGCAACGACTGCGGCGACGGGCTCGTTTGGACGACTCCCGTCGAGAACGTCACCCACAACCGCACCGGGCTGCCGCTGCGCCGCGCCGAGGAAGCGGCATGACCAAGACAGATCTCCTGATCGCCGCCAACACCCTCTGGGTCGTGGTCGCGGCCGTGCTCGTGATGTTCATGCAGGCGGGCTTCGCGTTCCTCGAGGCGGGTCTCACGCGGATGAAGAACGCCGCGCACATCGCCGGCAAGAACGTCCTCATCTTCGGCGTCTGCTCGCTCGTCTATTGGGCGGTCGGCTTCGGGATCGCCTTCGGCGACGGCAACCGCTGGATCGGGACGAGCGGCTTCGCGCCGTCGGTCGACTCACTGCTCGCGATCGGCCAGGCGCCCTACTCCTTCTTCACGACAGTCCCGGGCGCGGCGGGCTATCTGTTCGAGGTCGTCTTCGCGGGCGTCTCGCTCGCGATCGTCTGGGGCGCGATGGCCGAGCGCGCGAAGCTCTGGGTCTACTTCGTCTTCGGCGCGGCCTTCACACTCATCTACTCGGTCACCTCCCACTGGGTCTGGGGCGGCGGCTGGCTCTTCGGCCTCGGCATGCAGGACTTCGCCGGCTCGACGGTCGTGCACTACCAGGGCGCGCTCGCCGCTTTGGCCGGAGCGCTGCTCCTGGGGCCGCGCATCGGCAAGTTCGAAGGCCGCCGCGGGAACGCGATCCCCGGCCACAACATCCCCTACGCCGTCCTCGGGACGCTGATCCTCTGGTTCGGCTGGTTCGGCTTCAATCCGGGCTCGACGCTAGGCGTGATCACCGGCAACCGGGTCGGCTTCTTCGCCTACGTGGCCGTGACGACGAACCTCGCGGCCGCGGCCGGGGCGGTCAGCGGCGCGCTCACCGCCTGGATCGTGCTGCGCAAGCCCGACATCTCGATGATGCTGAACGGCGTGCTCGCAGCTCTGGTCGCGGTCACCGCCGCGTCCGGCTTCGTGGCGCCCTGGGCTGCAGTCGTGATCGGCCTGGTCTCAGGAGTGATCGCGGTTGTCGGCGTGCTCGCCGTCGAGCGGATCGGCATCGACGACCCGATCGGCGCGGTCGCCGTCCACGGGGTCTCGGGCGTGTGGGGCACGGTCGCCACCGGCCTGTTCGCGGTGCCGGCGCTGGCCGCCACGCTCAACACCGGCCAGGGCGGCTTCGTCTACACCGGCTCGCTCCACCAGGTCTGGGTGCAGCTGCTCGGACTGGCGGCGGTCGGCGCCTTCACCTTCAGCGCCTCGTTCGGCTGCCTGTGGACGATGAAGCGCCTCTGGGGCATCCGCGTCGAGGAGGAGACCGAGACCGCCGGCCTCGATGTCTCCGAGCACGGCATGTGGGGTTATCCCGAGTTCTACATCCCGGTGCCGGGCGGCTACGGCACCGAGTCGCACAGCCACCTGCTCGGTCATGGGCATGCCGTGCGAAGACCCGAGCCGCCTGTCATCCCCGAGGCCGAGCCCGAGGCGGCCTAGGGAAGCCAGCCGTCGCGGTAGCCCGCCTGCTAGAGCCGGCTGAACGTGACCGTCACCTTGCGAGTGACGTCGTCGGTGCAGACGTCGCCGCGCGCGCACTCGGTCGTGCCGCTGCGCTTGTGCGAGGAGCCGACCACTTTCACGACCCGCCGGTGAGCGACGGTCGAAATGCTCGCCATCGGGATCGCCAGCAGGCCTTCGTTGGCCCGGCCGCTGTAGAAGATGTCCCGGAACGTCCGGGCCTGGCCGACGGAGCACTTGACTGCGCGCCCGTTGCCTCCCTCACGGTCGAAGTCGGCCCTCGCGAGATCGGCGACGAGCAGACGCTTGCCGTGGCCGCTGACGCCGACCAGCGGCGCACCCAACGCGGCCTTCCCGCAATCGGACTTCGGCGTTGTCTCCTCGCAGGTGTCGCCCGGATCGGGTGGGTGCCGCGTGGTGTTGTCGACGAGCGTGATCGTGCCTCTGCCCGGCCGCAACGGCATGTGACCGACCCCGCCCCCGGCCGGAGAGCCGAGCACCCAGCTCCCGGACGTGCCGTGCGGCCCGCCCGCGAACTTGTCGTAGAAGAGCCTCACCTTCGTCAGCTTCGCGAAGCGCCATTTGACGGTGACGGTCCCGTCGCCCACACGCCCGCAGGGATACGTCTCGTCGACCGTCCAGTGATCGACGTACGTTCCGGTCACGACGACGCGGTGCGAGTACCGAAAGCGCTTGCCCGAGGAGGCGTCGGCGGCCGTGGCCACGAGAACGGCAGTGCCACCCGCGGCTGCCAGCAGGAGAGCAACCGCGATCCGAGCGCGACTCACGCGACCATCATCGCACCGATCGACCGGCGCGTCCGGCGCGCGCCGCAAGATTTGATCTGTGAAGAATGAGAAGTGCACCTGCGAGAAGCCGCTCCTGACCGAACGGTCGGAGCAGAAGGGGTCGAGCGAGAGCTGGTGCGGGCGCTGCAAGCGTCCGCTGACGCTGAGCCCGGCCGCCTTCCGCAGCGCGTTCGCCTAGCCTCCGGGCGAGCGCTGCGAGCTCGTCGGCGACGGGCCGGCGATCGAGCCCCACAAATCGGAGGTCGAGATGGTTCCTGAAGCACCGCTGGAGCAGGCGAAGAGCGGCGGCCTCGTCCCGAAGGGCGAGGGCTGGTTCGTCGTCAACGCGAAGGAAGCACGCTGGTTCGAGCACGAGAAGTTCGGCTCGGGAACCGTGTTCGAGGGCGAGCCCGAGTTCAAGGAGCTCGGGATCAACGTTGGCGTCATGGAGCCCGGCCAGCCCGCTTGCCTCTACCACCGCGAGAGCGCCCAGGAGAACTTCCTCGTCCTCTCGGGCGAGTGCCTGCTGCTCGTCGAAGGCGAGGAGCGCCCGCTGAAAGCATGGGACTTCATCCACTGCCCGCCCGGGACGGATCACGTCTTCGTCGGCGCGGGCGACGGCCCCTGCACGCTCCTCGCGGTCGGATCGCGCGCGAGCGAGGAGATCGTCTATCCCGTCTCGGAGGTCGCGGCGCGCCACGGCGCGAGCGTCGAGACGGAGACCCCGAACCCCAAGGAGGCGTACGCGCCGTTCGGAAGGTCGGCCGAGGCTCCGTACCGCGGCCAGCTCGACGCTTAGTGCCAAGCCCCCGCTACCAGTTCGTGGACTGCCGCTGGGAGCTCGGCTCGCCGGCGCGCGGGTGCGAGCAGTACCTCGCCGGGCACATCCCGGGCGCGTCGTTCCTCGACGTGGACGAGGACCTCGCGGCTCCCCCCGGGCCGGGCGGGCGGCACCCGCTGCCCGCAGCCAACGACTTCGCCCGCGCGGCCTCGCGAGCCGGGATCGGCGAGGGCGTCTTCGTGGTCGCCTACGGGAACATGGGCGGGGCCGAGCGGCTCTGGTGGCTGCTACGCCACTTCGGGCACGACGATTGCGCGGTGCTCGAGCTCGACGGCTGGCTCGGGCCGCTGCGCGCCGGCGAGGAGCAGATCGAGCCTGCCGAGTTCACCCCACGCCCTCGCGCAGACGACACGATCGACGCGGACGACCTCGCTCGGCAGCTCGAAGAGCTGGTCGTCGTCGACGCGCGCCGGCCGGAGCGTTTCCGCGGCGAGCCGAACCCGATCGACAAGGTTCCGGGCCGGATCCCCGGGGCGTTCAACGCGCCCTGGAACGAGCCGCTCCCGGAGCTCCCCGCTGGCGAGCTCGTCGCCTACTGCGGCTCCGGCGTGACCGCTTCCGTCGCGCTCCACCGGCTCTTCCTCTCGGGACGCGAAGGCAGGCTCTACCCCGGCTCGTGGAGCGAGTGGGAGCAGCTCGGCCTGCCGGTCACGCGAGGCTGAACGTGACGCTGACCGTCGCCTGCACCTCCTGCGTGCCCGGCTCGACCGGAGTCGAGCTGTCGGCGGCCGCCCGCTGCTCCATCGGCATCGGGCCGCCGGAGACCACGGGCGACTCCTCGATCCGCAGCACGCGGCCGAGGCTCGCGCCGGCTTCGCCGGCGAGCGTGGCGGCCTTGGCACGCGCGTTCGCGAACGCGGCCTTCAGCGCGTTGCGGTAGAGCGCGTCGCGGTCGCTGCGGTCGAAGCTTGGCCCCGAGGTCTCGGTGGCGCCGGCGCCGACGGCCGCATCGAGGATCGGCCCCGCGCGCGAGACGTCCTTCACCTGCACCTGCAGGGAGGTGTGGGTCGCGAAGCCGTCCGGCCGGCCCTGGTCGTTCCAGCGCGGCGAGACGGTCACGTCCTGCGTCTGCAGGTCGGGCTTGGCCACACCGGCCGAACGCAGGGCCGCGAGCACGCGCGACGCCTTCTCCGCGTTCGCGGCCAGGGCGGCCTGTGCCGTGGACGCGTCGCTGCTCACGCCGACCGAGAGGCCTGCGCGGTTCGGAGCCGCGTCGATGCTTCCCGCGCCCGTGACGGTCACGCTGCGCGTCTCCGGCGACACTGCGCGCGCCGACTCCGGCCTTCCCACCCCCGCAAGCGCGACTGCGGTTGCCAGCACCGCTGCGATCGCGCCTAGCTGGACGATCTTCATCGTTTCCTCCCGGTTCGGTTGCCACGGGAGGTACGCCGCCGGCTAGCGCCTACGTCACGTCACGCCGCTTCGCGACGTGACATCTAGGCGCTCGCGGCCGTCGCCGTCGCGTCGCCGAGGCCTGTGAGGTACGGCTGCCAGCCGTTCGGGATCTTCGGCGTAGCGAGGTGGATGAAGAGCACCGGCGCGGGCGCGCGCGGCAGCTTGCGCAGGGTCATCTCGATCTCGTCGGGAAGCCGGTTTCCCTTGCGCATGTTGCAAGGCGCGCACGAGGTGACGACGTTCTCCCAGACCGAATCGCCGCCGCGGCTGCGCGGGACTACGTGGTCGAGGGTGAGCCGTCCGCTCGTCGTGCCGCAGTACATGCAGCGCCAACCGTCGCGGGCGAACAGAGCGCGTCGCGAGATCTTCCGCTGCAGCGTCCTCGGCACGCGTATGTACTGGACGAGCCGGATCACGTGCGGCCAGGGAAACGCCCCGGTCGCCGATCTGAGGGGCTGGTCGAGCTCCTCGATTACCTCGGCCTTGCCCTTGAACACGAGCACGTGCGCACGGCGAACGGTTGTGACGTTCAGCGGCTCGTAACTCGCGTTGAGAACAAGAACTTGCTGCACAACGGGCCGAATTTAGCAGTCAGCGTGCAGGACACGGCCGCAGGCCGAGTGCTCTGCGCAGGTTAGCCCGTAGGGCGTTTAGCGGGACATGGCCCTCTCAACGGCTTCCGCTTCCTCGGGCGAGAGGGCGATCGACGCGCGCCCGCGGTCGAGCTCCTTCATGTAGATCCGGGCGTAATCACGGCCCTGGATCGCCGTCACGACCACCCCCGAGCGCGCCGAGTCGAGCACCGCCAGCGACGCCGACTGGTGGCCGCCCGTGTCCTCGTAGGCGTCGTAGCGCACGATCGAGACGTTCGTCACCGAGCCGTCCACACGCCGGTCGACCCGCACGAGCCCGGCGGCGACCTCGTCCACCGCGCGATGGAGGTCGTCGATGCGCCCCTGCAGGGAGACGGCGAAGTCGACCAGGTCGGTCTTCCCCTCGCCCAGCAGCACGGCCTGCCCCTGGCGGAGGCCTCTCACCCGCAGCAGCACCCAGATCACCGCGAGCAGCGCGAGAACGGAGACAACGACAGCTCCGGTCGCGATCCAGGCGGCGGTCGCGCTCGAGACGCTCACGGGGCTACGCGACCGAGAAGATGACCGGGTAGTCGGCGGAGTTGTTGTCGGTCTTGCTCTCGTTGTCCACCGGCTGCACCTCGACCTTGACCACCGCGGGCTTGCTGAAGCTCGGCGTCGTGAAGTTCGTGAAGTTGATCGTCTTCTGCTCGCCCGGGCTGATGAAGCCGATCGTCGCGTGCTTGACGATGTCCGGGCTCCCCGCCTGGACGATCCGGAGCGTCACCGGGATGTTCCCCTCCTGCGAGTCGCCGGAGTCCTCGATCACGACCTGGAACGTCATGTTCGTGCGCACGACGACGGTCGTCTGCGTCGAGGTGCTCAGCTCCACGCCCTGCGGCTGCACCTTGACCGAGACGAGGTTCGTGCCGCGCAGGCCGCCCGTGCTGGGTGTGACCGTGCCGCCTCGGATCTTGCTCAGCACGGTGACCATCGAGGTCGGCGTGACGATGTCGGCGCTCTGAAGGAAATTCGAGTCGGGGACGAGCGGGCCGCCGGTCTCGCTCGTGCCCGTGACGCCCTGGCGCTTGAGCTCCGCCTCGGACGGGCTCTTGAACGAGTCCTCGTAGATCACGTCGCTGGCGAGCAGGCGCTGCATCTGGGCGGCGAGGATCGTGCCCGCGCGCGTGGTGTCCTTGGTGTTGGCGGTCGCGGCCAGCGCATTCGCGAGCCCGTTCAGGCCGCTGACGCGGAACTGGAGCGCCTGGATCAGCGCCTGGTGCTCGTCACGCAGCGTCCCGGGCGGCGTGATCTCGCGGGCGCGCTGGACGTCGAGCTGCTCCTGGCGGGAGAGCCCGGCGATGCGCTGCTCGACCTGCGCCTCCTTCAGGCCCTGGCCGACGAGCGCCTGGCTGAGGCCGCGGCCGACCTGCTGCGAGGCCCGCGCGACGTCGGAGACCTTGGTCATGTAGCTCTTGTAGGTCTTCTCCTTGCCGGCCTCGCGGCAGCTCTGAACCCAGAAGACCAGCAGGACGATGATCAGGATCGCGAAGGCGATCAGACCGATCAGCCGCAACAGCGGCGTCAGGTTCGTGGGCGTGCGCGGCGGCCGCTCAGGACCACGCGGACCGCGCCGAGGGATCAGCCGCTCCGTCCGCGAGGTCTCCTGCGTCGGGGGCTCGTCCTCGAAGAAGTCGAAATCGATGTCGGTGTCGCGCTCTGTCATATCCCGTCTTTGCAGGAAAAATCCGGCCCACTCTACCGACTTCATCGGAGGTAGCAGGACTCTCGTCGGGAGGGCGAAACGAAGGAGGTCGTGGCCGAAGCCGCACTTGCGCTCTCTCCGAGTGAGCTCGTCGCCGAGCGCTATCGGCCCCTGCGCCCGCTCGGCAGCGGCGGGTCCGGCTCGGTCTGGCTCGCGCGTGACGAGCGAACCGGACTCGACGTCGCGCTGAAGATCGTTCCCCGCGAGGGGAAGGCAGCTACACGGGCCGAGCGCGAGGCGCTGGCGGCCGCGCGCCTGCGCCACGAGCGCTGCCTGCGCGCCTACGGGCTCGACCGCGACTCGCGCAACGTCTACATCGCCTACGAGTACGTGCCCGGCCAAACGATGCGGCAGGCGCTCCGTGCCGGCGAGCTGGACGACGCGGCCGCCGTGGAAACCGCGGCGCAGGTGCTCGAGGGGCTCGCGCACGCTCACGCGCGCGGGATCGTGCACCGCGACGTGAAGCCGTCCAACGTCCTGCTCGCCGAGGGCGACGAGCTGTCCGTCCGCCTGCTCGACTTCGGGCTCGCGCAGCTGGCGGAGGAGGAGTCGCTGACGGCGACCGGCGACGTGCCGGGCACGCTCGCCTACGTCCCGCCCGAGCGGCTCGTCCACGGCGAGTCCGGCGGGCCGCCCGCGGACATCTGGGCGGTGGGCGCGATGCTCTGGGAGTCACTCGCGGGCTGGCACCCGTTCTGGAACGGCTCGCTGCTGGAGACGGCGAAGCGGATCGAGACCGGTGCGGCGCCGCTCGCGCAGGTGCGGCCCGACCTGCCGAAGCCGCTTTGCGCGCTCGTCGACCGGATGCTCTCGATCAATCCTTCCGCCCGCCCGCCCTCGGCCACGCTCGGCTTCGAGCTCCGCGATGCCTTCGCCGAGCGGCTGCGGCGGCGCAAAACCGGCGGCGGCGGCATGGCGATCCCCGCCGTGCGCGTGCCAACCCGGTTCGCCGCGCCCGCGGCCGCCGCCCTGTTCGCCGGCTGGACAGCAGCGGCGCTGCCGTTCTTTCCCTCGCTGCTGGTGCCGCTGCTCGCGTTGATCGCCGGTGCGCTGACGCTCTTCCGCCCACGGCTCGGCCTGGCCTTCGCGCTCGCCGTGCCCGTGCTCCCGCTCGGGAACGTCTCCTCGGGCCTGGCCGTCGCCTACGGCGCCGTCGCCTGCTGCTGGCTCGCCGCCTCCTGGCGTGCTCCGCGACAAGGGCTCTTCCTCGTCCTCGGGCCGCTGTTCGCCCCGCTGCTCGCGATCGGGCTGCTCCCGCTCGCCGCCCAGGGGATCGGCAGTCACGTCCGCCGTGCGCTCCAGGTCGGAGCCGGGGTGCTGCTGGCCGGGATGGTCGCGGGCCTCCGCCACGCCGCGCTGCCCTTCACGGGAGCCGCGCCGCCGAAGGGCCTGGGAATCGCCGGCAGCGACGATCCCTTCGCCGTGCTGGTCGCGCTGGCGCACGCCGCCGGGTCCCACCCGACGCTTCTGCTCGAGGCTGCCGTGCTGGCCGCGGCCGCGGTCGCCCTCCCCTTCGTGCGCGAGCGCGGCCTGTGGTGGATCGCCGGCCTCGGCGCAGCCCTGATCGCGGCGACGCTGCTTCCCGCGCCAACGGTCGCCGCCGCGCCGCTCGTGCTAGCCGCCTGGGCCACCTGCACCGTCCTGGCGCTGAGAGCCCAGGGTTAGAGTTCAGGGCGGGGGCATAACCCTGCCGGCATGAGCGTCCTCAGGAACATCGAGCACAAGATCGAAGGCCTCTTCGAGGGTGTCTTCGGCCGTGCCTTCCGCACGCACGTGCAGCCGGTCGAGCTGGCGCGCAAGCTCGTCAAGGAGATGGAGGACCACCGGGTGGTCTCGGTCTCGCGCGTATATGCGCCGAACGAGTACACGGTCTACCTCGCGACCTCCGACCGTGAGCAGTTCGCGAGCTACGAGGATTCGCTCCAGAGCGAGCTCCAGGAATACATCGCCGAGAACGCGCGCAAGGAGCGCTACGAGCTGCTCTCGCCGCCCGAGGTCAAGTTCGAGACCGACGACGACCTCGAGATGGGCGAGTTCGGGATCGCCACGAGAATGGTGCAGGGCGCGATCCCCCAGCCAGGCGCGCCGCCCGCGCAGGCGCAGCCGGGGGCGACGATGATCTACCGCAAGCCCGCCGAGACGGAGGCCGTCTCGGTCGAGGATCTCGGCCTTGGCCGCGAGACCGTCAGTCTCACGTACGACGGCACGAAGCACGAGCTCGACGACGGCCACGCCACGATCGGACGCTCGAAGGACTGCGACATCCAGCTCTCCGACCCGAACGTCTCGCGCAAGCACGCCGAGGTGCGACAGGAAGGCGCG
>Ga0307323_10000120_pt1 | contig 22735 bp, 24 predicted proteins | sample ER_DNA_381_FD_194496 | JGI IMG/M metagenome (GOLD analysis project Ga0307323, IMG submission 194496) | Bulk soil microbial communities from the East River watershed near Crested Butte, Colorado, United States - ER_DNA_381 | ecosystem: Environmental > Terrestrial > Soil > Floodplain | place...
CCTCGCGGTAGGCGAGCGACACCTTCTTGGTCGGATTGCTATCCGGCAGTTGCTCCGCAACGATCACGGGACCTGTAGGAGCGATCACACCTTCGACGGCCCGCCCGCCGACGCGGACGAAATCCGGATTGATCAAGGCATGCGTGCCGTAGAGCCCGCCCTTGTAGCCGCGTTCCGCCAGAGCAAGGTAGGGCAGCGCGCCCGGCGTGCCGGACCCGCCGGTGATGACCGCATCGGGACGAGCCGCGATGATCTTGAGGGTTTGACCAGTGACAGAAGTGTCGGGACGGGCATAGCGTTCGTTGGTGACAACCTCGATCGGCGTACCACTGACATTCTTGATCAATGCGTCATAGACAAGATCGCCCCAGGAGTCGCTGAATCCGATGTAGGCCGCTTTCTTGACGTTATCCTTTTTCATGCGCTCGACCACCGCGGCGACCATCAGGGGCGGCGGCTGTGGAATGGAAATGAGCCACTGGCCGTTCGGGCTTTGCGGCTGACTGGCAGGTGTGAGCGAAATGATTGGCGTCTTGGTCTCGGTGGCGACGACCACCATCGCAATTGTGCCGGGAACGCCGGATGTGCCCATCAACACATCGACCTTTTCTTCTTCGACAAGCTTGCGGGCGTTGCGGGTCGCTGCGGAGGGATCCGAGGCATCATCCAGCCGGATCAGCTTGATCTTATGGTCACCGACTTTGTCGGCATACGCATATCCGGCGAGAATTCCCTTTTCATACGGAATTCCGATCGAGGCGCCAGGTCCGCTCAGCGAGGTCACGAAACCGACGGTGATGTTGGCACCAAAGCTCGCGCTTACAGACAGTGCTGGTGCTGCCAGGGCTGCAACGATAGCGGCAAGACGCAAAATCATGATCGACCTCCGCACACTGCCCTAGACGTTCATCGCAATTGGGTTAACTTTAAAGCTTCTACGTAGGCTGGCAAGCGCCTTCGGTCGGTTGGTGTTGCAAACTGCAGGTCGTTTTCGCTTCGCAGGCGGGCCGGTCGCGGATCTTTGTAAGGAGTTAAACGTGCGCATTTGCTACCAGAGCTACGTGGACTACGAAAACGGCAAGACCTATTGGGACCGCCTACGCAAGCACCTCGAGGCGGTGGTCGATCCCGGCACCACGGTCGACATCAAGGGCATTACGCCGCACGACTCTTATGCTCACGCCTTGGTCGAGATGCGGTGTGCCCGTGAGGTGATCTGCAACGCGGTGCGCGCCGAGCGCGAGGGCTACGACGCGTTCGTGATCGGACATTTTCAGGATGCGGGTCTTTACGAGGCTCGCTCGGCCGTCGGCATTCCGGTGGTAGCGCTCGGAGAAGCGTCTATGTTGTACAGCTGCCAGCTCGGCCAACGCAGCGGCATCGTCACAATCAATACGCGCTACATCCCGTGGTTTCACCATCAGATCACGAAGTACGGACTCGAACGCCGGGTGACGGGCGTGCATGCGATGCAGTTCGAGCCGGGACAAATTCTCAAAGCATATGAATCGCAACATTTGGCTGACGAAGTGGCGCGCTTATTTGCCGAACAGGCCAGGCCGCTCGTGGCCTCGGGGGTAGACGTGTTGATCCCGGGCGGAGGGATTCCGATGCTGTTGTTCTCGGCTATCCGCGGGCATGCCGTCGATGGGGCCCCGGTCATCAACGGCATTCCGATCGTCGTTAAGATGGCGGAAATGGCCGTGAAACTGCGGCGGCTCGCGGGCCTTGGCGTAAGCCGCGTCTCCGACTACGTCCAGCCGCCGATAGAGATCCTGGAAGAGTTCCTGACCCATCCCAAGGGGTTGTGAGGGAGAAGGCCTCTGAGCGCACGTTCCCCGTGATCGAAAATGCCGCGAACTTGTGCTGGACCTTCGCTGATGCTGAGGAGGTGCCGATGACCAGATACCGCGGAAATGTCGAGGCTGTGCGAAATCTGGTTCGGGAGACAGAGGTTCATCGCGACGTCTACATCGACGATGAGGTCTTCCAGCTCGAGATGGAACACTTGTTCGCAAACACCTGGATCTATGTCGGCCATGACAGCCAGGTGTCAAAACCGGGCGATTATTTTGGCACCACGATCGGGACGCAGCCGGTTTTGATGGTGAGACATACCGACAATACCGTGAAGGTGTTGCACAACCGTTGTCCGCACAAGGGAACGCGCATCACGACAGACACGTGCGGCAATACAGGGAAATTCTTTCGCTGTCCCTATCACGCGTGGACGTTCAGAACGGACGGCTCACTGTTCTTTATCCCGCTGCGGAAGGGATACGAGAACACCGGGCTTGAAACGAGCCATGCGAGCGAGGGGATCAGCCCCGTGCGGCACGTGCGAAATTATCGAGGCTTCGTCTTTGCAAAGCTGAACGACACGGGTTCTGACTTCGAAGAGTTCTTCTCCGAAAGCCTCAGTAGCATCGACAACATGGTCGACCGTTCCCCGGCTGGGAGGCTCGAAGTTGCCGGAGGCGTGCTGCGCTACATGCACAATTGCAATTGGAAGATGCTGGTGGAGAACCAGACCGACACTACCCACCCGATGGTCGCCCATGAATCCTCGGCTGGCACTGCGATCGAGGTCTGGAAGAAGGCGCCGCCCGGAGCCAAAAAGCCAATGGCGGTCGAAATCTACGCGCCTTTCATGGCGCCATACGAATTTTTCGAGAACATGGGCATCCGTGTCTGGCCGAATGGCCATGGCCACACCGGTGTGCATCACTCCATTCATTCCGATTACTCGGGCGTGCCGGGTTATTTCGAACGAATGGTCGGGGCGTATGGAGAAGAACGTGCGAAGGCCATCCTGGACGAGAACCGGCACAACACGATTTATTTCCCTAACCTGATGGTCAAGGGTCCGATCCAGCTCCTGCGGCTATTCAAGCCGATCGCCGCCGACAAGACGCTGGTTGAATCTTGGACATTCCGTCTTGTCGATGCGCCGGACATGCTGCTCGAGCGGACGCTGATGTACAACCGGCTGATCAACGCGCCGACGTCGGTCGTCGGCCACGACGATCTCGAAATGTACGAGCGCGCGCAGGAAGGCCTGCGCGTCGACGCCAATCAATGGGTCAACGTGCAGCGACTCTACGATCCATCAGAACGGCATGACGTCATGGCGGTGACGAACGGCACCACTGAATGGCAGATGCGCAACCAGTTTCGCGCATGGTCGAAATTCATGACGTTGTCGATGTGAGGGGGCTTCCATGGAGGCACCTACCAATCAGCAACTTGTCGACTTTGTCATCCACGAGGCGCGGCTGATCGACCAGCATCGGCTGGAGGAATGGCTCGACTTGTTCACCGACGATGGCATCTATTGGATGCCGCTGGAGTGGGGCCAGACCGATCCAAAGTTGACGACGTCGCTGATGTACGAGGACAAGCTACTGCTTACCATCCGAATCGAGCGGCTCAAGGGCAAGCGGACGTATTCGCAGAAGCCTAAGAGCCGGTGCCACCACGTCTTGCAGACGCCGCAGATCGACAAGCGAGATGAGGCCAACAACGAATTTGTGACCTGGACTCCGATGCATTACGTGGAAACCAGGTACGACGAGCAGCAGCTTTACGCCGCCTGGGCGACCCACACATTGGCCGTCGTTGATGGCAAGCTGAGGATCAAACTCAAGCGCGTCGATCTCGTCAATTGCGACGCCGCTTTCGGCAACATCCAGCTTTTCATGTGACCGGGACGATGCCATCCAGCACGACCCGAAAGTCCTATGAGGGCGCGGTTGCCTGCCTCCCAGTCACGATCCCTTATCGGCGATATTCCACAAACAGCGCGCAGTGGTGGTTAGGGCGCGCGCTGCATGAACTGACCAAGCGTGCCAGATTGCGTCCGAAGGATATCGATGGATTTGCAGTGTCGAGTTTTACGTTGGGGCCGGATACCGCAGTGGGGCTCACGCAGCATTTCGGGATCTCGCCGCGATGGCTTGATAACATTCCCTTCGGAGGCGCGAGCGGTATTGTGGCGATGCGCAGAGCGGCGCGGGCGGTGCAGGCAGGTGATGCGAATATCGTGGCTTGCGTCGCCGGTGATACAAACCATGTCGACTCGTTTCGCAAGATGCTTTCAACCTTTTCCCGCTTTGCACAGGACGCGGTTTATCCGTACGGGTCGGGCGGCGCCAACGCATCGTTTGCGCTGGTCACGAAGAACTACATGAATAGCTACGGCGCGAAGCGGGAAGATTTCGCCAAGATATGCATCGCGCAGCGCGACAATGCCCTGTCGATTCCGCACGCAATGATGAAGAAGAGGCTAACGCTCGATGAATATATGTCGGCGCGACCGATTGCCGATCCGATACATCTGTTCGACTGCGTGATGCCATGCGCGGGCGCGGAGGCGTTCATCGTGTGCCGCGAAGATATCGCCAAATCTCTCAATCTGCCGAGCGTGCGCATCTTGTCGACAATTGAGCGGCACAACGCCTTTCCCAACGATCCACTGCAGGTGCGCGGCGGCTGGGAGCTCGATATCGGTGAGCTGTGGTCGATGTCCGGGCTCAAGCCGAAGGACGTTGATTTCGTGGAGACTTACGATGATTATCCGGTCATATCGATGATGCAGTTTGAAGACCTCGGCTTTTGCGCCAAGGGCGAGGGACCGGAATTCGTACGATCGCATACGCTTACGAACGACGGCACGTTCCCGCACAACACGTCTGGTGGGCAGCTCTCGGTCGGGCAGGCGGGGGCGGCCGGGGGGCTTCTTGGGCTCGTTGAGGCCATGCGCCAGCTCACCTCGCAGCCGCTTGGCTCGAAGGTGCCCAATGCCAGTGCCTGCCTAGTTTCCGGATTCGGCATGATCAATTACGATCGCGGCCTGTCATCCTGCGCCGCCGTTCTTGCGAGAGCCGCGTGACCGAGCCGCTTGCTCGCCCAAAACGCAAGGATCCGCTCAAGCGGACGCGGCTGCCGCTGCGCCCGCAAGACGTGCGCAGCCGCACCGCGCATGGGCTCACCGCCGCGGCGGCCGAGGGGCGCTTCGCATTGCAGGTTTGTCTTGACTGCAACACAGTCATTTACCCGCCCCGTGACGCCTGTCCGTCATGCTTGTCGGCGCGTCTTCCATTCCGCGATGTGGCTCGTGGTGGCACGCTCATCGCCGAAACGACCCTGCGCACGTCGACCGAGCCCTATTTTCGCGAGCGCACCCCTTGGCGGGTGGGAACCGTAAAACTCGATGCCGGTCCGGTCGTCGTGGCGCATCTTCATGGCGATGCGGTGGAGGGCGAGCGCGTGCGGCTTGAGCTCAAGCTCGATAAAAGCGGCTCGGCGGTGGCCATGGCGCTGCCGGAAAAGGACACTGAGAACATGGCTGATGATCCGCATTTGCGTGAGATGACGTGCGATCCGAAGTTCCGCCGCGTTCTGATCACGGATGGCCGTACGGTCGTCGGGCAGGCTATGGCCAAGGCGTTTTCCGATGCCGGAGCATCAATCGTTTTCGTCGGGCTTGCGAATCCCTGGAAGCCATTTCCCGGGATGGGCAGCCTCCGCAAAATCGAACGGGTTGAAATCGTGCCGCTTGACGTGACGGATACGGAATCGGTTACCGAATTGGCCGATCAGAACGGCGCCCGCATCGACATTGTGGTCAACACCGCAGAACACATTCGTGCCGGCGGTGTCGTGGATCGTCGTGGTCTGACGATCGCGCGCGAGGAGATCGATGTTCGCTATCTCGGCCTGCTGCGCCTTGCACAGGCGTTCGGCCCGATCCTTCGTTTTCGAGGCACGGACGGTGTAAATTCGGCCGCGGCCTTCGTCAATTTGCTGTCGGTGCATGCGCTGATGAACTGGCCCGCATACGGGAGCTATTCCGCGACCGAGGCGGCATGTCTGTCGGCGGCGCAATGCATGCGCGCGGAATTGCGCCCGGGCGGGGTCAAGGTGCTGAATGTATTCTTCGGTCCGCTCGAGATCGAATGGTTTCAAACCGTGCCGCCGCCGAAGGTGACGCCGGCGACGCTCGCCAATGCGGTGGTTCGCGCGCTCCAGCACGGGCTCGAGGACGTGTTTGTGGGCGACATCGCCGAGGACATCCGGCAACGCCTTGCGGTCAATCCAAAGGCTCTCGAGCGCGAGCTGGCAAGCTGAAGGGTATCTCAATGACAGTCGATCTCATGTCGTTCGCGCGCGCGGTGGCCAACGGCGACATCCGTGTCATCGACCTGACGCAGACCCTGTCGCAGGAATTCCCGACCATTGTGTTGCCGCCCGAGTTGGGACAGTGCGCGCCGTTCCGAATGGAGGAAGTGTCGCGGTACGACGAACGCGGACCGGCCTGGTACTGGAACAACATTAGTCTCGGCGAGCATACTGGAACGCACTTCGACGCGCCGATTCACTGGATTTCCGGCAAGGATTTGCCCAACAACGCAGTCGATACGATCAATGTCGCGCAGTTCATCGCGCCGGCTGCCGTGATCGATTGCTCGAAGGAGTGTGCAGCCGACCCCGACTTCGCGTTGACGATTCCCTTTGTCGAGCAATGGGAGGCGTGCCACGGCAAGATCGAGCCGCGAAGTTGGATCTTGCTGCGCACGGACTGGTCGAAGCAGACATATACGGACTATGCCGGATTACGCGACGATGGCGCTCACACTCCGGGGCCGGAGCCCGCTGTGGTGAAGTGGTTCGTCGAACAGCGCGATGTGCACGGATTCGGCACCGAGACAATCGGTACTGATTTCGGGCAGGGACAGCACTTCAATCCGCCATATCCCGCCCATTTCTACATGCATGGCAAAGGCCGGTTTGGGCTGCAGTGCCTCACAAACTTGGATCTGCTGCCGCCCAAGGGCGCCGTCATCATCGCGGCACCGCTGAAGATCAAGCAGGGGTCGGGTAGCCCATTGCGCGTTCTGGCGCTGGTGGCGGGAGGAAATGTGTGACGGCAAACAATTTCGCCGTGGTCACGGGCGGTTCGACCGGCATCGGGGCGGAAATTTGCCGGCAGATGCTGGAGGCTGGTTACGAGGTCATCTCGCTCGCTCGGCGCAAACCCGAGCAGTCGCATGCGAGGCTGCATGCGGTAGAGGTCGATCTCATGGATCGATCGGCGACCGAGCGGGCCGCCGCCGATATCGCCGCCCGCTTTCCAATTTCACACATCGTGCACAACGCGGGAGTGATTCGGCCAGCGCTGTTGCCCGACGTTGTGCAAGATGATTTGCAGGCGCTTATGCAATTGCATCTCGGCGCCGCGCTCACCCTCATGCAGACGGCCTTGCCGGCGATGAAGCGGAACCGCTTTGGCCGCGTCGTGCTTATGTCATCGCGCGGGGCGCTAGGGCTAGAGACGCGTTCGGCCTATTCTGCGACCAAGGCTGGAATGATTGGGATGGCACGCACTTGGGCACTGGAGCTCGCGCCCGACGGCATCACCGTGAATGTGGTTGCACCCGGGCCGATTGCCGACACCGAGATGTTTCGCAGCATCGTTCCGAAGGACAGCGAGCGCGAGAAGGCGCTTGCGGCGGCCATTCCGGTGAAGCGGCTGGGCCGCAGCTCCGATGTCGCACGCGCCGTCATGTTCTTCTGCGACCGGGCTAATGGCTTTGTGACCGGCCAGACCCTCTACGTCTGCGGTGGAGCGAGCGTGGGCATGCTTGCCATCTAGCTACAGTTTTCCCGCAGCCGTAGCCTGGATTGCGTGCAATTGAATTGGTCTTCTTGCAGCCAGCATCAGGAAAGGGTTCGGCGGGTGCCGGCCGAAAACACGATCGGAATGGTCGCGGTTGCGGCTTATCCGCAAAAGTCGCTATCGTAAGTTTCCGGGCAGACCCCGCGTGGGAGGGACATATGTGGCTGGTACGGTCTTGGTTGATTGGGCTCGTTGCAGCGATTTCACTTCTGGCGCAGGGCGCATCGAAGGCTGAGCCGGTCAAGATCCGTGTATCCTGGATCGCGCCGCTTTCGAACTGGGCGTCGTTGCTCATGGAGAAAAAGGAGATCGCCCGGCACATGGGGCGGACCTACATATTCGAGCCTGTCCGCTACGCCGGAACGCCACAAATGATCACAGCGCTCGCGAACAACGAGCTTGAAATTGCAAACCTCGCCTTCTCGACATTGCCACTAGCGATTCACAACGCGGGCCTCTCCGACCTGCGGGTCATTGCCGATGAATTCCAGGACGGCATGCAGGACTACTACTCGCAAGAATATATGGTGCTCGCCGACGGGCCGGTGAAGCGCCTTGAAGACTTGAAGGGTCGCGTGATTGCGATCAATGCCGGCGGCTCGGCGGTCGATGTCGCGATGCGCAAGATGCTGCTCAACGCGGGGCTCGAGCAGAAGCGCGACTATGTCATGATCGAGGCGCCATTGCCGACGATGCGTGCCATGCTCGCCGAGAAGAAAGCCGATCTGGTTCCCCTTGTTGTGCCATTCTCGTTCGATCCGGAGCTGCGCCGCATTGCCAAGCCTCTCTTCTACAACCGCGACGTTATGGGTCTGACGCAGCTCCTGTTCTGGTGCGCGCGGCAGTCCTTCATCGATAAGAACCGCGCCGCGATGGTGGATTTCATGGAAGACGCGCTGCGCATCACCTACTGGTTTCTCGATCCGGCGAACCACGCCGAAGTCGTGGCGATTGCTTCGCGCCTGACCAAGCAGCCCCCCGAGCGTCTCGGCTGGGTCTTCACCAAGCAGGATTACTATCACGTGCCGGGAATGCGTCCTGACCTCGACGCGCTACAGCGCAACGTCGCACTCGTCAAAGAACTCGGACTGATCGGCGCCGATACTGATGTGAAAAAGTATTCTGACCTGACCGTTTTGGACGATGCAGCCAAGCGCCTGAAATAGCGAAGCCCCTTGCCGGTATCCGATAGTCCCAGACCGCTGCTGGTTCCGGTCCTCAACGCCTTTGCGACATTGCGAACGTTTTAGACCGAAGAGCGAATCGGTCCATCGCATGGCCGCCGTCCGTCGGACCGCCCGTTGAAAATTCCAAAGGAGGGCAAATTGGACGCAACGAAGAGATACCGCATCTGGGCGCAGGGCGCGACCGATCAGGTTGGCCACCGCAACTACCTGACGCAGCTGTTGCCGCACATGAAGGCCTGCACGGATCCCGATTTCGAGCTCGATTTCAAGACCATGACGCCCTCGGTGACGACGGTGCACGCGTTGTCGGAATTCCGCGTCTCGCGCGCGGTGATACGCGGCGCCATTCAGGCCGAGCGGGAGGGCTACGACGTTTTTTTCATGAACCACTTTCAGGACGTCGGCCTGTACGAGGCGAGAGCGGCGGTGAAAATACCAGTGCTTGGCCTGGGAGAAGCGACCTTGTTCCATGCCTGCATCATGGGCCGCAAGCTCGGCCTGATAGCGATCAACCCCGCCTTTATACCGACCCATAACGAGCAGATTTGTCGCTATGGGCTGCAACAACGGATCGCTGGAATCCGCGCGATGGAAGCTAATATCAGCGATTACATGGAAGCTTTCACATCGCCCGCGAAAAAGTTGGAACTGCAGGCCATCTTCGAACGCGAGGCACGTCGCCTCATCGAGGGCGGCGCTGATGTCATCGTGCCGACCGGGGGCATTCCGATGATGTTGTTCGGCAAAGAACCGGACGTCAATGTGGATGGCGCTCCGATCGTCAACGGAATCACGGTGGTGATCAAAGCCGCCGAAATGGCGGTCAAGCTGAAGCGTCTCGGCGTATCGGTCGCGAGCCGCATCCCGCAGTCAGGCTTCGCGCTGCCATCTGCTCAGACGCTCGATGAGTTTCTGCGCCATGGCTGAAGACATCGTTTCTTCGTTAACTGGCCTTTGCGGATTTTCGCGATCCATCGGGCCAGGGCGATGTGTGGGGGCGCCCGGTCGCTTCGCCTGTAAGCAAGGCCATTCAAACAGTCCGATGGATGTGCTGATCAAGGAAGCGACGGCGGCGGGTGACGGTCGGCCCCTTTTAGCCTCGGGCTTGTTCGCGGGAAGTCCGCGCGGTTCTTACGGGTCGCTGACGGCACGCCAAATCCGTGCCGAAGCCCTTTGGGCACGGCCGGCCCTCCAGTAATCCCTGCTACCGCCATCACACCCTTGACCGGACGAACTCGGCAGGCCGACTATCGCGCAAAAAAGCGCGGCTTTGCGGTCGTTCACGCGAATTCCAACCGAGCTTCGGAAATCGGACGCATGGGGTACACTCAGGGTCGGATCGAGCTATTCAACTTGTTTCGCCTTTCTCATACCCCCTTTCTTGACTCCTGCCTCGGGGAAAATCCACATGGCTACCACCATGAAGACCGCGGTGATCATGATGTACGTTGAAAAATCCGAACGGATTGGCGATCCGCTCCAATAGGCGAGGATCGCTGCGACAATCAGCGCGACGGCTGAGACGATCGCCTTGACATCGTTCGGCACAGGATCCTCGTTTCGAAGTCGCCCCCGCGAGCTAGCCGGCAGATGTTACTCGCCTAGTACGCGCCCACGGGCGCTGCCGCTGCCTCGTCGGGCCGGCGCGGATGCCCGCGCAAAGTTTGCTTCAGGTACCGGGTATTGTAACCGTTGAACAGCGTGCCGATGAGCCCGCGGTGGAGGTCCGACGTGCCAAACAGCCAATCGGCAATCGGGAACGTCAGGTTCATGTTGGTTTCCATCATCAGCCGCGCGTTGTGATGCGCAGTGTGATGGCGCCGCAGGCTGTTGACCAAGGGACAGTTGCGGACGAACCAGTTCTCGTCGATGTGGCAGCAAAAGTGCATGAACTCATAAACGAGGTACATGCCGGTGGTCACACTCATGAATAACCAGCCGACATTGGGCGAAAACAGCAGGCCGAGAACGACGGCCATCGGAATCGACATCAGGATGAAAACGACGAGCGCATAGGGCGGGAACACCGTCACGCGCCAGTCCTTATGATCGCGGAAGCGCATCTCCTCGTCAGTGAAGAACTGGTGATGATTGAGCGTGTGCCGCTCATAGATCGCGCGCAGGCCTTTGATGTTGATCGGCCGGTGCATGACGTATTTGTGCACGGCCCATTCGAACAGGTTGGTGAACAAGAAGGTCAGCGGCACGGTCAGCCATTCGAGCCACGTAACGTCGTGGATGTGCGCCACGTATACATAGAACGCCGCCACCCCCATCGCATAGATGAGCGCAATGTGGAAATAGCCGTCGTACCACCCAATGATGCGCGAGCGGTATTCCTGGCGAAAATCGATCTGCCGCTGATTGATCATAGTCGCTCTCCTCGCCCCTTGGCGGGGCCGGCCAGGCCGCCTCGCCTCGCGGCCAGACGATCCGCCATCTGATATATCACACATCTATCACAGGCCGACGCCCCGTTCAATCCGCCAACTGCGCCAGCCCCGTACCCTCGATCACCCGCGCCACGGCCTGGTTCCGACGTGCCTCTGCGGGTTTGCCAGCAAAAATAATCTCTCCGCGTTCAATGACATAGAGCCGGTCGGTGAAATCCGGCAGGTGGTGAATATTCGACTCGGCGATGAAGACGGCATGGCCGAATGAGCGGATATTGGCGAGCCCATCGATGATCGAGGGGACGATGGCGGGCGACAGCCCCTCGGTCGGCTCGTCTAGCAGCAGCAGCTTTGGCCCAAGCGCGAGCGCGCGCGCAATCGAGACCATCTTGCGCTCCCCGCCGGACAGCGCCTGCCCACCGCGCTCGCGGTAGCGCGCGAGCCTGGGAAACACGTTGTAGGCTTCGGCGATGCGCTGCTCGGCCGGCCGCGGGTTTGGACAGATCCAGGTGGGCATGGCGATGTTCTCGGCCACCGTCAGTTCGCCAAATACCTCGCTCTCTTCCGGCGCGAAGCCGATCCCCATGCGCGCGACCTGATAGGGTCGCAAGGCCAGGAGATCCTGCCCGTCGAACGCTATCGTGCCTGACACCGGCTTGCGAAAGCCCATGATGCTCCGCAGCGTCGTCGTCTTGCCGGCGCCATTGCGCCCGACCAGACAGACGAGTTCGCCTTCACCCACCTCGAACGTGACGCGGCGTAGAACGCGGCTGCCCTGGATGTCGACGACAAGATCGCGGACCGCCAGCATCAATGTCTCCGCCGTTTGCCGATCACGGTTTCAATCAAATGCGGATCGGCGAAGAACTGCTCGGGCGGCAAATCGGCGAGCACCTGGCCCTCCGACAACGCAATGATGCGATGGGAATAGGCCGCGACCAGGTCCATGTCATGCTCGACCAGCAAGATCCCCTTCACGCCGGCGCGCTCGGCCGCCGCGATCAGCGTCTTCATGATGCCGTGCTTGTCGGCGGTGGAAACGCCGGACGTCGGTTCGTCGAGCAAGATCACTTGCGGGTCGAGCGCAAAAGCTGAGGCAACATCGAGCAGCTTTTTCTCGCCTTGCGAAAGTGCCGCGGCAACCGTCTCGAGCCGGTGACTGAGGCCGAAGATTTCCGCTACCTCGCGCACGCGGCCGCTCACCGCGCCGTCGGCGGAAAGACGCGAGAAAAGGCGCCAACGCTTCTTCTGCCGCGAAACGACCGCGGCTGCGATCGTCTCCGTGACCGTCAGCTTGGGAAAAATCTGGATGAGCTGAAACGCCCGTGCCAAGCCATGATCGGCAAGCTCGACCGGTCCTACGCCGGCGATATTCTTGCCCATGAACAGGACTTCCCCGGAGCTCGGCTCGATCAGCCCCGTGAGCAGATTAACGAGCGTGGTCTTGCCGGCGCCATTCGGGCCCACGACCGAAACCAGCTCACCCTGATGCACGACCATGCTGACCTGCTCGAGCGCGTGGAAGGCGCCGTAGGATTTGCTGACATTGCGCGTTTCAAGCAGCAAGGTCATGCCGTCTTCCCCGCGATCCTACGCCGCAGGTCGGCGGCCAATCCGGCAATGCCTTCCGGAAATGCGATGACGATCAGTGCCAGAATGGCGCCGAGCATGAAGCGCCAATACTCGGTCAGCGATTGCAGCTGGTCCTGCAACAAAGTGAAGGTGAGCGCGCCGACGATCGGCCCGAAGAAATTCGAGAAGCCACCGAGCACGGCCATGAACACGAGCTGGCCCGACTGGGTCCAATAAACCAGTTCGGGATCTGCGAGCCCTACCCGGAAGCCGAGGATCGCGCCACCGACAGCACCGAAGGCAGCCGAGATGACGAAAGCGGCCAAGCGGAACCTATGCACGTGCACGCCGAGATATTCCGCCTTGCGCGCGTTATCGCGCACGGTCTTGAGGTGCAGTCCGAACGGCGAGTTCACGATCCGCCACATCACGAAGCCAGCGACGATCATGAGGCCGAGGCAATAGTAATAGAATGGCCCGGCCAGGAACTCGATCTTGTTGTAGGGCGCGAAATCCAGTCCGAGGATGTTCATGCGCGCCACGCGCATGCCGCTGTCGCCGCCGGTCAAGTGGTAGAACTTGAACAGGAAGGAGTGGAACAGCATGCCAAAGGCGAGCGTCAACATGCCGAAGAAAATGCCGGTATAGCGCACGCACAACGCGCCGACCGGCAGTGCAATCGCACCAGACCCGAGCATCACCGTGAGCAGCACCAGCTCGAAGGATTTCACCCCCAGCACGCCCGACAGGATCGCCGCGCCGTAAGCGCCAACGCCCAGAAACATCGCATGCCCGAACGACAGCAATCCGGTGTAGCCGAACAGCAGGTTGAACCCGAGCAAGGCGATGGCGTAGCCGTAAAAGGGGATCATCAAGCCGGTGTAATAGGGCGGCATCGCCAGCGGCAACAAGGCGAGCGCGGCTGTGCCGCATACAGCGACAATCGCCGCGGCAGAGAGCTTCATGCCAGCGTTCTCCCGAACAATCCGGCGGGTCGGAAAATTAGCACGGCAACCACGATCAGATAGATCGCGAGTACCTCCAGTTCGGGATAAAGCAAGATCGAAAAGGCGCGGATCAAGCCGACGATGAGCGCACCAGCCAATGCACCGCGCATCGAGCCCAGCCCCCCGATGACGACGACGGCGAAGGCCTCGACCACGAATTCGATCGCCATGTCGAGCGAGGCCGCGGCGGTCGGCACTACCAGCGCCCCCGCTGTGGTGCCGAGCACTGCGCCAAGCGTAAATACGACTGAATAGATGCGTCGCACATCGACGCCGAGCGCCTCCGCCATGGCGCGATTTTCCGCCGTCGCGCGCAGGATACGGCCGTAATTGGTCCGTTGCAGGAAGTGGCCGAGCCCGGCGGCGACCGCGATTGCGGCCGCGATCACCAGCAGATTGTAGACCGGAACGCCGAAGTCGCCGGTGCTGATCGTGCCGTAGATCAAGTAGCCGCTGTCGAGAGAGCGTGGGTTGGCGCCCCAGACGAACTTGAATACATCCTGAAACATGAGCACGAGCGCAAACGTCAGGAGAAGCTGGAAGCTTTCGTCGCGGTCATACACGGTGCGCAACACGCGCTCGATCGGCGGTCCGATGAAGCCGAGCAGGAGACCGGAAATGATAAGCCCGGGCAGGACCAGCCATTCGGACACGCCGAACTGGTGCGCGTAGCCGATGAAAGTGATCCCGAAATAGGCGCCGAGCGCGTAGAATGAGCCGCACGCCAGATTGACGATCTTCTGCACGCCGAACACGAGCTGAAGCCCAGCGGCCACCAAGAACAAAACGGCGGCGTGAAACACGCCGCCGGCAACAATGTTTGCAAACGCGGACATTCAATCCGGGTTGGATCAGGCGTCGAACTGGGCGGTCTTGATCCACTCCCAGAAATTCGCCCCCGGCGGCTTCTGCAGTTCGGTGGAATACCGGCTCTCGAACGTCCCAAGCGTGACGAAGTCGTATTTGTTGTCGTGAGTGGTGAGGCCCTGCACGAAGGTCTGGTCGGCGATATGGTCCTTGCGCCAGGCGCTTTTGCCGCCGAGGCTCTCGATCGACAGGCCGACCAGCGCGTCGATGATGTCGTCTTGCGACGGCCAGTTGCCGCCCTTCGCGTTCATCGCCTTCTCCACCGCCGCCTTGTAGGAGGCAATAGCGAAATAGGCGCGGTCGGCTTCCCACTCGGGATAGTCCCTGTAGGTCTGCTCGTACCAGGCGACGAATTCCTTCGCCAGCGGCGACGCTTTCGGGTTCGCAAAATAGAGCGTGTTGTGGCCGAACAGCATGCCTTCGGGCGTGAATTCTTTCTTCATCAACGTGTGCTGCCAGCCGGCCGCGGGGAACACGAGCTTGGCGCCTTCAGTCAGGCCGGCGGCATGCGCCTGCTTCATAAACACCGGCAGATCCGCGAACAGCAGCGAGGAGAAGATCAAATCCGGTTTGGCCGCCTTGAGCGCGGCCACGTGGCTGGTCAGGTCCATGGTGCCGACCTTGGGCCACTGTTCGGTGACGACCTTATGCTCGATGTTGAACCGCTTGAGCATCGCGACGAAGGCCGCCATGTTATTGCGGCCATAGGAATAGTCCGGATTGATTCCGGCGACGGTGACGAACTTGCCTTTCCAATATTTGATGGCGAGCAGCGAGGACATGATCGCCTCGCACTCGTTGTCCGTCGAGCGGAACAGATAGCGCGGATTGAGAATTTTCTCGTCCACGCCGTCCTGCGTCGTGCCGTCCCAGTAGATCGTGAGCGCGCGTGCTTCCTCCACCACCGGTCCGAGCGCGAGTCCGGCGCCGGTGGAGATGATGCCCTGCACGCAGTCGACCTTCTCCTGCTGCACGAGCTTGCTGAAACGCTCGATCGTGTCCTTTGGCGAGGATTCGTCCTCGATCACCAGTTCGACCTTGCGGCCGCCGATGCCGCCCTGGGCGTTGTAACGCTCGACCGCCCATTGCGTGGCACGGATTCCGTTGAGGCCCGGCGCTGCAGCGATGCCGGAGCGCGGCGCGAGAACGCCGATGCGCAACGGCTTGTTCTGCGCGATGGCCGGGCCGAAGACGCGGCCCGACGTCGACAGGGCGCCGACGGCGGCGGCGGACGCAAGTAGCCTGCGGCGAGAAATTGCCATGACACCACTCCCATGACCCGCGTTGGGGCCGCCTATCGTTGATTGCTTGGTTAATGATATATCAGACGCATGTCAGCAACAAGCACGGCGCCTACTCGTCGCGGCACTACGCCGCGACGCTGGTGCGCAAGAAAGTGTCGATTTGCGCTCCCGTCAGCGTCCAATCATTGTCGAAGTTGGCGACGACCGCCTTCATGAACGGTTCCGAGAGCGCGATGGCGCGCTCCTTGTCACCCAAGTGGTCGTAGAGGATCGCCAGCGCCAGTTGCTGCGGGCTTTCACCTTCGTAGGTCCACTCGAAGCCGTATTTGGCGAGGCGTTTGACCTCGTAGTGCTCATTGAGCGGGCGGCCGTCGACAGTCACGACCAGCCCGTCGATGGTGCGTTTTCCCTCATACGTCTTCATGGCCTTAGACCGATACTGTTCCGCGCGTGAAGTTCTCGACATAGTCCATCAACTTGTCGGTCGCGCGGGCGGCCGCCTCGCCGTTGCCCTGGGCGATCGCGCGCGCCTGATTGGCGTGCAAACGCGCGCACAGCGGCAGATCAGCCGCCTCGCGGTAATGCATGTACCAGAACCGGCGCGAAAGCCCTTGCAGCAGCTTCATCGAACGGGCCGCATAGTCGTTGTGCGCCGCCTCGATCATCAGGCGGTTGAGCTCACGGTCGAGTCGCATGAAGGAGATGTCGTCATTGGCCTTGGCTGCGCGGTCCATGCCCTGCGCGATCTCCAGAAATTGCTCGCGCTGGTCCTTGTCCGCCCGTTCAGCCCCCGCGCGGCCGAGCAAGCGCTCGATCTCGCGCCGCACCTCGAGCACCAGCAACTGATTGCGCGGATTGATGTCCGAGACGAGAATGCCCTTGCGCGGCAATATGGTAATCAGGCCTTCGCGCGCGAGCCGCTGCAAGGCTTCGCGGATGGGGGTCCGGCCGATCTTGAACATGGCCGACAGCATCTGTTCGGAGAGGACGTCGCCCGGCTTGAGCCTGAGGGTGACGATCTGCTCCTCGATCAATCGATAGGCGTGTTCGGTCAGCGTCTCGCGCGCGGCGCCCCGCCGCCCGCCCTTCGGCGTAGCGGTTTGCCGAACGCCGGAGCGCGGCTGTCGCAATGCGGTTGCCGGCAAACGCCCCACGTCAGACCTGCCTTCGTTTCGCAACCATTGCAGCAAATTTTTCGTATTCCGCCTCGTTCACCGTATAGGAATGGTCGTTGTCCGGGAACGTGCCTTCCTTCACCTCTTTCACATATTGCATGATTCCGTTGACGGCCACTTCGGTCAATTTGGCATAACGCTTGGTGAATTTCGGCTTGAAATCGGTGAACACGCCGAGCAGGTCGTAGCACAGTAGGATCTGCCCATCACAGCCGGCGCCAGCACCAATGCCGATGGTTGGGATCGTCAGCTGCTCCGATATCAGCCGCGCGACCTTGGCCGGCACCGCCTCGAACTCCAGCATGAAGCAGCCGGCATCTTCGATCGCCAGCGCATCTTCCAGGATCTTCATGGCAGCATCCGCGGTGCGGCCTTGAATCTTGAAGCCGCCGAACATGGCTATGGTATGCGGAGTCAGGCCGATATGGGACGCGGTCGGAATGCCGGAGTCCACCAGCGCGCGCAGAATATGCGCCTGCGATTTGCCGCCCTGCGGCTTGACCGCGTCGCACAGCGATTCCTGCATGAAACGCGTCGCGTTGACGAGTGCGCGGTCGACCGTGTTGTAGCTCTGATAGGGCATGCATCCGAGCACGAAAGTGTTCGGCGCGCCACGGCGGACAGCCTGCCCGTGCATGATCATCATGTCCATGGTCGCGGGTACCGTATTACGATGGCCATGCGCGATCATCGCCAAGCTGTCGCCAAGCACCGCCACGTCGACACCGGCCATCTCGGCCCATTGCGCGGAGGTGTAGTCGGGCACCGACATGTAAACCATTTTCTCGCCGGTGCGCTTCGACTCGCGGATTTCCGCAATCGTGCGTTTCTCGCTCCTACCCTCGGCCTGCTTGACCTCCGGCCTGGATTTGGCCGGCTTGGCCGGCGCGGACTTGGCCGGCGGCTCGGTTGTCGACATTTTCGCTCGCCTCGCCGCGGCTCTTGCGCGGACAGCTGATATATGTCTCGTATGTTACGGACAATCGTTTTCGCCGGTCAAGGGAGGCGGTGTCCCGCGGCCGCCAAAACGAGGGAAAGCGCGTCCGCATGCTGCCCAACGAGACCCTCATCCCGCTCGTTCTGCTCACGGCGCTGCTGCTTGTTTTCTCCTTGCACACCCTGGCGGCGAGCGGCCAGTTTCCGCGCGAGCATCGCACCCCGGCGCTGGCGTCCGGTTTTGGCGTGATCGTTCTTTACGGCACGATCGCGGTGGCGATTGCGAGCCTGATGATCGCCCTGCTGGCCGCCTGGCGGCTGATCCCCTGGTATGCGGCGGTCATTGGCGGTGGTCTCGCCATTCTCGCAGCGCCGCTCGTGCTGCAGCAGTTTCCCGACCGCTTCGTCGACGGCCGCGCCTCGCTGTTGAGCTTTGCCGCAGCGGGCGCATTGCTGGCGCTGCTGATCTGGCTGAGCGTGGGGGGACGATCTGACGGCAAATCAATCAGGGGAGGAGAAAATGATCGCGGTTATATTCGAAGTCTGGCCCAAAGCTGACCGAAAGAAAGACTATCTGGACATCGCAGCTCAATTGCGGCCACTGCTCGAAAAAATCGACGGTTTCATATCGATCGAGCGCTTCGAGAGCCTTTATGAGCCGGGCAAAATTCTTTCGCTCTCGTTTTTCCGGGACGAAGCGGCAGTTCAGGCCTGGCGTAGCATGAATGAACATCGAATCGCGCAAGCAAAGGGCCGTGGCGAGATTTTTTCCAATTATCGCCTACGTGTTGCCAGCGTAATCAGAGACTACGGCATGAATGAACGCGAGCAGGTTCCAAGCGATAGCCGCAAAGTGCACGGAGCGTAAAGATCAGAGTTAGATTGCGGGCGCGGGGATCTCTGCTCAGGGGCAGCTTGCGCATTTCGACAGCAAGCTCGGAACTTAAGGCATTCCTCCACGGCTCCTGAATGCCGAGGTGGATAAGTGGGGCACCATCATTAAGAGAATCGGCCTCAAGGCAGAGTGAAATCTGCTGACCGGGTTGAGGTCAACAGCAATTAATCTTAGGGACGTGAAACGGGTCAAGGCACTTCTGGGCCTCGAGCACCCGCACCGCTGTCGCGAATAAGCGCGGTGAGAAGAGCAGCGCCTGCCGGTCCCGGAGCTCGTTCACGGCACTGCGCGTCGACGATGTCGAGACGGGGGCAGATGATCGCTGCCGTCCCAGCGGTCGATGGGCAAAACACCCTCACGCTGCAACGCTTGCCTTGGCGGTTGCGCGCGCCGCACTTAGGCCGCTCTTTCCGCGGCAGGGGGCAGATGCCCTCATGTGGAATGCCGTAAACGTGCTCGAAGATTGGGAGAATAACACTCGCTAAGTAAGCCACCCGTCCCCATCTAAAATCCATCACCGGCATCATCTATTGGCCCGCCGACGACAGAGAGAGGAAAGCGCTCCCGCCTTGAAGGAGGAGCGTTGTGGCCGAGTCAAAGGACGTCCAAAAACACGCGCTCGCGTGCATGCGCTTGGTGGCAGAGTATAGAAGCTTAGCTGCAGATGTTCCTACGCCCGGCCTAAGGAAGCACTTCCTTCATATGGCCAACATATGGGCGGAGCTAGTGAATCAGCCCCGTGTCGAGGAATAACGCATGACGGTAGGGTCCCAGTTTTGAGGTCTAGTCGAGTGCACCGAACAGGGGTCAGCGGGCTAGGAGAGGTCTGCCCAATGTCATTTACAGTCTAACGCCTCGATATGACGAGGCCGCCAACTGAGGCGGCCTACTGGAGTTCCTTTTCAGCTCGTTCGGCTAGTGCTGGCGCGCCGGCTTTTCGTACAGGCGCTTGATCTCTGGATCATCGGGCGGATGGCAGCGCGCCGGTACCCCAGCGCGCCAACGGCCATCCGCTTGGACGCGTGCGGACCGGTCAACACAACATTGAGCGGATTGGCGGAGAAATCGAGCTTGCCGCTGCACATCATGCGGCCAACGGCTATGGCAGAATGGGACGACGCGGAACCTACACGTGCGGAACGTAATCGTATTCGCCAACTCCCTGCAGGACCAAAATAGTCATCGAGGTGTCGCCAGCATTCGTAACCAAATGCGGGCGACCAGCTGCTACCGTGTAGCTCTCGCCTACGCCGAGCTGTACCTCCTGCTTCGGATTCTGCAGGTAGAGACGGAGACGGCCTTCCAGGACATAAAAGGTATCGCTTATGTGGTTATGGGAGTGCCAGGGCACGGTTTGCGTCGGCGACAATTGTAGCTCGCTAATTCGGAAGCCAGGACGCTTCAAGTGGTAGGCTCGACGCTCTACCTCGTAGAGATGGCTAGCGTCTTTCAGGGCTTCCTTCTTTTGTGTCGTCTTCATTTTTGGCAGGTCCTCTATTGCTCGGCGATTCTTTGATTCGAAGGTGGACCCAATCGTCGCCGCATTGTGGGCAAATACCGACGGATCGACGACGTCAGAATCTGGCGCAAAGCGCACATGCCAATTACCCCGGCTACCCGAAGCGGCCCCCCCGCTTTTGGGATTCGCGTATCGGGTGATATGGAATATCCAGCCAGGCATTGACGGGATCAGTCCGGCTTAGCGCCCGAGAACTTCACCACCTTGGCCCATTTCTCGGTTTCATCGACGATGAAATTGCCGAACCCCGCCGTCGATCCTGTAAGCAACGTGACGCCTGCGTCGGCAAGCCGTGCCTTGATGCTGGGATCGGCGAGGCCAGCATTAATCTCTATGTAGAGCTTATCGATGATGTCGATGGGCGTGTTCTTTGGAGCAACAATGCCGCACCATCCGCTCGCCTCGTAACCCGGCACAAATTCTCCCAGGATTGGGATGTCGGGGAACGCCTCCAAGCGCGCCGCAGTCGCCACGGCGAGCGCGCGGAGCTTGCCCGCCCTGATATGCTCCGCGGATGAGGAGATGCCGTCGAAAGCGACTTGAACCTGACCACCGAAGAGATCAATCAGCATTGGCGGTGACCCCCGATAAGGCACGTGAACCAATTCGACGCCGGCCATCATCATAAACAACTCGGCCGCCATATACGGTGCGGTTCCCTTGGGAGGCGTTGCGATGTTGGCCTTGCCCGGATTGGCCTTGGCGTAGGCGATCAACTCGGGCACCGATTTGGCTGGAAAAGAGTTGGGCACTTCCAGCACGAGCGGAATACGGTTGATACTGGCGACTGGCGCGGTGTCGCGAATGAAATCGAAGTTGAGCTTCTCGAACAATGTCGCGTTGACTGCATTTGTAACACTCGCCAAGAGGAGCGTATGTCCGTCCGCTGCCGCACGCACCGCTGCCTCGGTACCGATATTGCCGGCAGCACCCGGTCGGTTGTCGACGAAGAATTGCTGGCCAAGTCGCTCCGATAGCCAATGCCCGATTAACCGCCCGATGATGTCGATTTGCCCGCCTGGCGGGAATGGTACGATCATGCGCACCGGCCGCGTCGGATAGGTCTGCGCCCAAGCGAAGCGCGACACCGCTGGGAGCGCGGCAGCGCCCGCTGCCAGATGCAGAAATTGTCTGCGGGGAAGTTTCATCGCTGTACCTCTTTGTCCCGCAGGTTCATTCGATCACCTCGTCGGCGGTGGCGAGCAGCGACTGTGACACGGTCAGGCCGAGCATGAGCGCCGTTTGCGCATTGATGACAAGCTCGAACTTGGTCGATTGCACAACCGGCAAATCCGCGGGTTTTGCGCCTCTGAGGACGCGGCCGGTGTAGACGCCGGCTTGACGAAAGGCATCGTTGATGTTGGTTCCGTAGCTCATCAGGCCACCAGCTTCGACGTAACTGCGCGCAGGAAACGACGCGGGAATCGCATGGCGTGCGGTCAGGGTGACAAGTTGTGCGCGCCGATCATTGAAGAAGGGGTCAGGGAGGACGAATAGCGCGTCGGGTCGTTCGCGTGTAAGTGTTGCGAAGGCAGCATTGATTTCGCGGCCGTTGGTGGTGTTGAAGATTTCAAGGTGCAGCCCCATCGCACGTCCCGTGGATTCCGCTTCCCTGACCAAGGTCTCCGCGCGCGCAGGATTGGCCGGATTGACGAAAACGGCCACGCGCTTCATAGCGGGCACCAACTCGCGCAGGAGTTCCAGCCGCTTCGGCACCACTTCGCCGAGGAAAAAGTTGACGCCTGTGACATTGCCTCCCGGACGCGAGAGGCTGGCCACAAGGCCTAGCTGGACGGGGTCGTCGGGGATCACGAACACGATTGGAATGGTCGTGGTCGCTGCCTTGGCCGCAACTGCCGGAGCAGTGCCGCCGGATGGGACGATGACCGCAACCTGCTTACGAATCAGATCGGTCGTCAGTGCAGGCAGTCGGTCGAGTTGGTTCTCGGCCCAGCGGTATTCGATGGCGACATTCTCACCTTCGACATAAGCTGCTTCTTTTAAACCTTGGCGAAATGCGCGCACACGCTCCGTGTCGAGCGACACAGCGCCTAGGAATCCGATCACCGGCAGCCCCGCCTGCTGCGCGTTCGCCGCGAGCGGCCACGCGGCCGCCGCACCGCCGAGCAGCGTGATGAACTGGCGCCGTCTTGTATGTCGGGAAAGGAGCATTGTGAGGGGTGACGGGGGTTGGGTCATAACCCGACCTCCGTAACGACGGGAAGCCCGCAGCCGTCTCGGAAGTTAGACCGCGAATGAGCT
>Ga0307323_10000121_pt1 | contig 22653 bp, 21 predicted proteins | sample ER_DNA_381_FD_194496 | JGI IMG/M metagenome (GOLD analysis project Ga0307323, IMG submission 194496) | Bulk soil microbial communities from the East River watershed near Crested Butte, Colorado, United States - ER_DNA_381 | ecosystem: Environmental > Terrestrial > Soil > Floodplain | place...
CGTACAGCAGTCCGAGCAGCGAGCCCGTGAAGAGCATCCGCAGCGTCAGCCCAGCGTCGCGACCGTAAGCCTTGCGTTTCATCGAGAATCGGCCCCCTTGAAGGCGAGAAGGTTCACGACGATTGTAGCTTTGGCGATTGTTGCGACCGCGTTAAGCCCGGGGGCGAGCGCGGTTCCCGCTGATCGCGCGGTCGTGATCGTCGTCCCGCCCACGGCTCCCGTCTTTCGCTCGCCCGAAGCTGCCCACGGCCTGCTGGTGCCGGGCCAGGGCGCGACCGTGACGCGGCGCGGGGCACTCGCCTCGCTCGTGCGCGGGAAGATGGAGAACTCGCTCATCGGCGGAGTTCCCAGCGGCAAGCCGCTGATCTCACTCGCGAACCGGCCGGCTCGGATCACCTTCTACGTCGCCCTGCCTCCCCCCGGCAAGCACCACAACGTCCAGCGCTACCCGATCGCGGTCGTCGGCCCCGGCTACCGCGCGCTCCTGGTCTCGAGCTCCACACGACTGCCGGGGCTCGTCTCCCTCGCCGACGTGGCCCCCTCCGTGCGCGCACTCAACCGGGGCGACCGGCCCAGGATCCGGGCGCGGCCGGCCGGCGACCCGGTCGCACAGCTCACCCGGCTCGACCAGCGCCTGACCGACGCACACGACGCGCGCGTCCCGGCGATGATCGTGTTGGCAGCGTTGATGGGGTCGCTCGGGCTGCTCGCGCTCTGGACGCGCTCCCCTCTCCTCGGCCGGGCCGCGTTCCTCGTGGCGCCCGCCTGCGTCGCGATCGCCGTCCTCCTCAGTGCGGCCGCAGTGACCACCCCCTGGGTGGCCGTCCTGATGCTGGCGCTCGCTGCCACCGCGGCGGCTCTCGGGGCCGCGGTGCTGCTCCGCTCACGGCTGCCCCTCGTGCTAGGGCTGGGCGCGCTCTTCGTGTTCCTGTTCGCGGTCATGTGGGCCCGGCCGGAATGGAACACCCTCGCAGTGATCGGTCCGCATCCCGACGGAGGCGGACGCTTTCACGGCCTTACGAACCAGGTCGAGACGCTGCTGCTTTCGCCCGCGCTCGTTCTAGGAATGCTGCTCGCGCTGCGCGCCCTGCCGCTCGTCGCGCTGGCGATCTCAGCCGGCGTCGCCGCGAGCCGCATCGGCGCCGACGGCGGTGGGCTCGTGGTCTATCTCACCGGCTTCCTGGTGCTCGGCCTGAGAGTAAGCCGGATTTCGGCTCTGCGAGCGGCGGCGGCAACCGCGGTGGCCGCCGGAGCCGCGCTTCTCCTGGTCGGAATCGATGCGGCCACGGGAGGCTCGAGCCATGTCACCGACGCGGTCGGAGGCGGGCCCGGCTCGCTCGCCGGCGACCTGGCGCATCGAGTGCATCTGTCGGCCGCATCCGTCGCGTCGACGTGGAACAACGCACTGTTCTTCACCGCAAGCGTCGCCGCCCTGGTCTGGCTCGCTTTCCAGCGGCCGCGGCCGCCGGTGCTCGAAGCGCTCCTGGCCGCCCTGGCCGTCTCGCTCGTCGTCAACGACACGCCGACCGACGTCGCCGGCTGGGGCGCCCTCTCCGCGCTCGTCCTCTGGGCCTGGGTGAGAAGCGACGAGAGCGCCTTCCGGCTTGAGTAGACTCGCGCCCGAATGCGCCGCCTCGCACCGCTCATCGGGGTCACGTTCCTACTCGCCGGCTGCGGTGGGGAGCAAACGGTTCTGCCGACCGCGGAGACGGTCGTCGGTGCGGTCCCGACGACCACGACCACTGCCACCGCCGCAGGTGACCCGAAGGCCGGCGCTGTGCTCTTCAAGTCGCAGGGCTGCAGCGGCTGCCACACGTTCAAGCCCGCAGGATCCAACGCGAACATCGGCCCCGACCTCGACAAGCTCCCCGAGTACGCGAAGGCAGCCAACCAGCCGCTCGATCCGTTCACGCACGAGTCGATCGCCAATCCGAGCGCCTACGTGGAGAAGGGGTACCAGCCGACGATGCCCGACTTCGGCCAGACGCTCTCCGCGAAGCAGATCTCGGACCTCGTCGCCTACCTGACGCAGAAGGGTTGATCGACCTCAGAGCCGCGCGGGCCGACCCTGAGGGGTTCCGCTCTGCGCTCGCGCGCAAGGGCGCGGCCGAAGCCTTCGACGAGCTGCTCGCCGCGGACGAGCGTTGGCGCGAGCTCGAGACCCGGGCGAGCGACCTACGCGCGCAGACCAAGACGAAGGGCAAGCCCTCGCCGGAGCAACTCGACCAGCTACGCGAGCTGAAGGCCGAGCTGCAGAGCGTCGAGGCGGAGCACGAGGAGGCCGAGCAACGCCGGCAGGAGCTGCTCGACCGCGTTCCGAACCCGCCCGATCGGTCCGTGCCCGACGGCACCGCCGAGGAGGACGCGGTCGAGGTGCGGCGCGTCGGTGAGCCGCCCGCGTTCTCATTCGAGCCGCGGGACCACCTCGACCTTGCGACCGAGCACGGCTGGATCGACCTCGAGCGTGCCGCTCGGGTCTCCGGTGCCCGTTTCGCCTACCGCGTCGGCGAGGTGGCACTGCTGGAGCTCGCGCTCTACCGCTTCGCGCTCGACCGGCTCGTCGGCAAGGGATTCATTCCGGTCCTCCCGCCGGTGCTCGTGCGTGAGGAAGCGATGTACGGCACCGGCTTCCTGCCGACCGACGAGGTCAACATCTACGAGATCGAGCGCGACGAGCTGTACCTCACCGGCACCTCCGAGGTTGCGCTCGCCTCGTTCCACATGGGCGAAGAACTCGACGAGCTGCCGCGCCGCTACGCCGGCTACTCGACGAACTTCCGGCGCGAGTCGGGCGCGGCAGGCAAGGACACGCGCGGCATGTTCCGCGTGCACCAGTTCGACAAGGTCGAGATGTTCGTCTTCACCGAGCCCGGCCGTTCCAGCGACGAGCACGAAGCCCTGCTCGCGCTCGAGGAGGAGCTCGTCCAGGAGGTCGGCCTGCCGTACCGGGTCGTCAACGTCGCCGCCGGCGACCTCGGCGCCTCAGCCGCCAAGAAGTACGACATCGAAGCCTGGTTCCCGGGCCAGCAGCGCTACCGCGAGATCACCTCCACCTCAAACACGACCGACTACCAGGCGAGGCGGCTCGGAATCCGCTTCCGGCGCGAAGGAAAGCTCGAACCGGTGCACACGCTGAACGGCACCGCGATGACGGCCCGCTGGCTGATCGCGCTGCTCGAAAACTTCCAGGACGAAGGCGGCGAGATCGCCGTGCCCGAGGTCCTGACGGGCTTCGGCGCTCCGGCACGCCTGGCCTAGACTCGTCGCAGGCGGGGTGCCAGGAGCACGGGCAAAGCCCTGGTTCCCCGTGAGCCCCCTCCTTGCGAGCGACGGCGTGGGTTCACTCGTTTCAGGACCCGCCTCTTCTAGTGTCCAACTCCACCCTTCCTGGCGCAGCGAGCCTCCCGCCGGGCAAAGCCCGGCTCCGGCAGCTAGTCGAAGCGCAACCCGTTCCGCTGCGAGAATGAGCAAAGGCGGGGTGCCAGAGCGGACGAATGGGGCGGTCTTGAAAACCGCTGGCGGCCGAAAGGTCACCCGTGGGTTCGAATCCCACCCCCGCCGCTCTAGGCGAAGGCCTGCCCCTATCAGGGAGGTTCATGACAGAGACCCGGCCCTTGCCTCTAAGCGCGGCCAAGTGCCGCGCAACACCTTCGGGTGCTAACTTCGCCGGCAAAAAATGCCGACGGCACGAGTTACTGGAACGCGCGACTGTGGAGCACGAAGCACGACCCCGCTGCCGTGTCTCGCTTCCTAGTTCAGCGAGCGGAAGTGGTCTTGCGCCGAGCCGATTTGGTGCGACGCCGCTTGCTTCCGTTGCCTGAACTCTGCGATGGCGTACTCCGGCTGGAAGACGAACGGGAACCCTGCCGCACGAGGCCCATCAGTTCGTCTGGCAAGTCGGCCGCACGCGTCTTCGCCTCGTTTACAACCCCCTTGGCCTGGCGTGTGAAGGACCCATTGGTCGCCAATGCATAGAGTCCCGCACCGGCTGCCGGGAGAATCAACCATCGGCTCGCACCGCCCTTGCGAATGCCCTTCCCGTTTGCGGCGTCCGCGACGTCCGCTAGTCGCTCGGCAAAGTCGATTACCTGCTCTGAGAATTTGTGGACATTGGCCATTCTTGATCCCCTCCTCTTCCTCGATTGCGGCCGTCATTCCCATGGGCAAAGCCTTCAAACCGGAACTGATGGACTAGCGGTGCTGATGCCAAGCTGAAGAGAGCTTGGCGAAGGTATTCGCGACCCGGCTCGAGTTCTCGCTAGGCAGCCCGCACGCCAACTTCCAGACAGATCGAGGAGGAGTCAGCAGGCGCCCTGAAACGGCCCAGACGGATGACCACCAGAGCGGCTATGAGCCACAGAGGACGAGGCGATTGGTTCGAAGCATTCCGTGCCGCGGTGTCAATCGCAGGCGGCGGAGGGGGTTGCAGGTGTATCCGATCCCACATTGCCGCTTCGTCTGAGATCGGCTTGATCAGGCCCTTTCCGGCAGCCCGCAACTTCTTCGGGCGCTTCACCGTTGTAGTCCCGAACGAAGAAAGGAGGCATCGATGTCGATTCTCTGGATCATCCTGATTGTCGTCCTCGTGCTGGCCCTGCTCGGATTCTTCGGGTTCCGGTAGGCCAACGAGGGATCTAGTAGCAAAGGGCCGCTCCACGCGGCCCTTTCTTTTGCCTACTCAGGTTGTCGGGAGCGCGGCGCGCCGCGCCTGCCAGCGCATGGCGGCGCTGGCGCGGGCGAAGCTGCGGGTGGCGCTCTCGTCCACCGCCAGCACGACCGGGCCGTGCACGATCAGGCCGTGATCGGCGCGCTCCTTCAGGAGGTCGCTGAAGAAGCTCTCGACGAGCCACTCGCGGCCGGGAGCGGTGGTGGCGCGGACGTCGATGCGCACCATCGTCTCCGAGAACTCCTCGACGCCCTCGATCCACGGGCGACGCACGAGCGTGGTCGGCCCTTCGGGAAGCATCGTCGAGACCCAGGTGATCAGCTGCTCTGCGCGCTCGCGGTCGGAGACGAAGAGCTCGACCATGAGCTCCTTGACGCCCCGGGGCAGCACGCGCACGGCCGGGATTTGCGAGTTGTGGATGTGGATAGCCTCGCCGTCGAGGGTGCGCAGCTTGGTGCGCCGCAGCGAAACGTCCTCGACCACGCCCTGAACCTCGAGCCCGGAGACGGCCACCGTGTCCCCCACCGCGTACCAGCGCTCGGCGAACATGGCGAAGCCGGCGATGATGTCGGTCAGGATTCGCTGAATCGCGAAGCCGACGAGGATCAAGAGGAACGAGGCGCCGGCGATGGCGGTGAGCCGGTCGACGCCGCCGATCAGCTCGGCCAGGGTCAGCACCGCGGCGGCCGCGAAGCCGCAGTAGCCGATCCCCGTTCTCACGAGCGCGACGAGCGTTTCCTGGCGCTTGATGTCGACGAGCTTCGCGGTCTCACCCGGATCGTTGTCGACGTGCTTGTCGTCGTGCCAGACCATGACGCGGCGAGCGACGGCGCCGCTGGCGCGCGCGAGCAGCCAGGCTGCGGCAAACGCGCCAACGATGATCGTCACTCGGTTGTCGACTGCGGTGATCACGGAGCTCAGCATCAGGGTCCTTCCGGGGTGCACAATCTCTGCTGAACTCAAGGTAGCGAGAACGTTCCCGCTGTCACGAGCCACCGCCGAAATCTTTACCCGGCCTTAACCGGAGCTGGATGGGGATGGCCGAAACCAAATCAGCCGCTCAGGGGTTAACCCATTGGAGATGCGGCGCCTCCGACCTCTCGTCCTCGTCGTCTTCGGCCTCGCCGGTTTCTGGGCGAGCACCTCGTTCGGTGGATCCGGGAAGACCTCGATCACGCTGCCCACGACCTTGCCAACGGTGACGATTACGATCCCGACGATCCCGACGCTCCCCCCTCCACCGCCACCTCCGCCGCCTCCGCCTCCACCTCCTCCACCGGCACCGCCTCCTCCACCGGCACCGCCTCCTCCACCGGCACCGCCTCCTCCACCGCCACCGGGACCGCCGGCGCCACCGCCTCCTCCTGTGCCTCCCCCTCCCCCGGCGCCACCCGCGCCGCCGGGGCCACCGGGAGCGCCTCCGCCTCCCGCTCCGCCGGGGCCTCCCGGACCGCCTACGCCTCCCGCTCCGCCGCAGCCAAACCTCTCGCCAACCGCGCCAGGGCCCATGGAGGCCAGCGGAAACACAGGCACCGGCGCGACCACGGTTTCCGGGATCGGCGGGAGCGACTCGACCACCGGCGGGAGTACATCCTCCTCCGATCAGCGCTCGGCCACGCCGAAATCGCGCAGCGGCGTCGCGGGCGTTTCCGCCACGCGACACGGGCGCTCGTCCCCACGCGGCGTACTCAACTCGACCTCGCTCACGCCGAGCGCGAGCAAACTGCCTTTCCTCGTGCTGGCGCTCATGAGTCTCGCGACCATTCTCCTCGCGATCGGCGTCATACCGGCGCGGTATGCGCGCCACCCGGCACTCACGAAGGCATTGGCCGAGAAACAGACAGACCTGGCGTTCGTCGGAGGCATCATCTTCACTGCGGCGGTCGTCGCCTACGTACTCACCTGATTAGGCCAACTTCCCCTTTCCGGGGGATCACCGGGACCGAAAAGCGCGAGAAACTAAGGCGGTGCGGCACCTCTTTGCGGCTGTGGCCCCTGCACGATCGTTGGACGCCGACCTCGGCGACCTGGAGGCCCCGCGCTCGGAATCGCTCGTCCAGTCGTACCGCCAGCTCGCTGACGTCTTCCACGACATCCTCTCCGAGCAGAGCCTGGACAACCTGCTCGACCGGATCGCGGACACGCTCGCAGAGCTCGTCCCGCACGACACGCTGTCGATTTACCAGGCGGACGAGACCCAAAGTCTCCTGACTCCGGTCCTCGCGCGTGACAAGTGGGCGGAGAAGATCATGGAGAGCCGCTCTCAGTTCGGCGAGGGCATCACGGGCTGGGCCGCACTGCATCGTGCGCCGGTGCGGACGAACCAGGCGCACCTCGATCCGCGAACGAAGACGGTTCCGGGTACGCCTCCCGACGAACCCGAGGCGCTGATCACCGTCCCGCTGATTGCCCGCGATGTCGTCAAGGGCGTGCTCAACATCTACCGGCTCGGCGAGCATGCGTCCTTCAGCGACGAGGAGTTCGAGCTGGCCACGCGGTTCGCCGACGCCGCCGCGCTCGCGCTCGACAACGCCCAGATTCGCGCGCGGCTCGAGTACCAGGCGCAGACCGACTCGCTGACCGGCCTCTACAACCACCGTTACTTCCACGACCGCCTGCGCTCCGAGTTGACGCGCGCGAGCCGCTCCCGAGACGCCGTGGCGGTGCTGATGCTCGACATCGACGACTTCAAGCGCGTCAACGACGTCTACGGCCACGGCGCGGGTGACCACGTCCTGACCGAGCTAGCCCTCCTGCTGCGCAACGAGCTTCGCGGGTCAGACGTCGTCTGCCGGCTCGGCGGCGAGGAGTTCGGAGTGATCATGGCTTCGGCCGACGCGGGCGACGCCCTCAACCTCGGGCGCAGGCTGACGGACACGCTGGCCGAGACCGAGTTCGCCGCGGCAGGCAAGATCACGATCTCTGTCGGGATCTCGCAGGGGCCCGAGCATGCGATGAACCCGCGCGAGCTCGTCGCCTGCTCGGAGGCAGCGATGATGACCGCCAAGGCGCGCGGCAAGAACCAGATCGTTCTCTTCGACGAGGAGACGAGCGAGCGCCCCGAAGGCGTGAGCGTCAGCGGCCGCGACGTCCGCTCGATCGCGCACCTGAAGATGCTGCAGAGCCTTGCCGGGAAGCTCAACCGGCTGAACGACGTGCGCCAGATCGGCGCCGTGATCGCCGACGAGCTCCGGCTGCTGATCGATTACCACAACTGTCGTGTCTCGGTGATCGACGGCGACGACATCGTTCCGATCGCCTTCCGCGGCGAGCTCGTATCGCGCGACGGCGAGCACGTCGACCTGCCCCGCACGAAGATCGGTGAGGGCATCACCGGGCGGGCGGCCGCGACGGCCGAGCCACAGCTCGTGGGCAACACGCTCGAATGCGACTACGCGGTCATGATCCCCGGCACGCACACGATCGAAGAGTCGCTCGTGGCCGTGCCGCTCTGTTACGGCACTCGGGTGATCGGCGTGATCGTGATGTCGAAGCTCGGCATCGACCAGTTCGACGAGGACGACGTGCGGCTGCTCGAGGTGCTCGCCGGGCACGCCTCGGTCGCGCTCGAGAACGCTCGTCTGTACGAGTCCCAGCGGCGCGAGGCCGACCACCTGAAGGCGCTGCTCGAGTTCACCGGCGCGATCACGCAGGCGGCGACCCTGGACGAGATCGGAGTCGAGACCGTGCGGGCAGCCGCCCAGATGCTCGGCGGCAAGAACTGCGCCTTGTGGCTGCCGCTCGAGAACGGCGACTTCCGGATTGCGGCCCACTCGGACTACGACGCCGACCCGGCGTTGAAACCGATGCTTGACGTCGTCTTCCCAGCGGCTGTGCTGCGCATGGTCGTCGGTGACCGAAACGAGCCATTCGTATTGAGCGCCGAAGAGGCCGCGTTGCACGCGCCGGCCCCCCCGGAGGGGCTCGCCTGGCCCGATCTCGCGCTGGCGCCGCTCTGGACGGACGAGACGCTGCAGGGCTTGATCAGCGTGCGCGAGCCGAGCGCACGCGGCGAGCACACGATCGACGAGATCCTGCGGCTGCTGGCGGGGATCTCCTACCAGGCCGCAGTCGCGCTCGAGCGCGCGCGGAGCTTCGAGAACCTCGAGGACACCTTTGTCTCCACGGTCGAGGCCCTCGCCAACGCGCTCGAGGCCAACGACGAGTACACCTCGTCGCACACGCGCTGGATCACAGACATGGCGTTGAAGGTGGGCTCGGCTCTCGGCTTCGATCCGCCGTCCCTGAAGAAGCTCGAGCTCGGCGCGCTCTTCCACGACATCGGCAAGATCGGCATCCCGACGAGCATCCTGCTCAAGGCAGGCCCGCTCTCACCGGACGAGCGGAAGATCATCGAGATGCACCCCGAGCTCGGCGCGCGGATCCTCGAGCCGATCGACCGGCTCGCCGAGGTGCGCACGATCGTCCGCAGCTGCCACGAGCGCTGGGACGGCGCCGGATACCCGGACGGCATCTCCGGCGAGGAGATCCCGATCGAAGCCCGGATCGTGCTCGTCTGCGACGCCTTCCACGCGATGACGACCGACCGCCCGTACCGCAAGCGCTTGAGCGTCGACGAGGCCTGCCGTCGGCTGCGCGACGGGGCCGGCAGCCAGTTCGACCCGTCGGTGGTCGACGTCTTCCTGAGCCTCCCGTTCGAGGCCCCGGTGCCGGCGGCACAGGCTGCCGACGAGCGCCTCGCTTCGTAGGGCCATCATCCCTCGAATTGGGCACGGTTTCGCTTCAGGGCGATTGCTCATTTTCCGATGTGCCTTGCATGCGGCCGGTACTTAGCGAAGGGGTCCTCTTGCGCACTCGATTCGTCGTCCTTGCCTGCGCCCTGGTGGGCGCCGTAGGTCTCGTCGCCCCCGCGAGCGCTTCACAGCTGATCGCGCGGAACGCGTCGAACATGAAGCTGGCGGTCAACGCCAAGGGCACGGCCATGGTCACGTACTCGGTGCGCGGCAAGGTCACGCACCTGCTCGCCTGGGGCGCTGTCAATGCGCGGACCCGGCCGAGCAGCAACAACAAGATCAAGCAGATGAAGCTGAAGCTCGACTACTCCGGCGGCTGGAAGCACCGGAGGCTCGTCTGGAAGACGTTCAAGGACGGCTGCCAACCCTACGACGGCCCCGAGCTCGCGTGGCTCGTCAGCGCCTGCAAGGCACCGAACGGCTCGTACTGGGCGCTCCAAGCGTGGCAGACCGCGCTTCCGAACCTCGGCATGGCGCCGTGGCTCGCGAAGCAGAAGACCTGGTGGCTGCACCTGTCGCACTGGACCGGCGACCTGCCGAAGCTCGAGGTCTTCACGGACTGGGTCTACAGCGGCCGTTTCCAGGAAGTCTTCGGCCGGTACACGTACAAGGGCGTCGGCGTCCGCGGCTTCGGCACGACCAAGTACGGCGACCCGACCGACGGCTACGGCCGCCTGCTCTACCTCGACACCTTCAACTCGTCTTACGGGCCCGGTTGGCTGCGCGAGAACTCGTTCGTGCCGCACGGGCCGCCCGGGATGTTCTGCTACGGCTTCTTCCCGCACAACCCGTACGTGGGTGGCTACGCGCACCCGCCCGGAATCCCGAACCGCAAGCGCGGCCCGGGCACGGGCGAGCAGTACCGGATCACGGTCGAGGGCCCCGGCGTGACACCCGACGTGATGTGGCAGGGCGCTGGGCTCCACCAGTACAACGCGAACAACCCGGCCGACGTGGACCTCGAGCACCAGATGAACGGAACGCTGGACTCGATCCGCGGCAGCTGGACCAAGTGCCGCAAGCACTAGGAGGGTTTGGCGGAACGTCGCTCGTCCTCGGGGTGCTCTGCTCGTTCCGAGGCAAGGACGCAGGGAGTGCCGATAGCCGTAGCTATCGGTGCGACTGAGGACGTGGCATCGGGGCGAGCAGGGCGGCCCGAGGGCACAGCCGATGTTTCGTCAAGCCCTCCTATCTATAGCTAGCTAGCGCGACCGCTACCCTCCCGTGGGGTGGTTCTTGGGTAATCGCGTACTCCCTGCCCTGGCTTGTTGGCGTGTGCGCTCGCGCTCGCGGGGCCTGCCGAAGCGTCGAAGATCATCGCGGGCAACGCGTCCAAGATCCAGCTCGCGGTCAACACGCGAGGCAAGGCACTGGTCACCTACAGGGACGGCGGCGGGCTGAGGCACCTGCTCGCGTGGGGCGCAATCGATGCGCGTGTGCGGCCAGCCACCGAGAACGGGCCGAAGCAGGTCACGTTCAGGCTCGACTATTCGGGAGGCTGGGGGGCGTTTCACAGGCCCGTGTGGAAGACCTTCCGCAACGCCTGCCGACCGCACGACGGGCCCGCTCTCGCCTGGTTCGTGACCGCCTGCAAGGCCCCGGACGGCTCGTATTGGGCACTTCAGAGCTGGCAGACCGCGCTGCCCGACCTCGGCTTCGCCCCCTGGCTCGTTCGACAGGGCAAGTGGTGGCTGCACCTTTCGCACTGGAGAGGGCCGCTCGCAGAGCTCCACGTCTACCAAGACTGGCTCTCCGGCGATCGGTTCCAGGAGGTCTTCGGCCAGTACACGTACAGGGGCGCCGGCGTCCGCGGCTTCGGAACGACCGGCCGCGGGGCGCCGACCGACGGCTACGGACGACTCGTCTACATCGACACCCATAACTCGGTGTACGGAGCCGGCTGGCGCCGCGACACTTCGATCGTTTCGCATGGGCCGCCCGGGATCTTCTGCCACGGCTTCCTCCCGGCTGATCCCTACGCGGGCTACGCGCACCCGAAGGGCACGCCCCACCGGAGACGCGGGCCCGGGACAGGCGACAGATACCGGATCACCGTGACGGGGCCCGGCGTCACTCCCGACTTGATGTGGCAGGGGCCGGGGCTCGGGCCCTACAACCAGCACGATCCCGCGGATGTCCGGCTCGAGCGGCAGATGAACGCGAAGCTCGATTCGATTCGCGGCGCCTGGCACAAGTGCACTGATCATTGACGCTCGTATGATCGCCGCGTGGTCAGTGGCGACGAGCTGCGCGCAGTCATGGGCAGGTTCCCCGCCGGCGTCGCCGTGGTCACCGTCGACTTCGACGGCCAGCGCCTCGGCCTGACCGTTGCCTCACTCGTCTCGCTCTCGCTCGAGCCCGCGCTCGTCGGGGTGGCGGTTCGCCGCGACGCCGCGCTGCACGAGCTGCTGCGCGAGTCCGGCGCGTTCGCCGCGAGCATGCTCGCCGAAGGGCAGGAGCACCTCGCGCAGCACTTCGCCCGCGGGGTCCCTCCGATCGCACTCTGGGAGCGCATCCCCCTGCGCGACGCCGAAGGCCCGCCCCAGTTGGACGGCGCCGTGGGCTGGCTACGCTGCCGGACCGCGGGCGAGCATCCAACCGGTGACCACACGTTCTTCGTCGGCGAGGTCGACAGCGCAGAGGCCGGTCCGGGTCGGCAGCCGCTCGTTTTTCACGGCCAGAGCTACGTCGCGCTGTGATCGAAGCGGTCATCTTCGACCTCGACGGCGTCCTGCTCGACTCCGAGCAGGTCTGGGACGAGGCCCGCGAGCAGCTCGCCAAGGAGCGCGGCGGCCGCTGGCACGAGAACGCCCAGCGGGACATGATGGGCATGAGCTCCCTGGAGTGGTCGCGCTACATGCACGACGTGATCGGCATCCCCGAGCCGCCCGAGGAGATCAGCCGGGAGGTCGTCGAGCGGATCGCGAAGCTCTATCGCGAGCACCTTCCCGTCGTTCCAGGCGCGCGCGAAGCGATCGCCCGGCTCGCGGCCCGCTGGGCCCTGGGGCTGGCGTCCTCGTCGAACCGTGAGCTGATCGACCTCGCGCTCGAGCTCCTGGGCGTGAAGCACCGCTTCAAGGCCACGGTCTCATCGGAGGAGGTCGCCCGAGGCAAGCCCGCGCCCGACGTCTACCTGGAGGCCGCGCGCCGGCTGGGCGTTGAGCCCACGCACGCGGCGGCGATCGAGGACTCCGAGAACGGCATCCGCGCTGCGAAGGCCGCGGGGATCCGCGTGATCGCCATCCCGAACCCACACTTCCCGCCGGCCGAAGACGCGCTGACGCAGGCGGATGTCCTCCTGCGGTCGCTCGACGAGCTGACTCCGGAGGTCGTCGAGCCTTAGGTTGCGCGGCCGATGAGCACGCAGGCGTTGTGGCCGCCGAGGCCCATCGCGTTCGAGAGCGCCACGTCGACGTCTACCTTCCGCGACTCGTTCGGCACGTAGTCGAGGTCGCACACCGGATCGGGGTTCTCGTAGTTGATCGTCGGCGGAAGGACGCCTTCGTGCACGGCGAGCACGCACATCATCGCCTCGATCGCGCCGGCTGCCCCGAAGCAGTGGCCCATTACGGACTTCGTCGAGGAGACGGCGAGCTTGTACGCGTGGTCGCCGAAGACGTCCTTGATCGCCTTCGTCTCCGCTGCGTCCCCGAGCGGAGTCGAGGTGCCGTGCGCGTTGATGTAGCCGACCCGCTCAGGCTCGATGCCGGCGCGGTCAAGGGCCGCCCGCATCATCTCCCCCACGCCGATGGCCTCCGGCTCGGGCGCGGCCAGGTGGTACGCGTCATTCGACGCCCCGTAGCCGAGCACCTCGGCGTAGATCGTGGCCCCTCGTGCCTGCGCGGTCTCGAGCTCCTCGAGCACCAGCACGCAGGCGCCTTCGCCCATCACGAATCCGGCGCGAGTCGCGTCGAACGGCCGCGAGGCCCGCGGCGGATGCTCCTCCTCCGCGGCCAGTCCTCGCATCGCGGTGAAGCCGGCCAGGATCAGCGGGTGGATGCAGGCCTCGGTCCCGCCGGCGAGGATCGCGTCGGCGTCGCCGCGACGGATGATCTCGGCGCCCTCCCCGACCGCGGTCGAGCCCGTCGCGCAGGCCGAGACGGGCGCGTAGTTGGGCCCGCTGATCCCCAGCGAGATCGCGAGCTGGCCGCTGGCCGTGTCCACGAGCACGCTCGGGATGAAGTACGGCGAGATCCGGTCCGGACCGCGGTCACGCAGAGTCTCGGCCTGCTCGACGATCCCGATCAAGCCCCCGATAGCCGAGCCGAACACGATCCCGACCCGCATCGGGTTGAACCCGTTCAGGCCCGCGTCCGCCATCGCCTCCTTGGCAGCCCCGAGTGCGAGCACGACGTTGCGGTCGAGCCGGCGCAGGTCCTTCGGCCCCGCGAGGCCGGTCGGGTCGAAGTCCTTGACCTCGGCCGCGATCCGCACCGGCAGCCCCTCGGGGTCGAATGCGCGGATCCAGTCGATTCCGCTCTCGCCGGCAACCGCGGCGTTCCAGGTCGAGCGCGCGTCGTTCCCGACCGGCGTGATCGCCCCGAGCCCCGTGACCGCTACCCGCCTCACGCTGAGAGCTTAGAGCGCGCGGCAGTCCCGGTAGCGTTGCGACCGTGCCGCCCAAAGCCCTCCCGTTCCCGCCGATGGAAGCCGAGCTCGTCCCTGAGCTGCCAACCGGGGACTGGCAGTACGAGCCGAAGTGGGACGGCTTCCGCGGCGTGCTCGAGAACCTCGGCGGCGGCCTGCGCCTGTGGAGCCGCAACGGGCGGCCGCTGCTGCGCTACTTCCCCGAGCTCGAGGAGGTCGGCAGGCTCTTGCCACCGGAGTCGGCCCTCGACGGCGAGATCATCATCGCGCGCAACGGGCGCCTCGAGTTCGACCAGCTTCAGATGCGGCTCCACCCAGCCGAGAGCCGGATCAAGAGGCTCTCGGCGGAGATCCCGGCCGAGTTCGTCGCCTTCGACATCCTCGTCTGGAAGGGCGAGCCGCTGCACGAGCTGCCGCTGGCCAAGAGGCGTCGAGAGCTCGAGCGCAAGGCGAAGCGCTTCCGCCTCTCGCCCGCCGAGCGCGACGCGAAGCAGGCGAAGCGCTGGCTCGAACGGCTCGACCAGGCCGGCCTCGACGGCGTCGTAGCGAAGCGGCTCGAGCAGCCCTACTTGCCGGGTTCCCGCGAAGGCGTGGTCAAGGTGAAGCCGTATCGCACCGCCGACTGCGTGATCGTCGGCTTCCGCTGGAGCGACAAGGGAAAGGGCCGGATCTCGACTCTGTTGCTCGGCCTCTACGGCGACGACGGCGACCTCGACTTCGTCGGCCACTGCTCGGGCTTCCCGGCTCACGTTCGTCGCGAGCTCGAGGAAGCGCTGCCGAAGCTCCAGGGCGGAGGTCACCTGAGCGACAAGCGCATCCCCGGTGGCCAGAGCCGCTGGTCGCAGGGCAAAGAGCTCGACTGGAACCCGGTCAAGCCGAAGCTCGTGGTCGAGGTGCGCTACGACAAGCTCGAGGGAAACCGCTTCCGGCACGGCACCAAGTTCCTCCGCTTCCGGCCGGACAAGGATCCACCCGAGTGCACCTGGGACCAGGTGCGCGCCAAGCGTCGCCGCGGCGACCCGACTGTCGAGAGCCTGCTGGGCTCCGCGGGACCTCGCGGGACCTCGACGACGTAGCTCCAGCAGAGAGTCCGCTCCGATGGGAGGACGAGATGCTGGGACCAGGACTTCGAATCGCGGTGGTGGGAGTGGCGAGCGTTGCGGCAGCGATCGTCGTGGCGAATGGACGGACCGACGGACTGCCGGTGCTCGGCATCGACGTCGGCCCGGTGGGAGTGGCGAGCTCGTCCGGCCCGGCTCGCTACGTGACGCTTCCGGCCAAGGGACATACGATCGTCGCGCGAGTCCGGCGTAGCGGCGGTCAGATCCTGACGTCGCTGGTGCTTCCTGGGAGCTTCACCATTCCGGCCGTGGCCTACGACGGATCCGCCAGCGGGCTCTCCGCTGACGGCCGGGTGCTCGTACTGATCGAGCCCCGCGCGCAGTTTCCGCGCGTCCGAACCACGCTGGCGATTCTGGACGCCCCGCGGCTGCGCGTACGAACGGTTCTGCGCTTGCGAGGCGACTTCAGCTTCGACGCAATCTCGCCGAAGGGCGGCCTGCTCTACCTGATCCAGTACGTCTCGCCCCGGGATCCGACCCGCTACGCCGTCCGCGCCTACGACGTGCGCCACGGCCGCCTGCTCACGGAGCCCGTGGTCGATCCCCACGAACGAGGCGAGAAGATGCGCGGGAACCCGCTCTCGCGCGCCGTGAGCCCCGACGGCCGCTGGGCCTACACGCTCTACGACGGCGCGGGCGGGACGCCATTCGTCCACGCGCTCGACACGAGCGGACGGACGGCTCGCTGCATCGATCTGGATGCGCTCGCGGGCAATGCATACCTGGCGCGGCTCCGCCTCCACCTCGACGGCAACGCGCTCACGATTCGCGACAGAAACGGGACCGAGCTCGTCGTGAACACGAAGACGTTCCTCGTACGCGCGCCGGCGACGGCCGCCGCAGGGCCCGCCGGCCACGACTCCGGCAACGGCTGGTCGCTGACCGGGTGGGCAGTCCTCGGCACGTTCGTTGTCTCAGGCTCGCTTCTGCTTGCGAGGCGGCGACGCCGGCGGCCTGCGTTCGGACGGTGAGCGCCTGTTCCAGCCGCCCTGGTCGCTCTCCCAGCGCACGGCGCGACCGCTCCTGGGTAGCGCGACGATCGACGGATCGCCCGGCTCGAGCTCGAGATCCTCGAAGCGCGGCAGCAGGCTCGCCTTGCGGCGCCACATCCCGGCGGTCAGGTCGCCGACCTTGTCGAGCCGCTTGCGCATCGTCGTCAGCGTGAAGCGGGCGGGGTCCGAGCGCGGCACCTCCTTCCAGGCCATGGGCGCCGAGGCTCGCGCGTCGGCGGTCGGCCGGATTGAGTAGGCGGAGGCGATCGTGCGGTCGCGCGAGTTCTGGCCGAAGTCGACGAACACGCCTCGGCGGTCGGCCACCTTCCACGTGGTCGTGGCGACGTCCTGGTCGTCGATGCGCCGCTCGACCTCCTGGGCGAGAGCCTTGGCGAAGCGCCGCACCTCCGGAAACCCGAGCTCCGGCTTGATCGGCGCGAGAATGTGCAGCCCTGTCGCGCCCGAGGTCTTCGGGAACGAGGCGAGGCCGAGCTCATCCATCACCTCCTTCACCACCATCGCGATCTCGCGCACGTATGCCCAGGGGTTCCCTTCGCTCGGGTCGAGGTCGATCAGCAGGTAGTCGGGCCGGTCGACGTCGTCCACCCGCGAGTGCCAGGTGTGCATCTCGATGCACCCGAGGTTGGCGATCCAGGCGAGCGCGGCCGGCTCGTTGCAGACGGGGAAGTCGGCGCTGCGCCCGCTCGGAAACTCAATGTGCACCGTCTCGAGCCAGTTCGGGTGAGGCTCGGGAACCCGCTTCTGGTAGAAGAAAAACCCGTCCACGCCCTCCGGATAGCGCTTCATCTGCATCGGCCGGCGCTGCACGTGGTTTAGGACCGGCCCAGCCACATCGAGGTAGTAGGCGATCAGGTCGCCCTTGGTCAGCCCGGGCTCGGGAAAGTAGACCTTGTCCGGGTTGGTGATGGTGACCTCACGCCGCCCGATGCGCACTCTCAGCTCACCGAGTCCTCGGCTTCTTCGGCCTGCTCTCCGTGCTCGACGATGTCGCCGTCCTTGAACAGGATCTTCTGAAGCGCGATCTTCCATTTCGGGCTGCGCCGGATCAGGAACTCGAGGTCCATCCCAAAGTGCTTGAACTCCTCTTGCTGCGCGTTCTCCATGATCGCTCGCGCCTGCGTGTCGGGCTCGAGCGAGATGCGCTGCTCGTACCAGCCGATCGCCTCGGCTTCCTCCGTCAGAGAGGTGAGCATCCGCGCAAACGTTCGGGTCTCGGCGCTCAGCTCGGCCGCCGGTTCGTGGTACTGCTCGAAGCCCATGCCGTGCTCCTTTCGTCGGGTTCTCGTGGGGGGACCGAGTCCCCCCACGATCGAGCGGAGAGGGCGGGATTTGAACCCGCGATGGACCTTTCAGCCCATACGCGATTTCCAGTCGCGCTCCTTAGACCGCTCGGACACCTCTCCAAGCGAGAGTGAGGGTATCGCGCCGTAGGATCGACTTCTCGATGGCAACGATCGTCTTCTTCCCCGAGGGTGCCTTCGGGCCGACGAACAACTGCGTCGGGATCGGGGACGTGCTGCGGCAGCGCGGCCACCGAGTCGTGTTCATCGTCGAGGAGTCGTTCGCCGGCACCCTTGAGGAGAAGGGGTTCGAGGAGGCGACTATGCGCCTCGGCCCCCCGCCGGAGCAGGACGAGGAGCCGGGCCAGTTCTGGAAGGACTTCATCCGCGACACGTCGCCGGTCTTTCGCAAGCCGACGATCGAGCAGCTCGAGGGCTTCATCCAGCCGACCTGGCAGGCGCTCGTCGACGGCGCGAAGTATGTCGAGCCTCGTCTGCAGGAGCTCCTGGACGAACTCGAGCCCGACGTCGTGGTCGAGGACAACGTCGTCGGCTTCGCGGCGCTGCCGACCTACGGGCGGCCCTGGGTGCGGATCGTCTCCTGCAACCCCTGCGAGCTGAACGATCCCGAGGTGCCGCCAACCTTCTCTGGCTACTCGGAGGCCGACCGCGCCGGCTGGGACGAGTTCCGAGCCGAGTACGAGCGCGTCCACCGGCGGCTCTGGGACGACTTCGACGCGTTCATGCGCGAGCAAGGCGCTCCGCCGCTTCCTGAGCTCGAGTTCATCCACGAGTCGCCCTGGCTGAACCTCTACCTCTATCCCGAAGAGGTCGACTACCGGCGCTCGCAGCCGCCCGCGTCGAGCTGGCACCGCCTGGACGCCTGCGTCCGCGGCACCGACGCAGCCTGGGCCGAGCCAGAGGGCTTCCGCGACGGCGAGAGGCTCGTCTACCTCAGCCTCGGCAGCCTCGGCTCAGCCGACGTCGAGCTGATGCGCAGGCTCGTCTGGGAGCTCGCCGAGAGCCCGCACCGTTTCGTGGTCTCGAAAGGGCCACAGCACGAGCTCTTCGAGCTTGCCGACAACATGACCGGCGCTGAGTTCCTACCGCAGACGCGGATCCTGCCCGAGGTCGACCTGGTGGTCACGCACGGCGGCAACAACACGGTCACCGAGAGCTTCTTCTTCGGCAAGCCGATGGTCGTCCTTCCGCTCTTCTGGGACCAGTACGACAACGCACAGCGCGTGCACGAGCTGGGCTATGGGGTGAGGTTGAACACGTACGGCCATGAGCCGGACGACCTGCGCGGGGCGATCGACCAGCTCCTGGCGGACGAAACGCTGCGCCAGCGCCTGAGCCGGATCTCGGCCCGCCTGCAGGCGGATCCCGGAACGACCAAGGCGGCGGGCCTGATCGAGCGCGTGGCCGAAACCGCTGAACGCCTGGCCTGAGGCATGGAAATCGCAGAGCCCGGGGCGCAAACTTGGGGCATGACGGTAGTCGAGGCGCCCTTTCGGGGGCGCCTCGCACCGCTGAGCGGAGGGGGAGGGATTTGAACCCTCGTCGGACCTAACGGCCCGAAACGGTTTTCGAGACCTCGCCCGATCCTCTAAGCCAAGCGTGTTTGCGCCCCCGCGCGACAGTGTGAGCGACAGCCCACGGGGGCTACCGACCGGGCTCACACGCGCCCCTGTATGTGTGTGTACACGTCACGTCACCACGCAGCGGTTTCACTGACCGTTCACACCCCTAGATTCGGCTCAACCAGGCGACTGCGCGACACATGCGCGACAGGGCCGGCAAGCTCTCAAATAGGGGAAAGCCCAGGAGCGAACCCGGGGCATTGTTAACCTCGCATACTCCATCAGACACTATCCAACCCGCTCTATACGCCTGCGAAACTCCAATGCTGTAGCCAAATCTCCTGCGAAATAATCCTGGGTAGCAAAAATCCTCCCTTTATCGGCTTTCCGCAGCTCTCTTGCAGGGCTCTAAGCAATTTCGCAGGGCAAACGTCATCCGACTCTCCTAGAAAGGAGCCCCGTGGCAGATCCCTCCACCGATGATCTAATACTCGACCTCGTAAAGCCAGGGGTTCAAACCGAATCTCTCCGACGGCGCTAGTCCAGCAACTCGACCTCGATACCAGGCCGCGTCGCTTGCCACGCCCTCACAAAGAAGGCCAGCTCCATCCGAGCCTCCTCGTCGATCGGTAATGGAGGGATAACGAGGAGAGTGTTTGTATCCACTGCCACCGTCGAGCAGTCTGCCCTCACGAGCGCATCTCGAAGATCATCGAGGAGGCCTGGGTCACTGAGTTGGATTCGGAACACGTGGCGGCGTTGCGACGGGAAAACGAGAGCGCAGCGTCGCAGGCACGCAGCCGTGTGTCTACTGGACTCGGCGTTGGTCTTGCTCAACGAGGGGCCGGGCGACAAGTCGAACGCCTAGGACGCTTCCCACGACCCAGCCCCCGCGAACCTACTCCGCGCAGTGTCGAAGCCGCTAATGCGTGTTTCCGACCTGTCCAAGGGCATAGCCCGCTCAGTTCAGAATGATGGCGGCGAGCCTGTCCGTGCAGGTGAGCCCATGGCTCTTGACCTTTGGCGGCAGGGTGAGACACTCGGCCATATCCTCGACGAGCGAAGGTGGATCAGCCCCAGTCGCTGGTGCCCCGCTGGGCCCCCTGGACAGGAAGATGGGTCAGATGGCCCATGGACAGGAGAACGCCAAGTCTGGGAGTCTCTGACGAGTGGGGCCGATGCGGTGGCGCTTGGGGGGCAAGACGTCAAAACAGGTCTCAGTCCTGGCCGACTGCGGTCTTGGCTAGGCCCCACCCTTTACTCTCGGAGTCGTCCGCCCTCCCTCGCGCGGATGGTGCCGAGCCGGGCGAGCCGAACGCCTAGGACGCTTCCCACGAAACGTAATCCTCGCGGCCGACCCTAGGGCACCGGCATCTCTTCTACGAAGATGGTCTCAGAAACGCCGCCGGCGTTGCTGTCACACGGAGGCGCGTCATGAAACGGAGCGGAGGCCCAAATCGAGAGCGTGTGGCTTCCGGCAGGAATCCTGTCGAAGAATTCGACGAGCGTTAGCACGTACACGGCAAGCCGCCTCCTGTGAGCCTGGATGATCCTTTTGACGGAGCCGGCCTACTTCGACGTACGGAACGTCAGGTCGCGGCGCTAGTGGCTCATCCGGGCACGTCCTCAACAACCAGCACCGGCGGTTGGTCCGCGTCGTCATCCCGAACGCAAACCACCCGGAGGGTTCTGCTCCCCAGCGGGATCGTGTCCCCCGATTGCCAGTTAGGTACAGCGGTCGCCAGCGTCGGCGGCTCCGCAGGCGCTCCGTCTGTCGTCTCCATCCTGAACAGAAACCCTGCCATTCGGCTTCCCCTTCCGTTGTCGGCTGGGGCCGAACGGCACGGCAAGCGTATCGCAGCGGAGGAGAAGCCATGCATATTCGGAACACGAAACGGAGCCGGGTGCGTTGCCCCTCTCCCCTGAGGCTCTTAAGTGCAGCCGCCCGGCTCCTTCTCTAAGAAGGGCCTCATCGGCGCGACGAGCGTGTTCAGGGTCTCGGGGCCGACTACGAGCAGATGGTCACCGCATCAATGCCGCACCGACGCCCAGCGTCGATAGACCGCAACGCACTGGACCTTCACCGAGGCCGGTCCTATACTGAACACGACAAGCAATGCCCCGGCAGCGCGGAAACGCTCCGGGGCTCGGCAACAGGAGGCGAGTCCTGATGCAGCATCAACCTAACCAACCTCCGCTGATACGGCCATTCCTACGCAGCGTCGAGGTATCTACCCGCGTCAAGTTGGAGCAGGGGACGTAATGGCAGAGGGCATCGAGACTCGACACAGCCGCGCGTGTACGTCGCGCGAGCACGGGGGCTGCAACTGCAAGCCGAGCTACCAAGCTCAGGTTTGGAGCAGGCGCGATAAGAAGGTCATCAAGAGGACGTTCCCGAGCTTGGCCGCTGCGAAGGGCTGGCGCTTTGACGCAAGCAAAGACCTCAGGGACGGGAAGCTGCGAGCCCCGACACCTGAAACGCTCCGTGAGGCCGGGGATGCTTGGCTAGAGGGTGCGAAGGCAGGAGCGATCAGGACACGCTCAGGCGACACCTATAAGCCCTCCGCGCTCCGTGGCTACGAAGCCGCATTGACGACGCGGGTCTATCCCGAGCTAGGGGCAGCGAAGCTCTCCGAGATTCAGCGCCGGGACGTACAGGAGCTAGCCGACCGCCTGCTAGCGGAAGGGCTCGACCCCTCCACGATCCGCAACCTGCTCATGCCCCTCCGAGCGATTTACAGGCGAGCCCTCAGGCGCGGCGTGGTGGCAGTCAGTCCAATGACCGGTCTAGAGCTTCGAGCTTCCCGCCGTGCGGGGTAAGCGCGAGAGGATCGCAGAGCCGAGCGAAGCGGCAAAGCTGCTCGCGGCCCTGCCGAAATCTGATCGGGCTCTATGGGCTACGGCGTTCTACGGTGGTCTACGGCTTGGCGAGCTACAGGCGCTCCGCTGGGAGGACGTAGACCTTGCTACGGGCGTCCTCCGGGTCAAGCGAGCTTGGGACAAAGTTGAGGGCATCATCGAGCCCAAGAGCCGCGCAGGGGTTCGCACGGTGCCGATAGCAGCCGTTCTCCGTGACTACCTCGACGCACATAAGACCGCCCACGATTCGGGCTACGTCTTTGGCTCCGAGAGGCCATTCAGCTACTCAGGCGTTTACACCCGCGCCAAGAGGGTCTGGAAGGACGCGGGGCTTACCCCGATCAGCCTGCACGAGTGCCGGCATACGTTCGCTTCGTTGATGATCGCGGCAGGGGTGAACGCGAAAGCCCTCACGATCTACCTCGGTCACTCCTCGGTACAGGTCACGCTCGACCGCTACGGCCACCTGATGCCGGGGAACGAGGAAGAAGCGGCAGGACTGCTTGACGCCTACCTCCTCCGGGCCGATACAGCGGCTCGACTGGCCCAGGTGCGCGACAGCCGCGCGACAGTGCGCGACACTCTCTAGCGGTCTTTAGCGGTTTCAAGCAACAGGAGAGGAGCCCCTTGCGGGGCTCTCTCTTTTGGCCGGACTCCCTTTCTCTTAGCGGGTTCCCGCCCTATCAAGCGGAGGGGGAGGGATTTGAACCCTCGTCGGACCTAACGGCCCGAAACGGTTTTCGAGACCGCCGCATTCGACCGCTCTGCCACCCCTCCAGCGCTACGGGGA
>Ga0307323_10000126_pt1 | contig 22012 bp, 23 predicted proteins | sample ER_DNA_381_FD_194496 | JGI IMG/M metagenome (GOLD analysis project Ga0307323, IMG submission 194496) | Bulk soil microbial communities from the East River watershed near Crested Butte, Colorado, United States - ER_DNA_381 | ecosystem: Environmental > Terrestrial > Soil > Floodplain | place...
CCACCGGAACCTCCTCGGCCTCCGAGCGCAGGTCGGCCGCTCCCACCGTGAGCGCGTAGGGAGCGCCGCCGGGGCTGGAGACGCTGCCGTAGGCGGGACCGGCCGGGCCGTCGTTGCCCACCGGCGCGACCACGAGTGTGTCGAGCCGGAGCGCGCCGCGGATCGCCCGCGCCTCGGGAGAGTCGGCGAAGGCGCCGTACGACGCAGCCACGCCGATCAGCGCGATCCGGGCCGCGTCGTGCGCGTCGCCGTCGACGTTGGGGTCGACCGCGCGCTCGAGCCCCTGGATCAGCTGGTCGGTCCGCGAGTAGACCGCCCAGCCCCCCTTGAGGTCACGTTGCCAGCCCGCGATCCGGATCGGCAGCACCGAGGCGCCCGTCGCCACGCCGGTGATTCCGGCCGGGCCCCCGGCGCCGACGAGGATGCCGGCCAGTTCGGTGCCGTGATGCTCGACGCGGCTCGAATCGCCGGGGTCCGCAACCGCAGGTGCGCCGTCTCGCTGGTTGATCACGTCGATTCCGTGCAGCACCCGTCCCCGGAGGTGCGGCTGCGCGCGATCGACGCCGGTGTCGAGGAGCGCGATCGTCACTCCGCGGCCGTCGTAGCCCGGGAGTGACACCGCCGGCAAGTGGCCGGCGCCGTGCGCGAGCCCCGTCTTGCCGAGCAGCTCCGACGAGACGGAGGCCGGGTAGGCGATGCGAACCGGGTAGACGCCGGCGACCTCGGGTCTCCGCTCCAAGAGCGCGACCGCCTGTGCGTCGAGAGGGGCCGAAAAAGCGTTGAGCACGCGCGTGAAACTGAACTCGACCCGCGGCCGGATCCCACGGGCGCTCACCGCTGACAGAAGCTGCCGCTGGGCCAAGAGAGCCAGCCGTGTCCACCGGCGCTCCGCACCCTGGGTCGCGACACCGCCATTGGCGGCAACCCGCTGCGCCATCGAGGGAGCCTTCAGGACGACGAGCTGCCGCTGGCCGACGGCGACCTTGGGGTGCGCACCGCCGACGAGGCCGCGCCACGAGGAGGCCCTCGAGACCACGGAGCGCTGCTTGGCGCTGCTGACGCCGAAGCCGACGACGAGCAAGCTCGCGGCAAGCGCGATGATCGCCGCCGGTGCAACGCGCCTTGATTCAGGCGGCCGAAGAAAAAGCATCGAGCCCAAGATAACCGGGCGAGGGGATCGCCTCCGTGTAGCGAGCGGCGGAAGCGATCATCGCGGCGTTGTCGGTGCAGAGCTCCAGCGGCGGCGCGGTCGCATCCGGCAGCGCGGAGCGCAGCTCCGAGTTGGCAGCGACCCCGCCGACGATCGCGATTCGCTCGGCGCCGGTCTGCCGCGCGGCCTCGAGCGTTCGCCGCGTGAGCGCACGGACGATCGCGCGCTGGTAGCTCGCCGCCAGATCCGCCTTCCGCGCCTCTAGCTCACGCTCCTGTTTCCGCACCTCGTACAAGAGAGCCGTCTTGACCCCGGAGAACGAGAAGTCGAGCCCGGGCACGCGCGCGACCGGAAAGCGGAAGGACTCGGGGTCGCCCTCGCGCGCGAGCCGGTCGAGCTCGGCGCCGCCCGGGTAGCCGAGGCCGAGCAGGCGCGCGCCCTTGTCGAAGGCCTCGCCGGCAGCGTCGTCGAGCGTCGTGCCGATCGGGCGGAAAGCGCCGCGCTTTTGCACGTCCACGAGCATCGTGTGCCCGCCGCTGGCGAGCAGGCAGAGGAAGGGGGGCTCGAGAGGCTCGGGCGCGAGATAGAGAGAGGCGACGTGGCCGTGCAAGTGGTTCACCGGCACGAGCGGCAGGCCACGGCCCCAGGCCAGCGCCTTCGCCGCCGACAGCCCGACGAGCAGCGCGCCCACCAGGCCCGGGCCCTGCGTGACCGCGACGGTCTCGACGTCGTCCAGCGAGGCGCCCGCCTCGCCGAGCGCCTCGCGCGCCACCGGGAGCACAAGCTCGAGGTGCCGCCGCGAGGCGATCTCGGGAACGACCCCGCCGAAGCGAGCGTGCAGATCGGCCTGCGAGGAGACGACGCTGGAACGGATCTCCCCATCAGCGCTCACCAGCGCAGCCGCCGTCTCGTCGCACGAAGTCTCTAAGCCGAGGATCAGGGCTGCTCCGCCGGCTCCGAGACCGGGTCCTTCCACATGATCAGCGCGTCCTCGCGATTGTCGGTGTAGTAGCCGCGCCGAACGCCGCGCGGGCGGAAGCCGAGCCGCTCGTACAGCTTGATCGCGCCGGTGTTGGAGACGCGCACCTCGAGCGTGTAGCCGCGGCGGCTGCGGCCGGAGGTGAGCTCGAAGAGGCGCTCGAGCAGCTGCGAGGCGATCCCCTGGCGGCGGCGGGCGGGCGCCACGGCGACGTTCATCACGTGCCAGGCGTCCACATAGCGCGAGATCACGAGATAGCCCACGAGCCGGCCACTCTCGGGGTCGAAGGCGCCGAGGCAGAGCGACGAGGGCTTGGCGAGCTCGCTCGCGAACATCGAGCGCGACCACGGCGTCGGGTAGGAGCCGCGCTCGATCTCCTCGATCTCGTTCAGGTCGCGCAGCTCGAGGCGGCGAAGCTCGATCACGTTGGTCATGCCTTCTGCTCCGCGTCCGGGATGCGCAGGTAGAGCGGCTCGATCTCCTCGGCGGGGCCGAACTCCGTTGCGAGTGCAGCGTGGAAGCGGGCTCGGGGGCGGTGCCGCTCGTCGTCGTCGGGCGGGACCTCGGCGCCGCGCTGCTCCAGTACGTCCCGGTAGCGGACGGCCCCGTCGCCGACGCAGAGCGTGCCGGGCTCGAGCTCGAGCTCCTGCGGCGCCGCGCTGACGGGCTCGCCCTTCACGCGCGTGAAGACCTCCCGCCGGCCGGCGTCCACGACCGGCAGCGCCCCGGGGGCGCCGGCCGCGAGGGCGTCGAGCGTCGAGACCCCGGCGACGGGCACGTCCAGAGCGAACGCCAGCCCGCGCGCAGCGGCGAGGCCCATGCGCAGGCCGGTGAAACTGCCGGGGCCGGTCCCCACCACGACACTCCCGAGCTCAGACGGCTCCAACCCGGCCTCGCGCAGCAACTCGTCGGCGTCTTCGAGCACCCGGACGGCCCGGGAGGCGCGCTCTCCGAGCACCTCTCCGTCCCGGACGAGCGCGGCCGTGGCAACGCTCGTCGCGGTGTCAAACGCGAGTGTCAGCACCCCCGAAGAGGCGCTCGAGCAGGGCGTTTTCCGGGCTTTCCAACGTAATGTCTCGATGAGCAGGATCCACGTGGGACAAACGTACCTCCACCCGCACGGGCGGGAGGGCGCCGACGGCCGCCTCGGGCCATTCGACGAAGCAGATCGCGTCGTCGAAGTAGGGCTCCAGGTCGCCCCATTCGGCCGCCGATAAACCCTGGAACCTGAAGAGGTCGAGGTGCGAGACGTCGGGGTCGGCCGGGTAGCGGTGGCCGACGGTGAAGGTCGGGCTCGTCACCGGCACCGTCACGCCGAGGGCCCGGCAGGCGCCGCGGACGAAGGTCGTCTTGCCGCTGCCGAGCTCACCCGAGACCGTGACGACGTCGCCGATCCGCAGCTCGCGCGCGAGGGTCGCCGCGACGGCCTCCGTCTCCGCCGGCGAGGCGGAGCGAATCTCCACGGGTCAGAACCCGTTTCGAGATGATGCTTCGCCGCCGAGGCGCGATGGGCAGTGCGAGGCAAGGACGCAGCGGAGTGCGCGTATCCGCAGGATACGGGCGCTTCCGAGGACGCGGCCTCGCGCTGTCCAGCGCGGCTCGGGGGCACAAGGCTTCATCTTGAGACGGGTTCCTTAAAAGAGGCCGAGCTGGACCGCGGGCTCGCCGGCGACCGGCGCGAGTTGCGGCACTGCGATCGGCACGGGCTCGGCGCTCGGGCGGCCGAGGATCGCCGGCAGGCGCGCGAAGTCCTCCTCCAGCACCTTCAGCATCGCGGGCGTGTAGAGCGCGGCAGCTGGGTGGTAGAGCGGGTAGAGCAGCACGCGGTTGCCCCCGACGCTCACGTCCTGCTCGGCGCCGTGGACGCGCGTGATCCCGGCCGGCTTGCCGGAGAGGAGCTTGGTCGCGAAGTTGCCAAGGGTCGCGACGACGCGCGGACGGATCAGCTCGATCTGGCGGAAGAGGTGACCCTCGCAGGCCTCGATCTCATCCGCGCCTGGATCCCGGTTGCCCGGCGGGCGGCACTTGAGCACGTTGGCGATGTAGACGGTGCTCCGGTCGAGCCCGATTCCGGCCAGCAGCTTGTCGAGCAGCTTGCCGGCCTGCCCGACGAACGGGTAGCCCTGCTTGTCCTCGTGGAAGCCTGGTGCCTCGCCGACGAACATCAGGTCTGCGTTCGGGTCGCCCGCGCCGAAGACGACCTGCGTCCGGCCCTGCGCCAGCCGACAGCGCGTGCAGCCCGCAACCTGAAGCCCGAAGGCTTCGAGCTCGGTTAGTTGTCGTTCAGCCGCAGCCACAGGAGCCGCCGCAACAACCACCGGAGGAAGGCCCGCCGTAGGTCGGCTGCGCGGCGGTGCCGTGAGTCGCGAACACGGAGAACTGCTTGCGTACGTTCGAGGCGCTGCAGTCCGGGCAATCCGGCTCTTCGCCGTTCCGGACGAGCTCCTCGAAGTGCGACTCGCACTCCATGCAGACGTATTCGTAGATCGGCACCGTGTCAGCAGACCCTAGCAACGGCGAGGCATCGCTTGACGATGCCGTCATCAGGACGCACAGCTCTGCTGGGCGTCCATCTGAAATGACCGGTCGATGCGTTTGGGACCTTTCGTCGAAACCACGGTTGGGCATCTTCGACCAGGCATCGGACGGACCGGATCAGGCGCTCGGCAGCTCGAAGAAGAACGTGGAGCCTTGTCCGGGCTGGGACCGGACGCCGATGCTGCCGCCCATCCGGCGGACGAGCTCGCGGCTGATGTACAGCCCCAGGCCGGTGCCGCTTGGAACGTGCTTCTGATGGGGGTCGGCGCGATAGAACTTCTCGAAGACCGCCCCCTGCTCCGATTGCGGGATTCCGATCCCCTCGTCTTCGACCTCGACACGCACACCGGTTGCCAGCCGGTCCGCGGAGACGGTGATCGCGCCGCCATGCGGCGAGTACTTGACCGCATTGTCGATCAAGTTCAGGAGCACCTGCTCAATCCGGTCGCGGTCGCCGACTGCAGCGGCGCCGTCGTCGATCTGCGCGGCCAACGAGATCGACTCCGGCACTTGCCCCCGCATCGTCTCGACGGCACCGCGGACCACCTTTGTGAGATCGAGCGGCTCACGGTCGACCGGCAGGTCGCCGCGGTCGAGTCGGCTCGCGAGCAGCACCTCCTCCGTGATCTGAGCGAGGCGCGTCGCCTGAGCGTCGATCATCACGAGGAGCTTCTGGCGCTCCTCCTGGGAGAGGACGATGTCCTCGCGCAAGAGCGTCTTCGCGGCGCCCAGCACCGCGGTCAACGGTGTGCGCAACTCGTGGGAGACGGTTGCGATGAAGTCGCTCTTGGCCTCCTCCAGCCGACGCTCGACGGTGAGATCGCGGAAGGCATAGACCACCCCGGCGAAGCTCCGAACGGCCACGAACGACAGCCACAGCTCGCGGCCCTCGATGTCGACCGGCACCGTCACCGGCCTGGCCGCCGAGGTGCCCTCCGAGATCGGGATCTCGGAGGCGACCGCGTCCCAGCGGTCGAAGACTTCCGAGGCCGGCCGGCCGCGCGCCTCGTCGCCGCTGCGGCCGCTGACGATCTCTGCTGCCCGATTCCAAAAACGGACGATCCCATCTTCGTCGACGAGGAAAACGCCGTCGCCGACAGCGGCCAAGACCCGCGCTGCATGCTCGCGCTCCGCGGCGGTCGCTTCGGCTCGGGCGCGTGCCGCGGCTTCCTCCTGCGCACGCTCGTGCAGTCGGGCGTTACGCCCGGCGGCTGCCATCAAGCCGATGAGGCCCTCCGCGAGCTCGAGCTGCTCCTGGTCGTACTGGGAGCGCTCGTGCATGAGCTGCACGACCCCGACGACCTGACCCTCGTGCTTGACCGGGAGCATCATCGCCGACTGCACGCCGGGCGGGCCTTCGTCCGGGATCTTCCGCATGCGGCCCTCACGGTCGACGTCGTAGTAGACGCCGCCCGGGGCCTTGACCTGCTCGGGGACGTCGTTGACCAGGAGCGGCTCGCCGCTCACGATCACGCGGCTCTGCATGCCGCCGCCCTCCCGGTTCAGCGGCAGAACCGGGAAGATCGCGGGGTCGAGCCTCTCGCCGTCGACCCAGGCGTAGTCGCAGCTGATGAGCTCCGTCTTCGGGTCGAAGGAGGAGACGACCACGCCGCCGTGCGGCACGGCTTCGGCCAGCAACTCGCGGAAGCGGTCGTAGACCCGGTCGAGCTCGAGGGTCTCGTTCAGGTAGCGCGCGGCCGCGAGCAGAAGCTCGGCCTTCTCTGCCCCCGTGTGACGGCTCACGTCGGCATCATCACGCACGTGGAGGCGTTCGAAAAGCTCGCACAGCGACTGGAGGGGCGCCTCGTCGTGCTCGAGCCGCTCGGTCCGGAGCACGTCGATGGGCTGCGAGCGGCCGCCGCCGACGAGCGGATCTGGGACTGGATGGTGACGCGCGACGCCGAGGAGTGGATCGCCGACGCGCTGCGTGAGGAAGGCCGCCAGGCGTTCGCAATCCTGCAGGACGGGGTCGTGGTCGGCTCCTCGAGCTACATGTCGCTTGCGCCCGAGCACCTCCGGCTGGAGATCGGCAGCACCTGGATGAGCCCCACCACCTGGAGCACAGGCGCGAACGTCGAGGCGAAGTACCTGCTGCTCCGGCACGCGTTCGAAGTGCTCGGCTGCCGGCGGGTCGAGTTCAAGACGGACGCGCTCAACGAGCGGGCGCGCGGCGCGCTGGCGGCGCTCCCCTCGGAGTTCGAAGGGATCCACCGCAAGCACATGCTGGTCCGGGGCGGCGAGCGGCGCGATTCCGCCTGGTACGCGGTGATCGACGACGACTGGCCGGAGGTGCGCGCGGCCCTCGAGCGCAGGCTCGGCGGCTAGACTTCCGGCGCCCGGTATCCGCTACGGAACTGGAGCCTGATGGTCGAAAGCGTGAATGTCATCGGTCGCGGCCGCGTCGGCTCGGCGCTGGCCGCCCGGCTCGAGGAGCGCGGCGTGGCCGTGCGCGAGGACGCGGAGCTCACGCTGATCTGCGTGCCGGACACGGCGATTCCGGACGTTGTCCGGGGTCTGACCCTGGACACGGCCCGTTGGGTCGCCCACGTCAGCGGCGCCACCCCGCTCGCCGCGCTCGACCCGCACGAGCGCCGCTTCTCAGTGCATCCCCTGCAGACGTTCACGCGCGCGAGAGGGGCCGAGCAGCTCGACGGCGCCTGGGCGGCGGTCACCGCCGAGACGAGCGAGGCGCTCGAGCTCGGGTTCGAGCTGGCGCATGTGCTCGGGCTGGAGCCGTTCGAGCTCGCGGACTCCGAGCGGCCGCTTTACCACGCAGGGGCCGCGGTGGCGTCGAACTACCTGGTCACGCTGCACGAGGCAGCCGCAAGCCTGGTCGCCGCGGCAGGCGCGCCGCCCGAGGCACTGGAGCCGCTGATGCGCCGCACGATCGAGAACGGCTTCGAGCTGACCGGTCCGATCGAGCGCGGCGACTGGGCGACCGTGGAAGCCCACCGCGAAGCGATCCGCCGCGTGCGACCGGATCTCGAGCCGCTCTACGACGTGCTCGCGGAGGCGACGGCGAAATGAAGGTCGCCCGCACAGCGGCGGAGCTTCCGGCCGAGCGCGAGATCGGCCTCGTCCCCACGATGGGTGCCTTCCACGAGGGTCACTTGTCGCTGCTCCGCGCCGCCCGGGCCGAGAACGACGTGGTGATCGCGAGTCTGTTCGTGAACCCGGCCCAGTTCGCGGAAGGCGAGGACCTCGCGAGCTACCCGCGCGACGAGGACCGGGACACGCGCCTCGCCGAGGAGGTCGGTGTGGACGTGCTGTTCGTGCCGGATGTCGACGAGATCTTCCCCCCGGGGTACGAGACATGGGTCGAGGTCGGGAGACTGGGCTCGATCCTGGAAGGTGAGCACCGCCCGGGCCACTTCCGTGGAGTGGCCACCGTCTGTCTCAAGCTCTTCAACCTCATTCGCCCACGGCGCGCCTACTTCGGCCAGAAGGACGCACAGCAGGTGGCCGTCGTGAGGCAGATGGTGCAGGACCTCGCGTTGCCGGTCGAGATCCGCGTCCTCCCCACGGTGCGCGACGCCGACGGGCTAGCGCTCTCCTCGCGCAACGCCTATCTCTCGCCGGAGGAGCGCAAGGCCGCGCTGTCGCTGCCGCGGGCGCTCCAGGCGCGCGACCCGTCGCTCCTGAACGGCCTCGAAGTCGACTACTTCGAGGTCGCGGATTTCGAGCCACGCGTCCTCGCCGCCGCCGTGCGCGTCGGCAACACCCGCCTCATAGACAACGTCGTCCTGGAAGGAGAGCCCTCGTGAGCAAGTACGCATCCTGGACTCATGGAAAGCTGCCGCTGCCCGAGCTCCTCGAGCTCAAGCGCCGCGGGCAGAAGCTCGCGATGGTGACCGCCTACGACTTCCCGAGCGGGCGGATCGCCGACGATGCCGGCGTCGAGCTCGTGCTTGTCGGCGACTCGGCGGCCATGGTCGTGCTCGGCCATGACTCGACCGTGCCGGCGACGATGGAGGAGCTGCTGATGCTGACCGGCGCGGTCACCCGCGGCGCCAAACGCCCTCTGGTGATCGCCGACATGCCCTTCGGCTCGTACCAGGTCAACGACGAGATGGCGGTTGAAAACGCCGTGCGCTTTGTCAAGGAAGCGGGTGCCGATGCGGTGAAGCTCGAGGGAGCGGGGCCGATGCTCTCGCGGGTGCAGGCAATCGTCGGCGCCGGCATCCCGGTGATGGGCCATGTCGGCCTGACGCCGCAGTCGGCGACCATGCTCGGAGGCTTCAAGGCGCAGGGACGAACCGCTGCGAAAGCCGAGCGGCTCTACGAAGACGCGCTCGCGCTCGAGGCCGCCGGGTGCTTCTCAATCGTGCTCGAGGCGGTGCCGGCGCCGATTGCCACCCGGGTCACCGAGGCGCTGAAGGTGCCGACGATCGGGATCGGCGCCGGAGCGGGCTGCGACGGCCAGGTGCTCGTGTGGCACGACCTCCTCGGCCTCTACGAGGGCAAGGCGCCGCGCTTCGTCAAGCGTTACGCCGACCTCGCCGCCGAGGCCAAGCGCGCGCTCGAGGCGTACGTCGACGACGTGCGCGAGGGCCGCTTCCCGGAGAAGCAGCACACGTACGCGATCCCCGAAGAGGAGCTCGAGGAGTTCGAGGCCTGGCTAGCGGCGCAGGGCGCGCAGGCCCATCACGAGTAACCAGACCGACCAGGCGACAAAGGCGAGCTCGATCGCGACGAAGAGCGTGTTCCCCGCGCCGTGGTCGGCTCCGCCCCCGCGGAACACGTCCTCGCCGTAGACCGCGAGCCGCACGGGCAAGACGAGGAACAGGGAAAGCACGACCGGAGCCGACGCGAACGCGAGCAGGTGCCGCGCCTGGCGGAACGTGATCCCGCCGATGCCCCGCGTCAGCCCGTACAGGACCAGGCCGCCGGCGAAGTACACAGCCGCGCCGTAGAGGCCTCCCCCCAGAAACGCCCAGATCGTGACGTCGACCCAGTCGAGCGTCACGTCGTTCAGGATCGACCCGCCAACCGGCGTCCAGAGCACGCCCGCGATTCCCGAGAGCCAGACCAGTGCAAGCACCGCCTCGCTGCGTGCACGGGCGGCAGCGTCGGAGTCGTCGCGAAGACCCTCGAGCACCTCGAGCGGGCGGGCGAGCACCAGCACGGCACGGACGAGCCATACCCGTTCGTCGGCGGGCGCCGCACCGGCGCGAGCGTTCACGCCGCCGCCGCGACGCGGTCCAGGATCTCGCGCAGGTAGCGGCCGGTGGCCGAGTCCTCGACTGCCGCCACCTCCTCAGGCGCCCCGGTCGCGATCACCTCGCCGCCGCCCTCGCCGCCCTCGGGGCCGAGGTCGACGATCCAGTCGGCCTGCTTGATCACGTCAAGGTTGTGCTCGATCACGAGCACGGTGTTGCCCGCGTCCACGAGCCGCTGCAGCACTTCGAGCAGCTTTTCGATGTCCGCGAAGTGAAGGCCGGTGGTCGGCTCGTCGAGGATGTAGAGCGTCCTCCCCGTAGCGATCTTGCCAAGCTCCTTCGCCAGCTTCACCCGCTGGGCCTCGCCGCCCGAGAGCGTGGTCGCCGGCTGGCCGAGCTTGACGTAGTCGAGCCCGACGTCGTGCAGGGTCTGGAGCCGCCGCCGCAGCTTCGGGATCTTGGCGAAGAAACGCAGCGCCTCCTCGACCGACATGTCGAGCACGTCGGCGATCGACTTGCCCTTGAAGCGCACCTCGAGCGTCTCCCGGTTGTAGCGCTTGCCGCCGCAGGTCTCGCACGGCACGTAGACGTCCGGCAGGAAGTGCATCTCGATCTTGATCGTCCCGTCGCCCTTGCAGGTCTCGCAGCGTCCGCCGCGCACGTTGAACGAGAAGCGGCCGGGCTTGTAGCCGCGCACCTTCGCCTCCGGCGTGAGCGAGTAGAGCTCACGAACCGGCGTGAAGATGTCGGTGTAGGTGGCCGGGTTGGATCGAGGTGTGCGGCCGATCGGCGACTGGTCGATGTCGATCACCTTGTCGAAGCATTCGATCCCCTCGACCGCGTCGTGCTCGCCGGGCTTGACCCGCATCCGATGGAGCCGGTTCGCGAGTGCCTTGTAGACGATCTCGTTCACTAGCGTGGACTTGCCTGAGCCTGAGACGCCCGTGACGCAGATGAACTTGGCGATCGGGAACTCAACGTCGATGTCCTTCAGGTTGTGCATCCTCGCGCCGCGCACGGAGAAGGTGCCGTGATCGTCCGAACGCCGGTCGGGAATCGCGATCTCGCGCTTCCCCGAGAGGAACTGGCCGGTGATCGACTTCGCGTTGCGTTCGACCGCCTTCGCCGTGCCCTCCGCGACGACGTGGCCGCCGTGCACGCCGGCGCCGGGGCCCATGTCCACGAGGTGGTCGGCCGCGCGCATCATCTGCTCGTCGTGCTCCACGACCAGCACGGTGTTGCCGAGATCGCGCAGCCGCTCGAGTGTCCCGATCAGCTTGCCGTTGTCTCGCTGGTGGAGGCCGATCGAAGGCTCGTCGAGAATGTAGAGCACCCCGACGAGCTGGCTCCCGATCTGGGTCGCGAGCCGTAGGCGCTGTGCCTCGCCCCCGGAGAGCGTGGAGGCGGCGCGATCGAGCTGTAGGTAGCCGACGCCAACGTTCTCGAGGAACGTAAGCCGCTCGCGGATCTCCTTCAGGATCCGGACGGCGATCAGCTGCTCGGTCTCGGTCAGGTCGAGCCGGTCCACGAACTCGATCGCACGCTGCACGGACATGCGCGTGAACTCGTGGATGTTCTTCCCACCGACGGTGACGGCGAGCACCTCGGGCTTCAGGCGCGCGCCGTTGCAGACCGGGCAGGGGCGGAGGCTCATGTACTCCTCGATGCGCTCCCGCTGCTGGCTCGAGTCGGTCTCGCGGTAGCGGCGCTCGAGGCTCGCGACGATGCCTTCGAAGGCGAGCATGTAGGAGCGCCGGCGACCCATCCGGTTGCGGTACTGGATGTAGACCTTGTCGCCGTCGGTCCCGAACAGGAACAGGTTCTGGCGCTCCTCGCTGAGCTCCTGCCAGGGAACCTCGAGGTCGATCTCGTAGCGGTCGGCGATCGCCTGGATGACGGACTCGTAGAAGCTGGAGTTGCCGAGCGACCACGGGACGAGCGCGCCCTCGCTGATCGACAGCGTCGGGTCGGGGACGAGCAGGTCGGGGTCGATCTCCTGCTGCGCACCGAGCCCGGTGCAGCGCGGGCAAGCGCCGTGCGGCGAGTTGAACGAGAAGATGCGGGGCTCGAGCTCCGGCAGGCCGACGCCATGCTCGGGGCAGGCGAAGTTCTCGGAGAAGGTCATGGGCTCGCCGTCGAGCACGTCGATCTCGACCAGGCCGTCGGCGAGCTGGGCCGCGGTCTCGACGGACTGCGCCAGGCGCGTGCGCAGGTCGTCCTTGAGCACCAGCCGGTCGACCACGACCTCGATCGTGTGCTTGAACTTCTTGTCGAGCTCGATCGGCTCCTCGAGCAGCTTCACCTCGCCGTCGACCTTCACGCGCGTGAAGCCTTCGGCGCGGAGCTCCTCGAGCAGGTCCTTGAACTCGCCCTTGCGGTCGCGCACGACGGGCGCGTTGACGGTGAACTTCGTCCCCTTCGGGAGCTGAAGGATCTGATCGACGATCGCCTCCTGACTCTGGCCGGCGATCGGGCGGCCGCAGACCGGGCAGTGCGGCTTGCCGATGCGGGCATAGAGCAGGCGCAGGTAGTCGTAGATCTCGGTGACGGTGCCGACTGTGGAGCGCGGGTTGCGGCTCGTCGTCTTCTGGTCGATCGAGATCGCCGGGCTCAGGCCGTCGATCGAGTCCACGTCCGGCTTCTCCATCATCTGGAGGAACTGGCGCGCGTAGGCGGAGAGGCTCTCGACGTAGCGCCGCTGGCCCTCTGCGTAGATCGTGTCGAAGGCCAGGCTCGACTTGCCCGAGCCGGAGAGCCCGGTGACGCAGATCAGCTTCTGGCGCGGCAGGCGCACCGTGACGTCCTTGAGATTGTGCTCTCGGGCGCCGTGGACGACGAGCTCTTCCTGACCCATAACCGAGCCAGTCTAGCGACCCTGGAGGACGCGAACAAGTGTTCGCTTTGGGTCGAGTCAGCTCACGTCAGTGCGCTCGATCGCGACCGCTCCGGCGGCGGCGAACCCTATGCCGTAGGCCAGCGCGACCAGGAGCCCGGGCCACAGGCCGAGCAGCTCGCTGCTGCGCTCTCCGGCCACGGCCACCGCCGCGAACGCGTGCCCGGGGGCGTACTCCTGGATGCCGGCGATCGAGAGCACGGGCTCCCCCACGAGGAGCCAGATCAGCGCGATCACGATCGCGGCCGTCTGCCGCCGCAGAACCGCGCCGAGCCCGACGCCGAGCACCGCGGCCAGCGCGCCCGCCCCGAGGATGCCGAGGTACGTGTCGAGGATCGCGCGGCTGTCCAGCAAGAAAGGCACCGACCTCCCCGAGATCCAGGCGGCGGCGATCGTCCAGGTGACGAGCTCCGCGAACCCGGTCACCAGAACGCCTACGATCGCGCCCGCGATCAGCTTTGCCGCCACGACCCGCGGCCGCACGGGCGAGACGAGGAACGTGTGGGCGATCGTCCCGTGGGCGTACTCGCCGGCTGCCAGGACGATCCCGACGATCAGCGCGATGATCGCGCCCACGGCGGCGAACTGCGCGAGCGAGCGCTGCTGGTTGAGGGTGGCCAGCGACAATTCGTCAGTCGACAGGATCGTGATCGTGGTGACGAAGCCCGACAGCGCGACGATCAGGAGTCCCAGCCAGAGGAAGAGGCGCGTAGTGCTCAACTTCACCAGCTCCGCGCGGATGAGCCGGATCACGACGGCCCTTCCGAGGTGAGGCCGAGGAAGACTTCCTCGAGGGTTGCCGCCTCGGTGCGAAGCTCGTGCAGGACGATGCCGGCAGCGGCGGCGATCTCCCCCACCCGCTCCGGCGGAGCCGCGACCCTCAGCTCGTCGGCCGAGCTGATGCTCGCCTCGAGGCCTGCCTCGGCGAGGAGGGCGCGCAGCCGCTCGGCCTCGGGCGAGCGCGCGACGGTTCCGCCGGCGGCGCGGGCCATCAGCGTCTCCAGCGGCTCCTGCGCGACCAGCCGGCCGCGGTGGATGATCACGACCTCATTCGCAAGCTGTGCGACCTCGGCAAGGACGTGGCTGGAGATGAAGACCGCGCCGCCGCCGGCCGTGAACGCGCGCAGGAAGTTGCGCAGCCAGCGGATCCCTTCGGGGTCGAGCCCGTTGGCCGGCTCGTCGAGCACGAGCAGCTCCGGCAGGCCGAGGAGCGCGCCCGCGACGCTCAGGCGCTGCCGCATGCCGAGCGAGTACCCGCCCACCTTCCGCCGCGCGGCGCCGGTCAGCTCGACCTCCGCGAGCACGTCGTCCACGCGCGCCAGCGGAATGCCGCCGGCCAGCGCAAGCACCCGGAGATGGTTCCTCCCCGACCGCGCGGGGTGAAAGCTGTCGGCTTCGAGCACGGCGCCGACTCTCCTCAGCGGGTCGCGGAGGCGCCTGTAGGGCTCACCCGCGACCCTCGCCTCTCCCGCAGTCGGCCGGACGAGCCCGAGCACCGCGCGCAGCGTGGTCGTCTTGCCGGCGCCATTCGGGCCGAGAAAGCCGGTGATGCGGCCGGCCGGAATCGAGAACGTCAGGTCGTCGACGGCAACTGTCGAGCCATAGCGCTTTGTCAGGCCGCGCACCTCGATCGGAGGCGCCCCGGCCATTAGCCCGCGAGTCGCTCGACCAGCCGGTACACGCTGCGCGGCTGGGGCACGTGCTGGATCTCGAGGGACCCGGCCACGAGCGTCCCGTAGCCAAGTACCCGACCGACCAAACTCTGCTCGAGCTCGAGGTTCTCGACCGCGCGCAGCCGAACCGACGAAGAGCGGCGCCGTAGAGTGCCGTCGACGACGAAGAGCTTCTCGGTCGTCACGACGAGGTGCGCGCGCTCCCAGCACCAGACGGCGCGCAGGCAGATGAGCGCGGCGAGGGCGACGAGCGCCGCGCCTGCGAGCGGCAGCGGAGACGGCTGCGTCAGCAGGATTCCGCCGGAGACGGCAAGGACGACCGCCTGCGCGACAGGCCGCGCCAGCACGACGCCGTGGCGGCGAGCATCGAAGTAGATCTCTTCGTCGGGAGCGGCGCGCGTCACCCGCATAGCTTCCGCAACGGCCGGCGCGCTCCTGCCGGGTTTGCACCGCTCGGCACACGGCGAGAACACGACGCATGGGTGAAACCGCGCGCCGCACGTTCATCGCGACGATCGTTGTCGTGGCGGTCGTTGCCGCCACCCTCGCGCTCTGGGAGCTGAGGATCCTGATTGCTCTGATCTTCCTCGGCTTGGTCCTGGCTGCCGCGATGCGCCCGGGGATCGACGCACTCGCGCGGCACCGGATCCCACGACCGCTCGGGGTGGCGCTCCATTACCTCGGAATCGCCGGAGTCCTTGCCCTGCTGCTTTGGCTCGTCGTCCCTTCGGCCGTCGATCAGGTCGGTCAGGCGATCGGCGGCGTGCCCACGTCGAAGGAGGAACTGGCGCAGCAAACGAAGCAATCGAGCGGGCTGAAGCACGAGATCCTCTCCGGGGTCCAGAAGTGGCTGAACAACCTCCCGTCTGCCGGCGGGCTCTTCCGCGGCGCCGTCTCGCTCGGGATCAAGGCGTTCGAGGTCCTCGTCGGCATCTTCTTCGTGTTCGCCACCGCTGCCTACTGGATCTTCGAGCGCGACCGGACGATGCGGCTCGTCCTCTCGGGCGTGCCACGCGAGCGCCGCCGTGTGATCCGCGACACCTGGGAGTTGATCGACGCGAAGCTAGGGGCGTTCGTTCGTGGCCAACTGTTACTGATCGTCTTCGTCGCGATCGTGCTCTCGCTTTGCTTCTGGGCGATCGGCGTCCCGTTCTGGCTCTTGCTCGGCGTCTTTGCCGGAATCGTCGAGATCGTCCCGGTGATCGGGCCTATAGCGGCCGGAGCACTGGCGATCGGCGTCGGCTTGACCGACTCCTGGCAGATCGCACTTGGCGCGGGCCTCGCAGTACTGATCGTTCGCCTGGTCGAGGACTACGTCGTGATCCCGCGCGTGATGGGGCACGTAACGGGCCTCTCACCGCTGCTCGTGCTCGTGTCGGTGACCGCGGTGGGACTGCTGCTCGGCGGCTTCTACGTGCTACTGGCGATCCCATTCGTCGCGGTGCTGGCGACGCTCGTGGACGTGATCGTGCGCGACAAGGACCCCGCGGACGAGGACGTCCCGGCGGTGCTGTTTGCCAAAGAGTCCTAGGAGGGTTTGGCGGAACGTCGCTCGTCCTTGGGGTGCTCTGCTCGTTCCGAGGCAAGGACGCAGGGAGTGCCGATAGCCATAGCTATCGGTGCGACTGAGGACGCCGCATCGGGGCGAGCAGGGCGTCCCGAGGGGCACAGCCGATGTTTCGTCAAGCCCTCCTAAGCTTTGCGCCAGCGGCCGAAGATCAGGCCGCCGAGGGTGAAGCCAAGACCGAACGTGCCCACGGAGAAGGCCCCGATCGCGATCGCCTTGCGCCAGGAGGAAAGGCGCTCCCAGCGGCCGATCGCCTCCTGTTCCTCGGTGGTCAGCGGCTCGCCGCGGCGCTGCAGATCATCGAAGATTTCGGTGGATTCGTCGGCCATGTTTTCAGTGTATAGCCTGCTTCGGCGTTGCCAATACGCCTCCTCCACATCTCCGACCTGCACGTGGGAAGCGTGGAGGAACCAAAGGTCGAGCGCAGTCTCGAGCCGCTGATCGAGCGCGTCGAGCCGGATCTGATCGTGGCCTCGGGCGACCTCACACATCGTGGCCGCCGCGTCCAGCACGAGCGGGCGGCAGCGTTCCTACGAGGGCTCGGGCGGCCGCTGCTCGTGATCCCGGGAAACCACGACATCCCGTACACCTTCCCGGCCCGGTTCACGCGGCCGTTCGCCGAGTTCGAGCGCCAGTGGGAGACTGCCGAGCCGGTGCACAGCGCTGAGGGGCTCTTCGTCGTCGGCCTGAACTCCGTACGGCCGTGGCGTCACCAGTCCGGCGGCATTCGCAGCGGCCAGATCGCGCATGCGGCCGAACTTCTGGCGCAGGCTCCGGAGGATGCACTCAAGGTCGTCGTACTCCACCACCACCTGATCGGCGCGCCGTGGCGCTCGCGGAAGAAGCCTGTCTCGCGCCGCTCCGAGGTGCTGGCGGGCCTCGTCGACGCGGGCGCCGAGCTCATCCTGGCCGGGCACATCCACCAGGCCGCGGTCAGCGCGCGGCACGAGTTCGAGGTCGACCGCAACGGCCTGCGCGGCGTGACGGTGTCGGTCGCGCCCGGGCTCGGGCAGCCACGACCGGATCGCCGCGGCGAGGCGCGGGGCCTGCACGTCTACGAGGCGAGCGCCGACTCGCTACTCGTCCAGACCTACGTCTGGCGCGAGGACGACTGGGCGCTGACAGGCGTACGACGCTTCCCAAGAGGCCGGACGCCGCTGGCAGCCGAGCCGGGCTAGCTCTACGAGGGCGGTGGCCGGAACGCGTCCGGACCGGTGATCGGCCGGTGCTGCACGAAGCGGCGGTAGGCGATCACGAGCATCGTCGAGGCGAGGATCGAGCCGATCAGGATCGCGAAAACGCTGCCGGAATCCTGCTCGACGCCGAAGATCGCGCCGGCAATCCCGCCGCCGATGAACGAGCCCAGGATTCCGAACAGGATCGTCATCCAGATCGGCATCGGGTCCGGCCCGGGAACCGCCCAGCGCGCCAGCGCGCCGATGAGGAAGCCGGAAATCAGGACCTGGATGATCGCGCCGAGCATTGCCTGATCTTAGGTGGTTTGGAAGAGACGATCCGACGGGTCGACCGGTCATTTCAGACGCGCACACGGGCAAGAGCCCGCGCGCGCTGAAGCCGGCAGCGCAAGCGCAGCCTAGGCAGGCGCCTCTGCCGCAGCCTGGAGCTCCCGCCGCAGGTCCTTGATCTCGTCGCGCAGTTTCGCTGCGTACTCGAACCGGAGCTCCTCGGCTGCCGCGAACATCTCCTCCTCGAGCGTGACGACGAGCCGCTCGAGCTCCCCGGGTGACAGCCCCTCGACTTCCTTGCGCCCCTTGCGCCGCCGGCCCGGAACCGTGGGCGACTCGAGCGACAGGAACTCGGCGATGTCGGAGACGCCCTTGATGATCGACTCGGGGGTGATCCCGTGCTCCTCGTTGTACGCGACCTGCTTCACGCGCCGGCGGTCGGTCTCGTCGAGCGCGTACTTGATCGCCTCGGTGTGCTTGTCCGCGTACATCAGCACCTTGCCGTTGATGTGGCGCGCAGCGCGGCCGATCGTCTGGATCAGCGCCGTCTGGCCGCGCAGGAAGCCTTCCTTGTCCGCGTCGAGGATCGCGACGAGCGAGACCTCGGGCAGGTCGAGCCCCTCTCGTAGCAGGTTGACGCCGACCAGCACGTCGTATTCACCGAGCCGCAGCTCGCGGATGATCTGGATGCGCTCGAGGGTGTCGATCTCGGAGTGCAGGTATCGGGCCTTCACCCCGGACTCGAGCAGGTAGTCGGTCAGGTCCTCGGCCATCTTCTTCGTCAGGGTCGTCACCAGCGTCCGCTCACCCACTTCCTCCCGGCGGCGGATCTCGTTCAGGAGGTCGTCGATCTGGTTCTTCGTCGGACGCAGCTCGACGTCGGGGTCGACGATCCCGGTCGGCCGGACGAGCTGCTCGGCCACCCGCGTCGAGTGGCGAAGCTCGAACGGCCCCGGCGTGGCCGAGACGAATACGAGCTGCGGCACCTTCTCGAGGAACTCGTCGAAGCGGAGCGGCCGGTTGTCCAGCGCCGAGGGCAGCCGGAAGCCGTGGTCGACCAGCGTCTCCTTGCGCGAGCGGTCGCCCTCGTACATGCCTCCGAGCTGCGGCACGGTCTGGTGCGACTCGTCCACCATCACGACGAAGTCCGACGGGAAGAAATCGATCAGCGTGTGCGGCGCCGAGCCCGGGGGGCGGCCGTCCAGGTGCCGTGAGTAGTTCTCGATCCCGTTGCAGAAACCGAGCTCCTTCATCATCTCGAGATCGTACTCGGTGCGCTGCCGCAGGCGGTGTGCCTCGAGCATCTTTCCTTCCGACTCGAAGCGCTTGACCTGCTCGTCGAGCTCGTGCCGGATCTGCTCGTAGGCGCGGTCGATCGTCGGCTTCGAGGTCACATACTGCGTCGCCGGGAAAAGCGCGAGGTGGTCGAGCTTGCCGTAGACCTCGCCGGTGAGCGGGTCGAAGTGCGTGATCTGCTCGACGTCGTCGCCGAAGAACGAGACGCGGTAGGCCGATTCCATGTGGGCCGGCTGCACCTCGACCACGTCTCCCTTGACCCGGAACTTGCCTCGGCCGAGCAGGGTGTCGTTGCGGACGTACTGGATGTCGATCAGCTTGCGCAGGACGAGGTCGCGGTCATGCTCCTCGCCCTGATTCAGCAGCACCACCCGCTTCTCGTACTCCTCGGGTGAGCCGAGGCCGTAGATCGCCGAGACCGAGGCGACGATGATCACATCGCGGCGCGAGAGCAGCGCGGCGGTGGCGGCGTGCCGGAGGCGGTCGATGTCGTCGTTCCGCGAGGAGTCCTTCTCGATGTAGAGATCGGCCTGCGGGACGTACGCCTCGGGCTGGTAGTAGTCGTAGTAGGAGACGAAGTACTCGACCGCGTTGTCGGGGAAGAACTCGCGCAGCTCGTTGCAGAGCTGAGCCGCCAGTGTCTTGTTGTGGGCGATCAGCAGCGTCGGCCGCTGGACCTGCTCGATGATCCAGGCCATCGTCGCCGTCTTGCCGGTGCCGGTGGCGCCGAGCAGGGTCTGATAGCGCTCGCCGGCCTCGACCCCCTCGGAGAGCTCGGCGATCGCCTTCGGCTGGTCGGCCATGGGCGAGTACGCGTCGGATGTTTTGAACTCCGCCACGGAGCTAAGGCTAGCGAGGATGACCCCTCATTCCGACCGCCCGCCCTACGGCTCCTACGCCGGAATCGTCGGGGCTTTTGCCGGGCTGCTGGCGACTGCCGGCGCGCTCGGCAAGCTGCTCGACCGCGACCCGCAATGCCAGTCCGCGCTCGACTTCGCGGTGCTCGGGGCGGCGACCTTCAAGGCGGCCAGGACACTCGCGCGTGACGACGTGACGAGCTTCATTCGGCGGCCGTTCGTCTACGGGGAGCCGACCAAGGTCGACGACGAGCAACCCGTCGAGGGCGGCTACCAGCAGGCGATCGGCGAGCTGGTCACGTGCACCCGCTGCGTCGGCACCTGGGCCGCGGCGGGGCTCGCATCCGCGCAGATCCTGGCGCCGCGTTTCGGGCGGTTGCTGACCTGGTCGCTGGGCGCGGCCGCCGCGAACGACTTCCTGCAGGCGGGGTTCGCCGCCCTCACCGAGAAGGCGAACGAGCTCAGCTAGGCCGTCGCCGGCTCCAGCCTGCGCCGCCCGAGCTCGCGCGCGGCGGCGAATGCGACCACCGCCATCGAGACGGTCTGCACCGCCGCGAAGCCGATCAGCACCGGCGTCGTCCCGTACGCGTCGAGCACCGGGCCGGTCACGAACAGCGCGAGCGGATTCACCACGGCCCACCCCACCATCTGGGTCGTGAAGACATTGGGCCGCAGCGGCGGCGGGACGCGCAGCGTCGTGATCGCGTGCAGGCTCGGATTGACCAGCCCATTCGCGACTCCGGAGGCGACGATCAGCGCGGAGAGCCCGATCGCCGGGAGCGGCAGCCAGAGCAGCCAGAGCGGCAACGCCTGCCCCAACGCGCACACCGAGATCACGGCGAGGCCCTCGAAGCGTCGCGTCAGGAAGCGGAACGAGATCCCGTTGCCGATCACCGCGCCGATGCCGAACGACGCGACCAGCGCGCCCGCGATCAGGGGCTTGTGCCCGAACCGTGCCAGAACGAGCACCGGAACGGTGATGAAGAACGCCGTCCAGGCGGCGTCGCCCACGGCGAAGGTCGGCCACCAGACCCGGAGCAGCCGATCGTGCTTGATGAAGCGAAGTCCCGCGCGCAGGCTGCGGTGCTCGGCTTCCTGCACGATCGGGAGCCGGTGCGGGACGAAGCCGGCGACCAGAGCGAGCGAGACGAGGTAGGTCGCGGCATCGACCAGAAGAACCGAGGTAGCTCCGATCAGCCCGATCAGCACCCCGGCGAGCGCGGGCCCTGCGAGCAAGGTCGTCCGTGTCGCCGCCTGGAAGAGCGCGTTGGCCTCAGTGATCTGGTGCTCGTCCTCGCCCAGCAACTCGGGCACGATCACCTTCTGCGCCGCAAAGCTCGGGGCGGTCAGCGCTCCCAGGCCGAACGCAACGGCGAGCAGCACAGGGAACGAGAGACCCCCGGTCCAGTGCAGCACCGGGGTCACCGTCATCAGCGGTGCCCGCGCCCCGTCGCAGAACATCATCGTGCGGCGCGCGCCGATCCGGCCGAGCAGCCGGCCGCCGGGAAGGCCGAGCAGCGCGAGCCCGATCACCTCTGCCGCTACGACGTACGTCGTCTGCGTGGCGGAGTGGGTCGTGACGAGCACGAACCACGGCAGCGCGAGCCAGGTCATCTGCGCGCCCGTGGTCGAGATCACCTCGGCCGCGAGCAACGCGACGAGCGAGCGCTGGCGCAGAAGGGCTCTCCGGCTCACGCGCGCACCACCCGAACGTCGCCGCTCATCGCCGTCACCTGCAGCTCGACCAGTGGGCCGTCGTCGCCGGGCGCGTCGTCGCCGACCTCGAGCTCGGACGAGACGTCGCCGCTCATCGAGCGTGCGTCCACCCAGAGCCGAGAGCCGCGCTTGATGCCGACGCGGATGTCGCCCGACGCGGACGAGAGCTCGACCTTCCCGCCGGCGACACTGCGAACCTGCTGGTCGCCCGAGGCCGTGCGCATGACGACTCCGCTGCCTGCTTCGCCCAGGTCGACGTCGCCTGAGGCGCTGTCGATGTGGGCGTCGCCATCCATACGCTTCACCTTCAGGTCGCCGCTCGCAAGCTTGACGTCGAGCTCGCCGACGGAGTCGAGCTTCACGTCGCCGGAAGCGCTCTTCACCTCCGTGTCACCGAGCCTGCCACGAGCGGTCAGGTCGCCGGAGGCCGTCTTTGCCCGGAGCGCCGAGCCCTCCGGCACGCGGGCGCGGACCCGCACCTCGGCATGCTGCTGGTCGACCTTCACGATCAACTCGTCGCCCCGCAGCTCGACTCGTGCCTCCTCGACGACGCTCTCGCCGCCTCGCAGCGCCTTCAGCTCCACACGAGCCTCTTCCGTCGGCGCTGCATCCACCTCGATCTCGCCTGCTGGCAGCGAGATGTCGAGGCGCACCGGGCCCGAGACGGCGAACGTCTCGCGCCTCATCGCTTCGGCCTGGGCCGGCGCGGCGGCCGCTG
>Ga0307323_10000130_pt1 | contig 21651 bp, 17 predicted proteins | sample ER_DNA_381_FD_194496 | JGI IMG/M metagenome (GOLD analysis project Ga0307323, IMG submission 194496) | Bulk soil microbial communities from the East River watershed near Crested Butte, Colorado, United States - ER_DNA_381 | ecosystem: Environmental > Terrestrial > Soil > Floodplain | place...
AATTCGATTGCGGCGGCCCGGCGGCGCGTGCCCAGGGGATGCCTGCGAGCCCGGACTTCGCCTTCCCCCAACAGTTAAATCCAGAGATATCGCCTCCCGGCTGGCGCCCGCAGTTCGTCGACTACTTCTACGTGGGGGTCACGGACGCCGTTGCGTTCAGTCCGACGGACGCGATGCCGCTCGCCCGATGGGCGAAGCTCACGATGGCGCTGCAAGCCGTCATCTCGCTCGCCATCTTGGGACTCGTCATCGCTCGCGCCGTCAACGTTCTTCAGTAGCGGACCGGGGCTGCGTAGGAATGGTCCGTATCGGATGATGCGGACGGAAGCGGTTGTGGTCACACTCGCCGTGGGTCTTTCGTGTTCGTTCCGGCATCCATGGACCTCAGGACCTCAGGGGGATATATCGATGGCTTCTGATACGTCGCAACGGCTTTCATCTGGGCCTGAGCCGGCGGACGTGCTCGTCGTGTTCGGGATCACCGGCGATCTGGCGAAGGTGATGACGTTCCGGTCGCTCTACCGACTGGAGATGCGCAAGCTGCTGGACTGCCCGATCCTCGGCGTGGCGGTCGACGACTGGACGGTCGACAAGCTGCAGGAGCACGCGCGGGACTGCATCGAGGGCACGGGCGAGGTTCTGGACAAGGAGGTGTTCGACCGCTTCGCCGAGCGGCTCTCGTACGTGCAGGGCGATTTCTCCGACGCCGCCACCTACGGACGAGTGGCCGACGCGATCAAAGGCAAAGGGTCGCCCGTGTTCTATCTCGAGATCCCGCCCTTCCTGTTCGGGACGGTCGTGAAAGGGCTGTCCGACGCCGGGCTAACCAAGACGGCACGCGTCGTGGTGGAGAAGCCGTTCGGGCACGACCTGAAGTCGGCGGGTGAGCTGGCCGCCGAGCTGCACCAGTACATCGACGAGTCACAGCTCTACCGGATCGACCACTACCTGGGGAAGATGGGCCTGGTCGAGATCCTTCACCTCCGATTCATGAATGCGATGCTCGAGCCGGTCTGGAGCCGGAACTACCTCGAGTCCGTGCAGATCACGATGGCGGAGAGCTTCGGGGTCGAGGACCGTGGCCACTTCTACGATCCGGTCGGTGCATTGCGAGACGTGGTCGTCAACCATCTGATGCAGGTCGTGGCGGCGTCCGCCATGGAGGCGCCGTCCCGGGGCGACCCGCAGACGATCAAAGAGTCGCAGGTCGCCCTCTTCCGTGCCGTCGCGGAGGCGGACCCCGCGCACTACGTACGAGGCCAGTACGACGGTTACCTGAAGACCGATGGCGTGGCGCCCGACTCGACGACCGAGACCTACGCCGCGCTCCGCCTGGATATCGAGAACTGGCGTTGGGCGGGGGTCCCCTTCTTCATCCGAACGGGGAAGCACCTCGCGTTCACCCAGACCGAGCTACGGCTGGTCTTCAAGCATCCGCCGCGACTCGGCTTCAACCTGTTGGGCCGCGACGCCGAGCCGAACCAGGTCGTCGTGAAGCTCGACCCGACGACCGGGATCAGGCTGGTGGTCGAGGCGCACCGCGCGGACGAGCCGGGCGCAGAGCCGATCACGCTCGACATGGAGTTCTCGAGCCAGGGCGGTGAAGGCCCCACTCCGTATGAGGTGCTCCTGCACGCGGCGATGGTCGGAGACAGCACGCGATTCACCCGGCAGGACGCGGTCGAGGAGACGTGGCGCGTGATGCAGCCGCTTGTGGATGCGCCACCGCCCGTCCATCCGTACGCCCAAGGGTCGTGGGGTCCAGACGCAGCCGACGAGCTGGTGGCGGGACACGGCCGCTGGCACGAGCCTTGGGTGACGTCATGAGTGCCCGGCAGAGCGCGGCGATGCCGTCGCCGTTCCCACCGATCGACGACTACGCGTTCCTGTCCGATTGCCACACCGGGGCACTGGTGGCCCCGGACGGTTCGGTTGATTGGCTCTGCGTCCCGAGCTTCGACTCGGCGAGCGTCTTCGGCACCCTTCTAGACCGCGAGGCCGGCAACTTCCGCCTGGCCCCGTTCGGGATCAACGTCCCGGCGGCGCGCGTCTACGAGGCCGGAACGAACATGCTGGTGACCACCTGGCGAACCGCGGATGGGTGGATCGAGGTCCGTGACGCACTCACGATGGGCACCCGTCAGGGCGAGGACACGGTCACGCCGCACACGCGTCCCCCCGCCGACGACGACGCGGATCACACGCTCGTGCGAACGGTGGTATGCCTCGCGGGCCGCGTCGAGATCGAACTGATCTGTGAACCGGTGTTCGATTACGGGCGCACCTCGGCGGAGTGGACGCTGGTCGGCGATGACCGGCATGCCGCCGATGCGACCGGGGCCGGCGTGACGGTCCGACTCACCACAGACATGCCGCTCGGGATCGAGGGAGGACGGGTTCGCGCGCGGCATGTCATCGCGGCGGGCGAGCGGTTGTTCTGCGCCCTGTCCTGGGCTGCAGACTTCACCGCTCCCACGACGGCCGACGAGGCAGACGCGCGGATCGCTGCCACCGTCCGCTATTGGCGCGGATGGCTGGATCACGCGCGCGCGATCGACCACCCGTGGCGGGCGATGCTCGAACGCTCGGCGCTGGCGATCAAGGGCCTCACGTACATGCCCACGGGCGCGACCGTCGCCGCGCTCACCACATCGCTCCCCGAGACGCCCGGCGGCGAGCGGAACTGGGACTACCGGTACACGTGGATCCGGGACACCACGTTCACCCTGCGGGCGCTCCACCTCCTGCAGCTCGACTGGGAGGCCGACGAGTTCATGCAGTTCGTCGCCGACGTGGAGCCGACGGAGGATGGCTCGCTCCAGATCATGTACGGGATCGACGGCCGTCGGGACCTCACCGAGACCACGAGGGACGACCTCTCGGGATACGCCGGCGCCCGGCCCGTCCGAGTCGGGAACGGCGCGTTCGACCAGCGTCAGAACGACGTGTTCGGCGCCGTGCTCGACTCGATCCTTCTGCACACGCGCAGGAGCGAACGGCTGCCGCGACGACTCTGGCCGATCGTCGAGACCCAGGCGACCTGTGCGCAGAAGGTCTGGCAAGAGCCCGATCAGGGCATCTGGGAGGCGCGCGGCGCGCCGCAGCACTACGTGTCGTCGAAGCTGATGTGCTGGGTGGCGATGGATCGCGCCGCGAACCTGGCGGGGATCCGCGGCGACAAGGATCTGGAGGTCTCGTGGCGTACGACCGCCGACGAGATCCAGACCGACATCCTGAAGAACGGGGTCAACGACAAGGGCGTCCTCAAGCAGCATTACGCGACCGACTCGCTGGACGCCTCCGTGCTGCTCGCGGCGATCTTCGGATTCCTTCCGCCCGACGACGATCGGCTCCGGGCCACGGTGCTCGCGATCGCCGACGACCTGACCGAAGACGGATTCGTGCTGCGCTACCGCACCGAGGAGACCGACGACGGATTGTCGGGCAAAGAGGGCACGTTCCTGATCTGTTCGTTCTGGCTGGTCTCGGCGCTCGCCATCATCGGCGAGGAGCAGCGCGCCCGCGACCTGCTGGAGCGACTGATCCGCATCTCGTCTCCGCTCGGTCTCTACGCCGAGGAGTTCGACACCGATACCGGTCACCACCTCGGCAACTTCCCGCAGGCCTTCTCGCACCTGGCGATGATCGAGGCGGCAGGTCGTCTGATCCTGTCCGAACGGCTCGCCGAGCTGTAAGCGGTTTCGATGTCTGCTTCCCTGGCTACCGCGCCTTCAGGGCTCCAGCACGAGATCTCGCTCGGCAACCAGCGAGCGGTGGTCACCGAGGTCGGGGCGACCCTCCGTTCTTACGCCGTCGATGACGTCGACGTGCTGGATGGGTTCGACGCCGGCGAGATGTCGTCGGCCGGGCGCGGTCAGATCCTGGCGCCGTGGCCGAACCGCCTGGAGGACGGTCGCTACACGCGCTACGGCAAGGAGGGGCGGGCCGCCCTGGATGAGCCCGAGCGTCGAAACGCGATCCACGGGCTGGCGCGGTGGCTCCCATGGCGATTGAGCTCGAAGACGGAAGGCGGGGAGGCCGTGACGCTTGGGTGCGTCGTACACCCGCAACCTGCGTACCCCTGGCGCCTCGAGCTCCAGGTTGCCTACGAGCTCGCGGCCGACGGGCTGACCATCACGGCCACCGCCACGAACCGCTCCGACGGACCGGCCCCGTTCGGGATCGGGTTCCACCCGTACCTCACGGTTGGAGCGCCACTCGATGAGGCGTTCCTGACGGTTCCGGCCGGCCGCCGCATGGCGACCGACGACCGGGGCCTGCCGACCACCGACGAGGCCGTGGACGGAACGCCGTTCGACTTCCGGACGCGGCGAGCGATCGGCGCGACCACGATGGATACGTGCTTCACGGACCTTGTTCGCGACGATGACGGCTCGGTGCGCGCATCGGTCGAGGGCCCCGGCGGGCGGAGCGCGTCGGTGTGGGCCGGACGAGGATTCGACTATCTGATGATCTACACGGGCGACACGTTGGAGCCCGCGCTGCGGCGGAGGCGAGGGATCGCGATCGAGCCGATGACGTGTCCGGCGAACGCCTTCCGGTCGGGACTCGGCGTGCTCCGCTTGCAGCCGGATCGTCCGTGGACCGGCGTCTGGGGGATCGCCAAGGGGATCGAAGGGGGAGGTCGAGCGTGAACACACCCGCAGAGGTTGTGATCGTCGGTGCCGGATTCGCCGGCATCGGCTGCGCGAGAGAGCTCGCCAAGCACGATGACGACGTACACGTCACCCTGATCGACAAGCACAACTACCACCAGTTCCTACCGCTGCTCTATCAGGTAGCGACGTATCAGCTCTCGTCCTCCGACGTGGCGATGGACATCCGGCAACTGTTCCGCAAGCACCCGAGCATCAGCGTGAAGCTCGGCGAGGTCGCGTCGGCGGATCCCGACACGAAGACGGTGACGCTCACCGGCGGCCAGACGTTCGCCGGCGACTTCCTCGTCCTGGCGGCCGGCAGCCAGGCGAACTTCTTCGACACGCCCGGCGCGGAGCACCTGTTCCCGCTGTACTCGCTCGAGGACGCCAAGCGGCTGCGCGCGCGGATCCTCGGGGTCTTCGAAGATGCCGACCGTGACCCCTCGCTCGTTGACCGAGGCGCGCTGAACTTCGTGATCGTCGGGGCCGGCGCCACGGGAACCGAGGTCGCGGGGGCGATCGCCGAGTTGATCCGCGACGTGATGCCGTCGGAGTATCACGACCTTGCGGTTGATCATGCCAAGGTCATCATGGTCGACCTCGGCGACGCCGTACTGGGCCCCTTCTCACCGAAGGCGCACGACTACGCGTCCAAGGTCCTCACGGACTACGGGGTTGAGCTCCGGCTCGGAACTTCCGTGAAGGAGATCGCCGCCGATCACGTCTTGCTGTCGGACGGCCAGACGATCGCGACCCATTGCGTCGTCTGGGGGGGTGGTCTGATGGCCGCACCGCTCGCCCATACCTCGGGGCTCAAGCAGGGTCGTGGCGGGCGGATCGACGTCCAGCCGGACCTCACCGTCGTCGATCACCCGGGCGTGTACGTGGTGGGCGACATCGCGAACATCCCGGTCGGGGACGGCACGGCGTTCCCACAGTTGGGCTCGGTCGCCTTGCAAGCGGGCGCTCAGGCGGCCGAGAACATCCTCGCGGACATCGCGGGCAAGGCACGCGAGCCGTTCGACTACCACGACAAGGGGATCATGGCGATGATCGGCCGGGGGGCTGCGGTCGCCGAGATGGGCGAGCATCGTCACGAACTCCACGGCGCGGTCGCGTTCGCCGCGTGGCTCGGCGTCCACGCCTGGCTGATGAGCGGGGTCCGCCAGCGCGTCGACGCGTTCATCAGCTGGGCCTGGGATTACCACGGCAAGGGCCGCGCACCACAGATCCTGGACAGGACTGACGCCGCCCACATCGATTGGGGGGACGACGATGACTGAACACTATGACGTCATCATCATCGGGACGGGAGCCGGCGGCGGCACGCTCGCACACACGCTGGTTCCATCGGGGAAGAAGATCCTGCTGCTCGAGCGCGGCGACTTCCTCCCGCGCGAGCGAGACAACTGGGATCCGGATCCGGTGTTCGTCCAAGGCAAGTACATCTCGGAGGACACGTGGTACGACCCCGACGGGAAACCCTTCCAGCCGCAGGTGCACTACTTCGTGGGCGGAGCCACGAAGCTCTACGGCGCCGCCCTCTACCGCCTCCGGCCGCAGGACTTCGGGGAGCTCAAGCACGTCGACGGCGTCTCGCCCGCGTGGCCGCTCTCGTACGACGACTTCGAGCCGTGGTATTCGAAGGCCGAACAGCTGTACCAGGTGCACGGTCTTCACGGCGAGGATCCGATCGAGGGGCATTGGAGCCAGCAGTACCCGTGGCCGGCCGTCTCGCACGAGCCTCGGATCCAACAGCTCTCGGACGACCTGACCGCCGCCGGGTATCACCCCTACCACGCCCCGTGCGGGATCATGCTCGACGAGGCCCACCGGGCGATGAGCACCTGCATCCGGTGCACGTGGTGCGACGGGTATCCCTGTCTCGTGCATGCGAAGTCCGACGCCGAGGCGATCGCCGTCCGACCGGCGCTCGCGTCGCCGAACGTAACGCTGGTCGTGAACGCCGAGGTGGTGAAGCTGGAGACCGACCCATCCGGACGCACCGTGACCGGCGTGGTCGTCGCGCGAGACGGTACGCAGGAGACGTACCAGAGCGACGTCGTGGCCTTGTCAGCCGGCGCGTCGAACAGTGCCAAGATCCTGCTGGCTTCGGCGAACGACGCACATCCGAACGGCCTGGCGAACGGATCCGATCAGGTCGGGCGCAACTACATGTTCCACAACAGCAAGGCCGTGGTGGCGCTCTCGAAAGAGCCGAACGATTCGGTCTTCCAGAAGACCCTTGCGATCAACGACTTCTACTTCGGGACGGAGGAGTACGACTGGCCGGTGGGGCAGATCCAGATGGTCGGCAAATCCAACGCGGAAGCGATGAAAGGCGAGGAGCCGAAGCTGACGAAGTTGGCACCGCACTGGAGCCTGGCCGAGACCGCGCGACATGCGGTCGATTTCTGGCTCACGACGGAGGATCTTCCAACGCCGGAGAACCGCGTCACGTTGGACAAGGACGGGAACGTGCACCTCGCGTATCGGTCCACCAACGACGAAGAGGCGAGCCGCCTCTACCACGAGCTCAAGGAGATCCTGAACCACACGGGCCTAGCCGATCACCACGTGCTGGACAAGAACTTCTACATGCACATGAGCATCCCGATCGCCGGCGTGGCGCATCAGGTCGGGACATGCCGCTTCGGGGACGATCCGGAGACGTCGGTCCTCGACCGGAACTGCAAGGCGCACGAGCTCGACAACCTGTACGTCGTCGATACCAGCTTCTTCCCGAGCATCGGCGCCGTGAACCCTGCGCTCACGGCGATGGCGAACGCGATCCGTGTGGGGCAGCACCTGACCGAGCGGTTGGGCTAGCCCCTGCTATCGGTGGAGGGGTCGCGGCGGTGGCGATGAAGATCGCCACCGCCGCGACGATCCCAGCGACTGGGAGCCTCCAGGGGTTCAGATCTGCATCATCGCGCGCTTCTTCATCTCCTCGTATTCCTCCGCGGTGATCTTGCCCTCGTCACGGAGCTTCGAAAGCTTCGCGACCTCATCCGCGGGTGAATATCCGGACACGCGCATCTCCGCTGCCTGCATCCGTTCCATGTCTTCCTTGTCCTGCTCGGTCATCTTCGGACGGGCGATCAGGTAGATCAGCGCGCCCAGGAACGGCACGATGAAGATCAGGAGGATCCATCCACCCTTGGCCCAGCCCGACAGGTCCCGTCGCCGGAAGATGTCGGCGAACACCGTGATGAATATCCAGATCGCCATGAACCAGAAGAAGAAGACGAGCATGGTCCACAGGACGTTCCCGAATGACCATTCGGTCGCAAGCATCTACAGCTCCTCCCTGCCCGCGCTTCGCGCGAGCTCCGTCCGCGTAGCCTAAGCGGGCCACGGCGACCGTGCATCATCCCTTTCGGGGGATTGCTCGCCTAGACGCGCTCTGAGGGAACGGACCTGGACGGGACCAGGCGGCCGCGGCTGAGCCGGACGGTCCGGTCGACCGCATCCAGACCCTCCAGCCTGTGCGTGATCAACAGCACCGTCCGACCTTCGGTCGCGTTGAGAGCGTCATCGACGAGCCGCTCCGCCGTTTCCGGATCCAGATGGGCCGTGGGCTCGTCCAAGACGACGATCGGCGCGTCGGCCAGGAACGTCCTCGCCAGTGCGATCCTCCGGCGCTCGCCGCCGGACACGAGGGTCCCTTCTTCGCCGACGTACGTGTCCGCGCCATCTGGTAAGGACGCGATCCAGTCCCAGATCTGAGCGCGTCGGAGTGCCCGTTCGATGGCGTCCTCGTCCGCCGAGGGCTTCGCGAGACGGATGTTCTCCCGGATCGTGGTCGAGAAGAGATAGGCATCCTGAGCGTCCAGCGTCACGAACGAGCGGACGTCGTCTTGTCGCAGGGTGCGCGCGTCCGTTCCGCCGACCGCGATCCGGCCGGCGTCCGGGTCCAGGAAGCGGACCATCAATGCCGCGATCGTGCTCTTGCCCGCCCCCGAGCGTCCCACGAGGGCTGTCGTCCGCCCCGGTGCGATGCGGAGGTTCACGTCGAGGAGTTCCCACGACTCTCCGTCCGCGTAGCCGAACCCGACCTGTTCGAGCGTCACCGTCGGATCCCGTGGCGGATCGGCAGGCCTCGGGGGGTCGACGACGGCCGGCGCGTGCGACGTGATGGCGAGCAGCCGGCGCCCCGATGCGATCGACGCGCTGAGGACGCGTGCGGCGGCGGGAAGCGGCGTCACGGCCTCGAACGACGCCATCGCGAGGAGCGCGAGCGAAGCAACCATCACGCGGTCGAGCGTGCCGGCGACCGTCGCAGACGCGCAGATGACCAGGACACCGGCGACGGTGAGTCCGGCCACGGCGACGGACAGACCTTCGAGCAGCCCGCTCACGAGCGCATCTCGACGTGCGAGGTGCACCAGCTCCTCGTCGACCGCTCGGACCGCCTCGACGGCCCGTTCGTCAGCGCCGAGGACCGCGAGTTCCGGAGCGCCGCGCAAGAGGTCAACGAGCTCGGCGGTGAGCTCGCCCTGCGCCGCGGACTGTCGCGCGCCGGCGCGACGACTGACCAGCGCCGCGAGCGCCGGGATACCGATCCCACCGGCTAGCAGGCCGACGGCGAGGATCAAGCCCGCGGATGGGAGGAAGGCTGCTGCGATCGCGACGGAGATGCCGCCGGCGACGATGGCGACTAGCGGAGGCGAGACACCGAGGAGGAACAGGTTCTGTAAGGCGTCGATGTCGCCAACCATGGCCGCGAGGAGATCGCCCCGCCGGAACTCGGGCAGGCGGCCCGGAACCAGCGGCTCGATCTTCCGATAGAAGCCCACGCGCATACGGGCCAGCACGTGGAAGGCGAGATCATGCCGCTCGAGGCGCTCGAAGTATCGGGCCACGGGCTTTCCGATGCCGCATGCCCGGACGGCCACGATCGCGACGGTCAGGGACAGGATCGGTGGGTGCTCGGCCGCGCGAGAGATGACGTAGCCGGCGAGCGACATCAAGCCGACTCCGAGGAGCACCGAGAGCGAGCCGAGCGCGACGGACGCAACCAGGCGCGCCCGTGGCAACCTCGCGATCCGGAGCAGCTGCCGCAGCGTGTTCACGGGATCACCGCCGGGTCGGCGACCGCGACCGCCTTCCCGCCCTCGATCCGGACGATGCGATCGGCCGAGCCCGCCAGCTCGGGGCTGTGCGCGATCAGCAACACCGCCTGGTGGGGTTTGAGCTGGCGGATCGAGGCTGCGATCGTGCGGGCGCTCTCGGCGTCGAGGTTCGCGGTCGGCTCGTCGAGGATCACGAGGTGCGCCTGCCGAGCCAGGGCTCTCGCGAGGGCGACGCGTCGCGTCTCGCCGGCCGATAGGCTCCGGCCTCCCTCGCCGAGGCGGGTCTCGTATCCGCGCGGCAGCTCGCTTACAACCTCGTCGAGACCCGCGGCCCCCGCTGCGAGCTCGATCTGCTCGTCGGTGGCGGACGGGTTGCCGATCGCGATGTTGTCCCGGACCGAGCCGCGGAACACGGTCGGCCGCTGTGGGACCCACGCCACCTGCGTCCGCCATTCCCGGAGGTCGATCGTGGCGAGGTCCGCGCCGCCAACGGTGATCGAGCCGCCGTCCGGTGAGCGCAGACCGAGCATCAGGGCGGCGACCGTGCTCTTGCCGGCACCGCTCGCACCGACCAACGTCACGACCTCACCGCGTTCGATGGTGAGGTCGAAGCCATCGAGGACCCTGGGGCCTCGGTCGGGGTTCTCGATCGAGACGTTCTCGAAACGGATCGGCCCCCACGAGGTCGGCACGTGCTCGGTGCCTGACGGCCGACCCTCCGGCGCCTCGAGCAGATCGAGGATCCTCTCCGCGGCGGCCAGCCCGTCCGCGCTCACGTGGAACTGCGTCGCGAGGCTGCGGAGCGGGACGTAGAGCTCAGGGGTGAGCAGCAGGACCGTCAGCGCGGGTCGGAAGCCGACCGATCCCTCGATCAACCGGACGCCCAGCGTGACCGCCACGAGCGCCGTCGCCAGCGTCGCAGCCAGATCGAGCACGGCTCCGGACAGGAAGCTCACGCGGAGCGTCTCCATCGTCGTTCGCCGGTACGCCTCGCTCGCCTCCTCGATCCGATCCGCCTGCGAGGCACCACGGTTGAACGCTCGGAGCGTCGGGAGGCCCCGGACGACGTCGAGGAAGTGGTTGGAGAGCCGTGCCAGCGCCACCCATCGTGCCCGGGTCTTTGACTCGGTGTATCGACCGATCAGGGTCATGAACACCGGGATCAGCGGGAGCGTCACCAGCATGATCGCGGCTGAGGTCAGGTCGATCGCCGCCGTCCAGGCAAGCACCGCGATGGGAACGAGCACGGCCAGCACCAGCTGCGGGAGGTAACGGGCGAAGTAGGCTTCCAGCCCGTCGACGCCCGCCACCGCCGCGGCTGCGATCTCCCCGGCCTCGGCCCCGTCCACCGCGCGTGGCGCACCGATCAGCCGTCGCTCCACCAACGACATGCGGAGGGCGGACGTGACGAGCGCCGCCGCTCGCCGGCCGGTCGCCTCGAAGCCTGCTCCGAACAGCGCACGTGCGATCACCACCGCGCAGAACGCGATGATCTCGCCGGGATCGGGAGCGCGATGTTGGAACGCGCGCGCCACGATCGTGGCGAATAACGTCGCCTGGATCAGGAGCGCGATCGTGGCGAGGAAGCCGAAGAGCACGTCGACCGCGAGGGCGACACGCGCGGGCCGAACACGTCGCAGGAGTCGGGGGTCGAGCGGGCGCACAGCCTCAGGACTCTACCGGCGTGCCTCCCGCGGCCGCCGGGGACGGTCCAGGGGGAGATGCGGACGGGGGCGGCTCCGGTCCGGCCGGGCTCGCCAGCCGCTTCCGGAAGACGTGATACGTCCAGCCCTGATAGATCATCACGACCGGAAGGAAGACGATCGCCACGATCGTCATCACCTTGAGCGCGTACGGCGCAGACGAGGCATTCTGCACCGTCAGGTTGTAGGCAGCGTCTGTGCTCGAGACCATCACGTTCGGATAGAGGTCGGTGAAGAACGTCAGGACCGTTGCCGCCATCGCGAACGTGGTCATCGCGAACGCCCAGCCTTCGCGGCGATCACCCAGCAGCCACGCCGATGCCACGATCGCCAGGACCGCGCTCACCGTGAGGAAGTCCGGGAACGCTCCGTGATGGATCACGACCTGGGTCCACACGCCGAAGATCAGGACCGCGGCGCCGGTGACGACGGTGGATCGACGAGCCAGACGGCGCGCGCGCTCCCGAAGCTCGCCGTCGGTCTTGAGCGAGACGTACGTGGCCCCGTGGAGCACGCAGAGGAGCACCAACGTCAGGCCTGCGAACACGGAATACGGGCTGAGGAGATCCCAGAAGTTCCCGGTGAACTCCTCGCTGGAGTTGATCGGTAGACCGTGGAGCAGATCGGCGAGCGCGATGCCGATCAACAACGGCGCCAAGAAGCTTCCCGCTGTTTGCAACCGGCTCCAGTTCTTCTTCCACGCTGCACCGGCGCGCTTGCCGCGGAATTCGAAGGACACACCTCGGACGATCATTGCAACCAGCAGCAACACCATGGCGAGGTAGAGACTCGAGAACATCGTCGCGTACCAGGACGGGAAGGCTGCGAAGATCCCGGCGCCCGCCACGATCAGCCAGACCTCGTTGCCGTCCCATACGGGACCGATCGTTGCGATGACGACACGCTGCTCCGCTTCGTTCCTGCCGATCACCTCGTGCAGCATCCCTACGCCGAAGTCGAAGCCCTCCAACACGAAGAAGCCGGTCCACAGGACGGCGATCGCGATGAACCAAAAGACCTGGAGACCCATCTCCCTCCTCAGTACGCCATCGCTGCTTCGGGCAGGTCGTGTTCGTCCGCTTCGCCTTCTGGTGCAAGCTCCTTGCGGGCATAGCGCACCATCAGGGTCCAGTCCACCACGGCGAGCGTTCCGTACAGCAGGACGAAGATCGTCAGGCTGATCCAGATCGACGTCGCACTGACGGAGGGCGAGACGCCCTGGCTCGTCTGCATCAATCCCTGCACGATCCACGGCTGGCGCCCGTTCTCGGTGAGCAACCAGCCGGCCGTGTTCATCAGGAAGGGGATGGCCGCGGCCCAGATCGCGAGCCACAAAAACCACCGCTTGGTCATCAGCTTCTTCCGCCACAGGAGATACACGCCCAGGAGCGCGATGAGGAACACCACCACCGCCAGGTACGCCATCAGGCGCATCGACCAGTACTGGATGAAGACGTTCGGGACGTAGTTCCCCACCCCGTACAGCTGCTGGTATTGCTGGTTGAGCTCGTTCAGGCCCTCGACCGGTCCATCCCATTGATCGTCCGCGAGCAGCGAGAGCAGATGAGGGATCGCGATGATCTTGGTCGGCGTCTCGTCGTTCTTCCCGCCGCCGATCTGGAAGACCGAGAAGGAGCAGGGTTGGCAGGATTGCCACTGCGCCTCCATCGCGGCGACCTTCATTGGCTGATACCTGGTCTCGATCACGCCGAGGTGGCTGCCGACCATCATCGTGAACAGCGACGCCGGCAGCAGCACGATGAGCGAGAGCGAAGCGGTCTTGCGGAACTGATCCGCTTGTGTGTCGTGCTTCAGGTGCCACGCCGACACGGCCAGCATCACCGCGGCCCCGGTGACGAGTGCAGCGAGGAGCACGTGGAGGTACCCCCACACGAAGACCGGGTTGGTCATCACGGACCAGATGTTGGTGAGCTGCGCCTTGCCGTTGACCACCGCATACCCGACGGGGTGCTGCATCCAGGAGTTGGCGGCCATGATGAAGGCCGCGGACAGGGCCGCGCCGCCCGCGACCGCCCAGATCGTCGCCAGGTGCACTCGGGGCGACAGCCGTCCCCACCCGAACAGCCACAGCCCCAGGAAGACGGATTCGAGGAAGAACGCTCCGAGACCTTCGATCGCCAGCGGTGCTCCGAACACGTCGCCGACGTAGCGTGAGTACGCTGACCAGTTCATCCCGAACTGGAACTCCTGCACCAGCCCTGTCACGACGCCGATGGCGATGTTGATCACCAGGAGGGTGCCGAAGAACCGGGTCAGTCGGAGGTAGGCCTCGTCGCCGCGCCGATGCCAGGTCGTCTGCAGGAGGGCCACCAGGAAGGCGAGGCCGATCGTCACGGGCACGAAGAGGAAGTGGTAGATGCTCGTCGAGGCGAACTGGAGACGCGCGAGGTCGAGGTTCGTCACGGACCGCCACTCCTAGACGCCCTCCGGAGCACCATCAAGTGGCATCCTCGCGGCGTCGGGCAGGGTCTGCATCCCCCGAATCGGACGAAGGCAGGCTCGGCCACGGCGAGGGGTATCGGTGGCTCAGAGCCGTGGGAGGGTGATGACCCCCGCGAGTGCGACCACCATCAAAGCTGCCGCAAGAGCGGCGGCCGCGACGCGAACCCCGCGGAATTTGAAGCGCTGCGCGATGGCCACCAGGAACAGCACCGTCGCGAGCAACACGGTCTCGCGCACGTATCGGTCCGCCGTCTCACGGGCGGCGGTGCCCGCCTCGAAGGCGGCATCGGCCTGTTCGTTCAACGTGGCGGCGAGTTCGGTCTGCGCGTTGTGGTACTCCGGCATGAAGATAGGGCCCGCCGGCGCGTCCGGGTTGGTGAACGGATGGGTCTTCAGCCACGCATCGAACGCGACCCGGTACTCGTCGCTGAACCGCCGGACGTAGAGACCCGCGAGCCGCTCGTTGCCCTCCTCATGAGCTTGGATCCACGTGTTGAACGTGGAGACGTCGAGTAACCGCTGCTGTCCTCCAATGGTGTCCGCCTCATCGGCCTGCACCCGAAGCCGAGATGCGGTGCCGTACCGGAATGCCTGGTGTCCGTCCCATCTGGCTGCCTGGTACCCGCTCCACGCGGTGGCGACCGCAACGATCGCGAGGATGATCACCTCGCCGATCTCGGCCAACTCCTGCCACCGGCGCTTCTCTCTGGCTTCCTGCGCCTCGCGTTCGGTCAACTTGTGGGCCAGATCGACGTTCATCCCTTCGGGCACGTGGTCGAGTCTGCCACGGTCAGGCGTCAGTGACGTTTCCATCCGAACAGGGGGATGCGCGCCGATCGCGTGACCCCTACGGTCGGTACGAACCGGGAACGGAGATCTCGTGGAGGAACCCGAGGAGACCCTGCGCCGCTTGAGCATGCATGACGAACGGGCGCTCGCCCGGGTGATGAGTACGTACGCGCAAGGGTCCGTCCCGGGGCTGGACGCGAAGGGCTCGGCGCTGGCCCGGCTCGCTGCCACGATCGCGCTCCGGGGAGAGCTGCCTTCCTATCTCTCGAACGTCGACGCGGCGATCGATGCAGGGGCAGACATCGATGAGATCATCGGCGTCTTCCTCGCGATCGCGCCCGAGATCGGCGAGGCAGCCGCGAGCAAGGCTGCGGCCGAACTCGATGCGGCGCTGGCTTCCCACCGGCCCTAAGTCCTGTCAGCGCCAACGGCCGGTCGAGGCTTCAGGGCGAACTGGTCGCTTCCGTACCGTTCGTCGTCAGGTATTCCATCGCGCGATCGACGTCGAAGCCCATCGCGGATGCCAGTTTGGGCGCGGCTGACACCACGCGAGCGACGCCCACGGCTGGCGCCACCGCGAAAAGAACGCCCATCATCTCGTCGGGCGAGGCGCCGCTCCTCACGGCGACCTCCACCGCGTGCTCGTAGGCGGCGAGGGAGGCGTCCAAGGCTATATGTAGACCGCGAGACATACGAGGGCACGCATCTTCGGCTCGAGCTCGCTCGTACCCGTGCCCCCTGACCTGACTCGGCAACCTCCATCGCACCAGGATCGAGGAGCTGAGGACTCCATCCACCGCGAAAAGCGTCTCTCGCGCATCACGCGAAAGGGATGGAACATGCAGAACTCCTTTGTCCTCCAGGCGGCCCGGTTCCGAACCGATCAGTCGGGCAGCAGGCCCATCGAACGCGACCGCTCGATGGCGCGACTGCGAGACGTTTCACCGAGCTTGCGGTAGATCGAGATGGCCTCCGCCTTCACTGTGTGCTGTGAGAGGTGGAGCTGCTCACCGATCTCGCGGAAGGTGAGCTGGGTGGCAAGCATCGGGAGCAATCGAAGCTCCGCTCCCGTCAGCCGCAGATCCTTCGCGACCTTGTTTTCGGCTGCGGTCAGCTGGCTCCGAACCTCCTCGGCGCTCCGCGCGAGCTTCTCGAGGTTGCCCGAGCGGCGGATCAACTCGGATATCTCGTCCAGCCGTCGGCGCGTCAGCTCTTCATCGCCGAGGGCAAGCGCACATCGCGCGAACATGAGTCGGACCTGGATCGCGAGGTAGGGCAGGGACCCGTTCAACGCGGGAAGTGACTCCTCCACGATCGCGAGATGCGCCAACGCGGCTTCGGTCTCACCGCGGTGGCGCGCGACGCGCGCCGCGGCGACATGTGCCGGACCATGGGCCGCGAAGGGTCGTACCGGCTCGCGGTCGGCAAGGTCGCACGCACGATCGGCCCAGGCCGCAGCGTCGTTCCACCGGCCCTGGAGGATCGCGATGAAGGCCCGCTCGGCCGAGGCGATCGCGAGCGTGATGAGCGCGTAGTGCCCCCCACCCGTCTCGGTCGCGTCGGCGAGGTAACGGTCGGCCTCATCCAGATCGCCGGACAACATGAAGGCGATGCCGAGGAGAAGGGAAGCGGTCGGTTGCCAGGGGCTGTACGGCTCCAAGGTTTCGATGGCGAGCCGGGCGTCTTTCTCCATGGCGTCCACCCCGTGACGACACATCGCCGCCCGGAGAACGAAGACCCATGCCTCGTGCGAGCTCCCGTCGGGCATGAGGCCGGTGACCTGAGCATCCTGTGCCACAACGGCAGACAACGCGGCATCGCGCTCGCCACCGAGCAGGAGGTTGATCCACGTCCCGAAGAACGCAACGACGGGGTAGCGCTCGCGCGGTGCCCGTTCGGCGAGCCACTCGAGCCATCCGTCCATCCGCTCCATCCGGCCGGACCACCCAACATCGAGTCCATAGACGCTGAAGAGCGCTGCCGTTCGGTTCACGTCGCCCGCGATCTGTGCGTGTTCGATCGCCATATCGATCAGCCCGTGACGTTCGCACCAGAGCGCCGCCCGGGCGGCGATAATCGCCGAGGCACCTGACTCATCCTCCAGATCAGCTCGCAACAGGTCCCGGAAGAGTGGATGGAGGCGGTACATCTGTCCGGCCATGTCGAGCGGGATCAGCATCGCGCCTGATCGTGCGATCGTGCGGAGGACCCGAGCCGAGCCGGTCCGCCGCAATGCGGCGTCGCACAGAGGACCGGAGAGGAACGCAAGCGCCGAACACCGGACGAGGAACCGGATCTGGGCTCGCGTGAGGCGCGCGAGTACCTCCTCGCGCAGGTACTCGGCGACGAAGCGTTCGTTCCCCGTCATGGGGTCTGTCGGCGCCTGCCTGTTGCGTCTCGCCAATGCCGCGAGGTACAGGCCCACCGGCCAGCCTTCGGTTCGATCGACGAGAACCTGCACGTCCTCTGCCGAGACCGATGGATCGACCGAGCGGACCAACAGGTCCGCTTCACCGAGGCTCATCGTCAGATCAGGCATCTCGATCTCGAGCAGCCGGCCCTCCGAGCGGAGGCGAGCCACCGCAGCCAAGGAGCATCGTGCCACCAATACGAGCTGGCACGACGCGCGGAACTGGTCCGCGAGCCCGATCAGTGCTTCAACGTCCGCGTCGTCCAGGACTTGGGCGTTGTCGATCACGAGGACCAACGGATCGGACCCGGCGATGAGCTCACCTGCGAGGAGGAAGGCCTCGCCGACCGTGAAGAGACGGTCGTCGGCAGCGATGGTCGTGAAGTCACGTTCATCGACGCCCGCCCACTGCCGCAGGAGGAAGCTCTTGCCGTAGCCGGCCGGAGCGGTGATCGAGATCACTTGAGCGTCGCGTGCGCCGCGCAATCGATCGACGAGAGCCACCCGAGGTACCGATGGGATGCGTGGGACGGGCTCATCCCGAAACAGATCAGCATCTGGCACGCGGATGGCCTTCTGCACCCCTCATCTCCCGGATCGGCGACGTCATACCCCGCGACGCGCGGCTCCGTTCGGTCCGGGGGGGCTGGGGATCCGACCGCGGCAACCGTGGGCTGGGATTGCCCGCGGAACAGTAGCATCATCTCGGGCGGAAGGTTTCCGACACCGTCCTTGTGTGGAGGTCAGCTGGGCGTCGGGACCCTCGTTTCGTCGGATCCATGGATGCCATGGAACTGCGAGCGTTCATGGATCGTTCATCCCGTTCGGGGGATGCAGATGTTCGGCGGCCGAGACATACTCATGTGCCGCCCCAGTGGGCGGCATGAGACGCAGCAGCCCTTGGCTCTGATCTGAAGGAGGAGATCGCATGGGGATCGGTCCAGTTGAGTACATGATCGTGGCGTTCCCGGGCAACCAGTTCAAAGGTGAGATCGTGCCCGCCTTGCAGGAGCTGGTCGATGCGGGCACCATCCGCGTGATCGACCTGGCGTTCGTGATCAAAGACGGCGAGGGCAACATGGCGGCCCTCGAAGCGGGGGATCTCGATTCCGACGTGGGCGCCGCGTTCGCGAAACTCGGCGGGGTGAACGGCGGCCTCTTGAACCAAGAAGACCTCGAAGCCGCGGCCGAGGAGCTCGAGCCGAACTCGTCGGCTGCGCTGCTCGTGTGGGAAGACGTCTGGGCAACCAAGCTGAAGGACGCGCTCATCAACGCTGGCGGCGAGCTCCTCGACCTCGAGCGGCTCCCGTACGAGGTGGTTGAGGCCGCTGTCGATTGGGCCAAGTCGAACACGTAGAGGCGGAAGGGGGAACGAACGATGGCGTTCGGAAGAAGAAGAGGTCCAGGGCTCGTAGGGATGGCGGCACGTACGGCTGTGGTTGCCGGAACGGCCACGGCCGTGTCGGGTCGGGTCGGACGACGACAGCAGCAGAAATACGCGAACCAAGATGCCGAAGCGATGCAGCAGCAGGAGCCTGTTATGGAACAAGCCCCGAGTGCCGGCGGCGGGGACGACACGACGGCTCAGCTCGAACAGCTCGCGAAGCTGAAGCAAGAAGGCATCCTCACCGAGGAAGAGTTCACGGCCAAGAAGAAGCAGATCCTCGGGATCTGAACGGACGGCCGGGCGAGCGTCGCCTCGCCCGGCCCCCGATTTCATCCGGTTCGGGCGATGAAGCACCCAAGCATCGTTCCTACCGTGGAACGATGGCACCCCTGAATGGAGTCCCGCAATGACGAACTCTCCCGACCGGCATGCACGCGCGGTCTTGCCGATCCCTGATCGGCCGGTGCCCGGCCTGACAACGTATGACGCGAAGGATCCGGACACCGCCTACCCACCGATCGAGCCGCGGCTCCCGCCAACGGGTGCCCCCAACGTTCTGATCGTCCTTCTCGATGACGTCGGCTTCGGCGCATCGAGCACGTTCGGAGGTCCCTGCCAGACGCCAACGGCGGACAGGCTCGCCGCAGGCGGTCTGAAGTACAACCGGTTCCATACGACGGCGTTGTGCGCGCCGACCCGGGCGGCGATGCTCACCGGCCGCAACCACCATTCGGTCGCGATGGGCAGCATCACCGAGACGGCCACGTCGGCACCCGGCAACAGCTCGTTGCGGCCCAACACGAAGGCGCCGCTCGCGATGACGCTGAAGCTGAACGGATACTCGACAGCACAGTTCGGCAAGTGCCACGAGGTGCCGGTGTGGCAGTCGTCGCCGATGGGTCCGTTCGACGCATGGCCGTCGGGTGGTGGCGGGTTCGAGACGTTCTACGGCTTCATCGGCGGGGAGAACAATCAGTGGGACCCCGCGCTGTACGACGGGACGACGCCGGTGGAGCCGCCGGCGACACCCGAGGATGGGTATCACCTGACCGAAGACCTGGCCGATCGGGCCATCAGCTGGGTACGTACGCAGAAGGCCCTGATGCCCGAGAAGCCGTTCTTCGTGTACTTCGCGCCGGGAGCGACACACGCCCCGCATCACGTCCCTAAGGAGTGGGCCGACAAGTACGAAGGTCAGTTCGCCGACGGGTGGGACGCACTACGGGAGCGCACGTTCGGGCGGCAGAAGGAGCTCGGGGTGATCCCGGCGGACGCCGATCTCACCACCCGTCAAGCCGAGATCCCGGCATGGGACGACATGCCGGATGAGCTGAAACCCGTTCTCGAGCGCGAGATGGAAGTGTACGCGGGGTTCCTCGAGCACACCGACCACCATGTCGGCCGGTTGATCGATGCGATCGACGATCTCGGGATCCTCGACGACACCCTTATCTACTACGTCATCGGGGACAACGGTGCGTCAGCCGAAGGCACCCTGAACGGCGCCTTCAACGAGATGGCGAACTTCAACGGGATGGCTGCCCTCGAGACCCCTGAGTTCATGGCGAGCAAGATGGACGAGTTCGGCTCACCAAGCTCTTACAACCACTACGCGGTCGGCTGGGCGTGGGCGATGGACACTCCGTTCCAATGGACCAAGCAGGTGGCCTCACACTGGGGTGGCACGCGTAATCCCGCCATCGTGCACTGGCCCAACGGGATCGAAGAGAGCGGCGGACTGCGTTCGCAGTTCACGCATGTGATCGACATCGCACCAACGATCCTCGAGGCGGCAGGACTGCCCGAGCCGACGTTCGTGAACGGCGTTCAGCAATCGCCCATGGAGGGCAAGAGCATGACGTACTCGTTCACTGAACCGGCCGCACCGGAGAGCCACGACCTGCAGTACTTCGAGATGTTCGGCAACCGCGGCATCTACCACAGAGGCTGGAGCGCCGTGACGAAGCACCGGACGCCGTGGCAGATGGTGGGAGGAGTGGTCCCAGCATTCGACGACGATCTGTGGGAGCTGTACGACGGCGCCAGCGACTACAGCCAAGCGCACGATCTGGCGCCTGACCAACCCGAGATGCTCGCCAAGCTTCAGCGGCTCTGGCTCATCGAAGCAACCAAGTACAACGTGCTGCCGATGGACGACCGGTTGGCCGAACGGGCCAACGCGGAGATCGCCGGACGACCGACCTTGATCCACGGGAACACGCAACAGTTCTTCCCCGGCATGGGACGGCTGTCGGAGAACAGCGTGGTAAACATCAAGAACAAGTCGTTCTCCATCACCGCCGAGGTTGATGTCCCGAGCGGCGGAGCCGAGGGCGTGATCATCGCCCAGGGCGGCCGCTTCGGTGGTTGGTCCCTCTATACCGATGGCGGCAGGGCCAAGTTCGTCTACAACGTGCTCGGCATCCAGGAGTTCGCGACCGAGGCGGACGCGCCGATCCCGGAAGGCACACATCAGGTGCGCATGGAGTTCGCGTACGACGGTGGCGGGCTGGCCAAGGGCGGAGACGTAACGCTCTATCACGACGGTGAGGCCGTCGGCACCGGGCGCGTCGAAGCCACCCAGGCGATGGTCTTCTCCGCCGACGAGACGACGGACATCGGCTACGAATCCGGCACCGCGGTCTCACCCGACTACACCACCAAGACGAGCCGTTTCACCGGCAAGATCCACTGGGTGCAGATCGACCTCGGGGACGACGACCATGACCACTTCATCGACCCCGAGGAGCACTTGCGGATCGCGATGGCGAGGCAGTAGTCGGTGGGCAACATGAGGTAGAACAGATGTCGAGGCCTTCTGCATCTTCCACGGTCAGCACGCTGCAGGCGCCGCCGGCGTTCCATCTCCTCGCGAAACCGACGGGCGCCATCTGCAACCTCGACTGCACCTACTGCTTCTTCCTCTCGAAGGAGGCGCTCTACCCCGGAAGTCCGTTCCGGATGACGGACGAGACGCTCGAGGCGTACATCGAGCAGTTGATCGAGGCGCACACGACCCCAGAGGTCACCGTCGCCTGGCAGGGCGGCGAGCCCACGATGATGGGGCTGGACTTCTTCCGGCGCGCGGTTGAACTGGCGGAGAAGCATCGGAAGCCCGGTCAGCGGATCCAGCACACGATGCAGACGAACGCCGTGCTCATCGACG